>Ga0207748_1000235_pt1 | contig 50887 bp, 53 predicted proteins | sample HigsolmetaGSP13D_FD_184841 | JGI IMG/M metagenome (GOLD analysis project Ga0207748, IMG submission 184841) | High solid enriched microbial communities from the Joint BioEnergy Institute, USA - SP1-3-D (SPAdes) | ecosystem: Engineered > Bioreactor > SSF (Solid state fermentation) > Aerobic >...
GGGGGGGGGGGGGGGGGGGGGGGGGGGGGGACAGGCTCGAATCGAGGGCTGTCGGTAAACGCTTGGAAAATGCTGCTCCGGGCGAGTGAGAGAATTGCATTGGAAGGATAGGACAGGATAGGATAGGGTAGCCTATGGGCCGGCCTAGATCGATTTTTCCTGCCTGCGGAGCGAGTCGATTGGGGGAGACCTCTATTCCAGTTCTCTCGAGTTCCATGACAGTGATAGAAAGGTTGTACGGAGTACTGGGTGATTTCTGCAAGCCAAGCAGGGCCGTCGCTTCCGGCAGTACCGTGCCAGGGTATCACGGGCGGATGAATAATATGCAACTATTGGGTAGTGGGTGGTATGGAATTCTTTTTTTCATTTCCATTCGAGACAAGACGCCATTATCTCTCACGGCTTCCCTCATAAAGAACAAGAAGATAAAAAAGTAGTTATTCATCGTCTCGGAAAAGTGGCCAAGTCCAGTTTCACTCTGTTCCTGGTTCCTGGACTTGTTGCTGTGGTTGTTGTGTGGGCATCGAACAACATCCCCAATTCATCTTCTTCCAGCTTATGGTATAAACCCATATTTATTTCTATTTTTGGGAATATCCCATATGCTTGTTGAATTGAAGATGTTCGAGGCCTCCTTTCTTTTTTTTTGCCTTTTCACACCTCACCTCGGACGGATCGAACCCACGTTGCGCTTTTGTCACATTCACACAACAACACAACTCCCCACCCAATGTCCCAGCAGGCAGAAGGTATCCCCTTTAGAAGCCTAGAGAAGATAAGTGTCAGACATTGACATCCGGGAGTTGTCGACCAATCGAGAGACGAGGAAAAAGAATGCGATTATCCGTCGTTCGCGGGGATCACTTACGCAGAGGAGTAAAGAACCATCTGTTCTTGCCGCTGTGGTACCGGTCCTCCAGAGCCTTCTTGACGGTCTTCTTGGCCTCCTCGCGCTGCGAGACCTCCTTGAAGGTGTCGTTGGTCACGACGCCCTTGAGGCCCTCCAGCTCGAGCGTGTAGCGGGTGGGCATCAGGTGGTTGTAGTTGATGGTCTTGATGAAGGGCTTGAGGCGGCTGCGCTTCTCAATCTTCTTCTTGCCCATGCGGCGCGTCACCTTGAGCGGGTAGCGCTCGATGCCGGCGACGAGGGCATAGGGGAACGGGTGCGTCTTGGAGCCCTGGTCGTTGGGCTGGAGGATGACGACCTGGAGTTCGCGAAGAAAAAAGTCCCGTCAGCTTCCATGTTCCGTAGCTTCCTTGTGGCGATCAAGAATGACGATAATGGTTGTTCCTCCATTCGTTTATCAATCCTAGATCACTCCCGCTTCACCAGGCGGCTTAGACCTTTGGGCTCTGCCAAACGCGACGTTCGAACTTTCCCATCCGTCCCGGTAGAAACCCATATATCGTCACTTCGAAAAAGAGGGCTCAGAGAGAATGCAATCGTACCTTCTTGCCGGCAAAACGGCCACGGGTGATGATGGCCACACGGCCCACTTTCATGACTATATGGCAGCTCCGTCAGCATAGTCCTAGTCGAGCATTGAACAGCGGAAAATCGAATACTGACACTTCATGGCGAAAGCCCCGGTGAGCGGCAGCGAAAGGAGAACAAGGGAGGGGGAGGTTTGCTGTCGATTGAAGTTCGGTCGATTCGAGTGAGGTTCTCCGCGCTCGACCTCTTTTTCTCGCTTGTGAGTAAGTGCACACACACAGCGAGCGAAAAGGGCAAGGGTTTGTGTGCTCGCAGATGATTGGTCCGTTTACCGACCGCTGAGAGCCAGGCCGTAACGGGCAAGTTTCTCCATGCGGTAACACTCCGATCGGGTTCGGACTCCGAGCCGGCGAACCCTCGGACGACCGAGGCGCCAAGACGGCGCTGCGTTACCGCGTTACCGGGCTAACGATCTGCTCACTCTCACCGCCTTCATCGACCCGGAGATGCTTATCTAAACAGCATATATGTCCGTGTGTTTGTTTACCCCAGGTGGGCCGGCGCTTATCGTGGTAACGTGGTTGCTAGGTACCCATGGTGGCCCCAGCTCGATGCGTCTTTGACGTGGTTGGGCTGGGCTAGGGCGTTGCCGCCCCATAAGCTACCGTACTTCATATGACTTCCTCAACTCCACTGTTTACTTTTCAAATCCTCAAACTTCACGATCATCTGCTGTGATCTTGAAACCGGAAGGGTACCTAGCTATCTCTTCTCTCACGACCTGGTTACGATTTTTTGATGACTCTGTTGTTTGTCTACGACCTTGTCATGCCGCTAGTCCTTTAATCGTATTGAACATTACTCCCCCACATTCCAACAGTTTGAATACCCCTTCATCATATACCCCCTCATCATATTGAATTACAGCAAGGATCCTCATCATGCCGTCACACGAACGGGATGGTTCACGCGACCGCGATTTGGTCGTTAGAGGGCATCAACACTCCCACTCGGAGAGTAGCCGGCCCTCGGTACCCATGTATGTAAACAATGCAGATGCTGCTGATGGCAGGCTATCACGATCATGAACTAGTCATATGGAACTGACATCGATTCTCGCGAAACGTAGGTGGGACAGCTCAGACCCTGACAGAGCTCCTCCTCCCCTCCCGATGAACCCTGGTTCCACCAGTCCTGCAACACGAGGGAATGTCTCCCCCAATATCCAGGAACGGGCAGCAGGTTTGACCGAGAAAATGCGTGAAAATGCGCCCAGCCCCTATACAACGAACCCAATGCCGTTGAAATCGTCCCCAGAGAAGTCACTCATCAAGGGACAGTACCATAAGCGCCTGCAGTCCTTCCAGAATGGCAGTGACACCCGCTCCGAGTTCCGCAGCTTCCTCGAGACTCGATCTCCAGAGCGGCCGTTGCGGGCCTCCATCTTCGAAACAGGAGATAAGTCACGGACCTCCATCTTTGAGACAGGAGATAAGTCACGGACCTCCATCTTTGAGACAGGAGATAAGTCAAAGACCTCCAGCTTTGAAACAGGCGATAAATCGCGGGGTTCCGTCCTGGAGACGGGAGATAAATCGCGGGGCTCCAGCTTAGAGACAGGAGATAAATCGCAGGATAAGAGCCCTGGTCGAGCGGGGACCTCGACATCAAATGGAAAAGACCTCGGGCGGGAAACGCCCGCGTTCCGTCCATCGAGTCGTTACCTTTCTAAACCGATCCTAGGCGAGAGCACGCCGCCATCTGCGACGATGTTGGCTCTGCAGAACATGCAGGTCCCAGGCGAGAACGAGCCTCCGCACTCAAACAGCTCCTGCAGTTCCTCTTCTACCGGAACGATCCCGTGTCACAATTTCGATGCTCTATCATCTCAGATCCTGAGCCTCACCAGTATTGCAACCAACTTGCAGCGTGAGATGGCCCAATTGAGCCGACGAAGTAAAGACAATGCCACGGATCTCATCAGCCTCAAGGCTGCGACAAACGCCCGAGACGAAGACATCAGAAGAAGTCTTCGAGAATTGGCAGCTAATATAAATTCCAAGCTCCTTGACCCGGACGCAGCCACAAGGTCAGCACCCTATGTCCTCATGGCTATTGAACACATGATTGACAACATACCATACGACAGTTCCCCTGGCTCAAGGAAGAGCTACAGCATACCTCGAATGTCCAGTGCTAATAGCTTTGCTGCCGCGATCGAAAGGGAACTGGGTAGTTCACCTGGGCCGATATCTGACGGCTCCGCCAGCATTGCTCTGTTGGAGAAGGTATTGCGTGAAATGGCTACCAAGGAAGGACAGGAAAAGCTCCTGGAGCTCGTGAACGAGATCAAGTCGAGACCTACGAAGAACGGGGCGGACAACGAAGCAGACAAGACGATAACCAAAATGCTTGAAGAGATCCTCAGTCTTATCAAGGAGGATTCTGGGAGTCGAGCGCTAGTACGCTCAAAGCCTGATGGAGGTTCAGGTATACAGCCCAATCCGGACAATCCTCGATCGGAACGTCTAGCTCACATCAAGCAAGCAGAAATCCAAAAGTCCGAGCCTGAGTCTAGATCCGATAAGGGCACCACTAAAGCAACCTCGCCGGAGCAGGCCTCCAGCTTCATTACTGAAGAGATGCTGGACATCCTCAGGAGAGTGAAGAATAGCGTGGTTGAGGGTGGTGGTCTGACAAATGAAGTCAAAGCCTTGGTTCGGGAATTGCGCGGCGAGGTTCTCGGCATGGGAAGAGAGATTGCCCGAAAGCTGGAAGCAGCTGAACTCGCTCGAGCTGCTGAAGAGAATAAGCCAAGGGCTCCCGGAAGGGAGGAAATCTCCGCGATCGTGGAAAGCGGCTTGGCGGAACTGAAGGAGCATATGGCCTTCATTATTCGCGAGAACCGGCGACAATCACCATCTTCGGCACTTATCAGACCAACTGTCGACACCGCGGAGGTCTACACGGCCGTGAAGAATGCACTTGCTGAACAGCTGCGGGCTCCTGAAGCTCCGCGAAGTGGAATCGAGAAGGAAGAGATCCTCGAAGCTGTAAAGGAAGCTTGGGAGACCTACAAGCCAGAAATCGAACTGCAGAACTTCGGACTCGAGCGGGAGGAAATCTTGGAATGCTTAACCGAAGGACTTAAAGCTTACCAGCCTCGGTATGAGCAGGGTGTCACGTACGAGCAGGTCCTCGCAGCAGTCCAGGAAGGACTGCAGAAGTTCACGCCGCCTCCAGTTCACTGCCAAGCCAACATCACAAGAGACGAAATCATCGTCACAATGCGCGAATGCCTCGAAAGTCTTGAATTCCTTGCTCCTCAGCCGTCGGACGAGAAGCAACCAGGTATCACACGGGACGAGATTCTGAGCGCAATCTCGGAGGGAATTGCCAGCCAGAACGCTCTTACTAGAGAGGCGTTGGATGCGGGAATAACCCGTGAAGAGATCATCAAAGCCGTGACAGAGGGCCTGGCCGCTCACCATGCTGCGGCTAAAGAAAGGGAGGGATCGAATGTCACCAGGGACGACGTAGTAAATGCCATTAACGAAGCGTTCAGCGCTCAACAATTATCTGTTACTAGATATGTCCAGCCGAGTCAGCCGAGTCTATCACGAGAAGACATATTGAAAGCAATTGCGGAAGGCCTGGCCAATCAGAGTGCGATGATGAGAGAACGTGAAGTGAATAAGGATGATATCCTTGAAGTTGTCGTATCTGGCCTTCACGAGGCAACCGCTTCCATGAACACCAGCGTCGGAGAGCAAATACTGGAGCGTCTCCAGGATCTTTTGGAAGAAGTAAAGAGTGAAGTGAAGCAATGCTCCGCCTCCAATGCCAGGGATACTGAACATGTGCTCGAGACAATCAAGGATGGCCTTGAGGACCTCCGAAGTGAGGTTGAATCGTACGTGGACAGAGCTTCGGACGTCGCTAGCAAGGACGAGATAATCAGCACAGTCAAGGAAGGTTTCAGATTGCTCCAGGCTGATATGGAGAGAACAATAAACGAAGCGGCTGCTCGGTCTGCCGTAGGCCGCGGCAACCCCGACACCCCTGAACTCTTAGACGCCATGGAAAAGGAATTTGAACATCTTCGACAGACTCTCAGTAGTCTTCTCATCCGAAACAGTGTATCTAGCGACAAGGATGAGATCCTTGATGCGATCCGTGATATCACGGAAAGTCAGAAGCCTAACACGAATGCTGATATGATCAAGACCGTTAAAGAGGAGTTCGAGAGCCTCCGTGAAACAATCGCCATGAGTATGGTGCGGTCAGGATCGTCCACGGACAAGGATGAAATAATAGCAGCTCTCAAAGACAGTTTCAATGCCTTACAAGAGGAAACATCTCAGAAAAAGGAGGCAAAGGAGAGTATGCTGCCCAGCACCCGCGAGCTGCTTGAAGCATTTAATGATGGAGTCGATATGATACGTTCTGACTTGGAGAACATTCTAAACAGACCTTCTGACGACAGTAGCACTGAGATTCTCAAAACGCTCAGAGAAGGTCTGACCAGCATAAAGGCTGAAATGGAGGCTCTGCGCGAGGCACAGAAAGAACTCGAGGAAATGAGCGAAAGTCGTGGCAAAGAGCTCATTCTTGCGAACGAGAACTCCATTGGAAACGACATCGAAAGCCTCAAGGTCCTCATCACCCAGTTGCAGATCAAAGTTGAGGCTATGGAGTCCAACCCTCGGTTTACGGAGCCACCAGAAAATGCATTGACGAAAGCACACTTGGACGATCTCCTGGCAGCGGTTAAGGAAGTTCAAGGATCGGTCGTCGCGGCTGGCGCCCGTGGAATGCCCGTCGATGAAACTCTCGCCAAGAAAGAGGATACCGACGCTATTGAAACTTTGGTCCGGAATACCAAGGCCAAGATAGATGAACTTGTTTTCCCTGGACCTGATGATATGGTCAAGCCAGAGCAAATTGAAGCTCTGGAGGCTCTTCTCAAGGAGACCATGGAAACCATCAGCCAGCTTTCCACACGTATGGAAACAGAAGGTGCTACAAAGACAGAAATTGGCACCTTAGAGACTCTTATGAAAGACATTTGGGTTGCCGTTGACGAGCTCAAGAGTAAAGAAAAGTCTGCAGAGGAAGATCCTGAAAGGGTCGTCAAAGCAGACCTCCAGACCGTTGAAGCAATGATCTTTGAGGTCAAGACGCAATTGGAAGAGCTCAAACTCCCTGACACGGAGACGTTGCCCACCAAGACTGAGATCAAGCAACTTAGTGATCTTGTTTCTGAATTTAAGGAGAAGATGGAGGCCGAAGCAGAGCTCACTGCACAGGCATTTGAGGCTCGCAAAGTAGAGCACGGTGGTCTCGCAGAAAAGATAGAGGATGCGAGATCTGCTGTTGGTGAGCTACGGGAGGAGCTATTGAGCAAGCTCGACGGGAGCAATGAAGGGCTCTCCGAACTAAAGCACCTACTCGATGGCCTGTCAGCCTCTGCGGAGACATTTAGTACCGTGGAAGATATCAAGGAACTTGGCAATCTCATTAGGCGTGAGTTCGAGCGAGCACGTTCCGATCACGAGGCGACGAAGTTGGAGACGGAGGAGAGGGATGCTGCTGTCATCGTTAAGCAGGAAGAAACCCGGGCTGCCATCGTGTCTGAGCTCGGCACTAAGATCGACGAAAAGCTTTCCGAAGTCATGGCCAAGTATGAAGAGGCACGGACGGCGCTTGAGTCGAAATTTACCGATATGGAGGAGCGAGAAATGGCCAATTTTGAAGCTGTGACGAATGCGAAGAGTGTCGCGGACGACATCAAGCTCATCATTGGTGCCATGGGCAACAGTGTAAACGAGGCGTGCGAGCGCATGAGCGACGACGCGAGGACATTGTTCCAAAAAGTTGACGAATCCTACACGAAGATGGAAGAGATGCATAACGAAATGAAGTCGCATCAGAAGCACGCCCAAGCGGAAATAGAGAAAACCTCCGCTACCACGCAGCGCGTCGAGACAGAGCTGCGTGAAGTCCATCCTCAGATCCTGAACTCCATCAAGAATATCCTGATGATCGTCAGTCAGCACTACGAACACTCCCAGAGAGCGGCTCAGGAGTTTAAGATGAATCTGTCTGCCCTCCCCGCTGCCATCACTCCTTTGCTTCCGGCTTTGCCTCCTCCGGAGCCTCAAGCTCCGGAGAAGTACGATGACTCTCAGGTCCAGGAGAAGCTCAATGCTCTGCTTGATCATGCCGCTAAGAATAAGTACGATGATTCGCAAGTTCAGGCAAAGCTTAATACTCTGCTTGATCACGCGGCAAATAAGTACGATGACTCCCACGTCCAGGAGAAGCTTGACGCCCTGCTTGATCATGCTACGAACAACAAGTACGACGATTCCAAAGTCCAGGACAAGCTTAATTCCCTGCTTGAGCATGCTGCAAACACCAGCAAGTCAATGTCCCAAATTGATAGGCTCGAGGAGATCCACCAGCAGATGATGGCGACTTCACGTGAGGTCAGTGAAATGGTTGCCGCCCAGACAAGGCTCATGGAACTGGACCATGAGAGGAAGAAACGGGAGGCGGAAGAGGCCGCAATCCTGCTTGAAAGGAGACTTGCGGAGAAGGAGAAAATCGAGGCTGAGATTATGGGTCTGAAGGAAGAGAAGGATTCCCTCCTGAACATGATTCAAGCATTGAAACTCGAGAAGGAAGACCTGGCGAGGCAGAACAAGAGGCTTGCGAAAGAGGTCTCTAGTCTCGAGACGGCCTTGGAAATCCGTCAGGAAGAGATGCAGCTTATGGAAGAGCGGGCCGAAAGCCTCGAGAAGAGAATCCTGGAAGGCGTCCTCGACCACGCCAGGAGTGTCCTTCTGAGCCGGCCGAACATGAATTTGAAGAGAGTACCTAGCTCTGCGAGCACCGCCACCAAAGCCAGCAAAGCCGGTGCGGCCAACGCCGCCAAGGACAGTCACAGCATCCTTAGCAGCAGCGTGGGTCTGGCGCTGAAGCGACGGGGCCTAGCGAAAGCTCCAAGTACCGGGTCGACGGTGTCATCCAACGCAAGCAAAGAGAGGAGGATCCTCAGCTTGAGCCTTGTGACGGGCAACAAGGGCTCGACGGACCGGCAGACGACGCCGGCACCTGCTGTCAGCAGCGGGATCGGCAGCCTCAAGCGGAGTCATTCGGTCAGGTCCAACTGCTCATACCGGAAGCGTTCCTGGGGGGCCAGGAGCTCAGTTGCGAACAAAGAGAACGAAGTGTTTCCAGAGGATGATGAGCATGGGAGTGGTGAAGAGAGTGATACGGGGACTGAACGACGGACAAGCTACGCGAGAACCTACGTTGACAGCCTGCTGGACGCCGCCGAATGCGCTCTGTCCGCAGACCGTAAGACAGGCGATATCGCGCTTGTTGCTGCCCACCCTCAGTCCTCCCTTGGAGAAAATGAAGATGGCGAGCAACAAGAGGATCGCGACGCAGGACCGCACCATGACGACACCCACACCCCAAGAGCAAAGGGAGCCGGGGGGGACCAACACAAAGCTCAGGAAGTCCCCGACGGAGAGAATCAAGGACTGGAGCCGCCGCCTAAGATGGAAGACCTAGTGCTGCACGATGGACACCACAGTGACAGCGGCATAGGGACCGACATCCCAAGTGGAGAGAGCGTTATTGCTTGATGATGTCCAGATGGGGAGGGATAGAGTGTGTATAAATCAGAAAATCGCCTTGGTAGTTTTAGACTACCACATGGCATGCAACTGACATACCTGTCTTCTTTTCTATTGTCTTCTTTTCTTGGGATATGACATCGTGGAATGAGATCCAAACGATCACGCCTGTGGATATGAGAGATGAGTACATACGTCATTCGTTTGATAGCCTTTCCTTTGTGTGAGTCATGAGCTGCTTGAATTATTAATGACATGTCCATTGCATATGATTCACCAGTATCATTTGATAACAGACGTACTGTAGAGGGGTGTAGTTGTGAGATAGCGATCGGGGCGGGCGGAGGCTGAGTCAGCGATCCCCAACGGATCGGCCCTGGCGACGTCATCCGCCCCAGCGTTGCCCAAAAGGGCTCGCGACTCAGGCACCGCGCGGAGCTCCAGACAGCTCCGAAGATGCTCAGATAGGGCTGGAGTCCCATCTCCTGTCCTCCCTTCTCTCCGCCCCTTGCATGCTCTTCTCTCTCAATATGGCCTCCGTCTAGATGTTGCCGCCCCCATGTCGACGAGGATCCCTCTGGACCGGCTAGATCAGTAGAACTTCCTTTATCAGCTCTTACTTAACTACAATCCATCTCGCTTCCTCCGTTCCCTTGATCGGCGTTGGACATAGGGGCCATGTTGGACCCCCTTGGTCCTCCGCCGCGATGGCTCCGGGCCTATACAGAGCCCTGGGCAGCGTATCTCAACCTGCCAACCGTCTCCGAGCACATCCATGAGATCCTCGCCGCTTTCGCCCTGTACCTGTTCATCCACTCGTACCTCTCACCGCGATTGTCTGCTGCGCTCTTCCCCCGTTTCTATCCACACTTCCCGCGTCGTACCAAGCTCAACTGGGATGTCCATGTCGTGTCTTTCGTGCAGAGCACCCTCATTAACTTGGTCGCTCTGTGGGTCATGTTCGCCGACCGTGAGAGGCACAGCATGTCCGCCGCGGAGCGGGTGTACGGATACACCGGGGCCAGTGGCCTCGTGCAAGCTCTTGCGACCGGGTATTTTCTGTACGACCTGATTGTGAGCACTGTATACGTGAACATCTTTGGCATTGGAATGCTGTTCCACGCTATCAGTGCGTTGTGGGTGTTCAGTCTTGGATTTGTTGGTGTTCCCTTTATTCCCTCATACCCCTGCTATGAGACGGGGCGTAATTGTCCCTATCTTAGAAAGAGGAGATTGTGTTGTCTAACGGAGGTGCTTAGAGACCGTTCCTCAACTTCTACGCCCCAGTCTTCATCCTCTATGAGCTCTCCAGCCCATTCCTCAATATCCACTGGTTCCTTGATAAAGTCAACATGACCGGCAGCAAGGCGCAGTGGTATAACGGCATAACGTTGCTCTTCGTTTTCTTCTCCTGCCGCCTCGTCTGGGGTACTTGGCAGTCTGCCTTGGTCTACAGGGATATGTGGGAGGCCCTAAAACAGACGTGGTCCGCGTCTGCAGCATCGGCTCTTGTGGAGCCGGCGGTTGGTATCGACAGCCCTATGGTATTGAAGCAGCGGAACGTAACTCTCTGCGTCGACGAGACCTGCGTCAGGGCGAATACCGAGATCTCCAAGTTCGCGCACTACACGGCAGATGGGGTTCCGGTGTGGTTGGTCGCAACCTACGTGGCCTCGAACCTCACCCTGAACTCGCTCAACTATTATTGGTTCTCTAAGATGATCGAGGCTGTGATGAAGCGCTTCCGCGAGACTGTTACTCCTGCCAAGAAAGAGAAACGGCCCGAGGAAGTCAAGGAAGAGATCAAGCAACGTGCTGTGCTTGATGCTGCCGCTGAGCTAGAGAAAGAGGAAGCGCGCTTCATCGGCGGCGAAGTACCCCATGAAAAGACCTCATCAGCGGTAAACGTTGCTGCTAATGAGGATCTGAGGAAGAGGAAGGTTTAGGCCACTACTTGTCGAATGGAAGTAGCGTGAACCAGGCGCTCTCCACTTTCTTCTAGCCTCATCTCTTCTACCCGTTATCCCTTATCCCCATTCTTCAGACCCTTTTATTGTTTTAACATCGAATTGGGGCAGGTCCATATATCTTCTTCACTGGATGGTTCTCGCATTTATAGCTTGCTTCCATTGTGGTCAAGTGCGGCTCAGGATGCGACTGGTTCCGATGTTTCCTTCTCACACTTCCTATTATTATTATCGCACGATGAGACGCCAATAGGAACAGGGCATGGCTATGGTTCTAGTATTACCCGGGGTACGTATGTCTTAGGGCCTTGGATAGGCAAAGGAGAATAGAAAGGGACAGGGAATGTATATCGTCTACCTTGCTGCCATATGCAGGAACCGTAAAATCTACCTAATATTAGGTTGGATGTCTTGTAATTTCAGTACAGTATACAGTTTGACATTGCATTCAGGTCGGGCTATAATTCATCTAAAAGCTAGGCGGGGACTTTCTATGTAAGCCCGGCAGAGAGTAGTACTGTACATTAGCTGTAAATTGAATAAGACTCCCCGGGAAGAGAATCGCAATTGAATGGGAAAGATAGCCACATGATACATGGATCCACACCTCCAACCCACGAAAGAAAAGAAGAGAGTATCACAGGCGCCTAGAATTTCGCTCCACTTTCATTTTTTCGCCATACGAGATTTATCGTACCCGGACATACAATCCCTCCCAGCTATAGCACAAGGCAAACAGAACATGGTTGGAAAAAAAAGAAAAAAAAGGAAGCCCAGGACCAACAATAGCTGCTTGCTCACCTGGCCGCCGCGGCTTCCGGCTTCGCAAGCATATACCGCACCGCCTCCCTCGCGACGGGGGTATCCCACACCCCGTTCGATCCTCCGCGGCGGAACTCGGGTCCGGCGCCGTCCTCGCCGCCGCCGCGCGTGGCCTCGCCCAGGATGGTCTCGAGGTCCCTGCGCTGCGAGTTGGTCCAGCGGCGCACAAAGTTGGCCGGATCCTTGCTGAGCGCGGTGTAGAAGGAGTGCTTGGCCTTGGAGTGGGTCAGGGCCTGGATGACGAGCGCGAGCTGGTCGTCCAGCGCGGCGATCTGCCGCATGTTGGCCGCGTACTGCGGGTTGGAGGTCAGGGCGATCATCTTCTGCCGCAGGGGGTCGTCGACGGCGACGCGGATGTCGTAGATCGTGGGGGTGGGGTTCTTGTGGAACTCCTCGTCCACGCGGATCGTGTAGGGCAGCTTGATGGGGTCCATGGGGCTCGTGTGCGCGCTGATGCTCTCGGGGATCTGGGGGAAGAACATCTGGTCGCGGCCGAAGATCTGTTTAGGATACGGGTATTAGCATCATTTCTAGGCCTTCAAGACAAAAGAAGCATATGCTTTTCGCAGCAACATACCGATTTCAAGCGGTCATCGCAGCGGACTTGCCGCTTCTCTTCGTCCTCCTGCAATCCCATGGCTCTGATATAGTCCCAGATTCCGAGCACGATACCGCTCCGCGCCTCCTCCTCGGTGTCCAAGACTTCTGCAAGTTCCTTGCTCAGCTTGTACCGCTCCGGCGTCTCGTCCCGCACGAGGCTGATGGTGATGTTCAGGTTCTCCTGCGACGCGCGCGAGAACTGCAAGCAGTCGAAGTCGGCGTTGGGCGGCAGAGAAACCGCATTCGGTGGCAGCTGGGGTTTTGTCCAGGTGACGGGGGAGGTCTCCTCCGGCTTGACCGATGGAGATCGGTCGAACTCGACCGTGATAGACTTGAAGAAATGGGAGAAACGCTGCCGCGGGCGTTTTGGTGTAGGCTTCTTGGACTTCTGTGCTTCAAGACCATCCTGTTCCATCGCATCACTATCACGTTCGGCCTCATCCTTCTCGTCGTCATCATCGTCTGGGACCGTAGGGTCGGTGTCGTCGTCCAGCAACCTCCCTTCTATCTTCACTTTGTACCGTCCTGAACCCGGGTTGCCTCCTGGGAGGGTTCCGCTCTGCTCAGCGGCCTTCTGCCATGGCTGGTTCTCCACCGTGTTCGATATCCAGATGCGCAACGTCCTGTACCTCTTCACAGTGCGACTGATGGAGTCCTGGATGTCCAATCTCTTGCGGACCATGGCAGCGTCCAGCCGCTTCTCCAGGTCGCGCAGGCTCTTGTACTGCTGCACACCTTCTCCGATGATCACCTCCTCGACGCCATCCGGGATGTTTTTATCCGTAGGCTTGCGACTCCGCCGCAGTGCGGCATCGTTGGAGTGCGCCATGTTGCGCTGAGCCTGCTGCGCGGCCATGAGGTGAGGATTCGGCACTGGTTGTTGCGGCATGTGAACGGGCATCACGGGTGCTGCTCGGCGCAAAAGGATCGAGTTAGCAAAAGTTGAACGGAGCAGGCATAGGATGGGGAATGAGGCGAACCTGGGCCCGGCGGACCGCGGCGAGGAGGGTTAGGGGAGTGTTGAGGCACTTGAGTGGCTTGTGGTGGGTAGCCACGAGGAAAGTTGGGTTGCATTGGCTGCATTGGAGCGTTCATCGCTGGTAATGGGCGGGTAATCGAGCCCGCAAGCGAACGGGACGCGGTCCGTGGAGCTTCGTCTGTGGCGGTTGCTGTCGAGAGTCAGAGTTGGTGGTCCGTCAGATCCGTCTGGTTCGCCGATGCTTCTTGAGGTCGAGACGAGCGACAAAGTCGCGAATCTCGCGATGGGCGTTGTCGCCCGCCGCGCGGCTGCGCTTAACCCTTTGCAGCACGCGCCTCGCCACCGCCTGCAGCCAGGCACATTACTCCCCTACATAACAATTACTGGATCATACTCATTACTAGATGTATTTCGTATATCATGCCGGGTTTGAGACCGGACGCGGATCGATTATGTTTCTATCCTTAACTTCCACCATAGATCACGCATCATATCCACGCTTGGAATATGCTATACCCATGTCCCATATCCCACGCCTGCAGTACAAATTCACTCCAGCAGAGACGCCTGGTTAGTGTACAAGACATCCACCACGTTATGTAGCCTCTCAATCGTCTCCAAGGCAGCATCATAGGCTTGGTCTCGCTCCGTCTCGTCGTACACGATTAAACATCCTGCGCCCTGGTCCAGGACGCCGGTGATAACCTTATCCAGGATCATCTGCGACAATTTCCTCTCAACTTGCTGCGTGTCCAGCCCGACCATCTTGGCGATGTGGTCGATCTCGACCCTGCTGAACGGCTCAATCACCTTGATCAGGTTCTGCTCCAGCATCGCATCATAGAGCCGGCGAAGATGGTTTCGGATAAAAGGATCACCCCCCAATTCGTATCTGTAGTCCGAAAGAGCCTTCTCGTACTCCTCCAGGGATCGGTTGGCATGGGCACGCGCTACGGCCTTCATGGCTTCGAGCCTGGTGCCGGCGTACTTGAGAGCTTGCTTGGAGGTAAGCAAGCTGTTCACATCGTCGACGAGGTTCAGCATAATCTTGCACAGAAGCATATATTGAAGTGCCGCCGTTGCCCTCGGCGTGTCGTCCAGAGAACTGTATCCTTCCAAAGCCTCAATAAAGTATGAGAAGGCGGTGTTGAAGTCCTTATCCTCTGCATGGAGCATGCCACTTTGCATGTCCAGGCCTGCTTGGAGATTTGGAGGAGTGTAGACGGACGCTGCAGCTGTTCGGGCAGACGTAAGGGCTGCTCGTGCTTTCGGCTGGTTACCAAGCGCGTGATAGACTCGGGATTCTAGTAGGTGCACTTCGACCAGCATAAGCTTGTCGTCCAGGCGCTTCAACTCGCGGAGGAGGCCATTGATAAGTGTGAGGGCGTCATAGTAGGACTGCTTCTGCATATAAATCGTAACAAGCCTAGTTTCGAGGTTCTGTCGAAGGAAAGATCGCCGTTCCGAGACAGCCCAATCGATGGCGGACTTGATGACTGCGATCTGGATATCAAGGGTATTCGGGATCTCGGCGAAGAAATCCAGAAGCTGGCGAACTAAAAGCACATTGTGAGTCTCCGCACACGTCTCAAGCCTGTCCGTGTTCAACAGGGAGCTACCTACCTAGCTTCGCTGTCTTTGCTTTGGCAAATGAGGAAAAGGCATCGCGGCTTGTCTTGATGAGCTCTGCGAGCTCTTGTGGCCTCCTACCATCCCGATACAGCTCACCCAGTCCTACCAAAGCCGCCTCGTACTCGCGCGAACTCGCCTCTGTTGTCCCCGGCCCCAGGGCCAGGACTTCTTTATAGAGACTCTCTGCCTTGGAAGCGTCCTGCTTCGCGACAGCTTTCGCTTGCTCTAGCCGCTGCGCAGCGGTCGAAGAGGGTGCCATGCTGGGAGCCAGGGCACAGCTCTATCTGTAGGAGAAGGAGGGGAGCGAAGATGAAGGTGAGATATCGGTCTGGATGTGGAGTAGATGGAGGGCGTGCTGGATGAGCTGGGTGTCTGGCGCACGGCGGCGGTTGCGTAGGTCGGCGGCACGACCAGCTGCTCCGGCCTCCACGCCTCGCTAGCGAATCACACCGCAGGCTCGTCCACTTTTGGATCGCCGTCGCGGGCGGGCGTCTGGAAATTTTATGTCCGACTTGACAATGACCACTGCAGCACAACTATAAGGCAGCATGGTGAGTGATCACCTTAGAAACGTATTGCTGACCGCGATACTGACCATTCGACAGAAAATCAAAGCTCTCTCCCGCCCTACTGCCCTGCAGCAGACTCCGGGGTCCTCTGTCACCAAACTGCCCAGAAACCTCGACCCTGCACTGCACCCTTTTGAGAGAGCACGAGAGTACACACGGGCTCTAAATGCCACGAAGCTGGAGCGCATGTTCGCTGCCCCGTTCATCGGGCAGCTCGGCAGCGGCCATGTGGATGGTGTATACACCATGGCTAAAGACCCAGGCTCTCTGGAGCGCTTTGCAAGTGGGAGCGGCGATGGTGTAGTAAAAGTCTGGGATCTGACAAGTCGGGAGGAGATCTGGCACACCCAGGCCCACGAGAACATCGTCAAGGGCATGTGCTGGACACCGGATAGAAAACTACTCTCTTGTGCCAGTGACAGGACAGTCAAGCTCTTCGATCCGTATAACTCTGCGCCAGAAGCACCCCCGCTCGCAACTTGGTTAGGCCAGGGTCCTTTCTCGAGCATCTCCCATCATCGCGATCACCCAGCTTTTGCTGCTTCATCCGCCGCCATCTACATCTACGACCTCTCCCGACCTTCCTCGACACCTGCCCAAACTCTCCACTGGCCCACCAGTATCGATACCATTACGTCGGTCGCGTTCAATCAGACAGAAACCTCGATCCTTGGATCTACCGCTACAGATCGTTCGATAATAATGTATGATCTTCGCACAAATTCACCACTTACGAAAGTAATCCTGAAGCTGGCGTCAAACGCCCTTTCTTGGAACCCCATGGAAGCCTTCAACTTCGCCGTCGCCAATGAGGACCATAATGTGTACATATTCGATATGAGGAAGATGGATCGGGCTTTGAACGTGCTCAAGGATCACGTTGCTGCCGTCATGGATGTCGAGTTCAGTCCAACCGGCGAGGAGCTGGTTACCGCATCCTACGACCGCACGATTCGACTATGGAACAGGGCTGCTGGTCACTCAAGAGACATCTACCATACAAAACGGATGCAACGGTACGGTTTCATTTTGCCCCTCCCGCTTGGAGACTACTTGCTAACTGCTCGTGTAGAGTTTTCTCTGCCAAATTCACGCCGGATAACAAGTATGTCCTCTCGGGTTCTGATGACGGCAACATCAGAATTTGGCGTACCAATGCTTCCGACCGGAGCGGAATCAAGAGCGCCCGCCAGAGACAGAAGTTGGAATACGACCAAGCTCTGATCCAGAGATACGCACACATGCCGGAGATCAGACGGATCAGACGTCACAGGCATCTGCCTAAGGCTGTCAAGAAGGCCAGCGAGATCAAGAGAGAAGAGCTGGCCGCTATCAAGAGAAGAGAAGAGAATGTCCGGAAGCATAGCAAGAAGGGCACTATGCCGCGCCGAAGCGAGCGTGAGAAGATGATCTTAGCGACTGAACAATAATGTGTCAATAAGACAACCGGTGTCGGACTGCGAATGTCTGATTCCTTTACTCTCCTACTCCCTCTTATTACGTGGCGCATCCTATGGGTAACGGAGGAATGTAAGGTATTCCAAGAAACGGTTGTCATTTCTCGTTCATCCGGACATGAATCCATCGGCTATGCGAGGTCACTGGAGTGCGATATATACATACATTACTTTCGGTCTATGAACAAAACTCCTGTTTTCGAGTGTCCCGGCACAAAAAAGAGACTTGCTATCTGATAATTGCATCACTCAGCTTTGACAACTTCCGCGTCACTTTCTGATGATGGTTGACTGGTTGAGGCGGATTTCTCCTGTGGAACTGGCCCAGCAGACGCCTTTGCTACTGCGGTATCGATTCCGCTCAGGTATCTGGCGAGTCGCTGTACCCCAGCGGGCAGTACTGCGTACCAGTTAACCAATGCAGCGAAAGCGGGTAGTCTGATCACCCCGCCTTTCCCATTATCGATGGCGGACACTATGTCCTGTGCAACTTGGACGGGCTCAAGGACAGGTGCAAAGAATTTGTTTGGTGTCTTTATTCGCTCGAAGAGTGGTGTCGACATCTGACCCGTTTCAACCAACAGCATCCTCACCTTGGCATCATCTCCTGACTGTCGGAGTTCGGCTTCCAGCGTCCTGTGGAGGGCGCTGAGGCCGGCCTTGCTGGCGGAGTAGTCTGATAGACCAGCTGCGCAGAGCTGACCGAGAACAGAACTAACGGTGACGATAGTGCCGCCGTTTTCTGCTTTTAGCATCCCCGGTAGGAATACTTGGATTGTGTGGAAGGCTGCGACCAAGTTTGTTTTAATCGTCTTTTTGAAAGCATTGGCGGAGAGCGACAGAAGCGGCTGTCCATTGATCGCTGCTGCCGCGCAGTTTATGAGCACCGTGGGTGTACCAAGCTGGGAAACGGAGGTTAGCATAGGAATGTCTTTCACAGATGGCCGCATCAGAAAATTAGAGACATAGACAAAAATTCTCAGAAAAAGAAAAAGAAATGTTACGTACATCCTCCTCGATCCTCTTCGCCGTCGCCTCTACCTCCTTCCGGTTCCCAACGTCACATTTGTAGTATTCCACACCGGACAATTCATCCCACCCCTCAATCTCCCCGGGCTCCTTGATATCCAACACCGCGACACTGACCCCTCGCATCCCATAGATCTGCGCGATGAGCAGGCCCAGCCCGCTCGCTCCGCCCGTGATCACCACCACCTCATCACTCAGGTCGACCTTGCGGGGCAGCCCATACGCGACGCGCTGGTTGACGATCCCCGCGGCGAAGTAGAGCGTCAACAGGGTCGCGTACGCGGTAGTGATAATGAAGGCCGGGTCGGTGTATGGCGTGACCTGCGCGCGGAGGCTGAGGACGACGATCCAGGCGACCCAGGGGTGCAGGAAGGTGCGGTTCAGGACCGTGATGAAAAGGTCGAGCGTGAGGTGCTCGTACCATTGCTTTTCTGGGGGTGAGGAGGAGGTGCTGCTCTCCGGGAGCTCGTCGGGGGAGGTCATTCTGCTTGTTTTCAGTGTACGTACTGCACGACAGAGGAATGGAAGTGTCTGGGTTGTTGTTATATGAACAAGAAAAAATGAATATGGTATTTTTATGTTATTAGACAGCAGAATAGTCCATTGGAGTAAAATACAAGAATATTGAAGGGAAAAGAAAACAGGAACAGAGGACTTGACAGGGAAGAAGAACTCAGTTGTGGTAGAGGAAGAAGGATCTCGGCGGGGTGTTTGAGCGCGAGATCTGAAGATCCTGAAGCTGCGGTTGTTTCACGATATCGCGAGTTTCAGACGTCAGAATTCACACCCCAGCGCCGGAACATGAGACGAGATGAAACTGCCGCGCAGGCCCGCTCGAGCCAAGCAGTAACACTTCCCTTAAAACCGCTGATCTGACCGCAGTCTGGAATCGGCTTCACGATCATCACGAACTGCCCCCGACGACAGCTCTCTCCAGGCGGTGTCTTTCTGCCTGACAAAAGTGGGGAGCTCCGAGGATCTCCAACTATGGCTTCTAAAAATGCGACTCGAACCCCAGGGTATTTCGGTATGGACTACCAGCTCCTAGACGCTTGGTTTAGGTATTGGGATGGAGAGGAGGGTACTCTTGCTATTGCTACACATGTATCCACAGAGATTTCAAACAACAGAGGATTGATTGCAATGGTCCTGCAGAGGAGCTGGGTGCCGTTGAGTTCTGCCGGAAGAGCCGCCGGTTTATTTATACCCTTGACTGACATCTATTGGCATTGTACAGAGAGAAGCTGAAACTGCTGGAATTTTGCACCAAAATCGGAAAAGAATATGATACCGAAAAATGACACAAGACATATTCGATCGATAAGGGGAGTTCGACTGGCCGGGACCCCACCGGGCTCTTTATGGGATACCAACATCCAGCATCCATCCTCATCAGAAGAGCCATCGGCGGGAAGAATAACATCCATCACGCCCCATAACGAACCACATGCTCGGGATCCTTCTTGCTTCCCCCTTGTCTTACCTTAGTTGACTCACCCGCACATCCATCTAGACAAAGCATTCGTGCACAGCGCCCCTCAGTACTCGGACCTTCTGCCCTCGTCGGGGTCGTTCCAAGAAGCGCTTTCGTTTACAACCAAGGCAAAGACGCAGTTTACTCCGCCCGATCTCCTGAGGCGCGGGGGATGGCTGGTTGCAAAGTCTGTGGCTTCAGGCGTCACGGCGATGAGAGCCTTCGTCGAGGTAGACGCCACGGTCAGGTTTGACTGCTTAGAAGCCGGGATTAGGCTGAAAGATGAGTGGAAACATGCTTGTCACATACAGCTTGCTTGCTTCGCACAGGACCCCATTTTCTCCGGGCCGCACGGTGACGAGAACAGGAAACTCATGGAGGAAGCTATCAGGAACAGTAAAACAGATGTGATTGGCACAACCCCATACGTTGAGGGTAGCGTTGATGCCGCGAAAATGAACATAGAGTGGGTCATTGAGCGGTGTCTTGAGTTGGGGAAGCATCTCGACTTCCACGTCGATTACAACCTCGACAGCAGCAAGGAGCCGCTGGTGTGGCATGTCCTGAGGATACTCAGGGACAAGGGCTGGACGTCCAAATCCAGCAGCAAGAAGGTGATGCTGGGGCATTGCACCCGATTGACCCTCTTCTCAGACGAGGAATGGAGCCAGATCGCCCGGGAGATCAACGAAAACGACCTCCCCGTCACCTTCGTCAGTCTCCCGACCAGCGATATATACATGGCGTCCCCACCCCGCGACGGTCCCAATTGCCCATCGCATCTGCACACACAGCCCCGAGGTACTCTTCAGGTCCCGGACATGATCCGTACGCATAGACTCGACGCCGTCATCGGCGTCAACAATGTTGGAAATGCCTCCACGCCCTGGGGAGGTTCGGATCCTCTCTCACTCGCCTGCTTCGGCGTGGGTATCTATCAGACCGGCACGCAGGCCGACGCAGAACTGCTGTACGAATGCGTTTCGACCCCGCGCTCGCGCAGCAATTGGCTTGCCAGCTCCTAGCTCGGGCTTGCAGTTGAAGGAGGGAGATTCCCCTGATCTCCTGCTGCTATACAGTGTCGACGAGACCGGTCTTGGTGCTGCAAGGGCGAGAAAGAGTGTTGCAGAGGTCGTCTGGGACCCGCCGGCGAGATGTAGCAGAGATGTCGTCACGGAGGGTCGACTGGTAGTAAAGTTTAGGGCGGTACAGAGGGAAGAATCAAGCCCAGGAACGACTATACTCTATGCTGAATGATGCCCGGCTGCTTGCCTATGTCACTCTCAGAATCGCCACAGACGATGAACGTCTCGGAAATTGTATGTTGAGTACATAAATACATACATAACCGCAGGATTCTAATATATAATGGTAGAATGGATCTTACAAATTTTCAATGTCAAAATTTTCTACCTATCTAGAGAGAATAAGCCCAAGAAGCTCAGCTGCCCATGTACTACTGTACAGTACATATATATGCATGTTCGAGTAAGCACAACCACCCGCCACTCCCAGAATGTCCGAATCGTATAGATATCACGGCAATTTAAAGAATTCCAACCGCCCACCTTTCTTTTGGAGAACACCAGACATACCAGACCCAATGGCATGCATGCCCACGGCTTTTGAAGACTAGAAATATACGCCTATTCCATCGTTATTCCACCATTATTCCCAAGACTGAAGGCGAGGCAAAGCAGAGAAATACGAAGTGAAACATCCTCCGCACCAAAGAAAAGCCGTCCAAGCTTCATGACTCTCATTCAACTACAGTCACAACCAGCCCTCAGACTGATTTACTACCAGCAATGCGGAAGCGCAAGTCTCCCACCATTCATCGGTAGTATCAGCCGTCTACCATGACACCGTATTTTCTTTGATCATTGGATCCACCGAGCATTGTTCAGGTGACGACGACTGGGCTGCACTCGGGAAAAGGAAATCATGGCACGGTGGAAAGTAGAAGAAAAAAATGATTTCAAAGAGTGAAGCCGGACGCGGGGGTCGAACCCGCAACCTTGAGATTCCATTTGATCACTGTACTCAATGATCGGGCTTTAAGAGTCTCACGCTCTGCCGATTGAGCTAGCCCGGCGGATCTCGGTTGGAGATTCCGTAAAAAATTTTTATCAAGCGGTTCCGCCGATGGATATCAGCCCCGAGGACTCCACCCTCGCTTTCGCCGGGCCATGCAGAGCGTAGCTGAACGTCGTGCAGGCAGGATCCTCCAGTAACATGTCCAGGTCCTCGGTGTCAGGAGGGAGACGGAAACCATTCCCCGCTCGTGGGTAGAGTCGATGTTCTTCTACCTCTTCATATTCCGACTCGTCGTCGGAATCCTCGTCCTTCCTCCGAGTCGGATGAGCAGATGACGAGTCTGAACTCGAAAGATTTGCTGCTTTGCTTGTGTCCGCTGTGCTGGTGATGTTGGTGGTCATATTTGGTGGATCTGAACTAGGTGGTAAAGTGCCCGGCCTGGCAGCTGCCGTTGAGGAGCCGTCATGCGAACTTATCGGGGCATTTGAGAAGAATTTTGATGCTGGTAAATCCCTCAAGTTCGAAGGGAACATCGGGACAGTAGGATTTCGATCCGATATCGAGACGAGCAGATTGACCAGGGTTGCATGCGAGAGACCAGATAGATAAGCACGTTTTTCATCTGCTGTAAATTTCTCGCCTCCAACTTCTGCTTCCGGAAGCACAGTTGGAGCTTGAATAGGCTCGACAAAGAATCTGGCCTGTGTCTCCGAAGGCATTTCCTCAGTTGTATGGGCTACCTGCCTGCACTCCCCACAAAACCACTCCATCTCTTTCACGGCTATCACCTCCTTTTCGATTGGGGGATCATGGCAAAATTGGTGCCAGGCCCGATTACACTCATCGCAAAAGACAATCGCATTGCTCGACGGGCTGTGGCCCCTCTGGCAATGGATGCAATTGACATTCATCTCCTTGCCTTTGCGATAGACGCGCCTTCGCTTTCGAGCGGAGGTAGTTCCAGTCGCCGTGCCATCAGGCCTATCTGGTGAATTTGCCTTCGGCTTGGTGGTCACTGCAGGAGTGGCGTCGGGAACAAAGAGAGAAGGGCGATGAATCTGCCTGCCAGATTTCGTGTGCGTTGCAATTGGCGTGAAGTCGGAGGACTCATCTGAACTGGTATCTCCTGCTTTGATTTCATCATCGTCGCTGTCATTGTCACGTCTGCGCTTCCTTGAACGTTTGGCGTTTGCACCACTCCTACGCTGACGGGAAGCAGGTGCCGGTCTTGGCCCCTTGCCAGCTGAAGTCGCGGTCGGTTGGGATAAGACCGGTGGAGCTGGCGCCAACGGCTGTAGAGGGGTTGCCGTTGTTTCAACTGGCTTGGGAGCAATAGGAACAAGTCCTGTTTTCGCAGATGGCAGCGCTGAAGTCTTTTGAGGGACGCTGGGGGGTGCTGTCCGGGCACTAGAGCTAGCGAAGGGGGGCGTAGGAAGCTCTATGATTGCAGACGAAGCCTTCATCTTGGCCGGTCCTTGAGTGACTAGATCAGGATTATCAAAACTAGGTTTAAGAGGGGGCGGCGCGTTCAAGCTGGTGATACTCGCAAGAGGACCAGTACCATCTTTGATATCTCCAGCTTTGTTACCGTTCACTCGAGCAAGCAGTTCTGTGGTAGCGGCCGACAACTTCGGAATTTGTGAAATAGTTGAGACAAAACTCGATGGCCTTGTTGGATTCGGTTGCGACTTAGAAGTCGAGGTAGGATTGTGTTCTGTAGCTCCTCCAAGTGAATGGGAGCCGTCAGGTGGATGATGCACGTTGCTGCTTAGTGGTGCCGAAGGGCGTTCCGCAATCTCTATAGACGAAGCCCCTGAGAACCCGTCCTGCACTGACATATCCCAGCGCTTGGAGAATATACAACGAAACAGTCCAAAAGCCTGTACCTTATCAATTATTTGACTGACAATTGGAGAGAGGGGAGAGGAGATGTGTCCTGAAGCGACGATGATCAGATCAGGTCTATATTCTCACGTGACGGGAAGGCTGGATCGGACAGCACCGTTTCGGAGACAGTATATCAATCGCGATACTAACTTCTGGTCTCAATATCTACAAGATGGGTGTGTCATTCCTGCTACATATGAAAGATTTCACCGAGACTTAGACTTTCTTACACAATCATGCCACTGGAGTCATCCCGCTGACCTACACCGAGCTCAAAAATGCAACCTCAGGAAAGCAAAAGACTCCTGACAAGGCAAACCTTCCAGAAAGGTGTTGCTCAATGAAGGCAGATATATTCATATCCAAACGCAGTCGAAGCAGATGCCGCAATTGGTGGTATGAAGTAAGCCAAAAGCTGCGACAATTATTTTATTTACGGTGAATCCGAAGTTTATGAAACTCATCAGCGGTTTACCACAGATTCTTCCAGCACGCCGTCCTTTCTCAAATTTATAACGTTTGCCACAGTCCTACACCGTAAGGATGATCTTCCCATATTTCGATGACTTGGTACGAGCGCACTCGTAGGCTGCCTTCGCCTTTACCAGCGGATAGGTCCCCGCCACGAACGGCTGTAGAACTCCCAAATCAGCGAAGGCTGCCAGCTTCTCCAGCGCCCTTCGGCTGGGTTGCACGATAAAAAAGGCAGTCTTCCTTTCCCTTCCGCAGACGGCGCTTCTCATGCTCTTGCTCAAACTGGAGCTGGATGAATCCACCGATACGAGTGTTCCTGCTCCTACTACTAAAGACCAACACCGGGTCAAAATATCTCCTCCGACGGCGTCAACGATTACTGTTGCTGTACAGCTTCCCTTTGAGAAGTACTGACGTCCGGCACAGGAACACCCGCCCAATCAAACAGAGCCTGATAAGCTATCAAGGCACTGAGCGGGACGGCTGCCGCCTGCTCCCAGGTGGATTTCTTCGGTTTCAACGCGATCTCATCTCTGTGGACTACTGTATACTCCGCCCATGTTGCTCCTCGGTCTGGATGCGCCATGCCAAAGACCTCATCGCCTGGTTTCAGTCTATCGTGATCACCGTCACCGGGAAACACGTCTACCACAACTCCCGCAAAAATCATGCCCCGGGATGGTATCTTCTGTGAGATAGGTTTCAGGCCATGTCAATGCATCGCGAATTACCGACGCCGCTTTGATGCGACTCAAAATCTCTCCTGGTTTGGGAGGTTTTGGAATGGGAACGTCATTGTCTAGTTTGAACGCGGATGAAGGAGCAGGATTCGCGACGGAGTATGGAGTGGAAGAAGCTGGAGCAGGATGGACACGGATGGCCTGCATCTTTTGATTGTATGTCACTGGGTCAATATTGTATCAATGTACGATTCATTCTCCAAATTCCATTGCAACTAGGATATGGCTCAGCTCCTATGATTTGAAGTTCTCGGGTCCCCGTTTGAGTCATGCTCGGGAAATGGGGGTTCGGGCAAGAGCTTGTTGAACTGTCCATTGGAACACACGACAATGACGTGATAACATGGTGATACTATAGGGTGTTTTGAAGGCAGAACGAAGAATAGAAAAAGAATCTTGAAGCGCTTAATAAAGATCGTGTCATACGGCAATCGCCGGCGACTCGCACGGGCCTCACCGGCCAAGATCCTAGCGTTCTATGATCTATCAACTTACCAAGTGAGACCGCGCAGTAGTTAATTAATAATAGAAGCTTCTAATCAATCTCACTCCGCCTCAACTGGACAGCGCCGTTTCTGAGACATGGTAGTGTATACGAAGTGTATATCAATCACATTATTACCTTCTGGTCTTAATGTCTATGAGGCTGAGTGCACTGTTTCTGCTATATGAAAGGATCTTATCCGAACTTAGATCTCCTACACAATTGCCTCACTGAAGTCATCCCACTGATCTGGACTAGGCTTAAATTGCTATCTTGCAAAAAGCAATCCAGAGAAGGCTCCTGCAAATGTGAAGCTTCCAGCCAGGAAGGCATTGCATGGGAAAGGCAAATGCATTCAAAATCTTCATTATGTCTGAAGCTTTACGACACCACTCCTTCCTGTTTCAACCGAGCAATGTGTTCATCGTCGAATTGCAGATATTCTCGAAGGATCTCATCGGTGTGCTGGCCGAGAGTTGGAGGGGGTGTCCTAATACCCGGCGTTGCATGGGAATATTTGACGGGCGTGTTCACGAGCTTGATAGGGCCGCAAGCCGGATGCTCGATCTCTTTGACCATCCCTCGCGCCTGGACTGTTGCACTGTCAGCGGCTCAGAACACCGTCCATCGAATGGGAACTCACCGTGAGGATGATTTAGTGTCCCTTGGATGTCATTAACTGCAGCATAGGGCATGCCGCTCCCTTCGAAGATTTCGAGCCATCCCTGCGTCGTTTTCTGCTTCGTTATCTCCTCAATCATGCTATCCAGCTCTTCCCGGTGTTTCACTCGAAGACTATTTGTAACAAAACGGGGATCTGTTTTCCATTCAGGATGACCTAGCTTGTCACATAGAACACCGAATAGTCTGTCGTTACCGCCCCCGAAAAGGATATCACCGTCGAGGGTCTTATAACTTCGGTAAGGGACGATGGATGCTGTGAAGCATTAGCCATTTATCAAGTATAGCGTAACTGGATCACGCACGATGCGCTGTGCCCCATCGTCCAGAATCTTTCTCTCCGCTGATCAATGCGGAACTCGCCAAGTTTGAAAGGGTGGCAACTTGACAATCACTTAGACAAGCATCGATGTGCTGCCCCTTACCGGTTCTTGCCCGGGCGAGCAGCGCGGCCATGATCGCATTGGAAGTATACAATCCTGTTGTCAGGTCCGTTACGGCAACGCCAACTTTCACTGGGGGGCCATCTCTTGACCCTGTAATATGCATCAGTCCCATCTCTGCCTCCACCATAACATCGTATCCCGCCCGGTTGCTGTACGGCCCTGTCTGCCCATATCCGGTGATACTTGCATATATCAATTTTGGATTAATCGAACTTAGAGTTTCATAGTCCATATTGTACTTTTTGAGGCTACCGGGCAGGTAGTTTTCGACCAACACATCGCACTGCTTCGCAAGCTTATGGAGGATCTCGACGCCGGACTTATGAGCGAATGAGAGGCCAATTGATTTTTTATTGCGGTTTACCTATAATTATATTAGCAAACAAGATTGGGAGGACGTTTCATTAGGCCTTCGTACAGCTAAATAATAAGCACTTTCTCCAGGGCCCTCTTTTGTCCCATCTTTATACTTCGCATATGGCGGTCCCCAAGCTCGCGTGTCATCGCCTCGGACAGGATGCTCGACCTTGATAACTTCTGCTCTATATGAATCACATATTTTAGCATACGTCACGTTCAGTTTCAGTAGGACTCTATTCAACGCCGCGGGAACTTCTCAGTCAACGCTTGATGTGCATACCCAAGGTCTCCAAGGATTTGTGTACAATAGGGCTACAATTGAAGATTAATGTAATGTCAGCGGATTTTCTCCTACAACCGTTTAAAATACATATATATGTAAATAGTACTCACCCCAGCAAGAACCCTAGTCATATCAAGAACGCGTATGCCTGCCAGCGGCAGCGTATCTGGCTGAGGAGCCGCCGTCGAGTAGCGCCGCCTGTGTACTACATGTTTGAAGCCATTGACAGACAGGCCCAACACCGACCGTCGAGCGACGGTCTGTAGTGTAGACGAGACACTCATACTGTCACAATTGCGACGTGCATGCTGGAGACTTGAAGCTTACACGGCCTATATGGCCGAAAACGGGGACCCGAGAATACGGCGGGAGTCGGCGCCGACCCCGCGGTGCCGAGGTCAACCAACTTACTTGCCTCACGATCCTGGCGCCTCACTTCCCCCGCGTCGGTAGGTCCGTTTTTGACAAGATACGCCTTTTCAGTCATGTTCACCGGTCTCGTTGAGACGATCGGGAGTGAGTTCTGAAAATGTAGGATCATACGTGCTGTGTCAAAGAGCTGACCTTCTCCTAGCAGTTACGTCGCTCGAGCCCCTCGACACCACCGCAAGCGGGGGCGGGGGGACATCGCTGACGATATCAGATTGTGAGGAGATACTCACCGACGCGCATCTCGGGGACAGCATAAGTGTGAACGGTATGAAAAAGCTAATCGCGTCCTGGACACCTATTCCCATGGACTTGAAGGAATTGCTGAGAACAACGCTCGCGAAGGGACATGCCTGACCATCACGGCTTTCGACAAGACCTGGTTCAAGGTCGGAGTTGCTCCCGAAACTCTCCGTCGCACCAACCTAGGATCTTTGCGTCCCAATTCGCGCGTTAATCTTGAGCGTGCTGTGTCTGCGACGACGAGGATGGGCGGCCATTTTGTCCAAGGCCACGTCGACACTACTGCGAAGATTCTCTCTGTCACTCCGGACGGCAATTCGCTTGTATTCAGGTTTCAGCCCAGAGACAAAGGTGTATTGAGATATATCGTCGAAAAAGGCTACGTCACTATTGACGGTGCTAGCTTGACTGTGACGAAGGTCGTGGACGGTGAGGATGGATACTGGGAAGTTATGCTCATCGCCTACACCCAGGAGAAAATCGTCACGGCGGCGAAGAAACCTGGGGAGGAAGTCAACGTAGAGATTGATATTATTGGGAAGTACGTGGAAAAAAGCGTCCAGGCCTATTTTTCAGGGAGCTCTAGAGGAGATTTTGCTGTCCTTGAGAAGATGGTGGAACGGATAGTGGAAGAGAAGCTGAAAAAATCAGCAGCTCAGTGATACCATGAAAGGAAATTTTACGCTCATACGTGGAATATTGAGATAAAATCAGGATAAAAATTTCGCGAGAAACCTATTACGCATGGGAGATTTATCTAGACATGTGGATTGACCGCAGGACGGCCAGAGTAGGAGGTACAATTTTGACATGATCCACGACCTTGATGCTATTACTGTAGCTTTGCCAGCTACCAGGTACATAGCATTCTGCAAAATACTCTGACGAGCATGTTTTCCTGTCGCCTTCCGGGACAAAACACCTCAGCTCCCGAGTCGCTTCATAACATACTTCTATCCACAGTTCATCTGCAGGTAGAAGACTCGAGATTGACCATCAACAGGCAAGACACAAAGAGATGAGTGAAATAGGGACAGTGAGCACTCCAGCTCTCAACCCAACCTTCCACGTCGCTGTGATTCGACGTTGTAGAAAGCGGGGCAGCCACGACTGAATATCACAAGATGATATCCTCACACTGCGCTGCCGTCTGAACTCGACCAAGCCGGGGAATCGAGATCACGGTATCTGCTCCTTCGAGGATCAGGCTGCTGAAACAGGAATAAAACTGTCGAGGGCCGGATGGCCGGGACATTAAGTAATTGGACATCAGAGGCCGTCCATGATCGTCATATCGCTCCGGTTCACTCTTCCATGGACATGTCATCATCTTCATCGTCCTGTTCGACGTCTTCATCTCCATCAAGATCATCGCTATCCCATTCAGAGTCCATGTACTCATCCTCGTCTTCCTCATCTTCCTTAACTTCTTCTCCGTTAGCTCTGGCTTTCGCCTTCTCCTGCCTCTTTCTCTCAATGTTTTCTTTCTGTTGTTTCTTGCGTTGCTCTTTTTCCTTTCTTCTGCGCTCCCAAGTTTCATCCATTTCCTTGACTTCCGCCTCGGACTTCTTCACATAATCATGCCACATGACTCTCCCTCCACATAAACCTTCTTCGACCTTTATCAACCTCAGCTTCATGCGCGGGCCCAATTCCACCAGTTTTATGGCCCTCTTTTCGACATTCGGGGTGCTTGTCAATTTCTGTGCCTTCTTTCCACCACTCTTAATGCGTTGCAGCTCCCGCTTGTTGAGGACCTTCTTCGTAGTGGACCCTGCAACCTCTACTTCCGCATCCGTATCGAGTTCTGTCTCACTGGCAGAGTAGTAACCGGAGGATGGATCAAGTATATAGTCCGCAGCATCATTCAGCCTTCCAAGATCTGGAATGGCCGACCTCTTCTTATCTTTATGACGCAGCTCCTTTGGATCGAGTCGTCTGATTCGTTTAGGTATCCCTGTCTTCCTTGTAGTAATAGCGTAGTGTCTCAAATTCAAGATATACGATTCCTGAGCATTGCCATCAGATGAAGTAAGCTCTCTGTTTAGGAGCATAACGCGGCGGATGGAAGATAGAGGAGTAGTTTGAGGTGAGATCGGAGGAAATAGCGATTGGAAAATAGTCGTAGTGAGCGACTCCAGTCGTTTCGGTATTTTTGCGTTCTCATCAGCGTTTGTCAGAAAGTTGTTCATCACAAGTAGAGGGGGCGTCCGATGGTCCTGGCCACCACCTCTCGGGTGCTTTTGAGCCTTTTCAATATCTTTGCACAGAGAGTAGCTCTCGACTCTAAAGTGAAGTGTCGGTCCACGAGGCGTGAGCGCAAGGCGCATATTCGTATTCCCTGTTTTGGATTTTGAGAAGAGCAATAGATGTGTGACGCCCAATGGTCCCGCCATCGTTGTATAATCCCTCAACTTGTTGGCTTTGCGTTCCTGAAGTGGAAATGATGTTAGTATTCACTCTAAGCTGATACCTTCTGACCACAGCCTACCTTCAGACGGCTAGCCGTATCAGGTTCCATCATTAGTCGAACATCTTTGACCAGCTGGCTCACGCTTGAACCGACTTCACCAGCGCCAATCCGAATGACCATAGATTTCGGAGACTTGCTCATGGATGAGGCGCCATTTTTTGCATTGGCCGGGGGCCGCACATGAGTGCGTTTCTTGACACGCCTCCTAGCCATATTTGAGGGCGGGACAGTTAGGGCACAGTGAGGGCAAAATGATCTGTTAGGTGGGTTGTTAGCAGCGTTGAAACTTTTTGCCTATCTGGAGTTGGAGCAAAATCGGGGAAGCGCCCGGATCATCGATTTTGCGGCGCGCCAAATTTAATTTTCTGTTATCGCCGGCCGCCTCGCCAAAAATTACGCGGGGATTATCACGATTTCCCATGTGACCAGCAAAACACAGAAAAATGCCGGCGCAGAAGAAGAGAAAGATTTCCCATGAGGAGGCCCCAGAGGCCCCGAGCGATGCGGAGTCCTCACGTTCAGGAACTCCCTCAGACGGGGTGGACTCGATCAAGCAAACTCAAGATGGAGGAGCTGAAGCCGCAAAGAGCGCGGCGCCAAAGACATTTAAAGATTTAGGGATCATTGATGCATTATGTGAAGCCTGCGACGCCTTGGGATACAAGGCGCCAACTCCTATTCAAGCAGAAGCAATTCCACTGGCCTTACAAGGGCGCGATTTGATCGGCCTGGCAGAGACAGGAAGCGGAAAGACGGCCGCCTTCGCTCTTCCGATTCTACAAGGTAATGGGCTTCCGGAGTTCGACGAACGTGAAAGTGAAATCTGACAATGAATAGCTCTTATGGAGAAACCGCAATCGTTATTCGGTCTCGTGTTGGCGCCAACTCGAGAATTAGCATATCAGATTTCGCAAGCCTTCGAAGCCCTCGGATCGACAATAGCAGTGAGGACTGCAGTCATTGTTGGAGGGATGGACATGGTACCGCAAGCAATCGCACTTGGAAAGAAACCTCACATAATCGTTGCAACGCCCGGTCGGTTGCTAGACCATCTCGAGAATACGAAGGGATTCTCTCTGCGAACTCTGAAATATCTCGTCATGGACGAGGCAGATCGGCTTTTGGATATGGACTTCGGCCCCATCCTAGATAAGATCCTTAAAGTCCTTCCTAAGGAGCGACGAACTTACCTTTTCTCCGCAACCATGAGCTCAAAGGTCGAGTCATTGCAACGCGCCTCACTCACCAATCCACTCCGAGTGTCCGTCTCCTCGAGCAAATACCAGACCGTCTCCACCCTCCTCCAATCTTACATGTTCTTCCCTCACAAGTACAAGGATATCTACCTCGTATACCTTCTGAACGAATTTGCAGGCCAGTCTGCCATTGTTTTCACCCGAACTGTCCACGAGACACAGCGTCTCGCGTTTCTTCTCCGCGCTCTCGGATTCGGAGCAATCCCGCTGCACGGGCAGCTTTCGCAGTCTGCTCGGTTGGGAGCGCTGGGCAAGTTCCGCGCCCGCAGTCGTGACATCCTTATCGCGACCGACGTGGCGGCACGTGGTCTTGATATCCCCTCCGTTGACGTGGTGCTGAACTTTGACCTGCCACAAGACAGCAAGACCTACATCCATCGAGTGGGCCGAACGGCGCGTGCTGGAAAGAGCGGGCGCGCAATCAGCTTTGTGACGCAGTATGACGTCGAAATTTGGCTGCGGATTGAAAACGCATTGGGCAAAAAGCTGAAAGAATATGAAGTTGAGAAGGAGGAGGTGATGGTTTTAGCCGACCGTGTCGGAGAGGCGCAGCGCCAGGCGATTACGGAGATGAAAGACCTGGAGGAGAAGAAGGGCGGGAAGGGATTGAAGAAAAAACCGGGCAAGGGTTCAAAGCGGTCTCGAGATGAGATGGATGCGGAGGAGGGTTGAGTACCGTGATTGTGCATTCAGGGTTCTGTGCATTCAATGTTTTTGATACAACCAGAAGTATCTTGATTTTACACGAGCGTTGTTATTGAGCGTAGACGTTAGAAATACCCCAATAATGCAATAATGCTGGCAAAGTCCTTCTCATAAGTGGCACCCTTCTATTTAACCTTACGATTTCCCTGAATCTTTTACATTAAGAGTACTTAATGGCACAAAACTATCAATAATATCTATGATTCATTGATAGTTACTGTAGGGAATTTTTTAATGCAAAGATTTACTATTTCCGCATAAGCCTTCTGATATCTCCTTCCTGGGCTGAAAACAATGGCGACTACGGTAGATGATCCATGAGATACTTCTCATGCTTCTTCATTCGCGTCTCACCTCGTTTCCTATCTGGTAGATAGACGCACCGAATATCTACCGGCCCACTCCATAATGGATTGACGCCATCATGACGCTGGAGATATAGGTATCAGAGATACAGCGGACATGGAGAATAGAGAAGTACGCTGAATTCTTAGGTAGACTGCAAAACCTCCTTGACAGCACCAGCATCACGAACAGCGTTCGCCACGCGAGTAGCAAGATCGTCCGCTTCAGATCGGCTCGCGGCTTCTGCATAAACACGGACCGCATCCTCTGTGCCGCTAGCACGTGCGAAACTCCTTCCTTTGTTGTATTGGGATTGGAGAGCGTCAATTTTTGCCTGAAGTCCAGGTGGTGACTCCAGCTTACGCTCGGCATCATAAGCCTTGAATATAGAACGATCAGGGACCTCAACACGAACGAGACGAGAGGGCAGATCCGTATAAGTCCCGAGCCACTCCTTGACGGTCCAGCCCTTGTGGGCAAGGATGACTTCGACAAGGAGCATATCCGATATAGCGTCGCCAACGGCTTGGTTGATCAGGTCAGTAAGACCCCTGAGACATTCCAGAGCATGTTGCTGCGCCGGAGACTGGGGCTCCGTGCTTCTGATAATCTTCAGAGCATTTTCAGAAAAGGTGACCGTGCCGTGACCGTTGGCTTCGAAGTAGACACCAACGTCGAACCGTAGAGCGGCATGGTGAAGATGCTTCACACCAGTATTCGTGCAGACAACTGGAAGTTTAAGCACCTTCTCGACGTAGTCAGTGCTCGAGCCATTTGCATAGGCAGTTTGAATAACACCAATTTTGAGCTTCTGCGCGATGCCAGCACTCCGCGCCAGATCACCGATGAACGAAGCAGCAAGAGTAGCGATACGGTCTCCATCAAGAAGCCTGAAGACGTTTGCTTCATCGATGAAGTAGTAGACCACGCGATCGGCATCGCCATCCAGGGAGGCACAGCGGTCGAGCACAGCTGCCTTGGATGATGGGGGAGCACGCTGCTTCGTCTTCACGTAGTCTGCACCACACTAGACCAAATGAGTCAGTGCGGTCAGCTGAAAAAAAAAATAGAGCATGGGAAGCACTCACCTCGAAGTTTAAGCTGTCAGGATTAATAACATCGTCATTAACGACCTTGATGTCGATGCCGCCTTCTTCGGCACTTGGTAGGTATTTGATCAGCTCCCTGAGTTTGGGGCCGCCGACGCCATTTGCGCAGTCAACGGTAAGAGACCCCTTGATCTTAACACCCTTCGTGACTCTTTTGAAGGCATCTGCAAGCTTTTCGTAATAGCCCTGCTCGGTAGGCTCTCCATATTCATACTGAGTGCCCAAAGTATTCTTGCAGCGGACGATGTAGTGAAGTTGCGGCGTAGTCAAGAATTTCATGTCGAGGAACTCAACCTCGGAGGCAGTGAGGGCAGCATTAAGGACGCCCACGAGACGTGCACCAGAGGCACGGGTATCCCGAGCAAAAACGACACGCGCAGGATTGTCCATCTTGATGTCAATTTCCTTGATGAGTTCATCGTAGACATCCCCGATATTTTCAAGCGGGGCGTTTGCGAGTTTGGTGGCGTATGCTTCCCATTCGGCCTGACAGAGGTGAGCAATCAAATGAAAGTAGGAGATATTACATCAAAACTCACCTCCAGCATTTCACCCTGTAAGTCTCATGCGTCAGCAAGCAATGTCTTTAGTGCTGCTGGGAAGCCAACTTCACCCACCATAGGATCAACCAACTTCACACCATTGTCGTCAGCCGGGTTGTGACTCGCCGTGACCATAACACCAATCCACTGTCCATTGAGCTTTTTAGAACGAAGCCCAGCAAGCAGGCCCACGGCGAAAACCACGGTGTTGAGAAGTTCACTATTTTGGCGTGGTATGCCCTGTCAGAGACAACGAACGGGGGAACAGACGCGTGGAACGCGGTGTTGGTCTGATCGTTCGAGATAACTTACGCCTTCATGCGGAACTACGGCAATCTCCAAGTCAGCCAAGGTCTATTGGCATCCATCAAGGAAGGTACTTACTCCTGCAGTGCCATACTGGAACACCTTCCCCTCCGGCTTGACATATTTCAGAGCTGCCTCCGAGATTGCCTTTCTGACGGCTGGGGACGCCATTTCGGCGTGGATTTGTGCAATACGGGAAGCGTATCTTGTCTCTAAACTGGTGAGGAGTGACGATGTGAGAGAGGTAGGATAGAGGAGAAAGAGCAAACGGACCGACGCAGAGCTGGAGAAAGAACGTTGGGGAGGAGACGATGGCTATGGAAACGTGTGTACTTATTACTCCTAGGGTCAAGAGCAACCTGGGCGGACTCAGGGCTCAGGCGGTGAGGTGGGGGAGGGCGGCCAGCGAGGGCAGAAAGCTCGGCGACTGCGGCGTTGCTCCACTCGGCACGAGGACCGAAGCTTCTACCCCTGTTCTGGCCCCGGGATGGACAGCGAGGGCGTCGGGCCCGTGGCAGAACGGGAACGCTGGGCATGATCTTGGCTGAACTCTCAAGCGAACATGGTGAATCAACGAATATCACTTATATTACAATCCACATATTGGTGCCGGTGGTGGGCAGGTAATCTCACAGGTTCCGTCCAATACTCCAAACATCCGCCCGTAGGAACCCACTAGAGACTACGCTCGATACAGGAAGTTGAGAATTATAACGTAGAGGGAAGAAGACAGACATGGACTAAGCTTTCAACCTTTCCCCAGTAATGTCCTCTTGAGCATCTTTGATCAGGAACCTGACAGAAAGCAACATGGTCAGCTTGACCGTCAAAGGAAAATGAGATCCACGAAGCCACTCACGAATACCACCATGCTGTAGGGACAACTGTCCCCAGGTGCCACAAACTATGCGCATCAATCAATCCGCCCCACGGGGGAAAGTCTAGCAACTCAAGGCTCATGGCCAACATGATCCAAGCGACTATCATTCCGGGCCAGGCAGTCCATGATTTGAGAACCCTCCTGTAACGGGATATGCTGAACCAGGTCCACAGCAGATTCTGGATGATTCCGACCGCTACGTTCGCGGCCATGTTGTAGGTATAATCCCAGGACCAGAAACTCAAATAGCTGACGTGCATGAGGTATAGAGTGATACAAATCATCGTCCAATAACAACACAGACTTGATTTGTATCGCGGGCTCTGTTGATCCAGACGGAATACCCTGATTACTGAGAGGAAAAGCCCGTACATGACGCTCGCACCTGCCGCGAAATAGTCCAGTTTCTCAGTCCAAGGAAGATCTCTTGTGTGGAACAGCATGCTGAAGGTCCAGCTCGCCAACCCACAGTACCCAAAACCGAGGTAGTATTTCCGTAGAGGATAGGAAGCAGGAATTGACTCTCGGACTTTTGCCATGCCCTGATAGTGGGCAAGGAAGTTTAAAAGGGAAAAGAGAACAGAGAATGGTTCCTGCATGCCCATAATTCTACGGAAAGGCCATTTTCCATGGAATTGCACCACAGGGTTGAGCATTGGAGGCTCTCGTGAGACCCTACGATCGGTGATAACATGTTGACAAGTGTAGTCACATTCGGCTGGACAAGTCCATAGCAATAGGCGGAGGTAGAGCGCTATCGAAACAGAACCATAAGCAGCTGATTAACACGAAGTGGGCTGTTTTGAGTAGACTTACGCAGGACTGAGTCCCCATGCTCGCAGTTTTCAGCCTCGCATACCTTCTGAGCGTTAGCTCTGCTCCTTGGAATTATCGGCTACGGGCGGTTACCTTGACACATTCTTTGAACTCGGGAAGTCTATCGCCCAAGGAAGCAGTAGACGGTCCTATTAAAAAAGCAAAGAAAATGAACACGAAAACGCTGCGGAGACTGAGTCTCCCTGCTGTTGGAAGCATCGTGGCCCTAACGACAGCAAGTCAGGTTCCCTGGTGAAGCGCGTAAAGGAGAAGCGCGTTATTACTAGGCGGAGCGGGACGGCATTTCGGACCCAGTCTTGGCATTTTTCTATAAGTAAGACGTAGGTACCCAGTAAGCTAGGAGTAGGTTGCGCTGACTTCCGGAGATCAACGTTCATAATTTGATTCCTGAAAAGGATGTCCCATGTTAATAATGCCTGTCTCCATGATTCGTTACTCACGGGCAGGAAAACCCCTGGGAAGACTTCGAATTAAAGCGTTCTCCGGTTTCCGATAGCTGCCTTCAACGAGGACTTGAGAACTTTTTTTGTAGTATAGAGCCAATAATAGCACATTGTGGTCATATAAACTATTTTCTAAAGGACGGCTGATGTGTCCCATGTTGACACAGCAGCAAGCATTGACACAGGATTAGGTACCTACATTAGGTACCTAGATACCTAAGGTAGCCCTAACCTTACCGTATGAGGGCTCATATAGTCACGTGATTTGATTCTTGATCAGTACTAGCGCCATATACGCCATGACTAGCGTTAGCTGGGGCAGATTTCAAAGGAAACAAAAAAGTCGCTTAAGAGGGTCTCGAGAGCGCTTTTTTCTTCCGCCATCACTTTACCCTCTATTATACATATTTCTTCCCGTCCAGGAACTTTTTCGTCTAGTATATTATCTCCAATCAAGTCATTTTCACTTTAATTTTCAAGACGATCAAAATGAACGGAACTGCAAACAAGCCTACAGTGGAGGCGTCTCGCTGGATCTCTAGCAGCGCCGACAGGATGGTGGGCATGGACCATGCGGAAGTGCGCTATTTCACCAGGTACGATTAAATCTTATCTCTGGTTTAATTATATTACTTCCAAAATCGCTAACATTATCGACAATAGCTATGATCACCATGGTAATTCTTCCTGGGCTCCTCTTGTGTCTAATATTAGCTGACGCTTTGGGCAACCCCGCATAGGCATTCACGAAGAAATGCTTGTGAGTACAAAGCCACCACGCGTTAACCCCGCAGTCTACTAACCAACATATCTCTTTTTTATCCAGAAAGATGATGTCCGCACCAGGTCGTACCGTGATGCCATTTACCAGAACCGCCACCTTTTCAAGGATAAGATCGTTCTCGACGTCGGATGTGGAACCGGCATCCTCAGCATGTATGCTTTATTGTGAAACAAACTTGGAAGAAGTTACACTGATTAATTTGTGACGTCTTAAAGGTTTGCTGTCCGGGCTGGGGCCAAACATGTTATCGGTGTGGACATGTCCTCGATCATCGAGAAGGCGCGCGAAATCGTAGAGGTGAACGGCATGTCAAACAAAATCACTCTGCTTCAAGGAAAGATGGAGGACGTCACCCTTCCATTCCCCAAGGTCGACATTATTGTCTCGGAGTGGATGGGTTATTTCCTCCTCTACGAAAGTATGCTGGATACTGTCCTCTATGCGCGCGACAAATATCTTGCTCCTGGGGGCAAGATCTTTCCGGATAAGGCAACTATCTACTTGGCTGCGATTGAAGATGGTGAATACAAGGAGGAAAAGATCGGATGTTCGTACTCAAATTCCCATGTTGTTGATTGAGTGCTAATTCTTCAGTCTGGGACAATGTCTACGGATTCGATTACAGCCCGATGAAGGAAGTTGCTCTCACTGAGCCGCTTGTTGATACTGTCGAGCTGAAAGCCCTTGTTACCGATCCTTGTCCGGTCCTCACTCTTGACCTTTATACCGTGACTTCGGCCGATCTCTCTTTCAAGGTTCCCTTTTCGCTCACGGCCAAGCGCAGTGACTTTATTCACGCCATTATTGCCTGGTTCGATATTGAATTTACTGCTTGCCACAAGCAGATCCGCTTTTCGACTGGCCCGCACACCAAATACACTCACTGGAAGCAGACAGTCTTCTACCTTCGGGACGTCCTTACCATTGAGGAGGGCGAAGTTGTGACCGGTTTCCTTGAAAATAAACCAAATGAGAAGAACAAGCGCGATCTCGACATAAAGATTTCGTATACCTTCGAGACACAAGACGAAACGCGCTTTTCGGAGGGCACTTTGGAGTACAAAATGTGAGCGTCGCGAGTATTTCTTCAGCAAACTGAATGCTAATGTCTCCAGGTGCTAATTTTATTCCTATCCCTATCCTCTTCGGTTATCCTGTTTTCCTCTCGCTGGGAATAATACAAATCCCCGGACACAAATTTCCTTATTTCACCGTGGGGCAGCATTGCATGGAAAGAGGTATCCGAGCGGACTTTGGGCGGTTGAATGGTTGTATTTTTTTTTCCCCTTTCTTTTGTCTTTGGCGTTCTGGGAGGTAAGGAGATGGAATCATGTGGTGCATGATTTTTTTTTCACGGAGAGATGATTTCCAACGATTTCGAAGCTCCTCGACATATGCAAGTAGATACCCCGAGTCGATGCTGAATCTAACCATCTCCGATATTACCTTCTGTCTCTGATGGATATTCGCGCAATTTTTTCCCTTCGGCTTTGCAGATTTTCTAGTGTGGTAATGCGACGGTCGTGTGCCGCGGCATTCGCCTGCACGAGCATTGTGCCTTTCGGTGTCCGATGAGCCTCGGTCCCTAACTGCGTCGCCCCGCAACTGGATTGCGAGACTCCGCTAAACCCCGTAGTTTTTGTATGACCCACCGACTTCGTCGCCCTTTCATCTTACATTAATAGGCATCCATACTTCTTCCAAGGCTATTTCTAAGTGAATTATATTATTAATTCTTCATATTGTTTCTTCTTCAGGAATCCTCAATTCTCAGTAGGCAAAGGAATTCCGCGATGTCTAGTCCTGGAGCTGGCTTCGAGTTCCCCCGACAGGAAGTTTCTTGGCAGAAACGCGATGTCCTGCTCTTCGCAAACAGCATAGGATGCACGGCTGACGAACTGCATTTCCTCTATGTTCGTCTTATAGATTCGGCATTGTTCTCAATATCTCTCTAACTGGGCTCCCAGGAATTCCATCCTAATTTTGCCGTCTTCCCAACCTATTCAGTGATCCTCCGTAAGCTCCTCAAAGATTGCGCCCCAAGAATATTGCTGTTGCTGGCCATGACTGACCCGTCAGCTTTTAAACTCACGGATCAAGAGGTCATTGACTTCTATGCGCGCCAAAACTCTATCCCAATCCCCGGTGTCCCAAAGTTTGACTACCGCCGTGTGGTTGACGGGCAGCGTAAGGTCACCTTCTTCAAACCTCTCCCGACAACAAGTGCAGGCCGGAAGTTTGAGCTCCGCACCAAGGTTATTGGTGTGTATGATAAGGGAAAGGCTGGTTCCGTAGTTGAGACGGAGCAGTCAATCGTGGACAAAGAAACCGGAGAGGTATACTCGAAAGCCGTAGGAAGTAGCTTCTTTGTTGGGCAGGGCAATTGGGGTGGGCCAAAAGGTGGGTTAACAATAACGGCCCTTTGGTGAAGAAAGTCACTGATCAGTTGCGGCCATTTTTCAGGACCAAGCACCGTGAATTATCCGCCTCCACAGGGAAAGGAGCCAGATGCTATCCATGTAGTCCAGACGACTAAGGAAACAGCTCTTCTTTATCGGTAAGTTTATACCCTCTGACAAGTGGACTTGAAATTAACTGGTTGATGCTGATTCCTTGATGAATAGTCTAAATGGAGACTACAACCCCCTACACGCGACGCCAGAGCCTGGACAGAAGATGGGTTTTGGAGGCACCATCATTCATGGCTTGTACAGCTGGAACACTGCCGCACATGGCCTCCTAAAGGAGCTCGGTGGCAGCGATCCAACGAATCTGAAGGAATTCCAGGCGCGATTCTCGTCGCCTGTAAGACCAGGCGACAAGCTCACCACACAAATGTGGCGGACTGGTAACCTTGAAGACGGGTTCGAAGAGGTCCGTTTTGTCACAAAAAACGACCAGGGCAAGGTTGTGCTGAGCAACGGTCGGGCACTTGTTAAGATCGTCGGGAAGCAGAGCAAGCTATGAGGCGAGTTCCTGAAAAGGGTCAATATCTGTAGCTTTTGCTTTTTCGAGCTTTTTTGGTCTCAAGGTTGCGTCTATGTACGTCGAAATGGTTCGGATGAAACATTGTTTGAATGCAAGAGTCACATACTTTTAGCGATGCTCGCGCGCATTTCTATCATCTCAAGTCGCAGGTTAGCAGGTCAGATCCTAGGAGTTGATACTACGTACATGTGTATCTAGGTAGCCAAGTTTAGGCTAGATCACACCCAACCAAGCGCAACCTAACCATCTACTTTTACCACATACTATACATATATGTATATATTTGTTTGGATAAAAAGGACTCGTAGTATTAGCAGCAGCTTTCTCGGCGGGATCCTTGGACAAGAGAACAAATTGACACGTGATCTTCGCCTTTGGCCCGACGAAACTCCGCGTTCCCAACAGCGTACACCTGAGCGTACACATCTTTCTTGTAAGTACCTTTCAGGCTCCCGGCGCCAGTATGAAGAGCTTCTCTTCATCCGGGGCGGTCCGCCCCTGGAAGTATGTCTGGTAAGGCTCACAATTCATCCATCGAAGGGCCGTGGCTGACACGCTGTGTGATGTCAGCGAGTCGCGAAGTCTCTCTTTCGCTCTCGCGAAGCGAGGGGCTGCTTGGGTACGTAGTATATATAATCCTTCTTTCTCGTGTTGCTAAATACTTTTGCTTATATCCATTGGATGGCCCGCTTAACTTTCTCCAGGTAGCAAGTTGTCGAAATGCTTACTCAACAGGAGCAAGAGCTCCTTTGTCCCAATGTCCGGATATGCGTTTTCGTCGCTACGTGATTTCTACGGCTTTCAGTAGGGCAAATTCAACACTCAGTGAGGCCCAGGCCAACGATCGTAAACCAGCTCCGGAACAGCGCGCTGCAATGACCAGTCGAGTACAGCTGACAGCCGATAGCATTGGCCGGCGGACATAGTAAGTTTTATACCTTTTTTTTTCTCAGAATCGGCAATTAGACGACTGATCTTTCTACCTAGTGGCTCTTTTTGGCTTAGGTTAGGAATTTCTACCATTATGAAAAAAAAATGCAAACACTAAATTCGCTCTCGCAGGGATAACTGTCAATGTTCCAAGTGCATTAACCCGGAAACTAGACAGCGGAGTGTGAATACATTCGCGGTTCGTCATTTTATTCTACACATACCCAGCCAGAATTTTTTGGACTGATACTTTGCTCTAGATACCAGATGACATTAGAGCAGAGAATATTAATTATGGCCCAGAAAATGTGCAAATCCATTGTACGGACCACATGCACCCCATGATCGTCAACGTCTGCTTATAATTCACAGGGTCTGATGGGCATGATGGTATTTATCCGTACAGCTGGCTAGCAACGCACCGGATGCGTAAGGCGTATCCAGCATCTAGAAGATCGTTAACCTTCAGGTGCACTTATTTCCAACCCTGCTATCAAGAATACTGTTTCAACTGACATTTCTACCCAGGCCTTTCGTATCTGTCAAACCTCAGTCTGAATTCCTTCCCACAGTTTCGTATGACCAGGTCATGACCAACGACAAGGGTGTATTAAAATGGCTTGAGCAGATAGTAAGTGGGAACCTTCTCCCCGGGATTAACTGTCGCCATAGAGCAAAGAACTCACTTTAGCCAGCAAAAATGGGGTTTCTGTCTTGTTAAAGGTGTCCCTGTCGACCCCGAATCCACAAAAACTCTCTTGGAGAGAATCGCCTTCATTAGGCATACACATTACGGTATGAATCAAAACCATTTACAGCAGACGTGACCACTCGGGATTAATAAAAGCTAGGTGGATTTTGGGATTTCACGTCCGACCTCACCTTCAAGGACACAGCCTATACATCGGAGTTCCTTGATGCTCACACAGACACCACATATTTCACGGACCCGGCAAGACTTCAGCTGTTCCACCTCTTGTCGCATACGGATGGTGAAGGTGGTTCCAGCTTGCTTGTTGACGGTTTCAAGGCAGCTGCCGTGATGATGAAAGAGAAGCCTTGGAATTGCGAAATTCTGAGCACTTACCCCCAGCCATTCCATTCAAGCGGCAATGAGAATGTCTGCATCCAACCCATTTCACACTTCCCTGTTTTCAACCGTGATCCGATAACACATCGGCTGTACCAGATCCGTTGGAACAATTATGATCGGGCGGCAAAGATGGATTGGGAGGTATGGAAGCAAAGGCAGTGGTATTCCGCTGCAAAACACTGGAATGAAATTATTAGCCGCCCAGAGATGAGAATCTGGACTCAACTTGAACCTGGAACCGCTCTGAGTATGTGTATCTCCTATTTACATTTGTCCTATATTCTTAATTACCAGAGCCGCGCTAACCCTTGACATAGTCTTCGATAACTGGAGGATGCTTCACGGTCGTTCAGAGTTTACCGGAAAGCGGAGGATGTGTGGCGGCTACAGTATGTGTTCTCACTCGATTCCCTTCCCACCTTTTTTGTGGTTTCTTTACACTTCCTTTGGGACGGCGAATTGACTCGATACAGTTAACAACGATGATTTCGTGTCTCGATACCGCCTCTTGAAGTTTGGTCGTGAAAGGGCTCTGAACTACATTGGAAAGACTCCTGACCCTTTGGACATCACCTGGACACGTCAGCCAAGGAAGCGGCGCACGAATGCAGCCTCTTCGGACAGTGGCCCTGTGCAGATATAAGTTGTTGGGCTTAATCTTGACTGTATCTCAGTTAGGCAATTCTTCGTCTCGAGATACTAGCAAGAAAATAAGACTCGCGTAGCCTTCGAAATCAAACTGTACAACAGCATCAAGTGTTGGTCGCTGGTGGCGCATGCCTACCAAGCACCCAAACGATTACTCCAGTACGCGGTAAACTATTATTAGTAAGACGACAGATGTGCTGCCGGAAGCGGCTGCTTCTGATGCTACATCCCTTCAAGAAGGCCTGGCGGATACCCCAGCGAGAGTTCCACAGGATTGAGGATTGAGGTCACTTGCAGTCGCATCACGTGACATCCAGGCAGGGCAGCTTGCGTTTGCTGGCCGGCCCGCCCAGAGCTCGCCGACGGTCGAGCACCTCCATCTCCCCATCGCCAGAGCGCAACATCGCCGCAGTACCGCCAGCTTCACCACCACCACCCCACCTCCACCTGTTTCTCCTGCCTCCCTTTATCTAAGACCCCTCTACCTCATAATCCTTTTCTAACCTCCTCCCACCTTTCAGCGCCCTCATCATGTCCACACTCGAAGAGCTCGACGACCTTGAGCGCGAAGAGAGGGAGAAGAAGGACCGCGGGGACGGCGATGGCAAGAAGCCTGACAGAGATGGAGACGCCGAGATGAAAGATGCAGATGCCGATAAGAAGAAGGAGGAGGATGACGTGCTGGATGAAGAGATTCTCCGATTGAGCACCAGCGATATCATCAAGCGGCGACGGATGCTGGAGAATGAACTGCGCATTATGAAGAGCGAGTTCCAGCGGTTGACACATGAGCAGAACACGATGAAGGAAAAAGTAAAGGATAACCTGGAGAAGATCGAGAACAACAGGTAATACCTTCTTGTCTAGCGTTCTGAGTCCTACAGCCCCTGCCTTGCTGGTGATGAGAGGGTGGTCGGCTTTCCCGGTGATTAATAATGCTGATACGATGGATATGCAGACAACTACCGTATCTTGTCGGCAACGTCGTCGAACTGTTAGACCTCGATGTCGAGGCGGAGGCAGCTGAAGAAGGGGCCAATATCGACCTCGATGCCACCCGGGTTGGCAAATCCGCCGTAATTAAAACTTCCACCCGCCAGACCATCTTCCTCCCTCTCATCGGTCTCGTAGACCACACGAAGCTCAAACCCGGAGATCTCATTGGTGTGAACAAGGATTCATATCTCGTGCTGGACACGCTACCTGCCGAGTATGACAGCCGAGTGAAGGCGATGGAGGTTGACGAAAAGCCGACGGAGAAATATACAGACGTTGGAGGGTTGGACAAGCAGATTGAAGAGCTTGTGGAGGCCATCGTATGGCCGATGAAGGAAGCAGAGCGATTCAAGAAGATCGGCATCAGAGCGCCAAAGGGTGTGTGGCTTCCACATTTTCCTATGTGTCCATCATCGACTGCAGACCGCTGACATTCATCCCAGGTGCCTTGATGTACGGGCCTCCCGGTACAGGCAAGACTCTCCTCGCCCGTGCCTGTGCCGCCCAAACCAACGCCACCTTCCTCAAACTCGCCGGTCCGCAGCTCGTGCAGATGTTCATCGGTGACGGCGCCAAACTGGTCCGGGACTGCTTCGCCCTTGCCAAGGAGAAGGCGCCCTCGATCATTTTCATCGACGAGCTGGACGCCGTCGGCACCAAGCGTTTCGACTCGGAGAAGTCCGGTGACCGTGAAGTGCAGCGGACCATGCTGGAGCTGCTCAATCAGCTGGACGGTTTCGCCTCGGACGACCGTGTCAAGGTGCTCGCGGCCACGAACCGTGTCGATGTCCTCGACCCGGCCCTGCTCCGCTCCGGTCGTCTAGACCGCAAGATCGAATTCCCTCTCCCCAACGAGGAGGCTCGTGCGCAGATCCTGCGCATCCACTCGCGCAAGATGACCGTTGACGAGAACGTCAACTGGGCCGAGCTGGCGCGCAGCACGGACGAGTTTGGCGGTGCCATGCTCAAGGCCGTCTGCGTCGAGGCGGGTATGATCGCGCTGCGCAAGGGCATGAACAAGGTCGGGCACGAGCACTACGTCGATGCGATCGCAGAAGTGCAGGCCAAGAAGAAGGATACGAACATGGGCATCTACGTCTGATGCCCTCCCATGTCGCCACCCTTTTTTTGCTTCCCTTCCTTGTCCTTCACACCTCGTCTCTCGTCACGTACGTAACAAACTGTATCTATCTCAGGTACTACAAAATTCAGTGTGCATGGTATCGTGGAGAGGGAGCAGTCCCCATCCTCATCCCCGCGCACTTCCTCTTATGATCTATCTTTCGATCTTTCCTCTTCTCGGGATAATATCTTGATTGGTTGAACTGAACTAGATGGAGAGAGAGAAAGAAAGAAAAGTCAGGCGTAATGATGAATGATAGGTATTTTTACAATAAACGAACGAACAGACTGTAAAGCTATGAATGAGAATTGTGTCTTTCTATCTATCTATCGATTGATCAATCAATCTGTCTATCGGGGGGCACCGGTGCGCTCCCAGCTTGATCTGTGCATACTGCGACATTGGATTACAGAGGCCCACCCAGCTTCGGTGGATTAGATATCTTATCTCGAGCAATCAGATGAGATAACATTCTTTTTGCGATCAATATCCCATTCCTGTGATTATTATTTGCCTAATAGTACATACTGTACAGAGTTACAGACATACAGAAAGGAAAGAAAGCCTAGCTATGCGCCTGAGAGGTATGTACTGTACAACCGTAGAGAAAGAGCGAGCGAGCAAGCGAGAGAGCGAGACGGAGAAAGAAAAGAGACAACAAAACACCCATATCCAATCCAATCCCAGGGATATCCCAGAACCCGACAGACCCATATCATCCTGTAACCCGTTAAGCAATGTTATGTACAAAGGGAATCAACGGCAAATGCATCAAACGAAGGCCAAAAAAATATGTACAAAAAACCAAAAGCCATCGGACCCATTCACAGAGAGATGCCCCAGATGCTGAATCCCTGAAAATAACAAAAACATTGGGTTTCCTTTTCTCGACCCGAACGAAAATGAAAATGTATGCCATGAGTACCTGCCCCAGCTGAACAAGAATAAGAATCATGTGAAGGGAAAAAGATGTTCCCATAACCGACCGTAAGCCCGACCCCGTGGATATCTCTGGAAATAGCATGTGTTCATGCGATCTGATGTTAATGATTAAAAAAAAGTGTCGAAGGAATGTGCCGTAGTGGATGCGATAGAGGACTAGACTGGGTCCTCCATAGGGGGTATCGCAGGGAAATAATCGAAAACGTGTTTGAAAATTAGAAGAACCGCTTCGGTCCGATAACCTCGACTTGTCCTGGACGCTCACGCTCTGTGTGAAACCACCAGTCCTTGCCGTTCTTATGTCCCTGATTCCAAGAGCCGGTACAGACATCTTTCGCCCAGGGGGGCATGCCTGACGGGAGGAGCATTGGTGTGTTCGGGGTCGTCGGGGTTGCCGGACTCGTGACCGCATTAGAGCGTCCAAGATTGCCCCATCCAGGAAACCACGAGGTGGTAGTCGATGCTGGCGACAGAGGTTCTTCCAAACCAACGGTGCTGCCAGTGCGATTACCAAAGCCGTTGCTGGGACTAACTCCTGAGGAATACGCCAGCGTCTGGTTCGTCGTCAGGAAGTGCCTCCATCCAACCAGGCCACCATCCACATCTGATCCAGGTATATCGGGACGAAGGACAAATCGCGGGATGAACGCATCACTGTTAGGAGTACCGACTCTACCCATATACGCCGGCAGTCTGAACTCGTGGACCTTGATAGGTCCATCGCGCTGCCCGGGAGAAAGATCATCCTTGTGTCCTGCACCAGCAGGGACCAGCACATCAGAGTCGTCCGTATCCAAATCGGACTCGGCGTCATCGCGATCCAGAGCGTTATCTGGAACATAGGAATCGGAGTAATCTGTAATTACTACCTTCGTTCCTGTTTCAGTGTCCTTTGCCGCCATGTCAATGAATGTCTGGGCGCGGATGCGGGCAGAAGTTAGGTTGTTTCCGCCGGGAAGTGCCAGCGGCCGTGTGCTGACACTACCATGGGAGCTTCTAGGCAGGCTGTACCGATCTGCGGGGATCAAGGCCTGGCCGTTGCGAATGGGTTGACACACTGACTGGAGAACTCCAGGGGGGTCGATATCGGACGGTGCACGAAGAGCTTCCAGACGAGGAAACCCTGAACTAAGAATGCTCTGAGCGAGATGGGAGTTTGGGGTGTTGGAATGCCTAGGTGGTTTGATGAAAGGAGCGGAGTCGAGCTTGCTGAGCGCGTTGGCAGGATCTGGACTGGCCACATCCCAGTGCAGGTACTTGAGACTAGATGACGCCAGCAATGGTTGAAATACCATGCTTTCCGATGGCAGGGTTGGGCACGTGCTAGTTTGGACTATGGTAAACCGTTCCAACCTTCCCAGCGACGCCAGGATTTTTGATATCACCAGCAACGACTCGATGTTCTGTTCGATGAGCGTCAAAGACTTGAGGCTCTGAGCCTCTGCCCGAGAAACGTACTGAGCAAGACCCTTGTCGGTGACCCCGCGAAGATTCTCGAAGCGTAGTGATTCCAAAGGCGGCAGGAACAATAGGGTGCGGTCATTAAATGCCTCTGCGGTGAAGGATGAAACACAGAGGTGACGGAGCGAGGGTAGAAGGTTGAACATTCGCAAGAAGATGCCGTGTTGCATCACACCATTCACGCTAAGGGAATGTAACATGAGTGTTTCGAGGTTGGTCCACGATACGTGGTAGTTAAGAAACTCAAAGATTTGGTGTTGCCCGAGAAGCTCCTGAGAAGGGGACTGGCTGCGGGGTCCCTCTGAAGTCTCAGCAACTTCCCCAAAGACCCATGTGTGTTCCTTGAGTTTTTTCCGTGTCGACAAGGCGTACGTCAGGCGATCGAACTCATGGTAGTAGGGAACCGTGAAACCCAGCAGCCTTTCGAGGTTTGGGCACACCATAACGACGGAGGCAACGAGGTCACGATACTCCTGCCACTGGGCGCTCTGCTTGCCCGTCATGACGATCGGGTCCATTTCTGGGACGCGGAGCTCCAGGACAAGATTGGCCAGCAGCTTCCTCTCCCGCAACGTCCGTCTCAGCAACTTCAACCGGCTGCCCCTCTTTAACCGGTACTTCTTGAGTTGCGCCGGAGAATCGTTTCCGAGAATATGGATGCGACTGTACCTGGGACAAGTTCAGCGTCCCCATGTCAACTGGATTCACGTTTTTTGTCCGACTTACAGTTTACCCCTGACAGCCTTCTCCCAGGATCTGCTGGTCAAGGACAGAGCATGCAGGTCCCTCTGAAAACATGTTAAGCATCCGGATTTGTACGCCCCGGTATGCTCCAACTCCAAGTGGCGTAAGATGCAGTCGTACACCTCCTGCGGCAGGCGCTTAAAGATCGGCTCCTTCGGCGCGGGGGCCGGGGTATGGGCCTTGAGCATGCTGTAAGAGAAGTTTGGGAATGACGGGGACGTCGGAGAGTAGATGGTGGGAGCGGTCGACTGGCTGAAGCTGCTCATGCACGAGGAGACGGAGGTCCTGCGGGAGGAAACCGACTCCATTGATACAGAATAGGTGGATCCATGGTAGTTGTGTGAAACATGACTCTGATGCGGGATTGTGCTGCAGGGCATGGAAGCCCTCTCAGGTCTGCTGGCAACGACGCTCATGGTGAATTCGTGCTGTTCATCTGAGGACAGTGAAGAATGGGGCTCAAAAAGGAAAGAAAGATGCTGAAATGAGAGACGTCAATGACGGGGAAGAAACAAAGGAAGGCAAGAGAGTTAACTGTCTTGGGGAGGGAAAGAGAGAGTGTGTGGGAGAAAGAGAGAGAGGGACAGACGGTCAAAGGTAGAGCATCGCCGTCGACCAGAGAGAGGTGCAAGCATCGTCGCAGGCACGCCACTACTTTTAAGGGAGAACGAGATGCAAGGGTAGCAGGGATGGGGCGGCACTCACAAGAGACGATCCCCCCCACAGGCAGGATGATCTGAACCGTGCTGGAAACAGCATGCTGTGGAGGGCGCGGAGGCCTTGTACACCAGGCCAGCCATGACGACAGGGCCGCCCAAAGCAGCATGGGCGCGAGGGCCGGATAAAAGAGGCACACAGTCCACCGTACCACTACTGCCTGGCTGAACCCTGACAATCCTGCCACCACCTGACAGGGAGATGGAAGCAGTCACTGCACTGGTTGAAACTGAGAGACCGTCTGTCTCGATACAAGATCAATGAGACGGAGAGAGCGGACGCCGTGACGGCAGGACGGCCTGCACAGAGAGCGACAGAGAGAGAGAGGAAGAGAGCGTGCACGAGGGGAGCGGTTCGTGGTGCTGTGGAGAATCGGCTAGCCGTTCTGGGTATGGGCAGCGGGCGGGCACCACGGGCTAGCGTCAGGGCCGCCGGCGCTAGGCCGCTTCGGGGGTGCGATGCTCTCGCGCGCCCCTTTTCCTCTCCCTGCCCCTCGTCCGCTATAATTATTCTCGCAGCGTGGTCTCCTTTTCTACCTCGTACAATGGTCTGCAGTAGCCGTGTACCATAGCTCCGTGCATGAGGCAGTGTAATCAACCCCTCGTGCCTTCTACTCCAGACTCTGTATGCTGCATGTTCCAGCATGCAAGCAATCGTGGCAGATCAAACAGCACCAGGATGATCCCGTGTGGAAAGACCAACAGTGTCAGGTGTTGCGTGCCGCGTCCTTGATCGGCTGTCGGCCATGCTTGACGGGCAGCCCCCTCGCGCGCCAATCAGACGCCCGGCCTCGCCGCACCCGTGATAACCCTCGTCACTTACGTCAGGCCGGCCGTGATGCAACGGCGTGCGGAGTTGGGGAGGGATGGTATCAACCACGGAGCCTGCCGGTGCGCTCCGTAGTGCTCAGCTTGAGCCTATTCAGCCACATCTCCTGTCAGGCTGACTTGGCAGATGTTTCTCTCGTAGAGCTTCCGCTCTTGTTCTCAGAGTCCTCTCAGCTCCTTGCAGCTTCAGGAGCTTAATCAGCTCAAGATCCTTCGTTATCTGCGGAGCCATATGGGCCTAAAGCAGAGAAGCAGACTGCAAACCATCATGATATCATCTGATCTGATGTCTCGGACGTCCTCCACTGCAGGTACCGGCTCTAAGCAGCGGCATGGTGTCTCGGTACACGAGAGGAGACATGATGGACCGTGTCACTGGCTGTCGCCACTCCTCTGCGCCGGCGTCCTTCCACCTCCGACCGCACCGCCCAACCAGAGATGAGCGCAGGATCGGAGATGGGTCAGGACTCGACTGTTATTTTGGTCGCCGTGCACGCCTCCAGACGCAAGTCTTTCATGCAAGAGCTCGACAGCGGCTTGTGCTTTGATCAACAGCCCCCTTGGCCAAGTTGGACTTGGCCTTACCTCCAGACGCCCAGACGTTGTCCGTAACGGTCGTTGAACTGTGAGAACTTGCACTTGGCACCTCAGCAAGCATTCCAGAGTCAAATGACAGAAATAACGTCCCCTCAATTCAGATATACTTCGTAGCGCCGGACAATCCTCCACCAGCCTGATTTCTGAGGCAAACGCGGATAGGCAAAATTCAGAAATTCCAAATCAGAGAAAGCAAGACAACCGAACCGTGGAGAGAGAGCTCCTGAAGGTCTTGACTACTCCGTACTCAAAAGGGGATCGTCGCTTTGTTTATCTTAGGCGCTTGACTACCCGGGCCGATTCGCGCTTAGCGCTGGCAGACGCCGATCATATGGGCCCTGGCGTCTGCTCGATTGAGCGCGCTGCAGCAGACGGATCGAGGCGTAAAGTTTCAACAGCGTCGCGCCTCCTCGAAATAACACCCAGTCGTTTTGCTTTCCCTCATTTTGTTTCCCCCCCCCCCC
>Ga0207748_1000242_pt1 | contig 49808 bp, 68 predicted proteins | sample HigsolmetaGSP13D_FD_184841 | JGI IMG/M metagenome (GOLD analysis project Ga0207748, IMG submission 184841) | High solid enriched microbial communities from the Joint BioEnergy Institute, USA - SP1-3-D (SPAdes) | ecosystem: Engineered > Bioreactor > SSF (Solid state fermentation) > Aerobic >...
GGGGGGGGGGGGGGTGCCTTGGACTCTGACCAGATGTTTTGTTAGGGAATCCCTAACGGATTGAAGTACCCCAGGTACAAGCCTGACTCTCATCCTTTAGCTGCACCCAGAGCAGTCCCCAGCATCACAACTCTCTAAACTGTGACTCACATACTCTCCATCTGTCTCTCTTGCAGCATAATCCCCATTCATCTCCATCATTGTTTCTTGCCTTCCCTCCTAAAGATATCCAGCACCCTGCCTCCAGCATCTCTGCCTGCTCCCCCTCCTTTCCCTCTTGCGATGAAAACAAGTATATAGAGCTAAGTGCTCTCTTGACAGACACCTTTTCTCTTCTTCTCTATCTCTACTTTCTATACTAGAATATTTTCCGTCTGTATTTCACTGTCATGTGTCATCCCATTTATTTTAATCCCCTTCAACCCCTTCAGCTCCTACTAGTCAACGCGCCATTAGACCTCTTCAACTCCTGCCACTATGTGCAAGAATAGCCTTTTCTGCTCTAAAGGATAGGCAGGACTGGGTCAGAAGGAAGGGGGTAAAATAGTCATTTCCAATTGTAGGAGTCATAATTGCCCCCTTTGAGCAGCCAAGCCAAAGTGAGAGGTTTCCAGCTCATATAAAGAGATTTCGCTGAGAGAGGAGAATAGCCACAGCAGGGGATTATTACCTGCAGTTAAATAAGCCAAAACACACTCTTCCTCTGAGCTAACATGCTCTTGTTGGTGCAAGATCGAGGGCTTGAAGAGTTAAAAATCTCGTCATATCATGGGTGGAGATGGGGTGCCGGGCGGACCGGTGCTAGCGCGAGCGGAGCGGACATCAGTTACCCGTAGGGCATTGGACGCTCACGTGACCGCATAAGCAGTCTATGGCTCCATCTAGAACATCAGTCGCGAGAGCGGACCTGGTGGGCAAGGACATTTTTGGTTTCTTCTTCATCCTACGTGCTTGCAAAGGTGTCCTCGACTCGACACAATGGTTGGCATCGATCTGCAGCCCGACGAAGCTTGCAGCCACGACGCGAGTGGCCGGTCTGCGCGCTGCGTTTCACGCCGGATCGCCGCGGAACCAGCGCGGTGACCGATAGGGTCGATAGGGCTTAGGGCTGAGGGCGGACCTCCGGGGTTAGGGCTGTGGAGCCCCATGATCGGCGGTAGGCCATCATCCGGGGAGAAAGAATACCAAGAACAAGATGACCGCGTCTTCTTGCCTCGTATTATTTTTTATTATTATATTGATATCTCCTTCACTGCAAGCAACATGCGCACAGAGAAAAATCCTCCACGATCTAGATCTCCCGTCAAAACCGTCACCTCCCGCGCGCCGCCGTGGGCGTCTGGCAATCGCATGACGTAGCTGGCATCCGGCCATACCGTCATACCTGCTCCGCGCCTCCCGGGCATAAAAGTCGCCCGCAGATCCCACACCCTCATCTGCTCAAGTCCTGCAGAAACAGCCAGGATTCCTTTTCAGATCTTGTTCCAGCACTGCCATTGACGGCTGTTGCGTTGACCTCTGCATCTGAACCCTCGAGTCTACTTACCGGAGCAGTCAGCTCGCCAGCAAGATGGTGTCCAGGGTGATCACCGTCTCCCTGCGGGTGTGGGAGGTAAGCCGTTTGCAATAACATTCTGTATCCAGCATCGTACTCACTATCGTGCGACGTGTCCAGTTCATATGGACCCTCCTCATCATGGCCCTGATCGGCAACATCATCGCCCAGGCCTTCGCCGGCAACCCCGCCTCGGTCAACTACATCATGTTCGTGTCGGCGTTTTCGATGGTGTCGCTGTTCTATCTTTTCCCGGCCTCCTGGAATACATCCTTGCGGGGCCATCCGATCATCATGGCCATCGTCGACCTCCTCAACGCCATCTTCTTCCTGGTCGGCGGTATTGTGTTAGCAGCGAGGCTGGAGTCGCACAGCTGCAGCAATAATGTAAGTACCAGTATTTACATTATTCCTCTCAGAGAATAGCTCCATGTCAATAGTTTTTAAGCAACTTCGGCTAACCGTCTGCTCAATCAGCGCTACACGCTGCACAACAACATCACCAACGGCTCCCACAGACACCGCGAGAAGCGCTGCCGCGAGGCCCAGGCGGTCACTGCGTTCCTCTGGTTCGCTTGGGCCTGCTACATGGCGTCGCTGATCCTCTCGCTCATCGAGGCGTGGGGCGGCCGTGGGAACCTGCGTGCGCGCCCCAGCAACCGGAGACGACCTCCCATGTCGCAGGTCTAAGTCGAGGCCGAAACAAGAGAGGAAACCCCTGCGGAAGCGTGAGTGGGCATTTTGCGTCTTTTGCTCACCTGACGTGCAGAGCTAACGTCTGCTATCTAATCCAGTCGGGTGCTCATGCTTCTCCGCGCGACGTCTTTCGCCTATACCATCTCACCTCGATCGTACTTGTCGACATCTGTCCAGCTGGCTGGATACGAGGAATGGAAGGAACCATATCCCTCAAAAGCGGATACAAGCGTTTTATCCAGACAATCTGTCCGTTTGTCGACTCGACTCTACTTGATTCTTATTATCCCACTTTCTCTCACAAACAACCGCACTAATCCTTAATCTCGACATATCCGAATCGGCGACATGATCAATAATAATAACTACAAAGGCGCTCACAGCTGTCTCGACGTTACACGCTAGTAATGCCGTGAGGAACACTATTAATTTACCTACTGTATGATTTCGTTTACGCAGCACTACTACACTCTGGAGTTGGAACGCGATCTTGGGTATCTTATGCTTTCTATTTTATTCACTGTACGGATGGTATGCGTAATGTTGACTGGACCGGACTGGGATAGAGGGAACTGCAGTGGGTTAAGAAGGAAAAAGGGCATGGGATGATAGGGTAGGGTAGGTAGTTATGATGACGTGATACGTATGGCTGGCAAAGAAAGAAACTTTCTATTAATCTATCCCTACAACGTATGTCCTGTACCAGTCTGGCTTGATATGGTTTTGATGTGCCCGAAAACCAAAAGTAACAAAAAATAAAAATTTATTATCTTTATAATATATTGAATGCATGCACGTATTATCGGCCGGAACTCGGTACGGGGGGCGGAACACTATTGACTGATAGACTCGACGAAGCACGTCTCATTCACATTAATCGATCAAAGGTATCATCAGCAGATGAATTAAGGTCGGGTTGATATATCCCCGCGAGTGATGTCTTAAATTGGATGTACAGTACAGTAGTTCCAATCGATCGAAGGCATCAATCAGTCTGATATCTCATCCAACTAATCATCATCTAATCTGTGCACGGCAGTGGACACTGTACAGTACACTGCATACATACGATGGAGTACTTTTGTCTGTTATGGACCTTGCCATACAAAGACCGGATAATTATGGGATTGAGGGAAGGAACTGATCAGCATGTGACTGACCGCAATCATCATAATCACCATGATCACCGCAATCATTATGATCACCAAGACCCAGAGAAACGGCATGTATATAATGACGCTCCTTTCAGATAGATTCCGACCCTTGTGGTCGACTCACATAGCAATCAGACATCCTACATCGCTAGTAACCCAAGGCCTATTGATTATATCTCTGCTCACCCCCTTGTTTTCTGTCTTCAAGATAAACCCAATGAACCTTTGGTCTAGCTGTTTAGGCCTGTCGTTACATTGTCCTTGGCACCCGGATCCTATGTATGTATGATGACCCCTTTGGAACCTGCCCTTCCCCTAAACCCCTGTTCGAGGTCAGGGGACCCCTTTGACATTGTCTTCCTTTGAGACTTCGTTAATGTAGGTCCTTTCAAAAGTCCTACTGTACTATATTAAACCTCTCTCTCCTAGGATCATTCCTTCGGTCAGGGATTCCCTTGTGTCTGTTCATTTTTCTTTAAAAAAAATCCTCTTTGAACCCCCCTCCTCTACATCTACTTACAGTAGATGTAGGATCCTAGGAACCCTTCAGGGATTTCTTTCTTTCTTTATGTCATTGCCATTTGTTTGGATCCCACTGCTGCTACTGCTGCTGCACGTTGCTACTACGACCCCTTTAACCCCCGCTCTCTTCACTCACTCTCCTTATTGACCTGTGCCCCTTCACCGTGCTGCTGTATCCTTTACATCATAGATAGAGAGCTTGCTTGCTTCATCCATTGAAAACAAATCATTTTATTAATGTATGAAGATTCCTCTTGCCAACTAGCTGCCACGTATTTATTTGATCTGATTCGATGTACAGTACAGTAGGCACTGCGTTGAACGTGACAGTGACATGGATATCTCGCATCTGTATCTGTACAGTAAGTAGTAGTAAGAGGGGGAGGAGGCAGTAGTTAGTTGTCTGTGTAACAAGACTTTTGTTTAAACTGCGCCGCAACAGAAAAGTCTAGTTTACATGTACGGAGTATTAGACAGTAGGGATATAAGGGCGCTGCCCTGCTTCAGAACGGAAATAGATTAGGTCTATATCATCCGTCCATATCCATACCATCATTCAGAATCCCGATTCAATTCAAATCCTGAGCAAGACCATAGCTAAACAACCTTCTTGATTTCTCTCCTAAATATACAGACATCGCTCCCCGCCGGTCGCCCTATATATATCGACATGCCCGTCCTCCCCACGCTGCAAGACTCCACCTTCGACGCGGACCTCCGCGACCGGCACCTCGTCTAGACTACGCCGCTCACGACGCGCACGGCAACCCGCAGAAGTGGCGGTACGACCTGTGGTTCTGCAACGAGGACCGGGTGGCGTACGCGATCCACGGAGGACCGATGGCCAGGCGGGCGCAACTACCAGGCCGCCACGTACCAGTGCATCCGGCCGGGGGAGCTGTGGCAGTGCAACTGGCTCGAGGAGACGGGGACGGTGGTGTCGCTGGTGTACGATATCCCGCGGGGGCGGATCACGACCATGCTAGGGTTCTCGCGGGGGAACTGGGAGAACGCAGAGGCGGCGCACGGGGATAAGCGCAACGCGAAGGATCTGGAGAGGTGGAGGGAGCTGGCGAGGATTGGGAACCAGACAGAGCGGCATGTGCTGAGCGAGCAGGCGGATGTCTTGGAGGTTTTTCGCGAGACGGGCTAGCTGGGGCCCGTCGAGATGGATTAGCCGACATTGTGAGATCCCTATGGATCAGAAGGCGCAAAGATGAGTACCGGTAACGAGAAGACAGCCCGTCAAGGCTCTGGCGGAGGACGAGACAGCGAGTGCTTCATGTGGAAACGGAATTCCGTGTTTGGGCAATAACGACATTAGAATTAAATAGACAGCCTCGCCGTCTAGGCTTGTTTCAGACTCTTTTCCACGCATGTATATGCGGTGCATTGGACAAAATAAACAATTCCGTGGATTGACGCTGTACACTGACAATTCGCGGATCTCTGGCAGCTTTGGATCTGTACTCTGAGAGTTGCGAGGCTCCACGACGAAGCCCACAACAGCAAAGTCGAAAGATCCTAGAAGAAGCGTCCGGTGGTGGACACACTATGAGATGTCGTGGATGTCAAGATAATACCCGTATCAGAGGTGGATCCGCCGTCGTAGCCGGCAATGATCGACCCACTTGGTAGATAGAATGGCATAGTTAGACAAGAGATAACAAGATCCTCAATTATATCCGAGAATGAGGATGCTAAGACGACGCAGAAGTCTTGACAATGGAGGTAGATAAGGAGAAACACCGGCTTAATTGTCGCAATGGACTGAGACGGCAGGATTTTTCAAGGACTTGGCGGATGCGATCAGAAATTGTCCCAGAATGACAAGCTTCGAAGTCGAAGAAGGCATTGCAAGTGACACAGGATAGGTATAGCACAGGACTTTGTTCTTATCTGGGCGGCATTGTGCAACGTGTTTAGATAAATCGTATCGTTGTTTCTCTAGATCTATCGGTGAACTTGGGTATCTCTGAGCTAGCATATTCCATTCCGCTTGGCGAATAGGTAAATAGCACTTCGCCTTGAGTGAACATGTAACGGATACCAGCATCCATGTCATACGGTCGGACCTTCGCACATGGAGACAGCTGGAGATCTCATAGAGACGGTGGACGGCGGGTCCGTGCGAAGGGTGCCGTCCATGGAACATTGGATGGCCGTGTTCTTCTGTACCCGTCAAGGATGACGTCAAACGGCAAGACGCCAGTATGGCTGCGAGTCGACCTCTAGCGACCACGGTCTTGGGTCAAGTTTTGTGCTGATGCTTCCATCGTCACCTGGATATACTGGATGAAGCGGTCTCCACGCATGTTACGGATTCTCTCGTGGAGCCCTGACGCAAACAAGCTCGACCTGCACATCGTCTTCACTCCTCAGTGGAGCACTGCCGTATGTCGGTCCCCTCGAGATAATGCCCACTGCGACCTGCTCCGCCTGCTCCGCAGCGCTCACGTGGTCTATATACCATACCCTCCACGGCGAGTCGCTGCTCCCGGAATCCTCCAACTCTATGCAGTCGTCGTATTCGTTCTCTTGGGCGAATGCTGCTCGACTCGTGAGTATTCAATGGCGCGCAGGATGATATGGACCAAGGGACAGAGCCCGGATTGGATTTCAAGAACTTACTTTCAACCGGGATATATTGGACATCAAACAGGGTTGGCGGGCAGGATAGCAGTTCAGGGGGAGGCACCTTCGTCTGACCAAGAATGGTATCGAGGGGATCCACGAAGTAGGACCCCGTGATGGAGAGCTCGAACATGGAGCGCTTCAGCCATTGCCTGATCTGCTCAGAGCATGGAGGTCCCCATACACCGTCGCAACCGTTGTTACCGCCGGATGGCGATCCCGTCAGGTTGCCCACACGCAGGGCGATCTCGGAGGTGCGATTCTCGCGGACATCGCCACTGTCAAGATAGGTGTGCGCGTACCGGAGCCAGAAGCTGGCCTTGACAATGGGCATGCGTTCATTCTCCGGGAGCGCCTGTTGCTCTGGATCGTCGGGACCTTGCGCGTCGAAGCCGTAGTAGAAGGTGATATTCTGCGTGAACAGAGGCTGGAACGAGAGCGACACAGCCGTCTGAGCGAGGGGATCAATGCAGTCGTCCTCCGAGAACGCGCACTGGGCGGCAGCCCGACAGCCCAACGTGAGGACGGTGAGGAGGAACAGCAGCAGCGTCGGATAGGCTGGCAAGAATCGGACAGCCATTCGGAGCGGAAACCCCAGGGATCTTATCATTGTCTCCACGAACGCGCCGGAGAATCGTCGAGGGGGGACGGGGATGCAGTGCCCAGGGTCGGGACGATGAGTCGCATGCTCACAACCCGGGTTCGAGACGTCGCGGGGGCCTCGAGGAGGAGATGGGAGAAAAGAGGGAGGGGGGACCGTCGCTAAATAGCAGGAATGGAGACTCGAGGAGACGGACGCGCAGAGTCCAAGCAGCCAGCGTGCCAAGCATCCCACCCTGCGAACAAAGCTAGCTGTTCACAGGGAACGAGCAAAGGCGGTTCTTGACCTTGGCCTGGTCGTCCATGTGTCGATCCGTTGTACGGAGGGACCGGGAGTCTTCTAGGACGCTCTAGCAGACGCCTACCCGGTGCTAAGAGTGAGGTTAGTACCTGTTAGCCGTTGGGGAGCTGCTCTCCGTACGGAGTTCGGCAGGCGGTCAAGCGACAGCATGCGATGGAGACAGATCTTATCTTCCTCTCTGTCCTTGGTGCTTATCCTGTGCCTCCATCTCCTGCCTGCCCGCCGGATGTTTTCCTGTTTCCCATGTGTTTCCATGACGCACGCTCCCAAGGGCTCCTTCGATGCTGCGATTAATCTCTTGCCGAACATCCGGCGTCTTGGCCTCACGCCAGTGCCCATCTGTCGCGACGCCAAGTGGACGCTAGCAGAACAGATTCTCGATCCTAGAGCGCCGCATCTTGAACGGACTCTCGGTTCCTGCCGATGAATAATCCGACGCAATCTTAGTGTAGTAGGGAGTACTGTGTATATATTAGCTGCTGTCAACTGCTCAATGATCGCCATCAGTCATGGCTGTCCAGGGTTCTTCTCGCGGTAGCCTGGCAGGTGGACTGATAATACTTCCCACAAGGAGCTCCGAACAGGTGACACTGCTTACCTGCCCAGCACGCTTATCTTACAGTGGACCACTTATAAATCTCTCAGCTAAGGAACCCCTAACGTTCAGATGTTAGGATATGCTGCAGCAATTCCCGTGTAACTCTAGCAAAAAAACAGTTCGCAAGGCAGTCTCAAAGCAACCATGGGGGGCTTCTTTCGCTCATTGGCAGAAGAATCGATGGCACATGGAAGAAAGATAAAGCGTATAAGACGCCCAGCACATTGATTTACTCATCCATGAGTCTCCCAAATTTCCGAAGTGGGAAAAAGGTATCAATTCCAGGGTCGCGTGGCCCGTTTCCCCCACAATTCGTGTCGGTGCCTGAGGCACTTATCCTGAATAGGAGGACTACGGATAGCCGCTCCCGGGCAGGTCCTAGTGGAACGTACCAACCTTAGGAGTCCGATTCCAGCAAAGTCCAGATGAAATGGATCTTCCCGAGGCCCCGCGGAACGATTTTCCGAGTCCACGCTATGGCCCTATGGGTGGTGCCTCCTTTACACCGTAGTAGTCCGGGAAGGAATTTTTCTTCAATGAAGGGCCAAAAAGAGAAATCTAGAGGAAACAAAACAAGGTTATAGCAGGGTGTCCGGAAACAGTATGGGAAAATCAGGACTGACAGAAGGGTCTTCTTATCGAGTTGGAACCTATTGGCATGGGTAAGCACTAGACAGTGATACACGGAGTAGAGTGTCAGGTCACATCATGACGTGAACAGGGACATACAGCTATCATATCTCAATCCAGACTAAATAGGGTCGGGCAGCGAAAATTACTTCTACAGTCTGATGACCAAGCTAGCATTTACCGCTCACCTCAGTCATAATCATACAAAAAGAAATAGTAATATAATTGACATAGAAGAAGGTCAGAGATGTGAACTATGTACAGTACAATGATCCTTCATCTGAAGAGAGTGGGGTCATTTCCTCCGTCAGCTCTCATATACTATAATACATGCCGATGATTTCGTTTTCCCTTCGTGTAAATTATGCCATCAAAGGAGTACGCTCCGGTAGCCCAGAATAGTCGTCAGAGATAGTGCGATAATGCGTGGGAGAGTGTCCATCAATGCTCAAACTCCATAACTCCATGCTCGAATGGTACAATGCCAATGCTGTTTTCTTTTGCTTTTTTTTCTTCCCTCACGTTCAGCCGTCATCATCCTCCATGTAAGCAGGCTCTTTGATGCCGTTTCCATGGAGCCAGGCCCGCTTCCAGTGCCCGTCGGGTCCCAAAGCCGCCTCGCGATCCTGCCGCATGCCCTCCAGGACGCCAACAATCCCGCCATTCCGCAATCGTTCCAGGACAACGTTCATACCCTGCTTGCTCCTCATCACTGCCTCTCGGGTCCTCTTGACACCGATGAGCTCAATCGTCCGCTGGATACCCGCGGTGGACCAGGAGGTGAAAAGGCCTCTCTTCGGAACATCCTCTTCGAGATCAACAGCCTGATCGCTGGTAAATGATGCCTCCGCCTTCCTCCTGTGACCTAGGAACTTTCCTTGTCCGAATCTCGAGCGGAAAGTGACGGTGGTTTTGACCGTTGTCCGCTCGTCCTTCCGGTCGTCAATTGGAAGGCCACCAAGACTTTGGTCCCCTTCCGCCGTGGACTGACGCTGGTAAAACTGTCGCTCAACCACACTGAGGATGCCCGTCCACTCCATGTTGCGCGACTCTGTCTCCATCCACCCCTCCTTGACGTCAACGACGCTGGTTTCGAGGATGTAGCTCTGGCCGGAGTTGTCGGACCCGACGATGCCCTTGGGAAGGAACTTGAGCATCGCCGATGGGATCTTGGACTTCTTCAGGTGCAATCGCGTGGTATGGAGACGCTGAGTCTCCGGGTCGACATAGCGGTCGATAACATCGCTGGTCAAGACGTGCCGGGAGTATGGATTGGGATAGCGGAGGAAGTAAGCTAGGGACACGGCGGGGAAGGAGTAGTCATAGCTGAAGACGTTCTCGAAGAACTTCATGGTTGCAACATCAACATAGCTTGCTGGCTTGGGGAGGAGGCGTGGGAGTGAACTGCCGTGGCCTGCCGGGAGCTCGTCTGCTTTTCTGCTGTTCCCACTTCCACGGCTGTCGGACAAACCTGCAGCTTTGGGCGAAGCTTCCTCCCGCTCCGGCGCTAGCCCGATCGGCAACGCGGGGTTGCAAGCGCTGCGTCACGTGATGAAACGTGATATTCGTCTGGCGGGCCAATCAGCGGGCTCCCAGCCATGCTCGAGGGCGATAGTGGCCTGAGTCAACGTCTGAGGGGTAGAAAGAAAATAAGGCCTGCCGTCCGGTGCTCTGACTGCGTCGCAGCCCGCGGCAATTGCTCGAGAACGACCATCTTTTACATTTCCCTCTTTGGATTCGACACGTCTGTCATACGCTCTTTGTTCAAGAAAAAGAAGTTGCAGTGAAACACCCGCTTTAATCCCACAGTCGGTTATCTCTTGCCCACCATGGCCGACGAGCCCGGGCAACCGCCAGCGCTCACTACGCTGAGCCTGGCAGAGAAAGCACCCGAGTCCAAGGCTGTCGAGCAGAGAGTCACCCCTTTCGATGTCTCAGGCGGTGTGGACGAGACGGGAAAATTACTCCCAGTGAACTACGACAAGCTGGTCCAGGAGTTCGGTGCGACGCCTATCGGTCCGGAGCTCCTCGAGCGCTTCGAGAAGGTGACTGGCCATCGTCCGCACCGATTCATGCGCAGAGGAATCGTGTTCAGCCACCGCGATCTCAACATGATCCTGGACCTCTACGAGAAAGGAAAGCCGTTCTTCCTATACACGGGGCGAGGGCCGAGCAGCGATAGCATGCATATCGGGCACACGATCCCGTTCGAGTTCACCAAGTAAGTAGTCTCTCTATTCTATACCGGAGCATTTGTGATTTAATTGATATTAATCAGCCGTGTTCCCACACGAACAGATGGCTTCAAGATGTTTTCGACGTTCCGCTCGTCATCATGTTGACGGACGACGAAAAGTACATGCATTCTCAAAAACTTGAGATCGAGGATGTCAAGAGGTTCGCCAAGATGAATGCGATGGACATCATCGCAGTCGGGTTCGACATCAAGAAGACTTTCATTTTCAGCGATTTCGACTTCATCGGTGGCGCCTTTTACGAGAACATGTGCAAGCTGGCCAAGAGGATCACGATCAATTCCGTCCGGGGTACTTTCGGGTTTAACGACAGGTGAGCGCACCACTTTGTGCTTTGCTGCTGCGGGAAAACATCTTTAACCTTCTTGTGCAGTAACAATATTGGAGAATTTCATTTCTGCGCAACTCAGTCGGCGGCTGCTTTCGCGACCAGTTTCCCACACATCTTTGGCACGGACAAGAAGAAAGTCGCCTCGATACCCGCCCTTATCCCCTGTGCCATTGACCAGGACCCCTACTTCCGTCAATGTCGTGAACATGCCGAGAAGATGAAGTACAAGAAGCCGGCCCTGATCCACTCTATCTTCCTACCAGCTCTCCAGGGCCCAGGCTCTAAAATGTCGTCCAGTGTCGACAATTCAGCCATCTTCATGAGCGACACGCCCAACCGTATCAAGAACAAGATCAACAAGTATGCCTTCTCCGGTGGCCAGGACACGGCTGAGCTACAGCGCAAGCTGGGTGGCAACACCAAGGTGGACGTCCCCTTCCAGTACTTGACCTTCTTCCTCGAGGACGACGATGAGCTCGAACGCATCCGTATTGCCTACGAGAAGGGCGAGATGCTCACCGGTGAGCTCAAGCAGCGCTGCATTCAGGAGCTCCAAGCCTATGTCCAGGCCTTCCAGGAGCGTCGGGCCAAGGTCACCGATGAAATCCGCGAGGAGTTCATGAGGCCTCGGCCGCTTGAGTGGAGGGGGAACCCAAACCCGATTGTCGTCGATGACAAGGGCAAGAAGCAGTGACTATATTCGTCTATAGATTATTATCTAGCCGGGATACGCTGCGGGCAGAAGCCGTTCCCCGGAGGTGGCTTTGCAGTGGCCGCCAAAACCATCCTGAACTTGGCGAGGACTGTTGAAGACAGTCTGAAAGAGCAAATCACTTAATGATAGAAATGTCAGCTAGATATCACAAGTCAATGCGGAATGACCATGATGGTTCATTATTCATAGATCTTGGTATTTTTGCCCCGCCGTCTATGCCTCTATATAAAAGCACAGGCTTCTGTACCTGCGGCCTTAAGGTATCCAAAAGAGTCTGTGACACCCATAGCGTGCATTTCCAGGAGCGACCCACATATCTGCTCGTTGACATCATCTTTTGAGCACTACTACAGCACGGATGAATCCCCTGACTCCGTTGCTAAGCCAGCACTCCTCTCCATCCACCAGCTCCTCCGCCCTGACTACCTGCTCAACGCAGAAACCGTGCTCGAGCGCATACCGCCTCGTGGTCCCTGCGTTCCCGCCACTCGACAATGGCGGGGTTACCCAATCCGGCGTTTCAGATTCTTCTTCTTTGTCCACTACCGCAGACCCAGCTGCGCCGCCCCGACGACGACGACGTCGAAAATACGGAGTCGTGATGCTCCCTTCCATCACCTCCCCCTTGCCATTCACGAGCAGAACCTCTGCCGGTTCCTGCGGCGACGTGATCCCGGCCCGTTGCCGCGCGGCTGCATACTCGTCCCGTGCCGTGGTCTTGTGCGTCGTGAAGGCGGAGGGGGTGGTCGGCTGCGAGTCGACGTAGAGGCGCCAGGGCGTAGGCGTTGCAGTTTCAGGTCTGGATGTCGTTCCTTCTGGAACTGAAGAAGGAGCAAATAGAATGAGAGGAGAGCACGGCGCTACTGGATGGACGTCGACCGAGCAAGTTCCATTGCGGTCGAGCGCGACGCGGAGACGCCACGGCTTGGTCCTGTCGGGGATGGAGGCGTCGAGCGTCTGCGCGAACTGGCTCAGGTCCTGCTTCTTCTGTAGGAAAGTGATGGCCTCAGGCCAATTGAAGTGGATCGCCGCATTGAGCAGACGGTCTCTGTGATAGCGGAGGAGGTAGTATGGCGAGTCCTTGGGATCCGGGTAGCTATCTTCTGCATGATACTGGACTATGGCGCCTGGAAGGTCGGGATCGTAGCGGAGCGATGAGATGATCTGGAAGGACTCTGGTGGTTGAGAGGTCATCATGACATAGGGGTTATTTTGACCGTTTCAATGTGGGATATATTTTTTATCCAATGTGTTTGGCTTCCGAGAACGTGCCGGGATGCGATCCAGGCGCGCTGCTTGCGCCTGGCCCTGGCGCCACGAGATGGAGAAGTAGTGGATATTTACAAGTAATGATCCAAGGCATGTCTGTGTGTCTCTATTTTCGAGAACAGATCGGACCTCCTGGCTTCTTCCTATTTTTGCATCTCGGGCTGCACATCGACCTACGGTGCTCGGAGGACACAAGGTCAGGCAGCGCGCGGTGCGGGGCGCGTGATTGGCCGATGGCCGCCCGCAGCACCAGAGCTCGGGAGGAGAACCTGAGGAGTGCCGGAACGTCGAACTCGATAACTTTTGTGGCCCATCTCCCCCTCCCCAAAAAACAAGCCCTCCCTCCGCCTGGCCTTGCCGTTGCATTCCGGGATCCAATCCATTGTCCCACTCTTTTCCTTTTTCCCTTTCGCTCCTGTCATCTGATTGTGTAATTGTTTTTTTTGCGTGGGAGCCGAAGGACACTTGGGAGCGAAAAAAGGCCCGTTCGCCCGTTTTTCACGCGCACCATGTCTTCGAGCGGACTCCCGTCACCGAACCCGGCCAAGAGCGTGGTCGTCGACACAGCGTCTCTTTCCTCGTCCTCCTCGGCGTCGGTATGGGATCGGATCACAAAGTGGGCTTCGGAGAATAAGGCTCTCGTCTACACCATTGCCGGTGTCGCGGTGGTCGTGACGAGCGCCGGTGTCGTTTACTACCTCACGGACTCAAGCCGGGCGGCCCAGGCGGCGCCACCGCCAGCGGAGAAGAAGAAGAGCAAGAAGGAAAGGCGGAAAGAGAAGAAGAGGGCTGAGGAGGAGAAGGCGGAGAAGGCGGCATCCGCACAGGATGGTATGTCGACGGAGATCGCGACGTTGTGTCATGGGCTTGGGACAGTCCTTGCGCTGACACGTGTGTCCAGAAGCTGCAAAGCAGAAGGCCGAAGAAATCGAGGAGCTTCCTGAAGTCGATGAGGCGACCGTGGGGAACCTATCAGAAGAGGTGCGTTTGCTCCCTCTGCGGGATTCCTTTTGTCTTGCAGTTGAAACTGACATTGGCGCAGACCAGGAAAGCCTACGCCGCAAAACTCAAAGCGGCCGGCAACAAGGCATATGGCTCCAAGGACTACAACAAGGCAATTGAGCTGTATGGAAAGGCGATCCTGTGCAAGCCTGACCCGGTGTATTATTCGAATCGCGCGGCCTGCTGGAACGTCCTGGGAGAGTGGGAAAAGGTCGTCGAAGACACCAGCGCTGCGATCGCGATGGACAGCGAGTATGTCAAGGCATTGAACCGGAGAGCCATCGCCTACGAGCATCTCGGAAAGTTCAGCGAAGCGCTCCTCGATTTCACGGCCAGCTGCATCATCGACGGCTTCACCAACGAGTCCAGCCGCAATGCCCTTGAGAGACTGTTGAAGAAGGTGGCGGAGAAGAAGGGCAAGGCCATCATGGAGGCCAAGGGCAAGAAGCTCCCCAGCGCGACTTTTGTCTCGAACTACCTGCAGAGCTTCCGGCCCAAGCCGATCCCAGAAGGGTTGGAGGAATCTGCAGACCTGAACGAGGAGAGCGGTAAGGGACAGCTGCGCAAGGGTTTCCTTGCGATGGCGAAGAAGACCGCAGATGGCTACGAGGAGGCTGCCAGAGCCTTTGAGAGAGCCCTTGAGCTCGGAGACCTGGGCGAGTACGAGGCTCTGGCGTACAACATGCGGGCCACCTTCACGTATCTCCAGGGCGACGCCCAGGCAGCGTTGGCGGATCTCAACAAGAGCATTGAGTTGGATCCGTCCTTGGTACAAAGCTACATCAAGCGCGCCAGCTTGCATCTTGAGCTAGGTTAGTTAGGCTTCCTTTCCTTCAATGTCTCTCACGACAGTTCTGACAATGATTGCAGGAAACAAGGATGCTGCTGTGGACGACTTTGAGCTCGCGATTACGCATAACAAGGACGACCCCGACATCTACTATCACCGTGCGCAACTGCACTTCATCCTCGGGGAGTTTGCGGAGGCGGCAAAGGACTACCAGAAATCGATCGATCTGGACCGCAGCTTCATCTACTCGCACATCCAGCTGGGTGTGACGCAGTACAAGATGGGATCCGTTGCCTCCGCCATGGCCACCTTCCGGCGCTCTGTCAAGAACTTCGAGGACGTGCCGGACGTGTACAACTACTACGGTGAGCTGCTGCTTGACCAGCAGAACTACGCCGAGGCCATCGAGAAGTTCGACAAGGCGGTGGAGATGGAGAAGCACAGCAAGCCCATGGGAATCAACGTGCTGCCTCTGATCAACAAGGCTCTGGCCCTGTTCCAGTGGAAGCATGATTTCCAGGAGGCGGAGAACCTGTGCCAGAAGGCTCTCATCAGTAAGGCCCCTCACCCCAGGTTCTTGGATATTTTTGATCGGACCAGGATTTACTAACGGACCCCGCAGTTGACCCCGACTGCGACATCGCGGTGGGCACCATGGCGCAGCTGCTCCTGCAGCAGGGCAAGGTTTCGCAGGCGCTCAAGTACTTCGAGCGGGCGGCGGAGCTGGCCCGGACGGAGGGCGAGGTGATCAACGCCATCTCGTACGCGGAGGCGACGCGGACGCAGCTGGAGGTGCAGGAGAAGTACCCGCAGCTGGCGGCGCGTCTGCAGAGCATGGGCGCCAACTTCGGCGGGCCCCCGGGCCTGTGACGGAAGCGGCGTCGACGGAACCGACGATCATGAGGAAATTCTCTTCTCTGGACGGGGGTTTCTAGAACCGGTCTATGGGGCAATTTATGGTTGCTGGTCTTTTTCTGCTGTCTCTTCGCTCCTGTCTCGTTGGCGCGGCGCGTGTGGAGGGCTGCGTGCGCATGTCTGATGATCCTTTGCGGTCTTGTCTCATCAGCCCCGGGTCCCGGGGGGCCTTTTTTTTTCTGTGCGTGTGTATCTAATATCTAGGATATTGTGTGTCCTCTTGTCTCTGTGTGTGTTTCCCCTGCTGTAGACACGGCCGCTGCTTCTGTACTGGCTCTGGACTGGAGCACTGGGCATCTTGGACGACGAGGGGGACCTGCGGGGAGGGATCGGGCATGCTGAGGAAGGGAAGGGAAGGGAAGAAATGTGTACAATAATGACGCGAAGACTGATGGAATGACGGATCAACCTGCTCTCTATGATCTCTAGACCCGTTGTGGTGCTGCTCCACCGGCGTTATCGATAACCGGCTTATCGCTTATCGGGGTCATCTGACGAGCCCCTCCGCGGTTGCGTATCACGGGCATCAGCTGTGACGCCAGCGTCCATGGCCCTGCCTGCTGCCTCGTCTCTGCCATCTCAGCCTTCCAGTGACTGCTCCGTGACCGTGAGAACAGCGTGCTCCCACGGCTCTCCATCCCAGGCATCTCCCAGCAACTGAACCCATATCAGATCGTCCATCTGCCCGCCGAGCTCAGCCCGTCCGAGTCTCGTTCGAGGTCAGGCGTTGGGCGTCCACCTGTCGCAGCTGCCCGAGGACCGGGACCAGGACGAAACAGGACGCTTCCCTGCCCGCTGCTCCTCGCGGACCCGACCTCAGATTCACCTCATCCGCCTGCGTCGCTTGCCCCTCTTTCATCATCACCCTCTCCCCTCTGCCTTTCCTCCCCTTCCCCCCAATCGACGTGCCTTCTTCCTCGTTCCAGCTTCCCAGTGTCTCTCTCGAGACAGCAGATGTCCTCTGAGCCGCGGCTCCATGTCCCTCCGTGCTCCTGGCTAAGTAACGCTGCCTGCCACCTGCTGCCGTCCCGACCCGGCGACACCGTCTGAGACTCGGTGCCTGCGCTCACGCCTCGTCTCGACGGGCCAAGTCGACGTCGAGCTCCCAACTTCACCTTCTCTTTCGTTTGCTGTGAGGCTGCTCTCTCCCAGTGCCATCTAACCTGCACCTGCCCATCTCTCCCGGACTCTCTCAGTAGCGAACTCGTATCCTCGTGTCACAGGATATCGTTCCACGAGTCCCGACCGCTGCTTTGTCTTCGTCATGTCCGGCAGACACGGTACGTCTTCATCACCACGGCCATGAGCACGTGTGAAGTGCCTGGACTGACGTGGTTCCAGTGGTTGTCACCCTCCATCCCGTCTACTTCCCCGACACCCTGCCCTTCCGCACCCTGACCTTCGCGTCGGATTCCGACACCGTCAAGATCGGTCGATCCTCCAAGTGCGAGGCCAAGAACCTCATCCCCGCTCACAACAATGGCTGGTTCGATTCGCGGGTCATGTCGCGCCATCACGCGAGGCTGGGGGTTTCCCTGCGGGACAAGGTACGTTTGCATCCCGTCTCACATTTGATGCGTCAGCAGTGCTGACTCCTCTTTTAGAAGGTCTATCTCCGGGACTGCGGCTCCATGCATGGCACCTATATCAACGACAAGAAGATCCCCGTCGGCCAGGATACCGCCATCCGGAGTGGTGATATACTGACGTTTGGAAACGAGGTCACTCGTGGATCAGGTACGTGTGCTGCTGAGTCTATTCCTTCTCCCGTCCTTTGACTCGCTCGGGCTGTGTGGTAGAGGGCGTTTGCGAGCATCTTTTTTATTAATGGCTTCTGTACTACTAGAAACATTTCCGCCTCTCAGAGTTCGTTGCGAGTGTCAGTGGTTTGATAACAGGTAAGTCATCGTCAACCAGTGGACCGATTCTGTTCCGATGGACCGCATATTGACATCTCAACAGGGAGGAGAATCCCACCACGAATTCTAAGAGAACCCCGGTCAAGCGGGCGACGAACTGCTTCTCGGTCCCCGAGGATGACGATGATGTGGTCGAGATAGTGCATGACTCTGCCCCTAAGAAACCGGCGTCCCACACCGTTTATACTGTCCCTGATTCGGACGATGACTCTGGATCAAATTCCGATTCTGATAGCCGTCCGGGAGAGCACTCATCTCCCGTTACCTCACCTCTGAGGAACGACGCGGCTACGAACGTCGCTGATACGAAGGTTGGTCAGATCAAGACGTCTGACAACAATGACTTGGACGGACGTGAAGGCTCCCAGCAGAGTCCAATCCTTCTTGACGGCGATCAACCGTTGGTGACGCCTAGGATGACTCCTCCTCCAGCCACGAGCGCTCCTGGCGCCTTCCCCAGCACTCAAGACGATGCACCTGATCACATTCCCGATGGCGATTCAGACAGTGAATCAATGCAAGTGTCTCTAGCTGGTGACGGATCCGAAGATTCTGATCCTTGGGATGACGAGGAGGAGCAGCTCAGCTTCGAGGATGATTCCGAACCTCATGCCTCTGGAGAGTCGGACGACGATGAACCCAACAAGGACGACGCCTCTGTGGGATTCAACTCCGAGTCAGCCTCTGTGCCATACGAGCTGCCGTATGCGGAGACGGAAAGCGATTTGGAAGTAGGAGACTCCGATTCGGCTCACTTGAACGCTCAGCCAGAGAATGGGAATGCCCATCAGGCTCCCAAGGACGCTTACGCAGCCGACGCAGCAGCCAGCAATTCCACGACATCAAATGAGCCTCCCACCTTTGAGGCCCAATCCCGGTCTTTCGATTTGCCGCAGAACAGTACCCGTATCGGTGTAATGTCCTACAACCCGGTTCCGTACCAGGGCAATTGGGCCGCTAATTCCCGAAACAATCCTATCCCAAGTCCCTCATACAAACACATGGAGAAGATATTGAATCCGAATCTGCCGAGCTACTCGTGTACCTCCTTCTCACCGTCCTTTGGGGAATGGACTGGGCCTTCTGGGTTGAATCATGCGTCCCAGGTATCACTCGGGACATTTGCATCCGCCTCTCCCGCGAATAATCTCAACTCGTACATGAGCTATGCTGACATGTCCTTCGCGTTCAATCAGCAGCGGTTGTCGGCTCAGAATGCTGGTTCGTCGAACTGTGCCACTCTCCCGAGTCCGGCAGACTTGGCCAACCACTGTCCCGATGATCGCTTGGACCGTCAGTGCTCCAAGCCCGTCGATAGTCGCAACAATCCCGCAGAGTCAAGTCTGCCGGCGAATGTGGAGAGCAGCGATCAGTCTGCCAATAATGACATGACCAAGTCGAAAATTGATCCGGAGAACCAAAATGAGAAGCCATCAACGGGGCCCACGGTGGCCACAACACGCGTGTCTATAGCTGATATTGTCGACGAGTCCACGTCCGAAGTTCACTATTCGGGACAGAGGAATTCGCTGAAGAGGAAAGCTGCCGACATGGAGTCACAGCCAGCTGAGTTTGGCGGATTCTCATTGCCTGAGTCGTTTGGCGATGCTCAGATGGCAGCCGTCTGCAGTGACGCGGCCTCCTCGCTCCCTGATGCTCAACCGCAGACGCCTATGAAGGTATTCGACAATTCCGCCTCCCAGATCACCGACATCCCTGCTATCACTGAGCTTGAGAAACCTCGCCCTGTGGCTCCAGAGGCTTCAGAAGGCGAGCCGCGCCGAAAACGCGTGAAGGTCACCAATGGGTCTCGCCGCAGCAGCTTCGCCGGATATGCAGTTTCCGCCCTTATCGGTGCTGTTGTTGGTGGAATTGGCACTGTAGCGGCTCTGGCATCTCTCCCGCCCGACTTCTTCGGTGTGCAGACTTGATGAATGAGAATCATAGTCCCTCTGTTGGAATCCTTTCGGTTTAGCTTTTAGCTGCACTTATGCTAGGTTTTAGCTCTTTTCAACTTTTTTTTTTTTTTTCATTACAGAATGCTCGGTGTCTAGAGCCGCTTGCGGTTGAGATGCGATGGCTACTGAAGGACGAGATAGGGATCCTGTCTAATACTTGGAGGCGGGGGACAGCTACGGGGTTTGGTGGCGCTGGGCGTTGGTCTCTTTCTTGTGTATTTTCTACTACGGCTTGCTTTTTTCCCCTTTTACTTCCTTTGCTTACGGACCTTTCCCCTATCCCTTGCAGATGAAGCAGCTGCGTTATGATACCTTCCCCAACTCGATGCTCATGGGTGCTGGCCGGCGTCTTGACCAATCCTGTGGCTGTATTACCGACAGGTTTGTCATGGGCGACCGTTATCAGCAATGACTCGATGTGACGTTGCAGATGTTTTTTTTTTCTTTTTTTTCCCCTTTCGTGAAGACATTCTCTCTCTCCGTGCAGTCAGCACATGTATGGCTGTCCGACGTGTCTTAGATGAGAAATTTCCATGTCCACTCTTCAGGTAGCCAGTAATGGAGCAGTTTGCAACTTCCATCCTGCAGATTCCTTAAGGTTAAACGAAGCGTATCCGTCCTCCATGGGAGATCCCGGGCCAGGAAAAAACGGCTGTAGGCGGCCATCCGTGGATGTAGAGCTGCTGGGCGACGTGCATCAGATGCCATCCTGTGCAATGTCTCCGGTGGTGGTCGACGGGGAGAGATGGGCTTGCGATTGCGATCATGACGAGCTAATTCTCCGGGGATCCTGTGTAGCACTCGCGAGATAAGTCGTGTAGGAGACATTTCATCTCTCACAAGCCAGGGTGTGGTGGTAGTTGGGCAGTAGTCACGTAGGATGCTGTCCCCGTGGGAGCGGGCGCGGAGCCGCTCGGCGGCCGACCTTGGAGCGTTGCCCCCCTACTCTCTGTTCCAACCGCACCGGGCCATCTCTCATCCGACTCTGCCTGGGAGACGTCCGCCAGGTATATGCACAAGATTCCCACTTTGTTCAAGCTTCGATGTGACTGTCGTGCTTGGCGCCTCTCGCGTTGCGAACTCACCGTCCGCTTATCTCCTCCGCCCGGGCGCCAAACAACCCAAGTGGCCGTGGATGGGCGACGAGATGCCCCTTTGTCACAGTCAAGATGCGCGGAAGGGAAAACGACGCATACCCAATTCAGGCGCGGGCGTCGACGGTGATGTCACGCCGGATCAAGATTCAATGAACTCCCTAGCTTGTGATCGTGGCCGGGTTGTTGTAGAGCACGCACATGCATTCAGCCTCCGGCAACTTGGGATGTCCGTCCCTTAGCGGCTTTTTGCCAAAAGTCCCTCTCTCCCTCCGTCGCTTCTATGAAGGAAAGCAAAAAGACACAGCGGATACTCCGTATCCGTAGTGATCTGATGGTCAATGTGTTTCAGGGAGATCCAGGAGTCGTCTGTACAGGTAGTATTTAGGATCTGACACATGGGAAACTACGACGGTCCGTTTCAGCATTTCTCGTGACTCGCAGGTACTGTCTGCCAACAGTTATTGTTGATTATCCCGATTTCCTGTTTCTTCTCCTTGTCATCCCTCGTTCTACGGACGTTTGTGATGTGACTACCCGTGAACAGGCGGTCATCAGTCTCGGGACCGTGGTTGTATAACAACCCAGCACTCGGCTGCAGCTCTGCTTTACTCTCCTTCCCGGCGGCTGGAGAGAATGAGATTGTCCGGATTGCGAGGACACGTTGAACACGGGAGGAGGAGCCGTCGGGCCTGCCCATGGCCCAAGGACCGCTGCATTTTCGGATACCTGCATGGCAGCGAGGCGCCACATCGCCAGTTATTGAATGTGGCACGGGACCAGGTGGCTATGCTCCCCGTTGCGCGCGTCTTGCTGCCCGGTTTTGTTCATTTCTTGCTATCGTGCCTTTGGGCGCCAGATCGGTATCCCGACCTCCCCCACCCCCTGCAGTGAACCCGTGCGCAGAAGGAAAAAAACGTGTCAGGATATTGCCTTGCTGCATCCCTGGTAAGCATATTCATACATATCCTTGCAGGTTGATATTTGCCCTTTACGGCGTGTGTACTGATACTGGATTCTACTCCGAACTTGTGTCCCATGCCATCTCATTGTTCCTACCGTCCATCATTGCGTGACATACGTAATGCATGCCTTTCAAAGACCGCCAGTGGCTTGCCGGTTAATGACCAAGGGTACAGGATCCATTGAAGGGGACTCTTTTTTTTGCTTTATTATTAGCTGCAACCAGCGTATAGGATCTCCCCCCGTGGATCCGGGCTCGTCGCCCTTTCACAGAGTTCCTACCACACTAGGGTTTAAACTCAGCGACGATTCTATACAGGGCTGGTAGGCTCAAATGATACTTTTTTTTTTTCTAGAAAACGTCGTCTACATCTCCCTCCTTGTCCCTGTGACGAGCATGTCACAACAGCCACGGTATGTTCACCTGACCTTCGACTGGCGGCTAACTTGGGATTTCGGGCGGGCTTCGCGAATCCAAGAACCTCCCGTGATCCGGAACCGTGCTCCGGGTTGTATACGCTTTCGGGCAGGGTATGAAGGGATCTGGTGCCTACGCAGCTTGCTGCATGTGCCCGAGGTTGGCATGAACTGATTCGACCGCGCATCACAGTACTCGGCAGGTGTAGACAGGAAGGTGACGGCCGATAGAGCGGTGAAGGACGAGATCTGGATTTGTCGGAATTGGGGGTTGTCTGTCCTACGAAGAGCTCCCTTCTCAGTGGTTGCCATGGCCCTGGGATCACCGACGGTACTTCTTGCGTCTGCGGCAGAGTACAGGTTTGGGTCCAAGGTCGACGGCCGCGAGCACCAAAGAACATTCGTTGCTTTTTTCCCCTCCTTCTCCTCCTATCTCCTTTTTCCTTTTTCCATCCCCACCATTGCTTCAGTGTTGTAATGCGAAGTACCGTTCCTGGTGCCGAAGTCCGGGCACATCCGTCGGCGTTGTAGACCGCAGAAATGGGCCTAGGTACGGGTTCAGGCTCTCCATCCTTGTGCCAGCAATTGGTTGCCTTATTGTAGATGCCGGGTTGTCACCGCCTTCTTACACATAACTTGCACATCACACGCCCCTTAGCGCTTCGAATACTATCTGGACTCGATGTGCTAGTGGATATGCAGTCACAAAACCTTACCGCCTCTTGCTCCATCCCCTACTGGCGTCTGTTGACGAAAGAAAAAAAAAGCCTACCTTGAAGGTGCCCAACTCAGGCTAATATGACCGAATGACACTTGGGCGTCGTCGGCATGTGTCCTGCTGATCTCTTCCCCGGGTCCACTCCGGTCTGTTCTGGGAAGCTCAGACGACGTTCACCATTGCCAAGCGTATCTTGTATGAGGACTATTGGCATCATGTTCTTGACAATCACTTCCGACGAACTTGTGCTCAGTGACACCGCATCACCCGTAGGGCAAGAGCGGACTATCCCTTTCCTACCTACTCTTGCAGCAGTAGTCCTGGTTTTGACGACCAGGCAGGGGATCTTCTCAACTCTTGAAGCGAAATCTGTCTGACATGGGAGAGATGAAGAGAAGAGAAGAAAACTATATAAGTACGTGACCGTCGAATCCATCCCGCCATGGAGGAGATTAAAGGAATCCCAAACGTCGGCGGTTTCATCGCAGCTTTTCCTGGACACGAGTTACTGTACCACGCTTGTTGAATAATATCTACCTTGCTGTCCGTTTTTTTTAAAAACTTTGTATACGAGTGCCATCTTCTCTCCGGTTTATTCTGAGAGTCCGCCTTGATTCTTCTTGCGTGCCTTCCATTGACTGGCCGTTTATATACACATACAAATACACCAATCACCACCATGGCCAACGGGAACGTCGCGCGGGTTTCAGCAGATCCGTACCATGAGTCGTGCGTCGGCGGGCGTATGGTGTTGACATGCCGCATGTGCGCTGGAAACCCAGGAAGGTATGTTCTTGCAGGTGTTTCCATTTCCTCATTGCGCGCTCAATTTTTGTTCTCTTCTTGGGATTGATTCGTCTTCGGGGCTGAATTGAACTATCGGGATCTCCATGAGGTCATATCACTGCCATATATCTCTTCGCTTGTTGGCATTTCCTCGCTTGTCCTGCAATGAGAAGCATAAGACAGCTGACTCAAACCTGACATCAGGGGAGGGTTTTGCTCCTACTGCAATGGCCGCGGCTTCAGCGTCTCCATCTGCCCACAGTGCAACCCGGCGGCTGCGGCTGCTGCTGCGGCGGCTACTTCAGGAACTGCGTCTAGCTCGACCAAGTCCTCCGCACGCGCCTCTCCTGCTTCATTTGGCAACGGCTCTGCGTGGAACGCAAACTCCAACGCGTGGAGCCGGTTCGGCGACGGCGGGGACGGCTCCGGTGCTGGGGGGACGGATGTCTCCAGCGGGGTCTGATCTGGCTCTAACTGCAACTCCACTTGCAAGTTAGTTACTTGCCATGTTAAATGCGCTGAAGACGGTATATATGGGTTATGTTTCCTTCGCGATAGGTCGGTCAGTCTTTTCTTGTTCCAGTCATTGCATCGGTTGAATGGTATTGTTAACTTTCTATCTATCTAGCTAGTTCTCGTTTTCTTATTTATCATCTTATCTGGACATGTCATCATGCTACATATGCCACATGGTCCTTCGTTATGGATCGATCGGCTTATTTGATCTGTTTGTGCTTTTTTTCCTCCGAGGCAAGGAGGGGGAAATGGGATCGGTTTATTAGTATATACCTCCGTCTCCTCCTGTCTTATCTTATGTAGTGAATCTGTTCACCTGTTAATACAGGAGTGCATCTGTCCATTCTTTGGCAGTACACGCGTCGTTGACCTTTCAAGGTTAGGTCAATCAATAAGATATGTTTCTCTGAAGGAACATTGGCCAAGGAGGAAGCATGCATGAAATCTATTTGCCGAGTTTATATAGGCCTCAGTCAACTTGTATATACTGTAAATCTCTTCTCATATATATATTTTTTCCTCTTCCCCTCCGCTTTCGCAACAGGGACACCTGGGTCCTCGGCTTCTGACCTTACAACCCGGGTACTGTGATACCTACCCGAGTACATACTTAGCAAGGTATGTATGTATGTATGTGTGTACTGCACGGTACTTTGCGGGGGTGGATGTATGTACTTTATATGCACAGTACAAGAACATGTATGTATAAAGAGCAAGGTTAGAAAACGACTGAAACATTTTGCTATCCTCTACAGGAAAGTACTGTACATATATAGGTACTTGTACATACAGTTGTTGAAGATAGAGGCTGGTCTAGATGGATCTATCTATCAGAGGTGACAGCAGGTTGGTTCTATGGCATAACCACATGTGCTGTACATGTACATGTAATGTACCTACCTACCTGTACATGATGAATGATCATGTGCTACAGGTACCCCCGTGGTCACCTCAATATATGGAAAGGCCGATCAGGGAGCTTGATGGAGATTATTGGCGACAGCCTGCAGTGCTCGATCCAGCCAGAACATCTGTAGGGAGCCTTTCAAGCTCCACGCAAAAAAGCGACATTGTCCGCCGTTCGATTCGACATGGTTATTCGTCAGCCATAGCCCTCTCCTGCGCATGGGATAGTTGGCCCCGATCGAAATACCGCTTCACTACAAGTATATATACAAGTATATACACACACACACACACACTTTAAACACAGGAGCCAGCTGAACTTGATTCTACTTGCGAACGTCTCACATTGGAGAGCGAGACGTTCCTCGCGAGGACATTCTGGAGAGGATAGAGACTAGGTACCTATTCTGCAATATGTTTCCCGGTGTACCTAGGTTGTCTGGCCCAGCGCCGAAAGAAACCATGTAAGTAAGCCTCATAATGACATCAACGGGAGCGTCTGTGAGCTTTGAACAAATACGGATCTATTTTATCAATTCATACTTAGTTGGTACTTCATCTCTCTCGTTCAGGTCTATATTGCTGAGCTTTGATACTCCTATCTGATTTTGGGCCCCTAGGTACTATGTACCTAGGTAGGCAGAAGTTAGTATCCTAAATGTCAAAGTCACCCGCTCCATGCGGGATTCCCCCAGATCCTTCCTCCTGCTATTGCGTATGCGGGGATGAGGTAGAGTGTGAATGGGGGTTGGGGTTTCTTTTCGCTGAACGGGAGGAGTGGAGAAATAGAGAGCATTCAGTGGCCTGCAGCACGGCCGATCTCTGCGGGATGTATTTTCGGACACCTTGGCTATGGGGCAAATTCTTTCGATTTAGTGAGTCGGAGCCTGATCCTGATCCTGGTTGTGGATCCGCATCTTTCTTTCTTTCTTTTCTTCTGTCGCTTCTCTCTTCCATTCTAATCAGTATTTCTTTCATGCTGATTGTGTCGCATTAACAAGCGGAGGGTCAAAGTCATCGAAAACAACGCGCACTATGTACCTCCTCGGCCAAGATTCCTTAAACATGTATTTGCTTGCTGATATCTACCAGTACTACAATGTGCCAGCCATCCAGGACGCGATAGACCAAATGGATCCATCATCCACCGAAGGCTATGTCACAGGAGTCTGGAATGCAATCCTCCATCATCAGTTTCCACCCGCCGCCGGATACATTGCCAGGACGCAGGAGCAAAGCAGAGAAGAGGATTCTCTGATTTCCATACGTTTGAATATGTTGTAACCAACCAATCGCCGGAAGTTCTTCCTGATCGTGCAATGTAAAGCGGCGGCACATGAGACACACAGCTCGACCTGGCAAACAGGAGCCAATCAATTACGAGACTATCTCAGCGCTCAGCATGGAACAAGACCCCCTTAGGTCAAAGGTCTGGTGTATATGGGGTGATTTCTGTTGGGCGCTATGTCAGATTTTACAAGTACCATGATGTGACGCAGAATATTACAATCTGGAGGCCTTAGGGGGGAAACCATTTCCACATTGGAAGGGATCGATATGGTTGGACCCTTATGGAATAGGTAGGGACATTACTAGTTCGCAGAAAGCTGAATCAAATCTAATCAAATCGAAAGCAACCTTGCCATTCTCTCCGATACGCTGGAGAGACATAATATGTGTTGTACTGTACGTATTTTACATGACATGGCATGACATGCCTCGCAAAATGGATTCAACGATTCAACAAAAACAAATGCTACCACAGATCCCGTCTGCCGCATCCATCGGGGGCAGTTCAATAGCACAGAAACCCTCAGATGAAATAACAAGGGAGGAAAAAAAAGTCATCACTCGTCGTCATTAGCGCCAATATTCAAATAAATCAAACTTTCTATGGGTTTCCATATTCGCCAGCCAGCAAAACCCTCCTTCAATCAATCACGCCGTATCGTTAACGCTAACCCAAACATGGCTAAATGAAACTGGAAAGGAAAAAGCAGACAGAGACAAATGGCGAAAGAAAGCTTGTCAGCTCGCGACGGCCAGCTGCGCCACCAGATCAGAGGCCACGTCGAGGTATGGATAGGGGCTGGTAATTTCCTTCTCCTTGTTCTTGATGCGCTTGCTGATTGGGCGCCATTCCGTGTCGCCCTCGGCGCGGACCACATTCTGGTAGCCGTCGCACTTGAAGTCGACCATATAGTTCGACTCCAACTGGTACAGCTGGATGTCGATGAACACCCATACGCCATGCCTGATCCGTGCCGGAGGTTGACGCTGGGGACTGGCCGATGCCGGTCCCGTGACGTTCGGACTGTCCAAGGCGGTGGCTTTGTCGTCGGGAGGGACCCGACGGCGGAACTCCTCGAGATCGCTACGACTGCTGGGAGTGCTGGCTGACTGGCCAGGAGCTGTGACACCATCCTTGAGTAGCCGCGCACGGATGAACCACGGTTCCTTCGGAATGTAGTAATCGGATGGGAGATCCGCATATTTGCGCTGTAACGGCTTCGGTTTGTCTGCAGGAGGACCGATCTCAGGTTCATTGCCTTCTGGATCGTATCAATTAGTTTGCGCCTTTAGAACATTGAAGGAAGAGAGAACTAACCTGCTTCAGCCGGCAGGATTTCCCAGACGCCACCCTGCGCTGCAATAGCCTTGTACAGATACAACATGGCTTCATACGGCTGGTTGCGAGATCGTATTCCGAATTGCCACTTGCGGGACTTCTTCGGCTGGTGCGTAGCGGCTGTGAAGCCTTGGGGAGGCTCGAGACGCAGCTTCTCGAGGTCTACAATGCTACGGGCGTGGGGCTTGAGGGCCCGGGCTTTCGCCGCCTGTTCTTCAGGAGAACGTTCCGTGTAGTCATCTGCGTTGTCCTGATCCGCGTCAACCCCGGTTGGAGATTCCTCGTCCGGACTTCTTCCTGCAGCGCGCGCCTTTTGCTCATGGTCGCGCATCTTCATAATCTGATCATGGACGTACGGCAGGCTGGTTGGAAGTATCCGGACGTGGCTAACGCGAGGCGGTTCCGCGTCTTTGGGATCGTCTTGCTGAGGTAGTTTGGATTGTCGAGAAGGTGGAGTCTGTGAAACTTGAGAGGTGGGTGAAGCAACGGGTGGTTCTTGGTGGGGAGCTGTCGCAGTCGGCTTGCTTGTCCTTGGAGAAGACAACGGGAACGTGTTTTGCGGCGGAGGGGACGAAGCAGGAGAAGGGACATCGATCTTTTCGTCTGTTGGGGCTGTTGGAAATTAGCATCAAAGAAGCAAGCAAATACTTCAATATCACATTTCCTAGTTGGCTGTACGAGGGACAGGACAGTGCAGAATACTCACAATTTGTCTGCATCATCTCGTTCTCAGCGATGATAAAGAATGCATCCTTGACCGCACTCGGTTCCGGCTTTCTCAGTGCCTCCTCGATATCTTCTTTCGTGTAGCCCATACTCCTTTCCAATTTCGCAACCGCCATCTGGTGGATCTTTTCCGGAACCAACGGGGGCTTCCCCGGTTCGAGCCTCCGGGGATCGATGGCCTTGCTCGGGTCAATGCCCGTCGTGATGAACTCCTCTGGCGGAGGATGCAGGTACTTGGGCAGATCCTTGAGGAACCACGGGTCCTGGCGGATTTCGGGGATGGTGATTCGGTGGACAGGATGCACCTGCAACATTGCCTTGATCAACCTGGCTGCCCCCGAAGAGATGTACGAGGGCATGTGGAAGTTGCCCGCTGCGATCTTCTTGAACAGAGCCGGGATGTAGTCGTCATCGAACGGGAGCCGGCCCACCAGCAGCACGTAGAGAATCACCCCGCAGCTCCAGACATCGACCTCGGGCCCCGCGTACAGCTTGCCCGAGATGACCTCTGGCGCGGCATAGTTGGGACTCCCGCAGCTGGTCTTGAGGAAATTTCCATCAGTCATGATATTGCTCAGACCAAAGTCAGCGATCTTGACGTTCTTCTCGCTGTCGATGAGCAGGTTCTCGGGCTTCAGGTCGCGGTGCACGATCTTGTGCCGGTGGCAGTACTCGACGGCGCAGATGATCTGCTGGAAGAACTTGCGCGCCTCATCGTCGTTGCACCGGCCGCGCTTCACGAGGTAGTCGAACAGCTCCCGCTCGGCATACTCGAGCACCATTACGATATCGGTCTTGGTCGCTATCACCGTGTACCTGTTTGCCTCACCGGATCTGGTCAGTATCTGCCATCTCACATATATCCACATCAAACGCATCCCGGGGCAACGCACAGTTTGATAATGTGGGGATGTCGCAGCAGCTGCAGGTACCGGATCTCGCGCTCGACGCGGCCGACCATGTCCCTCGACAGCAGCTTGCGGCGAGGGATGATCTTCAGGGCGACCTGGCGGCCGCTGGGCTGGTGGATGGCCAGCTTGACCTTGCCGAAGGAGCCCTCGCCGAGGATCTTGACGGTCTGATACTGGTCGAGGCGCTGCATGTCCCTGGTCGTGGCGGGCGACTGGACGGCCGGGTCGCCGCCGCGGCCGGCTGGACGTGGAGGCGGAGGCATGGCCATGGCGGACACGTTGGAGCTGGGGACGGCCCCGCAGGCACGGTCGTGGTCGCGATCGCGGTCGAAGGAGGGGAGGGAGAAGAGATCTTCGTCGTCGAAGGCAGCGGCCATCTCTGGGCGGAGGGAGCAGCAGCGTGACGTGATGGATTCTCTGGGTTTCGTCCGGCTGACTGTGCAACTTTCCGACGGGAGTCTGGCACGGCGGAGGGCGCCCGGGACCAATCAGTCGAGCGTCTCCCCACAGCAGGACCGCAGCGGGTGGAGCGGCGGCGCGGCCAGTGGCATCGACGGGCGGAGCGGACGGCGGGACAGGCGGGAGGCACGCGACCGCGATGTCTCACAGCATGATTGTAGTCGGAGAGGGAGAGGAGATGGAGGGGCGTTGAGGGATGCAGGCGAGGCTGCATCTCCGCCGTGCACAGGCCATTGCCCCGCGAACCCCTGTTCGCCGCTGCATGTCGTCCCTGCTCTCCCCGCCAGCTAGCATCTACATCGAAATTTACAGGATCAGCGGTTTGAATACACAAACAATGGTTCCTCGGCAAAGAGTTTGTCTTCTGTGTCCCAGGATCCCACCCACAGCTCATCTGTTCTGCCAAGAGCATCACGAGCATCACCGCCTTTGATCAACTACCTAGCAGACAGCTTGCCGCCCTTAACATCTACAACAGGATGCAAATCTTGTCTGGCAGCTGCGGAGGAGGTTGACACTGGGTGTGGGTGCTATCAGGCACCACTTACAGGATGTATCTGCTTTGTTGTTTTACCTGCTAAGAGCTCCAACATTGAAGATGGGCCCACCCATCCCCTCTTCCATTTGTGATAGGCCTTCAGTACATTGTTCAAGAAGAAATCGTTCTTCTCATTTTCTACTCAATCAATGAGAGCCCTGGAGAGTATCCACACCGACACTTGGTACCTATTTGATAAGGCTCTGGAGCAAGTGTCCTGAACATCCGACTGTGCCTGTCTTCTTCCTCCGTTGTCTAGGTCAAGACAGGAACTTCCGACGGTCCTTCGTGCTCCTGCTTTGCGTTTCCCTCACGAAAGGGAGAGTAAACAAGGGTAAGGACATGCGGGTTGCTGGAAGGATGGAGAACAATCGATTAGCGGATCGATATGTCCCTAAGCAATAAGATTGGCATGAAGGGGATATATAATCAATGCTGTGGTATAGATGAAACCAAATAGTTATGAAAGAAGGCTACCAAAACAAATTCCTGTATTTTGGGCTTATGCCCCACAGCTCATCTTGCCTTGTGACGAGTCTGCTTAAGCTCCTGCTAGGGGAGGAAAAAGAGTCTCACCACCTTTGGCAATCTTTCGCGGAAAAGAGATCAAGTCCCTTGTAATACTCCGTGCAGAGCAGCAATCAGAGACGTCTCTTTATGTTACCTCTCTCTGAATGCAGGAATCCTGATTTGAAACTAGTTTGCATCTCCCAGCCACAACGATTATTTGTTGAAAAATATGTCTCTTGTCACAGAGAGACCATATTTATTTCTATACTGATTAAAACGGTCTTTCATTTGATCAACATGATCCTCCTCAAGGAGTTCCAGAGTGAACAGGAAAGCAAACAAGATCAATGGATACCCGCAGGGGTTTGGACAAAGCGGTGGAAAGTGAAGGAAGGCCTGTCTTGGATATTGTCTCAGAAGGTCCTTAAAGGACATAGTGAATTTACAAGATTCAAGTGCCCAAGTCACTTATAGTAGCCCAATTCCAGAAGCATTCACTTTTTGCAAGTCTCAACTATCTAAGGCGCTGTCCGACTCCTTTCCCCCTTCCTTTCCGTGGCCTTGCCGATCATATCCTCAACAACTTAGCATACCTGGATGTCGAGTTTGTCACTTAACTACCCAAGCCATTTACAAAATGAACGTCCAACAGCAGCGCGATATTGTCTGGTCCAGGATTCCAGACTTGAACCTTGGGGGCACGAATCGCAGAAGACCGAACAGAAGATACCGCCTCTCCGAAGCCCAGGTATTGGCCTGGGTGAACTTCGAGAGGGAGGTTCGACGGGGCACTGTCCCTACCCTGGGACAGCCTGTCAATTTTGTGTATCCTCCTCTCCCCATTCAGTATTATGTTGTCGCTAGGGAGAGTGGAGTTTCTGCGCGTATTGTGCAGAATGTGTTTGAGGCGCTTGGACCGGTCTTCAACACACAGAACCGAATGTCAGGTTCGGAGACATCCAGTCAGGGGCAGCCATGGCCTGGAATAGCCAACGCCCTACATACCCAGATGCAGTTCTAGCCGAAGTCCAAAGACCAGGCAGAGTACGCGTGGTGGCTGAGTTCAAGACACCATGGCCGGCTCGGCTGGATCGGTTATCACCCCGACGTATGGCCTGTTTACTTGGTATGTCCACCGGTCCCTTCAACTATACCATGATTGACCAAGAAACCAGGGCAGCTGGCAAGGTACATGGATGATTATCAGACCATGTACGGCTTCCTCAGCCCGTACGAACAAACAGTATTTGTTCACAGAGTGGAATTCTATACGTTCAAGAGATCGCCGGTCATTTACCACACAACCACATCAGGTTTCCCGCCAGTCACCGTGAGTCTCCGAGAGTGCATGTTGTACTTCGGGAGATTGGCCAGCCGCGACTGGCAGTATCGTGACGGTAGAATCGGACCGCGTCTTGTGAGTAGACTCTTTTATCTCATTTTCATAGCTATGTAATATACTTACTTAGCATCTTTATAGACCACTGGCGGATGCCGCCTATTTACAATATCCGATCTCGAACCTGAAGTGTGGTCAAGTCTGGTATGTTGAGTGCCTCCTCTTAGCCGCACCTGTATCGTGTTGCTACCAAAGACTATGGGTCAAGGGATATGAAAGATCACTGAAAGATCTTTATATGCATAGGTCCGATGTGTCAGATGCCGGAGTCCGGGATCCAGATCAGTTTCTCCCGTCGTAACGGGAAAACGCCCGTTTCGTTTTTGGGCTATTTCAAGGCCTCCGGAAGCAACTATAGCAATATATGCAGGTAAGCGGATCAGTCAAAGGATCATAGAAGATTCTGAAGCAATCAAAGGGAAGCCAAACTCTCCTGCGGAATGGTGGTCGTCTTCAATACTGTCCAATAGTCTAGCCAGGTCTATATAGTCTCAATAAACTGTTCTATTGCTTCCAGAGTAATTCAAGTGTTATTTGTTTATATTTCTTCATCTTTTCAGGGAGAGCTTTGATTGACAGGGACTCTATTTCGATGACAGAATCATGCGGATTTCTCTGTAGAATATCAGTGTTGAGAATCATGTTTTTGACATCGAGGACCAAAGCTGATAGCATATTAGTACTTAATTATCAGCATGTGATCCGCTGTCATTGTCCTGGCGATGGAGAGCAAGACGGGATCCAGGTGCGGTCAAGTCAAAGTTCCCGTTCCTAGTATGGAGTTCTAGAGGTCCAAATTCCAAGGTTGCCAATTGATGCATCGCCAGTCGGCCCAAAAGGGCAGTCCGGCAGACCGTAGGGCCCCGGAATGCTGTGGCGGGGTCTGGGGCGCGCCGCGAGTCGGGCACCGCATCCGGTTTAGCGCAAAGGAGTCGGGGAGTCCAACGGGGAAAGCGGGAAGCGTGACGCTCGAGTCCTGATTGGCCAACGCAGGGCCGCGCTCGACTGTTCGTCCTGCTCAGCCCCGGCGCGGGTGACTCGAGGCGCTTGACGGCATCAGGGCTCGAATATAGACTCCCCCATCCCCGGGGAACAAGGCGATTCCTTGGAGCCTGACTGCATTTGTGGGATATACTTTGAAGATTTCGTTCCTGTTCACAGCCGGTGCCTGGAACATACCTAGGAACTTGGTCCCTCCTGCCTGTCCGCGGTCGAAGTTCTTTCGCATCATCAATAATGGCTTCGGATAATCTACTCTATGCGATGGATGAGAAGAATTGTCTGGAGGAATGGTTCGACTTTGACAATTGTTTCAAGTACCTGGTCAATGATTTGGACAGTGCTCTAATGTCGACCAACTCTCCTTCTGGAGGCGAAACTTGGGCACACCCGACAACATTCACGGATGATCTGACATCATCCAATCTGCATTGCTCTCAACAAGACCCTGCATGCTTTACCAATTACAAGCCCCAGCCAGAGAACATATATGAGGACTCGGGAGCAGTCGGCTTTCCAGATCCGGATATTCATACCATGTTTGATCATACTGCAGGCTTCCCGGAAGCAGACTTCGACCGATCTACCTCGCACAACTATCCACAAAACGAGTCTATCATCCAGCTGAAGTCCGCCGTACGGAACCTTGTATATTCCAAGGCGGCTGCCGACCCTAGCTGCATCTCGAGAAAGGAGAAGCGAAGAGATGCTGCGATTGCGCTGCATCTTCAACGGCTGAGGGACACCTGTGCTGAAGATGCGGGCTTCGTCTCTGATTCGAGTATAACGACTCTCTCGTCTCCACGCTCTGCACAATGGAGTCAAACCACGGGCGTTACGAGTCTGTCTCCCTCTACCGCGGCTTCCCCCGTTTCTTCGTCAAAGGCGGAAGTCGAGGCATCCCGGTCAGAGCCTGTGACTGGTGGGGTGGAGATGGTCCTTGACTTGAACATGAACGTGACTACACGCTTGCCTAAGAAGCAAAAACCGAGAACACGGGCTCAGAGGGAAAGCTACATTATTGTCCGTAGACATGGCGCCTGCGAAAAGCACAGGAAGCAACACAAGAAGGTAAGTCCACATCCTCGATCAAGGTTGCTTGCTTGAATTTTTTGAATATAATTATTTTTGTGACTCTTGCATCATGATTAGTTTGGAGCAGTTTCTGATCAATGCATAGTGCAATTGCTTGGAGAAAGCCTCCTCACGGATTACATCCGGCGGAAGAGCAAGAGCGCAAGCACTTCAGTCTGTGAGGGGGCAGAAGCTGCCAGTGGAAGAGTCATACTGCCAGCAATTCGTCCCATGCCATTCCGAAGATGTGCCAATTGAATGCTCTGATACGGTGGAGCCCTGCGATCTCGAGATGTCTCGCAACCAGAGATATATATGCCTCATGCCTGGCTGCACGTACTCCAGTCGTACGGTATCTTCCCTGCAGCAACATTATTCGAGACATTCGTTCCATTCCTTGGAAGCTGCCCCAGTTCGCCCTCAGATTCCCGCACACCAGCGTTCCAGCCACTTTGCGTCTCGGAGTGTTGTATCAAATGGAAGCTTGTCGTCAGTTCCAGAGATTATCCCGACTGGGGTCCGTCGACGCGCGGAAATGTCTTTTGGTGGACGCTCATTGCTTCAAACCACCGGGGCATCGGAGACAAGCCCACATCTGGATTACAACCCGTCTCACACTTCCTCAGTCGATGTTTCTGCGGGAATACCATCTGGACAAACGCAAAGCGAGGCATACGGCAACACAGAGAAACTCTGGCGTGAATGGCGATGGCGGACTTCTCTCTCTGGACCGGGCAGCGGTTGCTCTTCTCAGCATGTGCGGACCGATAGGCTCGTTGGGACTGCTCTGCTGGCAGATCTCTACGGTTACCTCGTCCACAGCGCAATCTCTGCTCTCATCTCCTTTTTGCAGTTTGCTTTTTCGATTTCCTGTCGGTTTGGGTCGTACTTCAGGGCCGCGGCCGCTGTCTCTTTTGGACTAAGGGTGGTCGCAGACACGGTTATGAGAATGCGGCCACTCTTGCCATAGTCTCTTGGAATGGTTGTTGGCCAGAATTACGTTGTCTTCGCTAGATGTTTACAGAGCTGTTACTAGCAGTATTTGCTCCACACTTGGATGAGACTGTACATGTTGATGACGTACGGAGTTAGAAGTGGCGCAAACTAAAAGGAATTGAGGTTGTGACGACGATCTATTCAACAGGACGGAGTTTGGCACTTGATACTTCAGAAAAAGGGAATCTTTTATGGTTCAAACTTTGAGAGATTGTTGCCTTGGATAATGCATAGTGCTGTACATGGCTAGTGTGTGCATGTTCTCAGAGGGTATCTTGTTCGGGTGTCTATCTCTCTTCCTGTACAAATGCAGTTGATTTCCATTGCCCGCAGTGTCCGTCGACATCTCCCATCAGATATGATTATGTACAGTTCCCAATTTTGCGGTAGCTGCCGTGAAGTCACCATTAACGCCATACCACCGGACCCAGTATCGCCCAAACGCCAATATGATTTCTGATAAAGATCACCACCAGCTGATCTTTCCAGTTCACATCCTGACCCTTGTCTCCAGCGACCTCAACCTGGCCTCGATGGCGCCCAGCCTTGTTTCCATCGCACTCATTCTCGACTCCATGGCGCTCATGATTGTCTCGAGCGTCGCCACTCTCGAGTCTCCGTCGCCCTTGCTCTCATCTTCGCTGTCCTGCAGCGCTTCCTGCTGGGGACCATCGATTGCTTTGTCTTTTAGAATGACATCCTCGCCCTTGCCACCCTCATCTTGCTGTGCCTGAGGCGGATTATCTTTCACTGGCTTTTGTTCTGTGATGACCTTGTCATCCCTATCTCCACCTCCCTGCTGCGTGGACTGAGCTTGCGCCCCATTGCCTCGAAGCTGCTGGGAGATGTATTCTGCAGAACGCTTATCCAGGGTCCTAAACTTCATCAGTAACTGCTACCAATGGGCATAAATTACTACCACTAATATGGCATCTGACGTACCGCCGAGCCAGAACATCCTTCTTCACCTGCTCAAACAGCTGCTTCTTTTCCTGGTCGCTGGCCTTCTTGTACGCCTCGGAGCTCTTGAGTTTTCTGCGCGCGCAGAAGACAGCCTGTCGATCGGCGAGGATTGCGCGCTCGAGCGTCCGCTCCGCGTCGGTCATGGACTCCCTGCGGGCTCGCCTGCGGATGGCATTGGGGGAGAAGTCCTCGCTGGCCTGGCGCTTGTTGCCGGCCCGGGTTCCGGGACGGGGGCTGGCAAGCTGCCCGTTAGGAGGACTCTGATTATTGTCCATTTTGGATTTCGCCGTGGTGACTAGGTGTTTCAATTCGCTCGGTAATAAAAAGGTTGCCTATAAACTGGAGAGAGAAGCTGAAACGGAATTGAGGAAGTGACGTGAATTGGAGATGAGGTGAAAGGGAATAAATAGGAAATACGATTGCCCTCGTCTTGCACTCGTGCGAGACGAGCACAGAATGATTTCAGGAGATCTATATGGCTTGACGTCAACCGCGATGGCTGGCGGGCCTGCACGTGGCGGACGTGCCCGTGGATCCATGGCGGGAGACGGGGAAGGTTGCTGGCCCAGGAACAGGAACCTCTCGACTTCATCTAAACTAGCATGAGATTATCAGTCCCCAGTTGGTAGGACTTGATCGTTCTGTCCGCTTATCCGAGTCTTCAAACGTTATCAATCCCACTCCTTAGTCTCTCGGTATCCACAGCTGGTCCGTCACCCCGTCTCCACCGTCCCGTGCAAGCATGCCCCGCTGGCGTTGGACGCGATGCTCCCGCTCCGCCCGAGACCCCGCGTCCGTCAGGACGAACACCACCTGCCCCTGCTCCGCGAGGACGACTATGACGGACGTGGTCATAGGCGGCCTTGGCGACAAGCCTGCCGGATCGTGGTGATCGTGTAGGTATTCCCCCTGGCATAGAAGGGCGTGTAGTAGAGCACTTTGCAGCCGAGTACCACCAACCTCCTCCCCCGCATCAGCTTCGACCTCCGCCGTCATCGAAAGAGAGATCACGCAGCTAACAGCATGGCCGGCAGTCCTGTCCTGCTTCTGGCGACCGTCCTCCTTGCTAGATTCGCCGCCATGGCCGAGTCCGTGGCCTTCGCGTCCTACCTCAATTACAGCACGGTCACCGGGTACTTCCTGCAAGACGATCCCGCCACAGATCCCAGCACCTTCGACTATGTACGTCTCCATATCACACTCTCTGCGCCAATCGGATCGCATGCGCTTGTGTAAGCGACACGAGCGCTGATCGATACTGATTGCCTCCAGGTTTCGACCAATTTCGGCCTCATCAACCGGACCTACGACACGGATGCGCAGATCGACCCCGACGGCCGCAAGACGCAATGGGAGCGCTTCGAGCACAAGGTGCGCACGATGAACCGCGAGAGCGGTGACGATGTCGCATACAAGGTGCTGTTCCTGGGCCGCCACGGTCAGGGGTACCACAACGTTGCGGAGGAGTTCTACGGGACTGAGGCATGGGATGTACGCGCTCTCTCTCTCTCGCGCGCGCGCGCGCGCGTTCTTATGAACTTCTGAAATACATGTATGTGCTGAGACCGTACAGTGCTACTGGTCCCTCCAAGACGGCAACGGAACCATGACCTGGGTCGATGCGCGCCTCACGGACACGGGCATCGCGCAGGCTGAGGTCGCGCATGGTGCGTGGGAGAAGCAGATCGAGAACAAGATCCCGTTCCCGGAGTCGTACTACGTCAGTCCCTTGAACCGCTGTCTCGCGACGGCAAACATCACGTTTAAGGGCCTGGGCATTCCGCATACGGACCCGTTCCGGCCAACTATCAAGGAGGTGCGCGCTCTAACCAACGTTCCCGAAGCACTATGGCAATAGAAAAACGAAACAAAACAAAAAAAAATCGGACTGACGTCAACAGCTCCTCCGCGAGACAATCGGCATCCACACCTGCGACCTCCGCTCATCCAAATCCGCCATCCACGCGGAATACCCTCTCTACATCTTCGAGGACGGCTTCGCGGAGACCGACCCCCTCTGGCACGCCGAATGGCGCGAGTCCGACTCCCAGCGCGACGCACGTCTCCGCAGGCTTCTGGACGACGTCTTCACCCACGACCCGAGCACGTTCATCTCCTTCACCGCACACTCGGGCGCCATCACGAGCATCCTCAAAGTCGTCGGCCACCGGCCGTTCTCCCTCGCCACGGGCGGCATGATCCCCGTGCTGGTCAGGGCGGAGCGCGTGCCTGGCGCTCCTCCCACGACGACGATCGACCCGCCCTTGACGGCGCCGACGTGTACGGTCGATCCTACAGCTGCTAGCACGGCTGCTGCTCCTGCTTCTATATCTACGAAAGCATAGGGTGGATATGTAGGTAAGTATCCATAGTCTAATACATACCAAGGCGTTGGATGGGGTATGTAGGCATGCATAGCTACATTACATATAGGCATGATCTTACGGAAGTATAAAGCAAAGCACAATGAAAGAAACAGTTCAGTTGATTCGATTAACCTCCAAGCTTCCGCATTATGTATTGTACATGTACATACATACATAGATCAGATAGCAGAATTCTCTCCACATTGCCGGCCTGAGCATGAGCGACGATATGGAAAAGTCGAACTCAACAACGGTCGATGATCCGCGGCTCCCTACGTGCACGTAGCTCGATGAGATATATATATATATGTATGTATATATATGTGTATACACTTATTCTCTCATGCTAAAGGCTACAGCGGCCCCGAAAAGTTCCTCGGCTCGCCCTGCCACCCGACCCGCGGCCAGCCGTCGGGCAGCGTCGCGAACGGCGGCAGCGTGTACTGGCCCTCGCAGCGGTCGGGGGCCTCGCAGCGCCGGTCGCACAGGCCGTAGACGTCGCAGTAGCAGTCGCCCGCGCGGGGGCAGTGGACGGGTGGTTGGCCGAATATTACTGCAGTCACATACGTGAGTACTGTCCTATTTGTATGTATTGGGTTGGATGGGGGGGGGGGGGGGGTTCTTCTAATTAGGGCTTCAGGGAGTTGAGACGGGTAGGTTAGATAGGTAGGTAGGTAGGTAGGTAGGTACGTACTATGCCATGAATACTCAAACACCCGCCCCGTCACCGAGTCCTGCAGCGGCGAGTTCAGCAGCCACTCGCGATACCGTACATACTCGTCCCGCGGCCGCTCGCGGACCTTGTCCCGCGTCACCGCGAACTGCGCGCAGCAGCTGACGCCGACCTCCTGCGGGATCTCGACATCGGGTAGGAGTTCCTGGAATGCTTTCTTGAAGACATGCCCGGTCCTCGGCTCCCCCTCGCCTTGGCCGGCCCTTTCAGACTCGGCAGCGGCCGCTTCTTCCTCAAACGGTCGAATCTCACTCGGGCACCCGATGACCCAGACGCAGCGCAGGTTGACGTACCCCCGCCGCTGGAGATAGGGCAGGCGGAAGCGGCGCAGCAGCCGCAGGCCGTCGTAGTCCGGGTCGTCGTTGTGCCACTGGAAGCGCTGCGCGTGGATGAAGAGCATGTTTGCAGGTAGGTTGTCGTAGTTGTCGATGATGTATCTAACCGACAACATGGTTTAGTAGGTCCCCTTTTTTCCGAAATGGTATTATTCTCAAGAAACGAACAAAGTTGGTTATACACACGTCAGATAAACCATCGCCTCCCGCCCCTTATTCCTCGGGACGGTCAACTGCGCGCCTGGGTCGTCGACGACGTAGATGCTGCTGCGCCAGTCCGGGAGGTACTCGCGGATCCAGGAGGTGTTCTCGTGCTTCATGCTCGCGACGACGAGCTCGACGTCTGAAGAGGCCTTTCCATTTTGCACAGGGGAAGTTGAGGACGATGGCGCCGTCGCGGCGCGGTCGAGATACCACAGGTGCAGGACGATGAGGACGGCGACGCAGGTGCAGAAGAATGCCACGGAGCGTGTGATTCTGACCCTGTTGGGATGGCGCAGCATCGAGATGTTGGCTATCTGCACAGGTATGTTGGCACCTGGTAGATGGAGTGTGAGGGAGCGCAGGAAATAGGAACAGGTCCGTCATATCGCGACGGACGGGCGTCCATGAAAATGAAGATTTGGCAGGTCTGTAGCAGGGATCCTTATTTCAGGGTTATATGACTACGCCGCAGGATCGCGCACATGTCGCACGGCGCTTCGGTCGATGGGATTCAGCGACCTGGGGGCCGAGACCGCTGCCAGTTCAAAGGGCTGGATTTAGCGCCCTGGTCGAACGCCGTGCCTCGCGGGGTTCCTATTGATAGCGACGCTCGATGCCTGCTGGCGTGGATTCGCGATAGTTTCAGACATCGACGCGCCTATCGCAGTTGAGGATAGACAGGGACAAGGTGCAGTACAACCTAAGCGCCAGCTGGGATCACCGAAAGCTATCTCTTTCTTCCTCATGGAGGACGGCACGATTTGGCAAGATGGCCGATTTTGAGGCGCTTTTTTTCTCTTATATCCTGCCAGGCTGTCATTCATATATCATCTGGATGGGAACATGAGCATCGATCGATTTCTTTCCTAGGTAGTATTTTGTCGTGGTCTGGTGTTTACCTCTATATAACCTGGCTCCCGCAACCGATATCTCAGCCCTGGTTGAGATCAAGAAAAAAAAATGCCCCCCTTTATGCGAACCCTGCTCGCATCCGCCTGGTCCTTTTTCTCCTTCTTCACATCCGAGGGGGTCCTACAATCGCAGCAGCAGAGAACGACATCCGTATCCCCATCCTCGATCCAGGAATCATCACCATGGTACGGCGAGACGCCTCTACCGGACCTGTTTCGAATCTCTTCGTCACATTCTCGCGACGATGATATCTACGGCCATGGCATCTTCGGACGAGATGTCTGCTCCGACGCTTTCGGACCGGACGCGGCGAACTCGCAGTGCGCGCCGAGTATGACGCTGTGCTGTAGGTGTCCATCTTTCTTTTCTTTTCGCGTCTTTTCCACACCTAGGTGCCTAGGTGTACAGAAATGCTAACGGCTAGCACCCCTAGGCGTCAGGAGGAACCAGGCCTACCCGTCCTGCCACCAGTTCCTGGGGAAGGGGTGGTGCTGTGTTGGGAGGTGGGAAGCCCATTATCTTCAATCTCATACACGCGCTTTACGATTTTAAGTACCTATAGATATGGATCTCGCTGACGCGATTCCAGCAACATGACCGACAATTGCTACGTCGACCAGCCCTCCGCCTGCGACGAGGACAACTCGGTCCCCTGCACCATCCTCGCCGAGGGCACGGCGCAGGCGTGCTGCCCGCGCCTGACGAGCTGCGCAACCAACGCCGTCGCCAGCACCAGCCTCGTGCGCTGCAACATCCAGTACGGCGACCTGATCCGGGCTGCTGCTTCGAGTTTTCCTCCAGCGTCGTCGTCGTCGTCGTTGTCGTTTTCTTCGACGTCCTCGTCAATATCTACTAGTACGCCTGCTGGAAGCACTTCCACTTCATCTTCGACAGATGCTGCTTCTGCCTCAACATCACTATCTTCCACGCTTTCCTCTACGTCTACATCAACCGCCTCCCCAATAACGACACCAGTCCCAGGCGCAGGCGAATCACCCCCTCCCTCAACGCACAACCTTTCCAGCGGGATCATCGCCGGGATCGCCACCGGCAGCGTCGCAGCCGCAGCCCTCGTCGCCGGCATCGTCTGGTACTTTCTACGCTTGAAAAAGAAGAAGCAGCAGCAGCATCAGAAATACTACGAGTCCCAGTATGCAGCAGCAGCAGCAATAGCAGCGGGGGTCATCTACCCGCATAAGACACAACATCGGGAGACGATGGGCAGCTACGCCAAGTACAACTACCGCTATGGATCACCACAGGAGCCGGTGGAGATCGATAGCGGACGAAGAGACAGTGAGTCGCACCATCCGTATGAGTTGGCGGGTGTGCCTTTGCCGAGAAGATGAATATGTGGATAGATATAAATCTAAACGAAGTAAGTAGATTGAGGGGCTCTGTGTGTGTGCGTGTGTATATGCATGAGGCTTGATTTCTGTCCATCCCCTTATCTTCTGTTATTGTGATTTATTTTTTAGCATGCAGGTTATGTTTAACAACACTATGGACACAATGATGGGTTTCTTTCTTCCTGTTTGTGTATATCCTCCAGCGATGGAAATAAAGCTGTTTATATACTATAGATCTTCGGAATTGTGAATAGAAAGAAGGGTGCTCTGTTACATATATATGTACTGTATACAATACTTATATAATATATAATATGCATAATACGCACACCATTCTATTGGTTAAGAAACAGCACAATGGCTCTAATTCTATTCCATTCCATTGCACAGAGCTGTCTGTCCCTGCAGCACATTCTGTCTATCATCAGAGTTCTATATTACCTACCTAGGTACTGTACCTATATAGATAGATAGGTAGGCATATATACCTTGCTCTCGAACCCTTGAAGCTGATATCACAACACAACAGAGCACAACACAGCTGCATCCATCACCCTCCACGGATAAACAAGCCACCAACCACCAGCGGTGAATTCGAGCTCCATGGTGAAGCCCCCACTCCCTTTTCCTCATCCAGTAAATCCCAGTGAACGATGTAGAATAAACAAACACAACACAACATGTGAGCCTGGGTCGTGGCCTTTTTCTTTCTTCTTCTTTCTCTAAACTTCTTCTTCTTCTGTTTTCTTCTCTTTCTCTAATGCTCATCTCTATCTATCTATCCATCCGCTCTGAAATTGTACATCTGTATCTTCGTCTTCGTCTTGACTCAAAGGGATCGAGCGAAGATTATATACAGAGTGCTTGCTCGGAGTGGGAGTTCTTCTGTTCTGTCTGACTGATCTGCTTGGATCTGCTCTTCTCTCTTCTCTCTTCTCTCTTCTTTCTTGCTTGTTCCCTCTCTCTGGGAGGTTTTCAATATCGGTATTGGGATTGAACAAAACCGACGGACGGACAGACTCGACTTGAGACAAGAAAAGACGAGAGGAGAGGAGAGGAGAGGAGGGGAGGGAGGTCGATTCACTGTGTTACTACCTACCCCCCTGGCCCTGTCCGGTCTGATAGATAGACAGAGACTGCGGGCTGTAAATAACTCACATCTACCTACCTCCCTCTCACAGACAGACAGACGTCGACATTTCTGTCCGTCGAATCTGTCCTGTTCGTCTCTCTCTCTCTCTGTGTGTGTGTGTCTGTGTGTGCGCGCGAGCGAGAGCGAGAGCGAGCGACAACATCCCCCATCTACCTATTTCAGTTCCATCTCTTCATTCATCGGATCAGCGCCTGCAGAAACCAGTCACACACACAGAGAAAGAAACTTATTCGACAAGAACAAAGGCAAAGACGAGGCAGAGACAACCATCATGGCGACCTCTCCTTCTCCATCCACTTGGACCTCGACTTCTTCCTCCTCTCCGACCCCTTCTCCCAGCAAAACCAACAAAATCGCCAAACCCAGCAGCAAGACCAGCAAAAGCAGCAAGACCGAAAAACGCACCATCCGAACCAAGCAGCAGCATCTGCTCCCCCTTCCCGCCGTCCTCGCGGCGGACTCGGTGGCCTCGCGGACGCGGAGCCGGATGCGTATGAGCAACAACGCCAACGCCAACACCACCACCACCACCAAGAACGACAACCACGAGAGCAGCAGCAGCAGCAGCAGCAGCAGCAGCGGTTCAAGCATTAGCGACACGATCAAAATCAGGCAGATCATGGCCATCAGCCACATCCTCAACAACGCGGCCGTCGAGATTGAACCCGAACCTCCCGCTCAGGAGGGGGGCTATGGCCATGTCTACGGCTGCGGTAGTGGTAGTGGTAGTGGTAGTGGCGCTGGCAGTGGCATTGATATTACTGACGGGAACCGCCCTGTCCCCGTCCCCGTCCCCAGCCCCAGCCCCAGCCCTACTACCCCCGTCGATGATGATGATGATGATGATAATAATCATAATAATAATGTCGACGTCAAAAAAGAAATCCACACAAACACACAAACCCCCCGGGACGTCGAGGCAGCATCTCGGACGCGAGCGCGCGCGTTCTTCCTCTCCTCCTCCTCCTCCTCCTCCTCCCGGGCGCCGCCGCACAACCACAACCAGGAGCGGTACGAGCGCGCGCTGCTGGCGATCGTGGGAGATCTGCAGCTGCCGGTTGCGTATTAGCTGACTTGGTCGACTTGATTGACAACCGTGTAAGTGAATAAACAAATGAATAAATGAAACTTTTGTCTTTATGTTTTATTGTTTTTATGAAGGCGTTGTGGGGAAGGGAAGGAACATCCCATGGGATGGATGGGGGAGGGAGGGAGGTTGGAGTGAGTATGGGATGGAAACATGATGGCATGGTGAGGTTACGATTCCGAGTAATGAAAGACAGAAAGAAATAAACAAAAAAAGAAGCAAAGCAAATAGAACTAATAGGAGGTGTAATAAAAAAAAAGTATCAAGATACTGTGTTCTTGGCAACTGACTACCCAGAATATCACCTACGCTATGCATATCGACGAAGCATACTTGTCAACATCATACAATACTGACAATGACAAGATAGAAAGGCAACAGTCGAAACAGCAGGTGTTCATTCATAATCCGTCCACCCTGTCAACATCCCATCGTGCTAGCTAGCTAGGTAGGATAGGTAGATAGGACAAGGTAAGGTGGAAGGTAAGTACCTAGGTAAGCACGTTTGTTATGCTATGCTATGTAGCCATCGTGTTCCTCGCCATCGCCCTCGCGCCAGCCGGATTAATGCAAGTCAAGGCCAGAAGGCAAAACAGCGACAAAAAAAAAGAAACAAAGAAACATACGCAACTAATAAGTCACAGTCACAATCACTGTCACAGTAACAGATGATAACCGTCATGCATGTCCGGCTGCGCTTTTCTCAGCAGAGCTCTGCTCCGAGTCATGCTCAGGTAATTTCCTCCTGCTGGGCCGTGACAAAGCCACCAACATACCCATGCTCATCCATGCTCATGCCACAAGAATGTCTTCGCTGAAGAGCGGATTCCGGATCACAAACAAAGATGAGACAAAAGCGGAGAGAAAAAAAAAAAAAAAAACACACGGAGCAAGATAATCTACACAGGGTCTTGATAGAGGATGCTGTCGATGCTGATACTGCCGCGATGGAATATATAGTCTTGCGGTAGTGAAACAGCGGGTCTGTAGAGCCGGAAAGCGCAAGACCGAGAGACCAATCGTGACTATTGCGCACTCCCCTGGATCATCGCGCGGAAGTCTTCGTTGCTTTTCTGGGCCTTGCCGCCCTCCGCCTTGGGGCCAACATCGGCGGTCCTACCTTGGTCCGCCGTGGACGGAGGACCGCCGCCACGCTTCACGCCCAATCCGCCTCGTCGGCCGCCGCGTGCGCCAGGCTGAACGGGGCGTCTTATTGGTTCCGCAGGCTGGACCATCATGGCCGCCTTCTCCTTCTGCTTACCGACCTGGATGCGGTCGACCTTGCGCTCCGCGCGTTGCTTCAGCAGCTCAGGGACGCTTCCGACGTGGAGCCTGCGGCCCGGGGCGATCTCCTTGCCCTCCAGCTCCAGGGATGCCCTTCCTGCATCGCTGACATTCGCGAATTCCACAATTGCACCCTGATGATCGGGCCGCAGCACGATCTTGATCAGCTTTCCGTACGGCTCGACCAGCGACCGGATGCGGGCGTCGTTCACCGTGTCGGGGACGTTCATCAGACCGAGGGTGCGGGCGGCGCGGTCGCCCGCCGGACGGTCTCCTTCTGCGGCGGGGGACGGTGCTGACACGCCGTTCGGCTCAGCCGACGGCGATTTCGATCGACCCACGCGGGATACGATGGTGGTGGCCGTGCGCTTGGCTCCCGTGGGGGTTGAGAGCTTGACGTGCAACGGCCGTCCACGGAACTCTTGCTGATCCATCTCGAGCGCAGCATTTGCCTCATCCTGCAGGGATTAGCAATGGCACTGCATCACACTGCTCAAGAACGAGCCTCTCTCTATACCTTTGACGAAAACACAACATAGCCGAATCCCTTGCTGCCACCGTCCACCTTGGTGGGGATGCGAGCCACCTCGACCGTTCCGTACCTGGAGAACAGCTCCTTGAGGTCGTTTTCGCTCGCCTTCCAGTCGAGATTCGATACGTGGATCTCGCGTCCCTCGTGCATGGGGCCCTGGCGCTCCTGCCTCTTGGACGGGTCTGATATCTTGACGACCAGCTGCAGGTTGTCGCCTACCGTGCTGCCGTCCAGCTGGGTTGCATTCTGGGCCTCGCTCGACGATCGAAACTGGACGTAGCAGAACCGTCGGTGGGTGTTGTACTTGAGGGACGGGAACCGGACGTCGAGGACCTCGCCATACTTGGGAACAGCGTCAGCATGAATGGAGAACATCAGCAGGGATCATCATACCTCGCGGAACAGGTTGCGGATGTACGCCTCGTCGGCGGTGGGCGGGAAGTTGGTGACGAAGAGGGTCGCGCCGCTGGCGATCTGGACCTCGATCGTGCGCCCGTCGAGGACCTTCTGGTCACGTGTCTGCGCGGAGACGGCGTCGTCGCGGCTGTCGAACTCGATGGTGGCCAGCGCGGTGTCGTTGTCGTCCGGCACCAGCTTCAGGCTGTTGATCGTGCCGCACTGTTCAACCTCACCGTCAGCCAAGGACCCACACGCTAATGCCTGCTAGGACGAAGCCACTTACGTCGCGGAAGAACTGGCGGACGCGGACCTCCGTGATGTCGCGCGGCAGGTTCCTGACCACCACCGTTGCGTTCTCGCGGTCCCTCTTGGGCGGAGCGGCAGCCGGTCGCTGGGCAACATCCTCGGGCCGGGGCTTTTTGCTGCTGGGCAGAGCACCGGCGTCCGCGAGGTCTTCCCCTTCCTCTTCCCGTTTTCGCTTGGAGACAGGCAGGCCGTTCTCGGCCGGCGGCGGCGGCGGCTGCTCTTCCACCGGAGGAGCGGGCTGGCGTGCCGCGGCCTCCATCGCCTCCTTCTCCCGTCTCTTGGCGAGAGCCTTCATTGCCTTGCGTGTCTCCACGAGGGCAATCTGCAGCTCGTCCGAGTCCTCGAAATCCTCGCAGTGGGCGATGTAGGTGGCCATGATCTTCTCGGGCCAGTCCAGGTCGGTTCTCTTGATCGCCTGCTTCAGCACCGCCGTTGCATAGCTGGGGTTGGGCGTCCGCCGGGCGGCATCCGCCGTCGGCTCCCCCTGGACGAACTTGCTCCACGAGATCAGCTCCCAGGCGTAGTACATGAGCCAGAACTCGTAGCTGTTCCCGCGGCGGTTGACCAGGCCTTTGAACGTCTCCCGGGCGCTGTCCCAGCTGCCGCTCTCGCTCAGGTATCGGATGTAGATGCGCTCCAGCCGGAACATGGGATCCCCCTGGTAGGACTTGCCGTACTTCTTCTCGCCCAGCTCCTGCACGCTTTCGATGGCGGATCGGATGCCGACCTCGGCCACGTCGAGGTCCTCGTCCGTGGAGTCGGGCAGGAAGGCACGGCGGCGGAGGTAGCTGCACCAGGTCGTGTGGACCTTGAGGACCTCCTCCATGCCGCCCGCGTCCAGCAGACCGGTGCTCGTCGCCTTGTGCTTGATGTCCGCGATCTTCGTGAACGGCTGCCCCTCGCGTTCGGAGCTCAGCAGGTACTGCGACCACAGGGAGCCGGACCAGGGGCAATGTCGCGTCGCCCGCTCGAGCGTGGCGATCGTGGACGTGGAGACGTGGCCGTGCATGGATTCGTCGATCAGGAAGGTGACGTAGTCCTCCCAGAGGTTCACGTCGGTCGGGAAGCGGAGGACCGCTCGCTGGTAGATGGCGTTGGCCAGGTCGAAGTTGAACATGCGTTTTCGGCGGTTCCGGCTGACTTCCCAATCGATGTACTCGGAGAACACGGTCCACTCCAGGTTCCTGTCGCCCGATTCCACGGCACGCTGCAGCCTCATCTCCCACTCCTCGCGGGCGGCATACCGGCTCTTGGCCTCCGCGGCCCGGGCAACCGTGTCGGCCATGATTTCCTCGTAGTTGGCGTTGTAGTACGTGGAGATGAAGCCGGAGAAGAGCTGGAACGTCTGATCCCAGGTGGCGTGCGGGGTCTGGAGCCGGCCCTCGAACAGCGCCCGGACCTGGGCGATCCGGTCCGGGGTGGGTGCGCGGGCGAGATCCTGCATGGACAGCTCGAGGAAGCGGTCCCAGACGAGGTTGCTGTCGTTGATCCGCCACCGGGTTGCCTCCGCGCCTCTCTGCCAGACGTCCATGACGGACTGCCAGCCGAAGACCTCGCGCCCGACCAGCCGATCCTCCTCGCTCCACTGGCTCTGGCCCGACTCGTCCGACGCGGAATTGTACAGATACAGCATCCATTCTCCGTAGATGGTCCACAGCTTGGTGCTGCCGTATTCCTCCTCCACGGACCGCTGGCACAGCTCCATCACGGAGATCCTTTCCTCCACCGTCTGGGCCAGCATGCTCTCGTCCTGGATCCACTCCGCCCAGAGGTCCTCTCCCACCGCGAAGAGCTTGTCCATTTCCTCCCTGGCGGTCCGCAGATCCTTGAGCAGATCGTACTTGTGCGGGTCACCGTGGACGTCCGGGTTGTCCGGCGGGTAGACGTGGTTGACGAAACCCGCGTGGAGCAGCTGGATGAACTGGACGTGCGACTCGTACGCGTGGGGGTTCTCCTGGAGATGGGAGAACAGCTGGGTGGCCAGCTGCTGGGCCTCGGGCGCCAGGGAGGTGCCCGAGTAGTTCCTCTTGGCGTGCTCCCTCTGACCGTCGGACATGGCCCGGTCAAAGGATGACCGGGAGGTCGGGGTGTTGTGTGAGACCGGGTTGACGTGCGGGTACATGGTGGACGGGGAGAGCTGGCTCTCGTAGGACTCGGTGCTGCGCAGGATCGGGGCATTGGTGCGCGGGGGCTGGTGGTGCTGCATCGACGCAAGGTCCGCCAGTGTGTCCATGCCGGGGGTCGATGTCGACGGCTGTCGGGACGCGGGGAGCTCGTTTGCCGGCGGCGTCCCGTTGCCACCACCCATACCCCCCGGGCCGTTCGTCGGACTCGCGGCGGGCGGAGACGGTTCGTGGAGCTGCGACGGCGAAAAGACGTGCTGCGCGAGCGGCGACGAGGTCATGCCGTGGCGGACGGACCCTGAGCGTGCTCTGCTGCGAAAGCCCTTGTGGGGGGAGATGCTGGTCGAGGGGGCGGAGGGGGAAACATGCGCGGGAGCGGGTGCTGGGGACGAACGCCCCGATTGGGTGGCCGAATCCTGCGGCGAGAGGAGCGAATTGATGTCCATCTCCGCGAGCGGACCGGATGCGCCTGGGGAGAGGGACAGCGGTGGACGACCCTAGAGACGACAGAACGGGAGCGGCCCAACGAGCTCGAAACGGGGGAGGGGGAGGGGAGGGGGGGGGGCGTCCAGACGAT
>Ga0207748_1000246_pt1 | contig 49130 bp, 48 predicted proteins | sample HigsolmetaGSP13D_FD_184841 | JGI IMG/M metagenome (GOLD analysis project Ga0207748, IMG submission 184841) | High solid enriched microbial communities from the Joint BioEnergy Institute, USA - SP1-3-D (SPAdes) | ecosystem: Engineered > Bioreactor > SSF (Solid state fermentation) > Aerobic >...
CAATTATTTTACATGTAAATAGCTTCAATTTAGGGGTGGTGTGGTGAGATAATTAGATATCTAATAATAATGGTGTTGGTGGGTGTTTCGCTCGGTGATCTGTTTCGCTCGGTGATTGATTACGTTAGTTACAGCCAATGATGACTAAGCCACTAAGGGGGTTGCAAATTCTACTCCTCACACCTCTCTACACCAATAAACATGCCATTACCTTGGTGGCTATATAGAGTATACTTGATTTCCAGATCTAAGTTGTACACTGGATCATTATCGTGACCTTCATGCTTGACCCATGGTCTCGGGTCATAACTTCTAGTGGAGTTGTATATAAGCTTGAGACAAAATACTTCTATAGAGCTTGCTTGATACCCCTCATCTCAAAAGCTGTACTGAGTAGTGTTTTTTTAAATAAGCACCAGTTGTAAACATTGTGACCCAGCGACAGAAATGCTAACAAAATAAAAATAGTGAACATTAACAAGATTAGAATTTTGTACAAAAGAATTGACGTCATCAACAGGGCAAGCAGAGCCACTGTGTTCCATGTTATAAGGAGCCCAATCACCTCAAACCACATCAATAAAATTAAAATTAACATCTGCCACGCCGAAGAGCGACGCGCAGGAAAGGGTTTATAGTGCTTCCCCCAGCTGAAGACAAGTGAGGGTGGTCACAAGCGCCGCCCATATTTCCAACGGACCAGGTAGGTCCACGGCGGAAATTGAATCCTCATACTCACTGGGCCTTTTTGGCAGCCTTTGCAAGCTTCTGCTCCCTTCGTCGCTTAACAGCCTCAGGTGTATACTCGGTATCGAGTAAGTAATCCCACCACCTGAAGCTGCTAGCATAATTGCCGACAAACTTCTCATGGTGGACATCGTGGTGATCGGCCCCAGCCCAGAACGGCAGGAAATGGTGTAGACTCCATGGGAACTCGTAGCCGCTATGGGCATCGATAGCTTGGAACAGGCGCAGGACAATCCAAATGTACATGGTAAGGATGTGCAAGTCACCGGTGATCGCACACCACAGGATTGGGCAGCCAACAGTTCCGAACCCCAGGGCCATTACTTCAATCGGAGAGGCATATTCTGCAGCTAAACCGAAGGGCGCTGAATACTGGTGATGAATCTTGTGGACTGCCCTGTAAAGAGGACCCCAATGGAAGGCACGATGAGAAAAATAATGCCAGGTATCCTCCAGAACAAAGAAGATCGCGATCTGGTATGCCATAGTCCAGAGAGAAGGGAAGGGGACAGAGGTGGAGAGACCGAAATACTGTGCCATAGGGTGAAAAAGCCTGGACAATGATCAGTTACTTGGTATGATATTGATTTGGTGAATCGGATTCCCTACCAGATCTGGGGTAACTCAACAGTGAAGTGACTAAGCAGAACAAGTTTGGCACAATTCCATTGCTCTTGCACAGAAGGAATCTTGTTCTACAGCATCGGTCAGCCAAGCGCTATAGTTTGGTTAAGGGTTGGTTTACTTACACTCTGGATCTTGTACTTTCTGAACAACCCTAAGCTGTCGATGATGACCCAAGGCAGTGACCGACCAAAGTAGACAACTTCATGCATCACAAATGACATGATCCCAGTTGCCAGAACATCGTTCTGCATGTAGGCATACCATGCTGCCCACAGCCTCTCTGCCACGTTGAGGTGGGGATTGTACTTCGAGATTTCCTCAAATTGGCCCCAATATGTGTCAGGCGGGGGTGAGAGTAAAGTCGTAGAATTCCTTTGGTACAGAGTCAGATTCCCTGTGCAAAAGCAGAAACTAGGTGCTCAAGGATAACATTAACTTACATCATGTTGTGTAGGCAAAAAATAGGGGGAGAGAGAGGATCGTGTGGCTGCTAGATAGGAAGATTTTTGGTAGAGACTAAAGTGTCTGCACTGAAGAGGGTGACAAGGAGCAACAAGAAGCAGACTGCTGGGTGTTGGGTGCAGGTCTGGAAATCGGAGAGTGGTAGGATGCAGGGGCAATTTGAATGGGAAGGAAAGGTTGGGAGGTTTTCAGGGACAAGCCCCGGCGCGCTGGCCAAGGGTGCAATCGGGACATCCGAGTGGCGCGACCCATTTTGGAGCTTGCCTGTAGACCGTGGTGCGCGCGTCGGTAACCCGTATTCCGCAAGTCACTGGCTGCTTGGGCCTGTTGGACTGGACCACTAGGTCCGGCCAACAGGCACCCGAACTTACCGGTCGGTCATGCAGATTGACTCTTCCATGTGAGTGGATCCGTCGGGTTGATCCTTTGTCTATATGTTCGGCACTCTGTTCAGCCGAGTAGTATGAGCTGTGCTGATCGACGCTCGAGCCCTCAGCCTATCCTAGGATGTATCACGGTTCCAGGTTGCCTGCAACATTACTGTTATTTTCTGGTCAGTGTACACCATGCATCTACATAAAAACCAAGTCACATATTGGACTACGGTACGCATTTTCTGTCTTATTTTGAATCTAGCACCTTTCTTTTAGGTTACTGAATCCAATTATGTGTGTTCTTTGTTGTTTTTAACACAAACTTGGAGTGTTAGTTTGTATAGAGCAGTTAAGCGCTCAAGTAGAAGGCCTATGAAATAGGTATGGATAGCATGGTGAAGCCATAGATTGAATAATATGAGTCTTGATTGTAGTGGAACTGACTGTTGGCTTTTAAAGCCAGCATGATCAACAGACTATATATATATGCAGTTAGATCACATGACATACTTTCAGAGCTGTCTATATTTAACTTCTACTACATACTTATATCTAATATTATTCTTCTTTCTTGCAGGTCTGGATCTTCAGATTATGTATTTTTAATTATAATCTCTCTGACTCTCTCTGCTCTTTATTGTTTTTGTATATTTTCTTATATACAAAAGTGATTATATTATATTTATTATATAACTTCTTACTCTGATAATATAGGCTTACTGCTGTTAAATCTTTATATTTTTGTTATTTATAAATTATTTTTATTATTTTTATTTCTGCAGAATCTTTTTAAGTTATTTAATCTTTGATCTCTGTTAGTGACTACTTTTCTATCTCTTAAAAATAATTTTCTAGCTATTATCATAATAATATCTTTCTAAAAATCAGATATATTTTATAAAATAAAGCAAGGATTTATTTTATTATATTACTTAGATCTGATTCTTACAGTCTATTTCTTAGAATGAAGTTAAAACTTTTATACTATCTAATAATAATAATAATTCTTATATTATATTTTTAAGCTACTTTAACTCTGTATATTACTGCAATAACAGAATCTATAATTTAATCATTATTAATAGTTTAATATTGTTCCAAATAAAGACTAATATAAAACTAGCTTACTGAAGAGTGTGACTGCTTTAGTAATAATATCTGATTTTAAAATATCTATACCTCTTTAGCTGTTGTTATTATAGTATCTTCAGTAATAAATTTATTAAAATATTAAATTTTTAAGTGTTTTTATAGTTATATAGTTGTAGATATTTTTTGATAGAATCAGCAGTGCATATATCTTAGATTATCTTTTTAGTATTAGTAAGCCTCTCTTCTTTATACTATTAATTATATTTAGACTTAATTAATCCAACGTATAAAATACTCGGTTATAGTTTTATTATAGATAATTATACATGTTTATTAATAAGATACTCAATCTTATATAACTGTAGTGTAAATGTATACTCTTTGATATAAACAGATCCGGAATAGTCTAGGTATTGCTGTTTGAAGATATTAATATTATTTAGTTTAAATAATAGAGATGACAGAATAAGTTTATTAATTTAATAGTTTTTATATAAAATAGTTGACTCTTAAAATTATAAAGAGTTCAGTAAGTAACTATAGAAATAAAATTTCGATTAATACTTATTATGGTATTGTTTTATTGTCATCTGTGCTAGATTAATAGCTTCATCTATTTTAATATAAATATTAGCTTTTTAGTTAGATGGTAAAGAAACTTAATAGAATTATCTAATTTTATAAGTTCATCAGCAAAGCGCTTTGTCATAAGAAAGAATAAAATTAAAAAATTTTAGACAAAACAGCATTATTAGTCAGTTTATTAAATTAATTAAACTTCTAATTATATAGTATAAAGCTCTATCTTTATTATCTGTTTTATTCACTTAGTAGCATCATCAGTTTGAGAATAATAATATAATTAAGTAGAATAGATTAATACTTGATTTCTTAAAGATGGCTTTCTGTAGTTTTATAAGAAATTTCGGATTATAGTCTGACAATGTAATCAGTAGCATATTTTAATTACTAATTTATACTTTTCAAATGAGGGCTTTTTGAGAGATTTTGTGAACGTCTTGATGGTTGATTTTGTTGAACACATTGCATGTTGGGAAGTGAGTGGCTCACTTGAGTAGGCGGCTTGCCTGTGGATTATGTTAAGTTTAAAGTATTAAGAATTAATATATTCTCAATTACAGCAGAAGTAGACAGAAGTTATAATAATACACTAGTAACTATATTCTTCTTTTCTAAACAGTAATAGATCTTAAAATAGAATTACTAATATATAAGTGGCGGATTAAATTAACTACATATTTAACTTAGTTAATATTATAAAGAGGTTAGTCTGCTTAGCAATTATAATAATTGTGATATAATCTATTATTAGCACTGTTATAAGATGCTAGATGCTCTAACTGGCTAAATATTTAACTTTTATGGAATTTATATTAGATATATAATCTCTGGCTCTACAGATTAGTATTTTTCATATCTATTAAGCAAATAGCTAAGGAAAAGAATATATCTTATATAAATATATAATGACGAGATCATCTTCTTTAAGATAGTCTAGCTTCTCTTTAATATCATAAATTATATTACTAAAGTAGTGTTGCCCTTAATAATATCAAGATTAATAAATAAATAAAATAAATATTGATTTTTAATAAAATATGCTGGTTATTATAAATTAGCAAATATTTTCTGTAATAAGTTTAATATTTATATAATAAAATATTTAATATACTGATGAAATCAGCTGATAAAGTCAAGATAGTATTAGTTATTAAAGATTTTAAGAATTTAAGTAATATAATAAGTCTCTAGCTTCTCTTATTATAGATATATTAAATTTTTATTGAGTTAGTGCTGCATGTAGATAACTAAGTTTATAAATTCTATAATAGTAATGTCAGTAACTTTCTATTTTTAATGTAATATTATAATAGAAAACCAGTAGGAGATAAACTTAGAAATTAAATAGAATTTAGAAGTAGAAAAACCACTAACACTAGTAATATTACTAATAATCAATAGATGATCAACTTTTTAATAATATTTATATAAATATATAGTAAATTTATTATAGATAACTATTTTCATTAAATTTATTTAGACTTAACTTATTGTTAATAATATTTAAAAAATATTATTATTATATCGAGAAAATTACTATAGATTCAAGCTGCATTGATTTTTAAATATTGTTTAGGTATTTATTAATTACAGAATATTTTTAACTTCGGAATATATATTATTATTTTTTATTATAGTTACAATATTGCTGCTACTTTATTATTTATTCTGATTAACTTTTTTTCTCTTTTCTTATGTTTTAAGTATGAAGCATCTAACAGAAGGGCTTTAATTTTCCCTTTTATCTTCTGCGTAGAATACTAATAGTTTTATTAGTTAACTAATTTTAATATCTACACGATTAATAAATTATCTTATTAATATTACTTCCTACTTTATATTATAATTTATTAAGTGTTTTAGATATTTTATTCTTATATATTTATAATAGCATATAACTAATTTATCAAGTATAATATATTTTCCTATATACTTGATAAAAATAACTATTGTTCTATTTATTTTACTTATTAACTATAATATAATTTAACAGTCTTAATTAGTCCAAATATTTATAATGTCAGTTACTCAAAAGCTTTATTCTTTAACTTAAGCTTAATATAAAACAGAAGTTCTATATTAAAGTTCTAACTGAATTAAAGTAATCACAATCTGATATAATACTAAGCTGTGTAAGGGATTAATAATTATACTACCACATTTTCCAGATATGGCGAGACTCTACAGCTCAACTAATTAATCAGAGCACAAATAAAAACATAAAACATGTAGATATGCACAAACTACATTATTTAGATTAGATTGCTAGACAGTTTTGGGAGCTAGTTAGCAGCCAAACGAGGTCTTTCAGAGACGTGGATTAGCCTAGCGATATAGTCTAGGGCTCAGGGTTTAGGGCTAGGGCTGGGGCCTCACCTCACTATCCATAACCATTAACCACCCTACATGTCAGTCGCCCACAACATCTCATGATATCATATTGAATTCCATACTGGCAAACAATGTCTGTTGTGGTTGAGTAAGTATTTCAGACCTTCCAAGCGGGCATCTAACATCCAAGCTGAGGGACCATTTGCAGCAATGTCCGTCGTTTAGACCGAAACCTCGACAGATTCCAATCCAATGTCGCTGAAGCTCTTGTTGCATCCAAAGCGCCCAGTACATCCGAAGACTCCGATGGGGTTCCTTCTGTACCTTACCCGACCAAGGAGATAGCGGATCTGAAGGCAATTATCCGGAGACTCTCAGTTACCTCTGCATCCAAACCATTATTGCAACCTCATAAACTCATTGACTTGCTTAGCAAAGTTCGCAGCTCATACTTCCAGATTCCCTCGACCTCCAGATGTATATCATACGGTTACGAAACAGATCTCCTGTGGCTAGTCGCCGCAAAGGCGGCAGTCCAGACACTAGGGCTGGTGATGAATACCTTCCTTGAGCGGACGCTAGGCCTGAGTGATGAAATATGGTACTGGGATGAAATCCTAGGATCAAATTGGTATATGGCCTTGTATACTTTGCAGACATCTCCTTCCCGACTGTGGTCCAGAATGAAGGAGGTTTACACAAGGATTAAGAGATATTACGGCGCGCGCACGGAACTGGAACTCAATATGGCTCCGCTGTCCGCTCGGTGGGCGAAATTCTACAAGTCGGTTTGGCATAGTATCCGAGAACGGTCTCCGGAGTATGCAAAATTATTAATGTTGTCTCCGTCTGCGGCTTGCATATCGGAAGCACAGCAAAAAAGGAAATGTCTGGTCACAATGAGAGGAATCCATGCCAGTAGCATTGGAATTCTTATCGGACAATGTTTTTCATTCGGACTTGATGACGAAGTTATGCATGCAGCTACCTACACCCCGTTCAAAAAGGAATGGCGCGACACCGTTTACAAGAGCGTCTTGTTGATGGACACCATGCTTCAAACCGCAACTACTCTCGATACCAACGTCAATGAATTTGAGGATAGGCTATTTACGGCTGTCGAAAACGAAATCGCGAGTATGCGGAACCAAACTTACGATGATGAAGCTGCCATACGACCGCAACTGATCATTGAACGGTTGATCCACATTCTACAAGACCGCTTTCCAAACTATGCGGCCTCCTCAACGGCGCTGATAGGCGAGTGGGGTCGCCCATCACGTCTTATTCGCTACTGGTTACCAGCTTCCACAATATTGCTCTCATCTAGCACAGTTCTTAAGATCATAACGAGTCGAAGGGCTGAACTTCTAAGTTGGATTCTCGAATTCGGATCAACTCTGATTGACTTCTGGAGCAATTGGGTTGTGGAGCCCGTGGAGAAACTAATTGGGACGATAAGACACGACGAGAAGAGCGAGATTGCCATAATTAGCAAAAATAGCCTCGAGGCTGATCGTGCAAGTTTAGAGAGAATGGTCGTCGACTTCGTTCTTGATCGTCCAGAGTCTGGTCAACGGAGCTTGGTAACCCAGGCAGACATTGATACTATCACAACCAAGGTTAAGGAGGGTGATTTGACCCCTGTTTTGAGGGCCTATGAACGAGATTTGCGTCAGCCTTTTGTCGGAACCGTACGCGGCGACCTCGTTCGCGCCCTTTTGATCCAAATCCAAAAGACAAAGGTGGATGTAGAAATAGCAATTGGGGGAATTGATGCTCTGCTTAAGAGCCAAGAACTTGTTTTTGGGTATGTCTTGCTCCCTCTATATAATCAGTACGAAAGTTAACCATTTGTAGCTTCGTTGGCCTTACTCCCGGAATTTTGGTGTTATATGCAATTTTTTGTTGGCTCAGCAGCGTGTTCAACAGTAGGAAGGGACTGCGGCGAGGAAGAAAGCAGGATGTATTGAGACGTGCTTTACGGTACTTATGCTTACGTGGTCGTGGCCGATGATCACAAGACTAACTATGACGATAGGAATATTGATAGAGTTTTGACATCATCAGTCCCTACTTCCAATGGAGCCCTTTCATATGAAGATCATGGATTACTCATCTGTGAGGTTCACACCGTCCACCAAATGGCAAGGAGTGTGTTCCCTGGAGTACTTTACCGTGATTTTCAGGAAGACATGTCTGACCTCACGGATATAAACGCCGGCGTGGAGAAACAACTCAAGGTTCTTGAAAGAATTCGGTGGACATATTCTAAATGGCTTCAATAACGTTGAGCGGGTTATGATATCTCACGTAAAGTGCTGGGGCATGTTCGTTTCTAATCCAAAGGACCCAATCTTCGATTCCGGTTTTAGTTGTAATTGGGATACCCTCTACCTGCCAAATACAAGCTTGTCACATTTCTCTTCCGATTCCCAATCCAGCCACACCAAAGGTTGAACGTTTGAGAAGTATTGCGCTAAGCATTGGACCAGAAGTCTCTCATCTGGCCAGCGAAAGTAAGGGAGATTTCTAAATTGGATCGTCTCTTCTCTGGTTGCAAAGGACCCAAGGGCACAGTATTCAGTTTCTGCTGGATAACGCCAAAATCTATTTTAGGTGAAGTACATCTGAATTCGAACAACAGCAAGGTGTTGCATTGCCGCGACTGCCAGAAGCCAAATACTCACTACGTAGCGCGTTAGACGCACCGTAAGTATCTTACAAGTATTAATCTAAACCCAGATACTTCTTCTAGTTACAGTCACTATGCCGCTCGGCAGTGTCCACTGGCTTCTCACTGGTCCGTAGATTAGGTACCTGGTTCCTATGCATGTACAAGGTATCTACATAGGCATTTAGGTACAAAGTATAATCTGTACTCTACAAGAAAATATAATGCGAAGTAGAGAAACATATCATAAGAGTTCTGAGAAAGACCAAACAAGAAAACAGGTTGAAATAGTCGTGAATCCAAAAGATTCGGTACAGAGTACGCTTTGGTGTACTCCGGGCGCTGTAAGCGCTAAGTCCTCCAACAGCCAGCAGTGGTCAATCCGACACTAACCATGCCCGAGCGCCCCAGTTTCTCAAACCGAACAGTGACTTGCGACCTTTGACCACCGCGCAAATACCGGACATCACTCCAGAACTCCGTTCAGAACTACTGCATCATCACGCCCATTCGCCTGCAACCTTCAGCTGCAGATAGTGACTCGGGATACTGTGGAACTTGCCACTCGTGTTGTTCTACTTGCCAGCAGCCCCGGAGCTTCCTTAACCGTCATCATACCCTTCGAGCGGCAGGTGTCTCCTCTTTGACTCTTCCGCTCCTTCGAATACCCCGAATTCTTGCCACCATTGGGTGGCTGCAGCATCTCTGCAGCGCGTCGACTACTTCCGGAGGCGCCAAATCCTATCGTCACAAAATCTCTCCCGGTTGTTTCGCTTTCTCCGTCGAGTCGAGTACTACAGAAGTTGTTGCCATTGACCAATGGCGGGCACAAGGAACTATGACTTTTTGGTAAGACCTTATAAACACAGGTGGCTTACAACAGCACATTTGTTGATTGTTGTGGCGAGTACAGATCAAATTACTGCTCATTGGAGATTCAGGCGTGGGAAAGTCATGCTGCCTTCTGCGATTCAGTGAAGACTCGTTTACACCATCGTTTATCACTACCATTGGCATTGACTTCAAAATTCGCACTATCGAACTGGATGGTAAGCGGGTCAAGCTTCAAATATGGGATACAGCGGGGCAGGAGCGGTTTAGAACCATCACGACAGCCTACTATAGAGGGGCTATGGGTATTCTTCTTGTTTACGATGTCACAGACGAGCGATCGTTCAACAGTAAGAAAATCCCAGAATGTCCCCATAAAGAGTTGATAATAGGGTGAATGTTGACCTCACCACTTTGCAGATATTCGAACTTGGTTCTCAAATGTTGAGCAGCACGCGAGTGAAGGCGTGCATAAAATGCTCATTGGAAACAAGTGCGATTGGGAGGAAAAGAGAGCTGTATCAACTGAGCAGGGTCAACAGCTTGCTGATGAGCTTGGGATTCCCTTTCTCGAGGTCTCTGCTAAGAACAATATCAATGTTGAGAAGGCGTTCTACAGCCTTGCATCAGAAATCAAGAAAGTCATGGATTCTTCCAAGTCAGAGCAAGCCGGCGCTCAGGGTGTCAGCATAGACCAGCAAGGGGGGGGCGTGAACGTTAACGTGGGAGGTAAGTGCTGTTAGACTCGGCGCTGAATCCCAGTTCCAGAGATTCCATCTCCTCCGCTTCCCTGTCAGAAAGCACTTGCTACATTCTCATCTCATAGAGGGCCCTTGAGACATCTGAGGGCTTCAAAGTTGGCCTGGCCATCTCATGATCCTTGCAACATGTCTGTTAATCGTAGTACGGTTGGGATTTGCTTTTATTTTGCTTTTGTACTTCTGTCGTCGGCTTCCCTGATTAGATGGCGTCCTTTGTTCCTCTTTCTGGTGCCTGCAATAGTTGATCAATGGGAGTTCTGTATTTCTGTTCTGACAAGATGATTGACACATTATTACCTTTGAGATACTGGGCTTTGACTTCCGGCTCTTCTCCGCGGGGAAGCCATATGTTGCGTATTTTGCAGTATCTATCCAGGTCTTCATAATTACAACTCCTGACATCCGAGTATCTAGCGCACCTTGCTTCAAATAGCTCATATTCTAGTATTCATGAGTGTGGAACCCGTCGCAAGCACTGTTCCAAATGGCAAGGAATAGACGGAGAACAGGCTTCATACTGTAATATGATCTAACTTATCAACGATCAGAACAAGCATTCTGCCTTAACTATTGTCTGTGGTCCATAGTAAGGAAGGTCATCCAGTCTGGGCAGACGCTTTCTGTGCCAAACACGGACAAAACGTTTGGCATCTGATGCGCATTTGAAGTCAATGCGCCAATTATCAACCCTCCTCGAAGGGTTTTGCATGCTGTCTTCATCATAATTCTCTTGCGATATCCTGGAAATTGAATTTTGACCCACTCGTACAACAGCGCCCTCTCCATCGGATATCCGCCAGGGTGTACCCCTGGCAAGACCGTCCAGCTCAAGAAGCTTTTTAATCAGTTTTATATTTAAACCCTGGCGACAGGGTCGATCGATCCAGAACCTAACCGGAAATGAGTCTTGCAGAGCGCGTCTCGCCTGGGCCAGGTTATCATGGATGTTGATTGCACGCTGCAGTTTATAGTCAAAGGGGGATAACTTCGCAACAAGAGACAGACTCTGAAATGGCGCGGTGAGAGTGTAGTCGTGTTGCTTGACACCAATCATTTGTCCTTCTGCGACCAGGTCAGGTGGCAGATGAATCGCTGTAGGGGACTGATTCGGTGTATATTTCGCAGCCAGATATCGGAGCTTTGAGGCCTTCTCCTGATATTCCTTAGCTTGCGATGGCGAGGAGAAGAGGAGTATCCAGGAATCGCGTCGTTGGAGTGTCCTATGATGACGAAGGGGAATGACTGTAAAAGTCCCATCAGCATTTCCCAAACAGGGGAAGCACCGGCAAAGTATAGTCACCTTGCTCAAGCCCTCTGCAAGGGCTCCGTTCCTCAGTGGCACTCCGCCCCAGGAGCCTTAGAAAATCATATGCAGTCAAGCACTGGCTTGCTCGAGAGAGAATTAAGGCAGTTCTGCGCTTTTGACGACTATGCTTTTCGGAAATAATTCTGATCTGCCCATAAGGATCAACATCGACACCATGATCCTGGTTTCCGCTGACAATCCCTGACAGACCAAAGTCCGACCTGTGCGGTACATGCGATCTGAGAATATCTTGGACCTGGCCGCTTGACTCTCGAGCAGCCAGCGGTTCATGTTTGAGCCGCTGCAGATTTTTCACCGAGCCGGCATATTCCCTGGAGAACTTCAAGTGATGCTGGTGGTTTAGGGTGTGACGATATGGAATAGCAGAGGTTACTGTACGTAAGAGTTGGGGACGCTCAGTGAGACAAAGAAGGCGCCCTGGGCAAAAGTAACGCAAGTACTGCAGCATCACGAAAGAATAAGTGCTCGCTAGTATCTGAATGTCGCATGGCGCAGGTCATACACTTCTTGTACAGGATCCTCCGCGGGATTTCGGTTGCCGATGGGGCCAGCGGAATATGGTCAATAATGTTCATTCTTGTTCATAAAAACTTTTTTCGCTGATCCAACCGCATCAAATCCCTGCACACTCAGTGCCAGCGGAAGCACCAGGGCAGCGCCCTTGGAACTCACACCCTCTCATCGACTTGTTATCGAATGGAAAATTATACTATGGCGATTTGCTCAGTTGCATTATCATTGAGTATCCCACCTGCTAAATCCCTTGAAACGAAATCCCACTCCTTAAACATCCCACGCGGTGATGACAACTGGAGCTCTGGTTAGACCTTTTTCGTGTCCTGACCGACGTTACAGACCTTGCCAACGACTGCCAGGATATCTTAATATTCGCAATCTTTCAGGAGTTTTGCCCTTGTCGTGGGACCCACGATGTCGGAACCTCGCAGTTTCACTGTTCGACCCTTCTCAAAGCAGCCAAGGAATGATCACAAAGACGCCTTTCGTGTCCACCTATCACCATCTTCTTTAACATTTCTCAGACTCCGAGCTGGAGATCTGTGCAGCTTACAGCTAGCCGAAGGTCCTCCGAAGACTGCAATCGCTTGGAACGCACTTGAGAACATTCAAAATACGGTCGTACAGACTTCAAAGACGCTGCAAGACTGCTATGGGATCAAGCTTGGTGACAAGGTTTCCATTGCTAAGGTGGATGGACCGATCGAAGAAGTGGAGACTGCACGTCTGGAGGAGTGTACGGATCCTACTAGGCTTACCAGTTATGGAGTTCTATCCGAGACAGATAGGGGACACTGGGAGTGGTGCCTAGAGTACTCATTGTCAAAATGCGAAATTGTCTCCACTGGTTTGATCTTCGAAGTTGAGCTCAAGGGCCACCGTAGGAGTTTCAGGGTGGCAGAAATATGGGGACAGAATCCCAATTCTACCAATACGATATTTCGATTTACCGAGAATTCCAAGGTCAAGATCGGCGAGGGCAAGGAAGCGGCGGATAGGGTTGCTCCCATCGAACTACGACTATCTGGCTTAGGAGGCATGTCTCGACAGGTGGAGCGAATCAACGAAGCTCTCGCAGACTTCAATTCAAAGACAGAGAGACTCATAATGCCTTCTTTTTATGAACACAGTCGAGGGATGATCATATACGGTCCCAAGGGAACAGGGAAGACTGCCCTCTTGCAGCAGTTGGAAACTGCCGGCTGGAAAAGATCATTCAGAATTGGAACCTCAACCATGAGTCGGAATGTGGGTGAGGGGGAATCGAAGCTGCGCAAGGTTTTCTCCGAAGCACTACGTTCCCAGCCCAGTCTTGTCATCATTGATCAGGTGGAATTTATCGCCCCGAGACGAACATCACATGATTCTATGTCTTTAGCCTCTGTTTTATGTGAAAGTTTAGACTCAATAAAGAACGCTCATGTTCTTGTGGTAGCTGCGACACGTCATCCGAACGACGTTGATGATGCCTTGAGAACACCACATCGACTGGCAATTGAGATTGAGTTACCAGTGCCCACTGCCAAAGATCGAGCCGAGATTTTACGCGCAATCCGGGGCTCATCCACTGAGCCAAGCGACAGTCTCCTGGAGATGATAGCGGAGAAGACACATGGTTATGTTGGTGCGGATCTATTTGCTCTGCTTCAAGTTGCTTGTCGCAAGGCGCGGAATCGGCAACTGCTGGAGCATGGCTTCTCTGACAGCTTTAGGTCTTCATCAGTCTCCGCCCTTCAACGCGAGACTCCGGTTGGTGAAGACACCGTCATGCCCCTAAAAATATGCGAGGCCGATGTTTTGTTTGCATTACAGGAGATTCGCCCTACTGCAATGCGGGAGGTACTTCTAGAAACGCCGAAAGTCCGATGGTCTGATATCGGTGGGCACCATGAGATCAAGCGGCGTCTTCAAAAGGCCGTCCAAAGGCCTCTGAAGGTGAGACGTCCTAACTCTAAGACACGAGGAAAGATATATCTAACTGTTCCAGTTTCCCGAACAAATGAAAAGGCTCAACGTCAATAGCAAGAAGGGAATTTTGCTATATGGACCACCGGGCTGCTCTAAGACACTAATGGTGAAAGCGCTGGCTACCGAAGCAGGGCTAAATTTCTTGGCAGTTAAGGGTGCTGAGATCCTCAGTATGTATGTTGGCGAATCCGAAAGAGCTCTACGAGAGGTTTTCCAAAAAGCTCGCTCCGCTAGGCCCAGTATTATTTTCTTTGATGAAATTGACGCAATTGCCTTTAAACGCGGCAGCACTCCTCAAGGCGGCGTCAATGTGCTTACCACTTTGCTGAATGAGATGGATGGCATTGAGGAACTGCGGAATGTCCTCGTCGTTGCAGCGACAAACAAGCCAGATGTGCTGGACCCTGCCCTAATGCGTCCAGGTAGATTGGATAATATTTTGTATATTGGACCACCGGATTTTGAAGCGCGCAAGGAAATCTTAACAATTTGGTTCAGCAAATCATCTGTTCATCCGGATGTGAATATTGACGAGCTAGCATCAAGAACCGAAGGATATTCGGGCGCAGAGATTGTGAGCATCTGCGAGACGGCTGGGGATGCAGCGCTAGATGAAGAGGAAGAGACAGGCCAGGAGCGACAGATTATGCCGAGTCATTTTGAGTATGCACTGGGACAAGTGAAGAGACAGATTACGGACGCCATTATTCAAGAGTATGAGCAATGGAGGAAGTCTTGGGAATTCTGAAATGCATTGAGCGAGCAGCATCCATGGATCTTCCCATGACTGTAGGATCTAGAATACATTGAACTTTGGACGTCGGGAAAGAAGGGTGGGGGAATAGAGTAAAATATGACGGGATTTACTTACCGTGTCGGAATGTTTCCTGTTCTCTGTACAGACGTGTGTGCTATATCTGGTGGAGTTGCAAGCGCTTAATCGGAGAGCGGCCCCCGCTCCGCCTTAACCCACCCATCTAGCTAAAGTTGGTCCAGGCCCAAGCCTAAGCTGGAGTACTCCGTAGAGTACTAACTACTCCATACTACGCTACTCTGTGCCCTAGCTATGCTGGCAGCCCTACAGACTTCTGCCGAGGTCATCTGTGTGCCTGTATTTTAGCGTTTTAATCGTCCCTCTCAGTCTCACTGCAACTGTCTGTTGTACATGGTATCGTCCGTTCATTTCCTACCTTCTCGGGAGGCCTTCTGTCGCCTTCTGACAGCCGCTTCTTGTCCTCTCTTTCAGTCGCGTAACCTTCATCATGTCCGTGAGATCCTCCTCCCGAGGACGGTCGCGCACGCGCTCACCGAGACTATCGGCGCATGCTTCTGACAGATCGCGCTCTCGGTCGTTACGTCGCTCCGTATCTCCACGATCGGAGTCCCGGCCGAGGACCCTAAGTCGGAGCCCTTCCTATCGTCGTGACCTTGAACGTCGCAATGGGTATCGGGGAAGAAGCTGGAGCCGCTCCCTATCGCGAAGCAGAGGAGTATCCCGGAGCCAGAGTAGAGGCAGGGGGGGCCGCTGGTATCGAGACAGAAGCTACACGCGAAGCCGAAGCCCAGAGAGTCCTCCACGAAGGAGCTCGAAGGTCTGCTGCACATTCCTAGATTGCTACACTCTCTGATGCCTATTTCCAGTCACACTGACTTTTTTTTCCTTTAAATTCAGATCGTTGTTGAGAAATTGACCAAGAACGTCACTGAGAGCCACCTTCGGGAAATTTTTGGGAGCTTTGGGGAAATACAAAGCATCGATTTGCCAATGAACAGAACGTGTAAGGGCAATGATTCTGCTGCACCTGCAATATGTCACTGACGGAGCGTGTCAGTCATGACCAATAGAGGCACAGCATATATTCTTTACTACAATGTCGCGGATGCAGAAGCGGCTATTTCTCATATGCATGAAGCTCAGCTAGATGGAGCTGTGCTGAATGTTTCCATTGTCCTCCCTCGACGAGCATTTTCGCGTTCGCCGCCCCCTGCTCGACTAGACAGAGGGGATTTTAGTCATCCAGCGTATGGCCGTGCGCCACCTATGGATAGGCGGCTACCCAGTTCCTTCCGTTCACCTCCACCTCGACGAAGAACCCCACCTTCAAGAAGGTATGGCGCTCCTCGACCAATGGACAGACATGATCTATATCGCCCTCGCTCCTTGTCACGTTCAAGATCTCCTCATCGTTCGCCCTCCTACTCGTCACGATCTCCGTCAAGGTCCCCTCCGCCGAGAAGGAGAGATTCGACTCGAAGAGACAGTCCTCCACGCCAAAGACGCCGTAGTCCCAGCTATAGCAGCTATAGCAGCTACAGCAGTTATAGCGATAGAACTAGGAGCGCAAGCAGAAGTCGAAGTTGGAATCGGTTTGGCGCTGGAAGGAGATGAAAAAGAGAGAGGGACGCATAGGATTAGTTGACGTTGTGTTACACGCAATTACGTCTGTCTATTATTATTGTCATTACTAGATACACCTTTATCGAACATTTCACCTGAAGTGGGAACTTGAATTGTAGATCATTTCGGAGCTCTCTTCGTTCACTGTCATAATCTAATGGGGCCCAATTCCTCGCCTCGAGACATTTGCCAACGCACTGTATAAGATAACCGAAGCAAAAAGCATGAAAATAATGGAATAATTGTGCTAAAATCATTCAGAAAAATGCACACCACCCAATGTACATTGCAGCTAGGTTTCTTTTGTCCGTAGCTTGAAGGATCAGCTCATCAACATGGCCATCAACAGAGAGTGGAACCGACTCTCCAGGTAATAATCCTCGAAGTTTGTTACGCGCACACTCCAAGACACCTTCTGGTGTGTCTGGCACATTTGCATTGGTCCGACGCTTCGTTCTTGGAGGTTAACCACACTGCCTAACAATCTTGCTTGGTGAAGCAGGAGATCCCACCTTTTTACCTATAAAATCAGTGGTAGGGTCATATAAGAAAGTCTCAAGGATTGTCATGAGAGCATCTTCATTTTGCCGTAGAAGGCTAAGGGTTATTTCACATGTTCTACGAAATGGGCCTGAGGGTGAAAAATGTTAGCTCATTATTGCAAAGGAGTATCTTTGAACATACCATTATATCCATAGGCACCAAAAGCATCAACCATGTTATGGGTAAGACGAAATGGGACCAACTCCGGTTTATCGAACGTCAATCCCTTCGCCGGTTAGTGGAATCTTAAAAATTTTGCTATGATGGATACAGACTTTATCAAAGAGACAGTTAAAGTCTACATGCAAGATACCACCGGTACCTTCCTCAAAGAGGATATTCTCACCGTGTCTGTCACCCAGTCTGTAAAGGAAGATATCAGATTTAGTGACACAATGCACAAATTTGTCCTCAAAGAAACATACCCAAGGACATATCCGACCATTGACATGACAGCACAAGACCGTGTGTATCTCAGTCTTGCTGCAAACCATGCCCCTGTCTCTGGGAACATTTCGACAAACCACTCATGCAAAACTGGAGGGTACCTGTCTCATTGTTAGTCTCAATTCTTGGTGTCTGTAAACATGTCTGTATTTACTTTGCAAGTATCTTGGTTGTGAATAATGGAAGCTTTGTGATGTCGGAGCATGCTTCATTAAGGTAGTGTCTAATCTCACCATACTGTAGAAGATTATTAGTCTGGGAAGAAAAATAAGACTGTGAATTGAAACACAAACATTTGGTGTGATGCCCCGTTCCCGAAGGTGTTTGATAACGATCTCCCTTAAAGTTCTCAGGTTATCAACCCACTCAATGAGTCCACATTCTTCGTTCAATGGCGTGACGGCATAGGTTTTGATGTCTTCCCTAAGTTAGCATATCCTTGTCAAAATATACGAGGATAACTTACACATCCGCCGCTTACTCGACTCGACATCCCTCTTCAAAAGTCTGTTGATCATGTTGTTGAATTCCATGAGACGTTGGTCTTTCCGAAGATCATCTTTTGGTTTACAGAGAAGACTATAGATCTTTCCATCCGACCCTCGGATACCGATTTTTCGAGGTTTTTGAAGTGAACTAAGGACCTGGGAATCATCGAGAACAGCTAATAGGGTTAGATAATTACTATCCGTGCTTTTTGTCATTCCTTTTATTTTTTGAGACTTACTTTCAATTGTGACAGTATCCCGGGGAAAGGCTCTGAATGTCTTTAAATAATCGGAGTCGTGATTCGCTGGCAGACTGGGAGTCAACAAAGTCTGGAAGGGAACCACCAGACGGCAAGGCGCGACCTTATGATTAAAGCCAAGATTTCGGGAGAGACTGATCTTCGATACTTTATCTTCAACACGGGCTACACACAACTTGAGCAATTCTTCTGAAAACTTTTGACCTTGGTTGATCATCACTTTCATGTCGGCGACTGACGACTCTGTCTTCAACTTCTTTGTCGCTTCCTGTTTTGTTCAGCATTCTGGACATCACATGAGATTGGGAGAACGAACCGTTATTTTTTGGAGGCAGTTGATACCTCTCGATGCACGATCTTTAGATGAGGACTTAACGACAGCTAGTACTGTCCAAAGTCCTTGCTGGGGGAAAGCATTGACTGTCTTTACGATAATTTTTGTTAACAAGTCATAGACTGTGGGGTTGGTATGACAAATGCGAGCCACAACTTGAGTAAGGATAGTAAACAGCTAAGACTGTCAGCAGGATATGTCATGAAATTGGAATAAAATCTTACCAGTGCAGCAGGCATCCGATTAAGATATTTTTTCAGCTGAGAGTGCATATCATCGAGACTCTTCTTCCGCTGATTCATACTATGTTTCTGAAACTCTCTTAAAAAAAAGTTTATTAGCAATGCTAATGAAATTAGGAGCGTTGGGCTCTTACTCGTTGTCTCCTCTCTTTGGATCAAACGGTTGTTCAACAATGGATGCATGCTCCAACCATAGTGTTAAAACTTTTGGTAATGTCTGAAACACATACTTGTTTCCATGTGCAAGCGAGCGAAGGTAGTTATCAATAACAAGCTTTGAAGCTTCCCCGCTCAGGCTTAAGGGATGTCAGCAAATTATACCCAATTTCGTGATGAGCGGATAGCAAGCCTTACTAGATTTGTGCCTCCTTGCCCAAGGGTTTTGCCTTTTCCGATTCCAGAATCTTATTATAATGTTTTCCAAGGTAATAATGTGCCTTTTCCCATCTGTTGCTGATGTTATTTTAAGCAACCACTGAGCATAGTTCTCTGCTTACCTGGTGTGTAGCTTGATCGCTTCCCGGTATCTCTGAATGATGACATCGGACTGGGTTTGACCAGCTCTGTCCGTCCACTTCGCAAGTAATAAATGGGCCTGAAGTGACGTCAGCAACACGGTTTTGGAGATCTTTACCCCCCTGATTATCTCGGAATCGACATACCCTAGCGGCGAGCATGTTCTGATGTCGCTCACGGCTCGATGTTAACGACGTAGACTTTGTGTCTACTGGGCCATCATCACAAGACACGAACGCATTGGCTGCTATAGCCCCTTTCAAAGTTTGAATCGCTTTTCGATGATGACCGTCCTTCCATAAGAGTCTTGCATGTTCAATGGTGGCTGACTTATCCTTCAACTGTGCAGCACGGAGCACAGAGTGATATGCTTGGCTTGTAAAGTTGCCTTTTCGTGAGAGGCGTGCACTCGTTAGCCAAACAGCGGCAATGTCAGAGTCAAGAAAGCCGGCCCTATGCCTCTGTTAGAAGAGAATTAAATCATTTTGTATCCGCCTGCACTCACGACAGCTCCATTGTTGCTCGCCTCAGGCCGAGTAGGTACTGTTTGTCAGAGAGATAGCCCCCAATGACGTCCAACCGACGATCTAAAGCTGCCAGAATATCAGAACGACTAGTATGTCCCACACAGCCAGCATCCGCGATAGATTCTATTTCTGTCAAAGCATGTAGTCGAAGAATACTATCATGACACGACTGCAGTGATGCAACAGAATTGGTGGTCAGAGACTTTGCCACACTGTATCGTAAGTTGTTGATGATTTCTTTGAAAGCAGCTCTGTTGCCATGCCGAAGAGCGCTCAGAGCCGATCCAACGCCAATGTTGAATTCGCCTGTGTCCTGCTTCGGGCACATCTCAAGATACTCGTCCAGTTTGTCCCACTTTCCTGTTACCCAGGAAGCTTCCACAGCGAACGGCAAGAGTCTAGACAGGGCAGCTCCTTCTTTTTTGAAAACTTCGAATTGATTGAGAAGAGCATCTGTAACCATAAGCATAAAGTGTAGGGAGCATGGCATCAATGGAGAAATACCTTGTTGACCAGATTCTTTGAGGCAGGTGAGCAAATTCCACTGAGCATCGCTATTTCCTGGTTCCTTTTCGAGTTGCAACTCATACCAACTCTGGGCTGCAATCCATCTTCCTGATTTTCGATGTTCAAGGACTTGTTGATCGATGTTGAGGACTTGCAGATGTGCAGAGATGCCTTCAATACCATCCGGTTCATCTATTTGTGTATAAATATCCTGTAGACGTTGATACAAAGATTCGATATTGGTATGATCCTGCTTGTCTGGGTGAAGTTTACATTGCCGAATATACTGTTCCCAGTGGAACAGTGCCCTCGAGAAGGACTTGCACTCGACAGCCCTTTTGGAGATAATCTCCGGGGGAATCCAAGCCAAGACCTGTTCAACACTTTTGATTTGAGCAGAATATAACTCGAGAAGTGCATCTCTAGAACTGTCCTTTTGAGGGCGGTTGCTTTGCGCTCCATGGCCGATAAGACTAGTGTATTGCTTTTTCTTTCCCTGAAGCCATCTTGACAGGTAGTCCAAGACTCCGAAGACACTCTAAAGATTTCCATTCATGTGCCATAAGCATCAGTACGAGTGGATGGACGTCTGTTACTCACCTCACTGCAAAGTATTATATTTTCTCGAGCCCGACTGTTCCCTTCGGGGAGAGGGTGTGAAAGAACTCTTTTCAGTTCTTCCTGCAGTTCCATTCGCTGGGTGTCGGTACCCGCGATCGCGAGGTTCAGAACTGCAAAAGGGAGAAGAAAAGATGCTATTGAGATATCTTGACCTCTAATGATCCGACTGCACACGCTGAATATCAATCGCACATTATCTCCGTTTCCTTTCTGCAGCAGATCCTGTACAAATGTTCGAAGCCACTCCCCATGACTCAGGCTAGGCGAGAATAATGGATAGTTGCAACTTGTGTTGACTGCGCCGATCGTGATAGTGTACTTTGATGTGAGAAAAGGAGTCAAGGTGTTTCTCACAGTCTCAGGAAGAGCTAACCAACGACGATATTTTTCACTTGACTGTGTATCGCGGGATCGGATAGTAACCGTAGAGTCAATGTCGCACAAGCCAAGCAGGCTCTGCATGGCGTAGGCAAGAAAGCCCTGTGCTCTAGTGTTTGAGGCTGACAAGAAAGCCTCAACTAGTACATGCTGAAGAAAAAACATTATGAACTCGAATGTCTCTTCCATCCTGTCAAAATTAGATAGTACGAGTATATCCTTCTTCTCTTTGACGGTTTCGACCCTATTTGGATCCAAACAACCAATCAGACCAAGGCACCGGGCAGAGAGAATCGTGATTGTGTCAGAGCTAGTGTTGAATTTGACACAACAGTCAAGCAGAGAGCGGGTTAACTGTGCAACAACAGGATCCGGCTGCTCACTGAGAACAGACATATGGAGAAACTCCTCGTGTTCGGTCAAATAAGGGACGAGCTCTTTGAGAGCTTGTTCAACAACAGTTGCGTTTTCGCTTTGGCAGCGACGGCTGAAGGCTGCAAAGTGAGTTCTTATGTCCATTTGCCCCTTTAGCTGACTGATTTCCTTCTCAAACTTAGCCATCACGGGGATCGCAGATAATGACGGCATAGTGTTGAAAATGTCTTGCACGAGATCGCTATGACTCTTCAAGATGTAGTCAACAAGATCATATGCTTGCTTTTTGCTCCCATCTTGAAATTTATCCCAGTATCTGATAATTATCGCTAGAGTTTGGTCAATAAGAGGTTCGACTTCTTCCTCCTCGAGGGAGGTGATGAGAACACTCCAAGTTGCAAAAGCATGATCACAAAGTTCTTCAAATTCTAACGCTGATCTGAGGCAAGCGCAAATCTGATTTAATCAGCTTCCAAAGCTTAACTGAATAAAAGAAGCATAGGCTTACAAACCTGTGGTATCGCACTGCTGATATGGCCTTTTGCAATCTTGATCATCTCCCCGATTGCGACAATATTTCGCTTCTTCTCCACTATGGGCTGTCTGATTTGGAAATCGTTTATAGTATTGGCGAATTCGGTGATGATCCCAAGAACATGCTCTTCTATGAAATTTTCTAATAAACCCGGTCTCTTGGTGGCTGCAGTTCCTTGAGTCGATTTTCGAGGGACAAAAGTCGCCAGAAGCTCAAGAGCTCGATGAAACTTGTTGCACATTAGCAAACGTAAGAACAAAAGCTGAACTTCCTTACCCTACTCTCCTTCTCTTTCCCGGCGTCCCCCATGCACTTCAAAAGATCGCAAGCGATAAGAATTGGTTCGGTTCTAACAAATTCTGAGAGGGTGCGACCTTTGAATTCTGGATCCACGTCCTCAAAAAGAGATAAAATCATGCCCTCAGGATCTGATGAAGGTTGGCTTAATAGGAAAGCAAGTATGGATGCTAGATTATTTTTCTCCGAGCAGAGATCAAAAGGAGACTTAGTATCCTTGTAAGTTGCCCCTATTCTCGAAATAATATCTCGCTTCCTCGTCAGTACCAAGTATGGTAGGACATGAACTTCCGTCAGTCTGAGAAAGTCGTCCACTTTCATTCCCAGCAGATCGCAGAGTTGTTCTGCCATATGTGGACGGCTCTGAAGGTTCTTAACGACCGTAATAGATAAACTCTTCCAAAAGGGCCGAAATAGGCCAGCAGGAGTGATCGAAAGCCGCTGTGCAAGCTTTGAAAGCTAAACATGGTTAGCAGGAGAAAAAACAGTCAAAACATTAAATAAATGAAAACTCACTTCGGTGTATGCAACCCCAGATACGTACGGATTTGCGTGTCCTAGGTATTCCAAGAGACGAAGAAGAATTATATTCATCTCTTCGTCTCCGGATATCCTGGAAAAGTGAGCTACTCGATCACTCCAATCGACAAAATATGTGTGCTTACTCGGCAAGCCTGCACAACGTTAAAATGCAAGTTTCTTGGACCGGCGTTTCCTGTTTTTCGGAGAGGCTCTTCAAGCATTCTAGGATGACGACGAAGTTGCCCCTACGGACTTCAGGATCCAGGCCTTTACGCACGAAGGCCGTAACAGTATGTCTGGGGACTCGTTAGCCTCATAGAATCGGGATATATATGCAAATTCATAATACCCAGCAGCAGTTCGGAGCTCTCTAACAGAACTCCGGAGCGAATGAAGACACAGTTCCCCAAACACTGAAGAGGCGAGACGGAGTTGGCTGCAATCCGGTTCGTGGACCAGTATACTGCGCAATGCGACCATTGATGCTATTCTAGGTGCGGAGGCACGGGTCAATTTTGGTAAAATGTCTACCAATGTCTTTCGTAACTCTTCAAAGGCACTGCTGTGCCAAGGCAAAACGAGGTCCTCGCCAGCATGATCAGGATTGCAGGCGTGACAATGGAACGGCCCTGTTCTTGATGTACTATCAGAAGAACCTTCTAACAAAACACCAGCTCCTGCACATGGGAGTCTTCCCAGGATAATGAGGATATCGCATTTATCGTCATCAGAGAGTTTGTGAAAGGTTTCCCTTGTGGACCTCATTTCAGCGCGGTTTTACTCATCAGAGCATGTAGTGTAACTTACGATACAGTGACACTAAGACCGTCCAAATCTAGGGATAGTTTTGAGCCAAGGATAGCATTGACTTTGTTCACAAGTTTTTGAAGGAGACTTGGAGCTGATGACTGAGTCGGCGCTCGCGAAAGACGAATACGTTTCCGTGCGGGACTGCCTTGATCGAATTCTAACATTCCTGGTATATTCTTGGCTTCCTGCAGACCCGCAGGGATCTCGGAATTATCCAGTCGGCCAACATCATCATAAGACCGTCCGGCCCCGATACGATCTAAGTTACCGCGTAATTCATGGTCCAAAAACCTAAGCACGGATTTCTGACCTTTTGTTAGCAGAGTGATACGAAAAACCGAAAACTGCAATAACTTGCCTGGAAAAATGGTTGAAATGTTCCAAATAGACTGTCGTCGCTCTTCATATCCTGTAAAGTTGGGAGAAGGATATCTTCGATATACGCCGTTATGACCGTAGACTGCTGTGCAACATTTGCAATGTGGTCAATGAACCGACAAAAGGCAACCTGAAGCTCCAATTCTTGACGCATCAGCTCCGACGACAGTAAGTCCGCCAAACTTTGAAGCCACACACAGGTCACTTTCATGTCGAGTGAGACGATTCTGCCTAACGACGAATAAGCGTCATGGAATCTTTGAATACATGCTAAGAAGCGTATAGAGAGTCGACTCTTGTATTGCAAGGCGCTTGACGCTGTAGTCTGAATCCAGTGGAGAATAACCTTCCACAGTCGCTGATAACCATTCAGAACCCAAGCCAGATTCTGGCGAACAGAGGGGGTCGTATTGTTCCAGAGTGACGCTGGAGCAACCATGGAATCTAGGAGTTGGAGAAGGCAAGCAGCAACATGAGGAAATGGCCCAAGAATAATTCTCTTTTCAAAAAGATCGCGAGTGAGACCCAGTCTCTCTAACTCTACCAAGAGATACCCTCTTAAGCTAGGGATAGAGAGATTAGACACAAAGCGGTCCTGTGTTTCTGAAAAGTCTGTGCTTTCGACTGACATAAGTATATCTAGGAGAGGTTAATGTAAACCTTGCCTTGACTCTTATCTAGGAAGTGTCACATACCCATTGCACAAACTCGCAAAAAGTCAGCAATAGAGTAACGAGCCTGCCATTCCCGTGATTGTTTATATTGAGAGCAAACAATAGTTGAGAGAAGGCCGTGAATCCTTTCTTGGATGTGCTCCTGGCACCAGTTGCATGACAATTCAATCAGCCGAATGAGGAGCCAAACATACAAAGGTGCATGTATAACCTTGCCAAGAAGTTCTGGATCAGAAATTTCAACTAGAGCTTGAGGGGCTTTCTCGACAGCCGCTTGGATAATGTCCAGGCAGTCAGAAATTCGCCCCTCAACCTCATCATTCGCGATGGAAAGTTTGTCCTTGGGTCCATGTTCCAGACCAGCCTTTAAAACAACGCATATCAGCTTATTGACATCTGCCACATTGTCATCAAAACGCAACTGGTTGCAATTAGCCTTAAGGAGCTCGTGGCGGAGTTGCGAAAATGTCTCCCGGTCCAGATGATGTCCTTGGCCCACTTGTGAGGATAAGTGCGGCGCGAGTTGCGCAGCAAGAATAGATGAGGCAGGCTCCGTCGATTTGGAGCTACCATTTCCTGGTCTCAGATATCGAGATCTTGTTACATCATAAGCAGCCATGAGTGGTGCATGCAAACAAGGCCCATAAGAGATTATTTGAACTTGGCCTCTTGGGTGATTTGGCATGAGACAGTCAAACCCTCGGGACGGAACTAAAGTTTCAAGTGGACCGACCGACAATACAATATTCCTGTTCCGACGTACTATTGTCAAATGCACAGCAAACTTGACAAACACCTTGAGTTTTCTGACCACGCCAAGAAAAGATAAAAATTCTGATACTACTGGATTGGTGGAAGTTCCATTTATTCACTACAGTATCTGAATCTAGGTATGCAGATAAAACCTTTTCTACTTGGAAGAGGGAGTGCAGGATTGTGAAATTTAGTTTCCCGTACGGCCCATTCTCTGGGAGATCAGCATGGGCTGCATCAAAGATTTCACAAAATAAGCCTTTTTTTGGCATCGCCATCTCGGACAACCTAATGCTGGTGTCAGTGCATCTTTGCAGGTTCGTTCCTACAAGCAACTATCCTGACGCTTCAGACTCGGTTTATTGATTATTATTTTGAAGAACATAGCTCATTTGGCAATCAGGAAACTTGAATTTCTTGAGGTACTGTACTACCAAAAGACGTCAAGGAGCTTTGCCGCAATCTGCAATTGCCATCGACAACGCGAATAGTCTTTGGCGGCGGATCCATCATCCATTTCTCCATATCTTCGATGTTATAAAGAACAAGGAACTTCACTGCAAAGATTGAACCCAAAATGCCATTGACCAATAACTTGGAGCAAAGCCCTGGAAAGCTAGACTGTAATGAAGCGAAACACGAGTATTTCATGAAGCAGGCTTTACTGATGGTATTGATTCTCTCTCTTTCATTTTCACTTCAAGAGGCTAATTCATGGAAATAGGGTGAAAAGGCGCTAGAAGCAGGCGAAACGCCTGTAGGGTGTGTCTTGGTGTATAACTGGAAAATCATCGGTTCTGGGATGAATGACACTAACAGATCAATGAATGTATGTCTTTTTAATTACTGAGTAATTGACTCACAGGTACAGTACAGCAGCTTAAGGTGGGCTACTGGTACAACATGAAATTGTGTGAACAATTTCACTGTACTGTTATCCTTGTGTCTTCCAGCTACTCCATGCCACATGTACTTCAGCTGAATCGGGACAGGGTACCAGACATGCAGAGTTCCTAGCTCTTGAGGAAGTGCTTCGAACTCATCCAAGGTCGATATTGCGGGACACGGATCTCTATGTGACAGTTGAGCCTTGTGTCATGTGTGCGTCTGCTCTTCGACAGTACCAAATAAGAAGCGTATATTTCGGTTGCGCCAATGAACGTTTTGGAGGCACAGGAAGTGTGCTATCATTGCATTCCGAGTTTGTCATATCCCGGCAAAATCACATCACTTAAGAGGAGTACTGATTGATTGGCTTCGGCTAGTCCCGGAATAGATCCACCATATCCAGTTTACAGTGGATTATTTCACAAAGAAGCAATTATGTTGCTGCGTAGGTTTTATATTCAAGAAAACGAAAAAGGTAAGATTGGTCCTGAGCATGAAATAAGGCTCAAGGATACTAATAAACCACGATGTCCAGCACCCAATCCGCGACCTAAGAAGAACCGGGAGTTAAAGACCAGCTTCGACAATGAACCGTAGGACAATCGCAGGGAAATCTGCAAAGATGATAGTGCATGCCATATAACGGGGCTAGCTTATCGGATCTCATCTCTTTATAGGATCAAGTTTATCTAATTTAGAGCGGTGGAAAGCCGAATATTCGGGTTCGAAATACGGGACAGAAGGCATGAAAATACCACTTTTAATAACATCTTTGGGTTAAATCATATTTCGCCAGAAGAATGTAAACAAAAGTCCCCGCGAGAGTGAAGGACATTCAATTCATACTTGTATCTCGATCTTATCCTCCTTCAAGCTGACTCTGCCTTCGCCAAGCGTTCAGCTTCCAGTTCCCTCTCGGCTTGCTGATAGTACTTGGCTGTGTCAACGCCGTGCTGGATAACTCGAAATTAGTAACCGCTAGGCAGGTGCAGACTACTCAGATGACGTACCTGATCATGGTTGACGATATTAAACCAGGGAAGAACATGGATAAACAGCTCTGAATAGCGAGAGTTCCTAGCAGCCACACTCTGAAGGTATGGCGATAGCTTTGATGTACCGTAAAGGGGCTCTCCCTTCTTGACTTTCTCGACCATTTCTCGCATGTCCATTTCCACCTCTCTCGAGTTTTCTGTGAAACCATAGAAGCGGTCTACCTATGGGTGAGTCCCGATGGCTAACTTGATAAGAGACGATTGTGAAGGCTTAACGTACTGCAGGATCGTTGGTAAAATATATGCCACCCACCAAGTAGGCCAATAGCCGTCGCGAGCCGCATTAGAGGTGGGAATCCTCCCTTGCCGACATGAGACGGGCTGACCCTTTCCATAACCCAGAATGCAAGCGGGGAGAGGGCGGCCATACCGCCGGCCACAGCGTAGTCAGATGGCCTAGCATACCGGATCACTCGTCTCAAGTGTCTATAATCACGTCAGGTGTTTTCAGGAGATAGAAAGGGTGGTTGGAGACCATACGGGTCGGAGTCGATCAACTGCAGGCGTAATTAGCAAGACAGGTCTACCATTGCAGGGACTTGCAGCGACATACTGGATAGTCTGTATTGGCCCGCTTCGGCGGAACAAGCACTCTCTGATTGTCAGCAGCCATACTCTCGCACAATTGCGGCCTTGTATTCTCAGGTCGTTATGGTGCTGAACAGGCATAGAATGATGAATCTGGATTGTACATGAAGTGTTCAGGCCTACTTCGTAGGTGGGTGCCCAGACCCCCCGGGGTCTTGGAGAAGAACCTAACCGGTACAGGTATAGTTCATCTCTGGCCTCCTCACTCGCCAGTCCCGATGGGTGCTGGACCTCCCTTATTACCGTACCTTTCAACCGCGTGTCAGCCGCGTCCATGACGCGTGGGATATTTGGATACCCAGGTACCTACCTAAAAGACCCTAAGTACCTACCTACCTAGGTAGATAGAGTTACTTTACCCATCAATCACGGGCAAAAAAAATTTATGGGTCAATAAAATGAAGAGCCAGATACAGACATATGTTGCTCTGACCTATGCACGCCCTTGAGCACGTATCAATCTGTGCTCTCTCGGCATCGCCCTTCGAGCAGAATGACCGATAATCGTGACAAAGAGCTTCACCAGGCGGCGCATAGCCGCTCCAAGGCCCTCCCTCATGACGACATCGATGACCTTTTTGACTATGACGTTGGTCTCGACGAAGTGCTCGGAGATGTTACTGCAAAACCACAGGCAGCGAACGTGGATACTCACAAGCTTTCCGCAACGGCTGCTTCAGGTGAAGATTTGGGTCTCGACGAAGAAGTCAAAGTTTCCAAGAAAAGGCAACCGATCGCGAAGCTTGACGAGACTTGGTGAGCCTGGACTCCTCTAAGAGCACCCTGGGAAGCCTGCATGCTGATACTTGTTTGAAGCCTACTGTCGCGGCGAGGTATCCCGAAGCTACGCAGCTCGGCGAAAGCGAAGTTGAAGTTCAAAGGCAAAGGACATGAGGTAAGACCGGGATTACAACAAGGTACTGGACGATTTGCTCAAAACAAAACTGTACTTTAGTTCCAAGACGCAGCGCGCTTGCTTAACTTCTACCAGCTCTGGCTCGATGATTTGTTTCCTCGAGCTAAATTCGCTGACGGTCTTGCCATGATCGAGAGACTGGGGCACTCAAAGCGAATACAGGTCATGCGACGAGAATGGATTGATGAGGAAAAACGAAAAATATATGAGGGGGACAAGGAATCTCATTCCTTGGATAGAAATCTGAAGGTTTTGCAGCCTTCATTGGATAATGCAATGACCAATTCGAACAACCACATCCAGACGGTGCCACAATCTGAGGTGAACGTATTTGATAATCGCGACGATCTGCCGACAGCGAGCAGCGCTTCCTCACTTGACGGCGCGTTTTCAGCAGAGGAAAGGCCCTCATGCGAAGGCAGCTCCAGAAAGGACGAAAAATTCTTTTTGGGGCATGGCGGTGATCGAAAAGACACTGAGAATGGAATCGTGACAGAAGATGATGACCTGGAGGCGCTATTGGCTGAGCAGGAAGGCTCCAACCTGGAATCCGCTCGTGATCCGTATCTGACGGAAACCCATGCTAGGTCTCGGCTCCCAAACAACTTCGAAGATGAGGTTGAAGCTATGGGAGAATCGGACATTCCCTAATCGCCCATCAATTATTTGAAGCATGTCGTCTCCCAAAGCTGATGCTTGTTTCATGTCAATAGTTCATTGTTATGGGTGTGATGCAATCTTGAAGTTAGACAGGTCACGTCCCACGACTGAAAATGATAAGGTCTCGTGGTCATATCTCATAATTATTGTGCTGTTCGAATGACTTGATATGCTGCTAGTACGGTATTTGTTTGTCAAATAATCTGCTCACGGGTGATACAGATCATTTGCCTGCCTATGCAGTGCAGATCAGCTTTTAGATTTTAATTAAGTTCCGAAATGAAATATTTTTAACTATTATTAAAAGACAGAAGACAGAAAGGCAATACAGGTTGTCGAAAGTTAACTACAACTAGGACCATTGACTTAATGGTCGAGGGGGCTGATCGATTTACCCGGATCGCAGTAATGAGAGTTCAAAAATAAACAGAGCAAGATACGCACGAAAACTCCGCATGAATCCCTAAGTTCTGGGACATTTTCCTCGAATAAGAAAGCGCCCAGATGAACCACAAGCTCGGCAAAGGAAATAGACTTTCAAGTAGCATCAAAAAATTAGACACTAGCAGGCTCGGTGAAAACAGAGAACTGCCCACCACCGCCAGCCCAGTTCAGCTTCTTCCCGCGAACGGCAGTGTTCTCTATGACTGTGGCCACCTCCACGTCATCCTGAGTCCCTAATCCAGTCTGGTAAGTGGCAGAAAAACCCCAGGACCAGGCACGGCCATCAGTATCAATGGCAAGGGAGTGGTCGGATCCAGCTGCCACAACACTCGCTTTGAGTCCCGGAATAGCCACGGGTTCAATAAGGATGCGTGGGCGGCCACGTTCATCTTTGATGACTGCAGAATCAGGGAGGCTGTCAAGCTTTAGACCAGTCTGGTAGCCGTCTACACGACCCCACACAAGACACTCTCCATCCTTGGTAACTGCAAGCGAATGGTGAGCGCCACCACATATCTGTGTGACTTGCTTTCCTGAGAGAGACTCGACGACTGTAGGGTGGAGGATGGCAGCTTCGTCCTCACCAGCTCCTTCACGGATGCCTGTCTCACCAAAGCTATTGAGACCCCAGGCATACACCTTGCCGGATTCGTGAATAGCAAAAGAGTGGAAGGCTCCGCAACCAATTTGTACAATGTTTTTTGGAAGGCCGAATTCGCGGGGCTGCAGGCCATTTAGCTTGTTTCGTTCAACAATGCGACGGCCAAGTTGATGCTGTTCACCAGATCCCCAGGAGAAGACAGCACCCTTATCGTCCAGAGCAAGAACATGATTATCCCCGCAAGCCAAATGCTTAATCTTCTTGAGCGACGGGATGAGAATCGGGGTCCTCTGGACTCGATGTTCAGGATCGAACCCGAGAATGCCATCGTTGCTCTGTATCCAGAATCAGCTTTGCACTTTGATTGTGGCATGGAAAATCTTACCCGGAAGGTTCCCCAGCCATAGACAAGACCGTCGTCCGTAAGAGCAAAGCTGGAGCTGTCGCCGGCAGCGACTTCGACGAAGACGGTTCCCTCTGGGAATGATTCTGACGGGATAGCAGTAGGGGTAGATTCGTAAGGATTGAGTCCGCTATCGCTATCGTCTTCTGAGCTGGAGTCACTCTTGTTCTCATCTATGTCTTTGTATCCTCCTTCCCACGTTGTGTCTCTTCCCAACGCACCCTGGTCGTTAACGCCCCAGGTGAGGATCTTGTTGTCATGAGTAAGGGCAACACAGTGCATGCCACCGACAGCCACCTGGACGACGCCGACCTCTTCTGCCGACAGGAGGTGATTGAGACGAGGACGTTTCACGTCAACAGCATTCTTTGCTGTCCCGAGACCGAGCTCCCCGGAACTTCCTTCACCACAGACATACACGTTCAGCTTCGTGGTGGGTGGGTGGTTGATTACGACTTTCGGCTTAGGCTTTGCAATGCGAGCCTTCTTGGGCTCCCGTGGAGGCGCTTCATGAGTAACTTCTGCTTTGCGCTTCTTCGGCTCCGGAGCGGAAGAGACAGTCGCAGTCTTAGAGGACATGCGCGGTTTGGCAATGGCGGTTTTCTCTTGCTTTGTCTTTACAGGAACTTTTGTCTTCCCAGTATTCAGATTGCGGCCGGCCTTAGTTGTGTCAGTGACACCTCTTGTTGCTGCAGCTGCAGCGGTAGTTTTCTTTGCAGCAGTTTGCTTGGTTGCGGTAGCAGACTTTGAAGAAGCTTTGGCTGCAGCCGCAGCTGCAGCTTTCTTTGGAGGCATTGTCAGACTAGGTGCTTGTTAAAAAAAGGAAAAGAGACAAAAGAAGAGGAAATAATGTGGGGAAGTTATGGAAAAGAAGTAAAACGTGGGAGCCGGAAGAGGAACACGGATATGGGGGAATGAAATAATTTGGGGGCAGAAACACGTTCTTGTCGGTGGGTTGGGCGTTGTGGTGGTAGGGACGCGCTAGCTCAGCTTTGTCACAACACCACATTCCGACTGGTAGAGAAGGCAGATCACATTGCCAGTGTAAGTGGCTTTACGCGCTTGAAGCTCTCTGTCCAAGATAAATAAGAGCTGGCTTTCTCAATAATACTCAGACTTTCTGCTGGTAGTAATGGTCACTCAGATTCCTTATTTTTGACATTCAGTACTTGGTATATTTTTTGCGTTGAAGAATTGAGCAGACCCTGCCTATCATCCGTGGATCCTCTCAGATATTAGACACCTTTCTATTAGTCAGAGTTCCAATTTTCTTATATCTGGATTAGTATGCAAAATGCCTCTAGACTGAGATGCGAAACTGATTGTATGTATGTACTGTGTACGGGTTATGTGTATATTTGAGGTCACTGGCCCCAGTAGCCCGGGATGTTTCCATGACAACCAATGTGTGCTGATGACTACGGTGTAGTACTGCGTAGAACCCGAAACCGACTACTCCGTACAGTACATAACACCGCCGTTTACATACCGTCCAATTGCTCATCCTGGATTTTATCTGTGATTTTGGGATAAATAAGCAGGTTTTATTGTAAATCCTGCATCCAATAAAATATTTCTTCTTGATTAATTCAACTTATCGAAATGGTAGATCTGACCTTGTTGCTACCAAAATAGGTAGGATCTAACATCCCCCGGGCCCTGGGTTCCAGACCTCCCACCACTCTTCAGGCTTTAAGAGTAATTGTCACGAAAGCCCCCAGCCCAAATCTGAGGGATTCTTTGTAAATTGGCTGGCGCATGCAAAGAATGAGATCATCTTTGTTATAAGTCTAAATATGGACTGCTAGGTGCTATGCAGACTGTTTAAATAAAACCAAATATAGGCCACATCATCATGGGAAGACAGGCGCTTATTCTGGAGATCTTCATTATTACAGCTGTTAGGCCCCCAGTAGTAATAGTTGCAGTCAGAAAACAGGCAGAGACTGCCAAGAGATTAGTGAGTGGTATATGAGAAATCAGAATTCTTGACAGTGGCATCTGAGCAATTATTGTGAAGTTTACCTACACTAGCACACAAATAAGATTAGATCCCATGCTCAAACTGCAGGTAACTATGACCAGTACCCAGATTATCACAATACTATCCCCTTGAAGCATAAACGGAGACGTTTAATATATTGAGAATGGGATGCTCACTTAAAATAACTGGTGTTAATATTTGGTTATCATTTCGTATTAGTGCCAGGAAGAGCTACTGTTTTAGGGGCAGTCTTAAGTAAATATTAGGTAAGGCTTAGGGGCCATTAGGCTTTCCATACTCTGATGATCACTGTTGATTGGAATCGATTTCGAGACAGTTGTTCCATGATTTATCGAACATCTGATGTAGGACATGGTTGTGTAGAGCCGAGAGCCTAGTGATATAGCTCTGGTTCTTGAACTGTCATATAACTTAACTGTGATCTTGGGATGAGATGCGCAGGTCTAGAGTCGGTTTTTGAGAAGCTACTCGGCCAGGGCGGATAAAGTCGCATTGATTGAACTTGTATGTAAACCTGAAATCGGTGTGAACAGAGTTGGTTTATCGTTTATAGCCGAAGTAGGACGAAAGATTTTCTGATGCTGCTAAGACACGCGTTGAAGAAATACTTTCCATATGTCGATGTAGCGCTCAATGTAGTGATGATATAATTACCTATATTCATCGAGCTCTTCGGCTCCTCTAGCATTAAAGGGCTTGAGGGAATTGCAATCTGCATGTGATGGCAAGTAACTCCCTTGGTATACAAGCGGTTTCCCAAACACTGGTCTGTGGTTTGTGCAGAGAATGGAGCATTTTGATCATGTCGATGTCTTACACCAGCAACTCTCTCAATGTAAACACCCTTTTCTTGACTGTTGCTTGCGAGAACTTTAGCTTGCCAATCTAGAGTAGGCGTTAAGTCCTGATTTCGTGACAGAGGTCGATATTAAACTGCTTTGGATCCATACCTGGACTTCCAGTGGCGTAGACTCAGACCATGTATCTTCTCGGATAATCTCCCAGAGTGCGCAGCGTCTGGATGCGATTGATGGGTAAACTCATCAAAAAATTACGCTTGGTTATGAGTAAAAGACTACACTGTCTATTAGCCTAACGTTGGCCGTCGATACTAGCCTCACTTACGGGAATCTCTTCGTCTTCTCTTTTGCTTCGCAGCAGTTTTGGACTTTTCGCTTTTTTAAAGTACTGTTTCTTTATTTAAAGTGACAATGATTTCGCTAGTTGCCTCTTCGTTTACCCATACATTTCATCGTAGTCCGCCTCGATCGAGTTCGACGGAGACTGGATGCGAGGGCTTGAGCTGACAGAACTACAAGGGTTGGCAATAAGCGATTCGCTGCATTTTAGCCTTTTTGAGCTTATCTTCGATAAAGATGGATTACCCTCATTATCATTGGGGTGAGAGCTCAGATCCAGCTGCAGGGTTATACTTTCATGAAGCTAGGGTGGTAGGAGGATTGCAACAGCTACAAACGGCCTGTGAACACAGCTCCCGTTCTATTGAAATTAAGATGAGCTTAAGAGCTTATAGATATTGACTGTAGCCTGAATTAACTACCTAGACAACTTCTACCGCGTACCTCCTGGGTACTGGTCCATTTGTCAGCCAGTAGAATTGTATCGAGTTTTAATTACAACTATCCAGGCCTCAGAGGCACCATATACCCAAGGGACCCATAAGTCCTGCCTTTCCCAGTTCCAATCCACTTGCTTGGGTTCGTGGATCAGTCTTCTATATGAAATGAAGCCTCACAAGAGCCTCAGATTGAGCTCTGCAGTGTGGCTTAACCCGAACTCACAAGGACTGTGCTGCTTAGTTTAACTATTTTGCAGATCCTATTAGGGTGCATACATACATACGGTTGGAGATTCTATGGTAGCAAGCTGTAGGATCACCATAAGCTGGGAGACTCCGTTTCTGTTTCCCATTGTCCGCTAGAGCTGGACACTATCACAGACTACCATTTCTAAGCTACCATGGACGAAACCCGGGAATTACGAGTCTCATTCATGAGAACTTCAAATATTTCACGTAGACGCCAAAATCCCTTGGACTATCTTGTCTTTGATATCCCACATGTGGCTCATCTTGGTGTGTTCCTCAAAACTGGGCTAACTATTCAGTGCATGGATACACTACACCGTATCCACCTTGTGGTTTTGATCATCTTCGTAGGTACGCTTGCACAACATCTGCAATGACAAAGTACTCAATGCTTCAAGCCATCATTGCGTTGAATGGAAAACATCATCACAGATGTGGAATGTCAGGCTGTCATCAAAAACTTAAAGGCACATTTTACTTCACCCCGGTCTCTGTAGGTCTGCTATCCTGAGGAGTAATAAGAGGTATTGTTTGGTCGGACGCTACCATGCTTTCTTTCTCTTCACTTTTCTGACCGTGAGTAGGTCTATTGGGAGCATTATCGGATTCGTCGTTTGACGCTTTCACTGGCTCTTCAGTAATGTGGGGGTGCTCGAACAGCACCTTTATGTTTTTGCCATCTTCGACTTTGTCAAATTGGTTCAGCTTACTCCTGGAAGCCAGTCGCAATGTGCGCCAAATTTTGCTTGCTTTTGCCTTCGTCGCATTGTCTTTATCTTCCTTTGTCTTGGCCATGTCAATGTCAAAGTCGTCATCGACAATACCCATCATGAAGGAGTCTGGTGCAGGTGTAGAAAATCTTAGGAGCAGTTAGTTTCAATTCTTGTACTTGGAGCGACTCACCTACCGGTCTGGTTCCTTTAGGCGTTCAAGGCTAGCTAGGTTCTCCCCGTCAGAAAGGAACCTCAGGTCAAGCGAGCCCACCGGTGAAGGGCGAAGGCGTTTATTCGCATAAATCCTAGTAGCAGTGTCCCTGGCATCGAGATAGTCTGTAACTGACACAGGCGGGCGTTCAATGAGTGGACATCCTTCCGCCTTCCAGCGGACCCAGTTCTTGTCTCTCGAGAGAACAGTGTCCACCATCCGGTAATAGAACTTCCCTCCTACGCCTTGCTGGAGATAATCTTCGATGGCGTGCCTAATTTGCGTTGCCCACTTGGCCTGTATGGAGTTAGGGAAATTCATTAAACAAATGGGAATAGACTCACATCCTCCTCGCTCAGGACGTAGCTATATAGGACGGACTTGTTTGTCAAGTCCGCTAGTTTTGATTTCGCCTTTGGAGTGAGGGAAAGAACAAAGTCAAGAATGATCAAAGCCTGTACCAGAATGTGCCTGCGAAAAGAAATATCATTTACCTGTATCCAAAGTTAGAATACTGAAAAACAATGCCAACTTGATGCACTACCTCTAGATCGAACAAGTCACGACTAGTGAGATACTTTGGATTGAAACTGCTTGCAATTTCACTCTCGTCTGCTGTTCGTTTTCGCTTCGTACCTCTCCGGAGCTCTTCAGACCCCTTAACAAAACCTCTACCATCAAAGTCCATGTTGACGTGCTTGAAGGTTGAAAGTGTCGCTTCAAGTCCGAGTTTAAAGGACGCAAAGTGCTGGGGGCTGAACAATTTCGTCGGCGCAGAGAAGTATCCCTGTAAATCCCAGAATATCGGATAAAGGATATCTAAGTCCACGGGTCCCTCTCCACTAGATGGCTTGCCCTCGGGAATGGCGAGATCTGATTGTTTCTGCTTGTCGCCATTTGCTGTTTGCGGGCCTTCTATACCTTGTCGTGCCTGCACGCTGGCAATTTTCTGGCTCTCGGTGTCTCCAGATACTGCATTCCGTTCTGAAGCGCTCGCTGCTATTACGCCGCTTGCTCTTTCCGCTGGTTTGGGAATTTTATCGAAGGTGGTAACATTTTCGGTGTGATACTCGCCCCTAAGGTTGACCGAACTTTTATCACCGAGTGGAAAGCTCTGGAATAGATAAATGAAAACCCTTCCACAAAAGACGGTATCCTCGGCTCTAGACAGCCTTCGAAGAAGTTCATTACAGGACCGGAGAATGATCAAACTCTTCTGTTTGAAATGTTTCTGTAGCGACGTTAGTAGCTGGGTCCATAGTATCGATAATCTCGGGATCATGAAAATTACCGCAGTGTTACGCTCTCTCCGAGATTCGAGATAATCAAAGACCTTCCGACATCCGTCGATTGTCTGGCTATCAAGCAGCTCCTCGATTAGCCAGAATATCAGACCAGGTTCGCATCGTTCTGGAACATGTCAGGTTCGTGTACATCTCAAACAAAGATTAGGAACCAACCATTATCTGAGAATATAGAAACAATATCAAGAAGATTCCATATTTGTACGAAGGAAGGGTCATCAATAGATGTGGTGGCCTGGGAACGTGAAAGACAGTTAGATGGTAAATGCAGCTAGATGAAGCGCAGAACGCAGAGTATACCAGAAGATCGTAAAACTTTTCTCTGAACGCGGTTTCAACAGCGGCATAATACACTTGCTGGCCTTGTGTCTTCAGAAAGCCCTCATCTACTGGTACGCGCCATATTGAATCGCCCAAATCCGCCTCCGTCAACGGTGGCTCGATTTGTTTGTCAGGTTTCGCTTCGGTCGCTTTCGCGAGGAGATCATCGACTAGCTTTCTGTAGGCCTTCACTGACTGTATATCAGACATCCTTGTGGCGAGTGTAGGATATTTGGAAGTTGACTTTGCGTGGTGTTAATCCATGGGTGACGTTGCTGAGTGCTTACCTAGGTACCAGCTGGTAGTAGAATGCGGCTCTGCGGAACCTAAATGCTGGCGCCAGAGCTAAGCGCAGATACTTCCGTGTTGCAGGACATGCGCAGATAGGCCGGTCGGGCTAACCTCGAGAGCAACCCAACCTCTAGGAGCGGGTCTACAAATGCGTTCTGCCATGGCGCAGAGCCTTGATTATAGGCCAACTGTGAGCGACTTTCAGGAGGAAAACAGGTGGGTGAGTCTTGCAAAGACTCACTGGCTCCAACAGACCAAGGTCCCCAGGCCGAAGCAGGATGTCATCAAGAAGGATTTATGGGATCCACTGGAAGCTGAAGGCTTTCCTCTTCGCTCGCTTCTGATCCTGGAGAATCTGCATATATTGGAGAGGTATGTTGTTGGTCACCGCGCATGCTTTCTGTGCAAGCTAACTTACTCCAGGTTCCTTTGGCCGACATATACGGAGGACGCGTCAAACTATCATGTTCTACTCATCGCTGTGATTGTAGGCATCAAGCAGCGTGAACACTTGCTAATATGGGGTCAGTTTGTATGTGTCCAGAATGCAAAGTGTCGTAGAATGCTGACCCGCATATTAGATCACTTTACAGATAGACCAGATGATTTTTCCAACCTATTTCGTCGTATCCTCTCCATGAGCCTTGACCACTCGATTCCCATGTCTTCCCGACTCTCACTTCTCTCGTTTATTATCAGCGCTTTTCAATCCCTTGAGAATGGTTTAATCCGGAAAGAATGCGCGCCGCTTGTTTCAATCTCCATATGGCATAACCTGTCAAGCGAGGAAGCTAGGGAACGAGTGCTTGAGAAAACGCCAACACTGAAAAAAGCATGGAGGGCAGCTGCGAAGAGATACGACGCGGCAGACGAGTCTACCAAGGCGAGGATCAGATTCGAGCGCTCCTGGCTGTATACGATGCTCTTGGATTTTATGCGGAGATTGAATAACTCAGAGCAGGACCGAACGGAGAACTTACGCTATTGCGAACGGTTTCTCGAGCTGCTTGTTGACCTTGAGAGTCAGCTTCCAACGAGGCGCTACGTCAACACTCTTCTAAAAGATCTGAACATTCTGCCTGTAATCCGACTTTCGCAACTTTACAACGACCACGAAAATGTGCTTGTCCGTGATTTCTACACTCTGCTGAGACACTTTATCAACTTTGCCATTGATGATTATACAGGCGAGCCTCTCTCCTCACAAGCTGTATATGACATCCATTGTCAAGAACTGGCTCAGCTGCAGAGAACTGCCATAAAATACTTTAAAGATAAGCTGACAATCCTTGCATTATCTAATTATGGGTCTATTGAGCAACGCTCTGAGCTTGAGGGTCATTTGACCGCTCTAGAAGATTCTGAGTTACATAGCCTGTGTTCTCACCTTGGTTTCAGGACCAGCTATCCAAAACAGGCCCAAATCTTCCCGGACCGTCGGCTATATCTTGAAATACTCTTGTCTTTCTTTGAGCGCAAGCCTTCATTTCAGGAATCCGCTTCACTGCTGAGCGTGACTCCTACTGAAGAGAGTCTTTATGATCCTGCTTTGTTGCGAAACGAAACGTACGATGGGTCAAGGCCCCTTGCGATCCCGAAACTCAACCTTCAGTATTTGAGTTTGGGAGATTTCATGTGGCGCTCGTTCGTGCTTTATCGCTCTGAAGCATTCTTCGAAATCCGCAAGGACATGGAAGCGATTGTCAAGCGGATGCAGCCAACTGTGGGTAAGGAGAGTAGAGAAGTGATATTTGAAGGTTTCTCCAAAATGGCCATTCCGATTTCTAAGCCAGCAATTATTGAGGTGGCGCCGCCTAAGGTCGGATCGACAATACCTGCTTTTGTAAGGGCTGAGATAGCCCTTGAAGTGGGACGTTTGGGTGAAAATATACGAAAAGAGTGGGAATCGCTCCGCCCAGACGATGTTGTATTTCTGCTCGCTGTGCAACCAGGAGATCCCACAAGACTTCCGTTTAACAGATCCAGGGATCGTTCATTCGCTGATACCCCGCGCCTAATGCATATTCGGACAGCTGAGGTTGTCCAAATTCTCGACGAGAATGGTCGTCCCTTGCGCGAACCTCAACCTGGTCACATGAATGGCTATACTCACAGGCCCCGTCTCAGGAGACTGCTTGTGAACTTGGATGCTGCTGCTTTCAAAGCAGACAACGATAAAGTTTCTAAAGGGAAGCAGGATATTTATCCTTTGATGAATGTTATCGCCAGGAGAAAAGGAAGGGAGAATAATTTCAAGCCTATTCTTGAAACAATGCAGAAATTGACAATTTCCGATATAGCCCTCCCTTCCTGGCTTCAGGAGATCTTCCTTGGTTACGGAGACCCGGCCGGAGCTCGATATACAGAGTTGCCTAATAGAGTCAAATCTATCGATTTCAGGGATACTTTCCTGGACTGGCAACATCTGGTGGAGAGTTTTCCTGGAAAGACGATCGAACCTTCGGGAAATGAGACGTCTAGTTTTGGACCGCCATATATTCTGGAGTGTATTGATGATACGTCCAAGACTGGCACGCTGAGCCAATCAAAGAAGAGGAGACGGGATCAGGTTGAACTTCGAACAGAACCTGGCTCAGTGCTTGTATCAACGTACAAGCCGCCAAATCCTGGACCATATCCAGTAGATGCTCCCAAACTCAATAGTATCCGTTTCACCCCTGCTCAGGTGGAGGCAATCTCATCAGGGACGCAACCGGGACTCACTTTGATTGTTGGCCCTCCGGGCACCGGTAAGACGGATGTCGCAACCCAAATAATCAGCAATATCTACCACAACTTCCCCAATGAGCGAACCCTACTTATTGCGCACAGCAATCAGGCCCTCAACCAGTTGTTCCAGAAAATTGTTGCCCTTGATATTGATGAGCGCCATCTTCTGCGACTTGGTCATGGAGAAGAGGAACTGGAAACTGAGTCGAGTTACAGCAAGTATGGACGTGTTGAATCGTTCCTTGAAAATCGCGCGCGCTATCTCGCAGAAGTAGATCGGCTGGCAGCATCTATTGGGGCGCAAGGCGCACACGGGAACTCCTGCGAAACCGCTGGATATTTTAATGCCGTTTATATTCAGCCGGCCTGGACTAAATTTTGGGACAAAGTGCACTCCGAGAATTGCTCCAAAGAGGAAATTATTGAAGCGTTCCCATTCCACGCGTATTTCTCGAATGCACCACGGCCTGTCTTTGATCCTAACGCTTCAAAAGAAACTCTCCTAGATGTTGCGGCTGGTTGTCAGCGGCACATTGATAAAGTGTTCTCCGAACTTGAGGACATCCGTCCATTCGAAATCTTGCGGCTTCCTCGAGATAAGGCAAACTATCTCCTCGTTAAGGAGGCAAGAATAATTGCAATGACTTCGACCCATGCGGCGATGCGACGACAGGAGATTGCTGACCTTGGGTTTCACTACGATAATGTTGTCGTGGAAGAGGCGGCTCAGATCACTGAAATCGAAAGCTTTATTCCATGCGCTCTTCAAAACATGAAGAACGGGGAGCTGCCGTTGAAGCGAGTCGTGCTCTGTGGTGACCATCTGCAGAATTCCCCTATTATCCAGAACCTTGCCTTCCGCCAGTATGCCAACTTTGAGCAGAGTCTTTTTCTGAGGTTAGTGAGGCTGGGAGTTCCTGTCATTACCCTTGATCAGCAGGGTAGAGCAAGGCCCAGCATTGCAGAACTCTTCAAGTGGCGGTATAAGCAACTTGGGAATCTGCCAGTGGTCGAAACCGAGCAGAAATTTAAGCTAGCAAACGCTGGCTTCCGATTCGATTATCAGTTCATCAATGTTCCCGATTACCAGGGCACAGGCGAAAGGGAACCATCTCCCCATTTTATTCAGAATCTGGGCGAAGCAGAGTATGCCGTAGCTATTTATCAATATATGCGGCTTCTTGGTTATCCTGCCTCGACAATATCGATCCTTACCACGTATGCTGGCCAGAAAGCTTTAATCAAGGACGTCCTAAACCATCGCTGTGCCAGGAACGCGTTATTTGGAATGCCCAAGATTGTGACAACTGTGGATAAGTATCAGGGAGAGCAGAATGATTGTAAGATGATGCCTTTTCCAACCCGAATACCTGTTGAGGCGTTTTGCTGACTTACGATTGTAGATGTCATTCTCTCTCTTACGCGGACCCGAACAGTCGGCTATCTCCGTGACGTCCGCCGTCTCACGGTTGCTCTTTCGCGCGCACGCCTTGGCCTGTATATTCTTGGTCGACGCGAGGTTTTTGAGTCCTGCTATGAGCTTAAGCCAGCGTTCGATATCCTAGCCCAGCGTCCAGACAAGCTTATGCTCGTCCCAGGAGAGATGTATCCGACCTCTCGATTGCTGGACGAGAATGTACAAGGTACGCCAATGGAGGGCATCGAGCATCTCGGACAGTATGTCTATGAGATGACGCAAGCAAAGCTTAAAGCTCTTGGCGACGAAGGGATCATAGTTGAGGAGGCAGCGGCAAACGAGGAAGTCGTTGATGAGGATGAGAATATGTTGGGGCCTGGGGAGGAAGAAGACGAGGATCCGCTGCATGAAAATCTCGTTTGAGGCATGAGAAAGGCAGCAAATGGTTTGCTGTAGCAACAGCTTGTTTTTATTACGATAGGAGAACTCGCAGGAGTATGCGGAGTGCGGGGGTGTTATGGACCCATGATGTATTGACTGGAATGACCAAGTAGGAGAGTAGTTTCCATATGAGATATTATGCATGGTCCCTTGGATCTGGGTAGCATTAGACCTATCTATTTTCTACTTCACAGGTGGCTATATTTAGCAACACATGGGCTTTGAGTTGCATTGGGCGGATCCATTCCATCAAGCTTAGCGGTGGTCGCTCTCAGTGAACAAAGAGCGTTGATGCTTCCTAAGCAAAAACTCGAATTTGTCCAGCGCAGAATGCAGTCTTCTCATCAGAATCCAAGCAAACACTTGTTAACATTGGAAGAATGTAAGCAGTTAAAAATGTTCGCCTATGGAACATGCATGTTCATGTAATTGTCCGCGAAGAATTACACTACATCTCACTGCCTATGTCCAAAACACCGTAGGCGTTAAAGGAATTTGTTATTCTCATTGAATAATCAAGTACACACGATCGACAGAAAGCATGACGCTAGGCAACTCATCCATTGAGCTCTTCCACAATGTTCTGCGGATCCTTGTAGGCCAGCGCAATGTATCTGTAAAATATTAGACCTTTAGTCAGCGACTAGTTGAACTCATCTAGGTTCCGGTGAATTACGCTCTGGATTCTATAAATTCTCGAGAGTGTACCACTGATACTTACTTCGTGTGGCTGCCCCTCGCAACTATTTCGTTCTTGCTGTTTGTGAATTTTATGGAGGTAAAAGCTAGAGTTTTACCGACTATACGAGTATGATGCAAAAGAAATGTCAGCCCGTATCAATGTAATTTGAAACTCCCTGAGAATAAGGACACACCAAAGGTGATTCGAAATGAGTATAAGATGAATCAGCAAAACTTACATTTGTCACAAGTGGCCTCCTGAAAGGAAGAATCAGTAATTATAATCATTTACGCAAAAGCCATACGCAGTTTCATAACATACCGCAAAAATCTTGTCACCCACTTTGCCCCCAGGACTGAGATAGGTTACTAGATCGACATGAGCTTTAGCAAGCACGTTCCTGTTGACGACTTTTGATCATGACGTTCCACTCACCATTGAGGTCCGTCGAAACACCAGTGGCAAAGAGTCCGCGAGAGGCTACAGCGAGAGAGCCTCCGAGATCGACTATACAAAGATTAGTAGATCTGCATGACACAGGGAGATGATGAATCAGTTATACGACATACCCATGCTGGCCAGGGTGCCTCCATGAAGAATACCCAATCGATTCTGGGAAAAGGTCAATTAGTATTGGATGTGAACAAAAATTTACTAAAGAAAATGGAAAATCAGTCAATTGGAATCCACCATGTGATGATGCCTCTGCGGATGTTGCCTCCAATGCCTGCCAAGGAATAGAGAATGACAGCTATAGCACATCTCTCTATAAATGACATCTTCAGGGGGAATTCATAACTCTCATATACTCTTAAAGAGAATGATATAAAATAAATAGCAAGTGCATCATCGACAGCCTAAAACAATCCGCATAGTGAAAAGTTCCCATGAGAAGGTTCACAAAGGGTAACTTACCGTGTGCTCCTTCTTAATATCAAGCTCGAAGTTCACGACACCAGGCCTGGCTGCAGTCACACGAAGCTGGAATATAGGAAAAAAAATAAAAGGTGATCAGCAAGGAGTAAAGACACATAGCAGGTCTACGTTGTCTTCGCACATTGATGGAAACACGGAATGGTCCCCAGCAATTAGGTACGTATAATGAGTAGATTGGCAAACCACAGAAAGTAATAAATGAACTTACATTATCCAAGAGCCTATGTAAAAGGATGATTGCTTCAATATCAGATTGCATATATTGAAAGTACCGATTGTAGACAACCTACCTCGGCTCCAATCCTGAAGTAGCCCGAAAGGACTCCCAAACCTGTGATGCATATCAATTGGTTCTCTTCTAACAGAGTTAGCGATAGCATGGAGAAAATAAACAACTTACAGACTTAACAAATCTCAATGCAGTCATTTTTGATGTCCTGGCTGTCCTGTCGACCTGCGAAAGCAACAAGTGATGTTGCTGAGATTCTCGGCAAGTGTGATATATCATCGGAAGAGTGAGGACGACAGAACTGCGCTCTTGGGCCGTCTCGTCTCCCGGAGACGCTCTTTACTCTAACCTGAGCAACTCTTGGACAAATGCTAAGGACACATTTGCTCTTACTTACAGGTCTCAATCACAGTATGGTAGAAGGATGATAAGGACTGTGCTGTGACCTCGCTCCGCTCACAGACAAAAATGTCTGCAACTTCTCCACGAACACTTGACTATCTGGAAAGTTTGCCGGGTACGGTCTTTTACAAGTTGTACCAGCAGCCCTCCACAGCTCTAGCAATTTTCAGGCGCATGCTGCCTGATCTGGGTATGTATTTTGGTCATCTGCTTTCTTTTGAAGAATGGGCCTAACAGCTCTCAGCAAAATGTTTTGTAATGGCACTTCTTTACATGAAAGATCCCCTCCCAGCTGCAGATCTAGAGTTGTGGGCTAAACCAGAAAGCAAGAAGTGAGCATTGCATTACAAACAATGCTCTGAGCTCTGGAAATCGAGATGTTGACTGGCTCAAAAGGGAACGAGATAATGCGCTGTCAATCCTCGGAAGGCTGCATATCCTTTCGAACACTACAACATCAGAGAACGTTAGAGCTTACATGGTGACCAACCCGTTCGCGTCATCCCTGCGGCAGGCTCTTACAGGAGGCGAGAATATCCAGTCTTTTGGAGTACCCTGCTCCCTGCCGGATGAAATTCCTGTATCTGTGGCTGATCTTGATGAGTATGCAAGACGACAGTGGGAAGGCGTCCTAGGATACATGGTGGGGACTAGCGGGATTGGTTTACAACGCGAAGCAACCAACCTCAGTAAAGGCGTGAAACAACTTCTCCAGGCTGGCCATCTTGTTGAGATTCGAGATCGGAAAGTTGAAATTACGCAAGATGGGTTTGCGTTCGTGCTGCAAGATGTTAATACGCAGGTCTGGCATATTCTCATTCTGTATGTGGAGAGCGCTGAAGCTATCGGGATGGACAGTGTTGAGGTTCTCTCGTTCATTTTCCTCCTCAGCAGTCTTGAGCTAGGCCAATCGTACGAGAAAAAGCACCTCACGTCCACTCAACTGCGCACTCTTACCGACCTCACCGATTTTGGAATCGTATACCAACACCCCCCAGTCTCAGAAGCCACTCGGTTCTACCCTACTCGTCTCGCCACAACCCTAACCTCCGACTCCAGCGCCCTGAGTAATGCCATTTCAGGGACTCTCACTTCCCCATCAAGCGCGTCAAGCGAAGCCGGATCAGGTTTTATCATCATTGAAACCAACTACCGCCTCTACGCCTACACCTCTTCACCGCTTCAGATTTCCCTCATTGCTCTTTTTACAACGCTGAAGTATCGCTTCCCGAACCTTGTTACGGGCAAGATAACCCGGCAGTCCGTCCGTCGCGCTGTTGAGATGGGCATTACAGCGGATCAAATCATCTCGTACCTATCGACGCATGCACACCCGCAGATGCGCAAGCACAATGCTTCTAAGACTGCCTCTAACACGGCAGGGATGCCGCCGTCTGTCCTCCCGCCTACAGTAGTAGACCAAATCCGGTTGTGGCAACTCGAGCGCGACCGGATCAAGGCCACCCCTGGGTTCTTATTTAAAGACTTCGTCAGTCTTGCAGAGTATGAGGCACCGTGCCGCTATGCGGAGGAGATCGGCGTGCTAGTGTGGAAGTCGGATAAAAAGCGTATGTTTTTCGTTACGAGGCATGAGCAGGTCGCGGCTTTTTTGAGGAGTAGGAAATAAAAGTTACGGCATTGGGTTTCCAAAAGTTTGAATTAGACTGGCCTAAATAGCAACTTTTGGTGGAACACATCTGCAGCGGATAAGGCCTTGAATATCAGAACCAAAGGACTACACCTGGGAACTATTATCCACAGCACAATCTAGGAGGGATTGGAAGAAATTGTCACATGTGCAGGTGTTTTCCTTGGGAACAGGTATCCTTAAAAAGGAAGAAGAGGAAGGAGACATTAATTTACGTTTGAATATAAATTTGAACGTCCTTACAATGCTTCCATCCGCAATTCACGATCATGGCAATCAATCCACCACTAATACTTGCAATAAGTTCCATCTTCTTGAAGTCTATCTGTAAGATCTTCATTTGCTGTTCCTTAAGTTTACTGTTCACGTCTTCTATATCGTATTTTTCAAACTCTCTCCTCAGCCCTCCGGGTTATCTACCGCTCACCATACACGTCTCTATACTTCTCTCGGATTCTTTGAAGGCTCCTTGCTTCCTCTGTGATGCACACACATTCTAAAACACGAAACGCGGATTTGCTATAGTTTGCTAAGCCAACGTCCCGAGAAGCTGAGGGACGAGGAAGTCCGGAAGATTTTCCAAACACTGCCGCCGCATAAAGTCTATCGAAGGAAACCTTGTAGCGGAATTTGTCGATTATGGTCATAAATCGATCGATCCAGTATTATTGGGGTTGCATTTGTGATACCTGGCAGGCAGCAGCGCAATTAGCTTAGGAGTTTCCTTTGCAATTCCATACATCATGTATCAGGATTTTTACGCACGATTCTCTTGTTTTCATCTTCGGACGCCCTCCTTTCCTGGCCATGTTGAATATTGTTCGGGATTCTGGCGATTCCCTCATCTTCATTTGCTCACACTGTCTCATTCTCAATCTTACTTCTTGCTCAGCCTTTGAGAGTCGCGTCGCCTTGACAAACTCTATCCGTTTTCCATCATTCGCGAAGCTAGTTTGATTCTTTGAGCTTCCAATGAATAGTTCGGCTCTCACTTCTGACATCTCACTCTTTGTTTCTTCTCCAAGTATGGGGTGAATAGCAGTTTGGTACTCCGATTAAAGTCCTAGTAGAATCTGGCTTTTTAGTGTTGGCGGGCCAAGAAATTGAAGCAATTGTCGACCGGGGAGCTTGGGGGGAAAGGGGGGGGGGGGCAGATAGTCTAGGCTTTACCTTTCCCGTTCCTTGTTCGAGCTTCCAGTGATTGTCTGACCGAAAGCTGATGGCCGTTATACTATATTACCTGGTGTGTATTGTCGTGATGACTGTATAGCTGAGGCTAAGGTCTTCTTCCATTGTACTTTGAGACGGTGAAGACCTGTGATGGGGTTAGTCAGCAGTGGAGAGGAAGGCGAAGCAAGGGTTGGACGTTAGAATGGGAATGTTTGTTGTTGCAATCCGCTTTGAGGTGAACTGGCAAGTCCGTGGCTTGTCGAGGAGATTCTGGGAAGCCAGCCGGCCATTTCACCTTTCTCATCAATCTTATGGACTTTGTTTGAACTTCGAAAAGGAGCTGTTCTTTTATTGTTGCCGACGCTCCATCTTTCATTCTCTTGATTCATTAGTGGTTGTGATTCCGTGACCTTGATGTTACATTTCTCATTATGCTTTTCGCTAATACGCTTCCTCTTGATGACACTTTTTTGTCCTGGTCCTGATTGACCCTTGTTTCTTTGTTCCCTGAAGGTTGCATGAAAATATGGACCTCCTAAGAGACCCCTTATTGGAGTCAATATCCTTGAGCGTTTTGCCCTACGATAAGGGAAGCCTGCGTAGGCGGATTCGACGGTGGAGCTGTATTTGCTTGCGGAGAAGGCAGAGTCGCGATGATTGCATTGAAGGCCTTTCCTACTGAGACAAATTACCCTCAAAACAGGACTGTGCGCTTGTAGGTAATGGAAGGGAAAAAAGAAAGTTAGGATGCTACGGAGGTGTCGATCGACCGCCCAGAGGCTCCAGTTACTGCTGCCTCTGCTGCGGTCGCTCTTCCCGCGTACCAGATGATAGTTACGGAGGCTGAAGGTGTTTCTGCCCAGGTTTTCAGGTGTTTGGTGAAAGTAGGTCTTGCGAGCAGATCTTTGGATTCTCTATGTTTTCTGTTGCGTCTATGGGAATGAGAACCAAACTCCGTTCGAGCACATTACGTGAACTTTTATGGCCGTGGTTGTAGATAGGGAGGAAGGCTCGCATTCGTGAAGCGATTACGGAGCGTATGAGCTTATTTCAAGTCGAAGACTCCTTAGAGAAAGACAAGACTCGCTGGCATACGGCGTTGACAAGTTTTTGTTGCTCAAGGGATGCAGATGAGAAGAGGAACCTGCCGCGAGTGAATGCAATTGAGGTCTCCTGTGGACAACCAATGAAGAACGGGTGCTGGCCAGCATCGACACCCAGATTATGTCCAGTCTTATCAGTCGTACGGACGTCGTAGAAGCATGCGATGGATGCTCGGCGTTTACCAAGCACAAAGTTCCGGATCCATCTATATACACTTCACGCCTAATAGATCTTATGGGGAGGGGG
>Ga0207748_1000252_pt1 | contig 48823 bp, 34 predicted proteins | sample HigsolmetaGSP13D_FD_184841 | JGI IMG/M metagenome (GOLD analysis project Ga0207748, IMG submission 184841) | High solid enriched microbial communities from the Joint BioEnergy Institute, USA - SP1-3-D (SPAdes) | ecosystem: Engineered > Bioreactor > SSF (Solid state fermentation) > Aerobic >...
GGGGGGGGGGGGGCCTGTGTACTGTGTACAGAGTAGTATCTACATATCGAGCACAGCGTGCACGCAGCAGGTAACCGCCTGAGGCTGCATTGAAAGCGACAGGTCTATCTCGTCGATACATCGTGACATCCTAATCGATGCGGACGTTCACTGTAAATGCACAATGGTAGATAAAGGCTTGTACAGTACATGTATGCACATTACCTGAAGATATGCTCTCGAGATCCAGAACTAGAGCACGAGGATTATGTCACCGTCGACTTCTCTGTGTCTGTGTGTGTATTAAAAATCAAATGCAGATGCAGAGCAGAACAAGGCACCAGACACGTCTTGCTCTCCCAAAACAGCGAAATGCAAGGAGACAAATGACAATATTCAAACAGTCAACAAAAGACGGATAAAACGCCAAAGGAAATCTTTCTCGCTGAAGAAGCTGGACGCCTCGGAAATGCTAGAGAAACAAAGAGATATCGCTGTATATGGCGCTACACGGAAAACCCTTGCATGGCCAGCCAAAGTCGGATCTTCGTGATCTACGGTAAAGAGATTAAAATATGTATGCTGTGGATTACACCCATTCGGTTGCTGCAGAATGGGGGGAAAAAAAGAAAAAAAAAAGAAGGCATCCGCATTCACTTCGGCCATGGCGACACATGACTAGGTCGTCCGCATCGGCATCGACGTCAGCGGCATCGGAGGCTCGGGCTTCTCGTCCTCCTCGAACATCAGGTTCTCCAGCTTCTGCGTCATCCGTGCGCAGAACGGATCGACGTACTTGGTCCACAGCGAGGCGCAGATGTAGACGATCACGATCCAGGCCGGAATGCTGATCGCAACGACCCAGGGGGGCCGGATGTGCAGCCACTCCGGCTGGATGACGTTGCCATCGGCATCGACCTTCTCCTCCCACGGCTGTCCGCTGATCCCGTAGAGCATCCAGCAGAGAACCGTCCGCAGAAGCGTGCCGTGGACAAGGTACACCGCGAAGCTCTGCTTCCCGAGCCACAGCAGCAGTCTGTTGGAGAGGAACTCCTTCGTCGATGGAGAGATGTAGATGGCCATGATGATGCAGTCGACGCCGACAGCGGTGTACCGTTTGGGGATGTTCACGTCGGGCGGGAAGATGTACTGGGCGAGCCAGAGCATGAAGCGGGACCACGAGGACCATTCCGGGTGCTCTCCGGGATACCCCGCCACAAACATGCCGAAAATCGCCAGAAAGGCGGCCACGATCTTTCGACCCCAGCTGTGGTAGTCGATGAACTCCTTGAAGGCCATTTCATAGGACAGGTCGCTCAGGAGCATCCCGTACACGCACTGCATCTGGAAGGTCTCTGGTCACGGTGTCAGCAGGAGGCAAGCTTGCACTTCGGACGGCCCGCCGAGAGACGACCTACCGGTATCCTTGGCATTATCCTGGTGGAAGTAGAGCATCATGCCAATGTAGATCAGCATCCTGTACCGGAACTTGACATACATGGTGGCAAAGAGCAGGATGTAGACCAGCATCGAGCCCTTGAGCAGGGGCAGCAGCGCCCACTGGTGGTCATCGTAGGCCATGTACCCGGTGGTCCACGTGCTGAGGAAGTTCTTGAACAGCCGCAGCACTTCCTTCCCGAACGAGTCCTCCAGATCCGGCGCGGCGTATCGGCACCACCAGCAATCGGAGCGGTTGGCCACGGTAAACGCTCCGCACTGCGCCATCACCCACGAGATCACCATGGCGATCGTGGCCGGGAAGATGAGGCGGGGCGGCCGACGGAAGGCGCTCCGGGCGATGGTCGAGAAGGCCGACGACGTGTTGCCGGCCCGGGAGAGCTTGAGGGGCTTGAGGGCGCAGACATAGCCCGTGAGGAAGCCGAAGATGGTCACCCCGATGCGGCCCTGCCAGGGGATCCGGAGAAACGGCCACTGCAGGACGCGGGGCGCGGCGTCCTCACTGTCGCGCGGGGAGAAGAGGTCGTAGTCCCAGGCGCGAGCCAGGTGGGTGAGCACGACCAGGACGGAGGCAATGCCTCGTAGGCCCTGTTGATCTCATGGGACAGGCCGTCAGCGGGGGGGGGAACCACACCACAGGGAGGTAGACAAGCGATATTGAACAGGATACATAGACGGCGGGACGGTCATCCATACATCGATCCATTTGACGGTCTTCCTCGGGTCTCCCTTCACGTTGGGATCCCCACTGTTCCACGGGAGGGCCGCGGGGATGGTCTCCCGCAAGCGGCTATAGAGGTAGGAAGGGTTGTAAGAGGACATGGCAGAAGATGCTAAACGACCGCGGGCAGAAAGCACATGTCCCTCCAAGCAAAGAAAAAAAAACCAAAACAAAAAAAAACCAGCCCTACCCAGCGGAGTAGAGGGCCTTAAAAGAGTGACGAGACAAAGAAGAGTGGAAAAAGAGGGATCTCAGGACCTGAAAACGACCGGAGAGCCTTGGCGCCTGTCACGGAGGGCGGATCAGAGAGGAACGAGAGAGGCGAGAGGGCGTGGAGGAGGCCCTGGAGAGACAGAGACCCGGGCGCGTCGCAGCCAAGAAACGGCCAAGCCGGCCAAGAGGCGACGGGCATGATGAGATCCCCAGGGGCGATGGTGCCATCGTCCCGGGGCCCGGAGACCGCTGGAGATCGACATGCTGCGACGCCGCCGCTCCCTCATCAGCGCGGAGGAGACACGCGGCCGGGAAGCGTCGAAAGGCCCTTGTGACCGCGTGGCCCTCCCGGCCATGACGCTCGACCGGTCTGGCGGAGGCGACGAGCAGCGGGAGAGACGCTGAGCGCCTCCGGCTCCGCTCCGGCTCTTCCTCGCCACCGAAACCGGGCACGCGCCTGCTCCGCGCGCTGTGGCTGGCCCGAGGCCCCTGCGCCGAACCCTGGCTTCCCCAGTCCGGCAGTGCGCAACGCCGCCGTCCGGCCTGATTGGCTGTCGGGCCTCTGCCTCCCGTGACATGGTGCCCGTTTGTGCATGATGTACTTCGGCTGCTCAAGACCCTGTCCGGGGCCAGGATGCCTTCTGCCAGCTCACAGAGCAGGCATGAGTCTGCACCCCTGTAGCACACGCCGTGCCTGGCGTCTCCCCGCAGTCCATCGTCGCGGGGCAGACCGGCCCGTCAGATAAGCATCAGAGTGCCGCGTCACCGTGTCAGCCACAGCCAGGGGTCTTGCCGCCGTCATGGATCCCGATGGTATTGATAGGGCCACCGTCGCCGGGTGCATCCTACTGTCACATACGACGCGGTACGGTCGCTACCGGGATCCCTCTGACAGGACAGTGACTGCTCGTGGCACCGACGGACAGGGGACTGCAGCTGCCAATGTACGAGACCAGCTGAAGAGGTGCTGCCGCTGCCCGAACGTTCAGGCAACGGGGTCGAGGCATCTCGTAGACAAAGATGGCAGATGGGAAACGTCCGCATCCAAGTCTGCTGCAGTCAAGGAGACGCAAACCATGCTCCTCGACAGCCCCTCCATGCGATCGCAAGACACCAGCATCGCCGATGGCAACCTCGAAGCAGTCCGCATATCCCCAAAACGGAAGCTGTCCCGTTGGGGATACGGGGACGGGAGCGCAAATGACGATCGTCGTCGCACCGACGGGGCATGGAAGCCGTTCGGCTCGGCTGCTCAATCCCACCTGCTGATCTGGCGAGGAAGCGAAGGACGCTGGCATCTTTGGCAGCGTCCGCCGCAACCTCCTTAGAGAGGAATACGGGAGGACCGTGAAGAGAGACGCTGGCAGGTTCCCGTCTGAGCCCCATGTCGCAGGGGTGCTGTCCTTGCCATCTCACGTTATTCTCGTTTCCTGGTTGCTGTTGTGGCTGGTTTCTGTGTCATGAGTGTCACATGTTCTCTCCTCGTTGTTCCATCGATCTGTCTGCATATCTTCGCTGCGTTCTCAGGTTTCTCTCTTTTCATCATCATCCGCTCTCGTGCTAACATGTCCTGCCCACTCAGCTTCTGCAATGCTGCTGCCAAGCCGTGCGGTGCGGCACTCCACGTAGGAACCGCCGAGCAAGTCCAACATTTCAGCTGTCCTGGGCATATCTATCATTTCTGGCTCTACCCCTGCTGCTTGGCGATAATTAAGTTGTATAATGTCAGAGATTGATGCAGTCATAGCGACATGGACAGGTACCAAGAGCCCGCAGTGTCGGCCTTCTGGAGCTCGGAACGTCTCAACCCTTTCCAGCGGAACGAGTACAGGCTCTGTGGCACAACTGCCACTTGAGTTATCATGCCAGCTCCTGCTACTCCGCGGAGTAGTCCCGCTTGATACCATGTACAGTCCCGCGGGTTTCTCGAACACCATTCCAGGGTTTGGAGACAAGCAACAAGGAAGCCTTGACATCTACTATGATCTACCATCTTTACAAGATAGCTACATGTACAGGCTGCATACGTGCTGCATGGCAGTGCCGACGATACGTTGGCCAGCTCTCCCTCTCTCCCTCTCTCTCCCTCTCCCTCTCTCTCTCTCTCTTGTGCGATATGGCTTGTTGATTGCCATTGCACCGCGCTGCTCAGTGGATCTATCCTCATGTCAGCGATCTAACATTGCTAGATAGGATGGTGGCGAGCATGCTCTTCCTCGGTGTTATTACGCTGCGGAATTTCACTCGGAGAAGGCATTGACTGCAGCCCGACTGCAGCCCTTTGATTTGGCCACAGTATCGAGATCAGCCAGATCGTACTGCTACAAGACACTCTGCCCATCGACATGTCCGTTGAGAAGATACATGTTCTTCTAAGTACCATCATGCTTCCGGTGCCTACTACGTCTCCTGCACATCACTCGGTTGATAACAAACTGCACTCCCATCTCAGACGCCTCCCCGACCTTCTCCAACTCCCTATTCCCTTACGGTGTATTCTGCAACGTCTGCGACGGTCACAAGGCTGCGGGGCAACTGCCCAGCGTGCTGGTAAAAGCTGGATATGTCCCCTAACTGGCCCCGCCTCTGCATCATTCAGGGTCCATTCCAGATAGTAAAACCTCCTCTCTGGCGGCACATGGCATTTGATTCCAATGGACGGAGACAAGCCAGGCACAGGGTACACTGGTATTCAAATCTGGGGAACCCCGCGCGGGGTGTACAGTACATGTACAGTACATGCCTGTCCAGTTCATGCTCCTCGGTGCGGCCCCATCACAGCGGATTCCCGGGGCGGCGGTCCAGGTCCAGGTCAAGGTCCAGGTCCAGATCCAGGTCGAAGCAAGGGACGTGTGCTTTGTTTTGCTTCTCCGCGGAGAAGGAAGGAAGGGCAGCGGAACATCCATGCTCCGGGGGCGGAAGGCGGAGAGCGGAGAGCGGACTTGGCTTGGTGGTAAGTAGTCAGTAGGGCCGTAACCGTTCCAACCGACTCGCCCGCCCCGGCCCCGCTGGGCATGCATAGGATAGACATGGATGTGAACATGAAGTACTTACCACTCGCTGCTCAGGCGAACTATGAATGGATGAATTTTTTTGTTCCTGATCCGATCCGATATAGCATTGAATAATAATCAACAATGAATTGGCAATTAATTAATGGTTTGGCTGGTTAGTCGGTTAGTTCTGAGAGTGGACTTGCTTGCATACCTAGGTAACCAAGGAACGGGAAGGATCTCACCATACTAAGTACATAATGAACTCCTTTTTTTTTCAGGCCCAGAACCGAGCAAGGTGCATTATAATAATGTACTGTACACACATACATGGTATCACAGATGCAATATGCATGCATACATACATGAAACAGTTTTTATCCCTTGTGAACTTTTTTTTCCAGACTCCCAGATAACAGACTCCCAACCAGCATCGCATCCACGCCCCCCCGCGCTCCAAGAAAGGAAACGAACGACAAGGCAAGTCAAGGTAGGGTAACCGTTACCGAAACAGCCTCCTCCCCGTACTGCCAATGCTCCACGTAAACGCGCCCTTGACGCCCTGGTTCCCCAGACTGAGGCCCGACGTCCCGACCCCGCCCCCTTCCTGGTCCCGCTTGTACCGCCGCCACGCCTCGCGCAGGTGCGACGGCAGCAGCTGCCCGCGGTGCGGGTTGGGCGGGGGCTTGAACTCGCGCTTCGGCCGGGCGGGCTGCTCCTGGCTGAAGCTGGTGTCGACGGTCGACGGCTGGGACGCGGGCGGGTTGCTCGGGCTGTACTGAGCAGTAGTGGTGGTAGTCTGGCTCTGGCTCTGGCTGTCAGCGGCTGACGACATGGATGTCGAGGCGGCAGGAGGAATATGCGGCGGGATGGACGGTGTGACGGGGGTTCCGTTGCCCTCTGGCGGCTCCTGCTTCACGACGCCGTTCTCCCCCGTCGTCGGCGTTGAGGTTGCGGTAGTTTCTGCTGCTGTTGCTGCTGGCTGTTGCTGAGATTGAGCCTGAGCCTGCTGCTGCTGCTGCTGCTGCTGCGGCGTCTGGGCCTGCGTGTGCTCAGACGAGGAGGATGGTGCAGACGCCCTGGCCGCTTCTTCTGCCGCTGCCCTGGCCGCAGCCTCTCTGGCCTCCTCCTCCGCCACCTCTGCTTCCCAGGCAGCCCGGGCCGCCTGGTCGAACGCCTCCGCCCACTCCGCCTGCACGGTCCGGGCCTTCTCGATGATCTCTCCCGCGAACACCTTGGTGAAACCATTGATCGTCGTGACGACGCTGGCGGGCACGGACTGGGACAGAGCGTGGTTGACGATCCGACGAAGGGTCTCCTTCTTCAACTTGGCCCGCTTGAACAGATCATAGCGCTCGGATTGGATGGGGTTGAACGCGTCGATGAGGATCCTGAAGATAGCGAACCCGTCAATCTTCACTGCTCGCAAATAAAAGAAAAAAAGGCAGAAAAAAGAAGGGCCAAACAGGATGTAGATAAATAGAGAGAGAAGAGTTAAAGCACATACGCAAGATTCTTCTTCTCCGCATCCGTATCGATCAGCCCCTCATCCTCATCGCCAAGCAGCTCCCCCTCGTCCTCCAGATCCTCGTCCTCATCCGCATCGTCGCCGCCCACCCCTCCACCACCTCCCCCGCGGACCGAACTACCGTCCGCATCGATGGTCCCGCCCCGCGCGCTGGCCGCGTCCACGTCCCTCTCCCGGTCCTTGTCGGCCTTGCTCTTGCGCCCCCTCTTATTCTTCAGCTTCGCGCTCGCGAAGACCCCTTCCCCGGTCGCCGCGCTCGCGCCGCCCAGGCTCCCCGTGACGCTGCCGCTCACGCTGCCGGCGTCGCTGGCAGTGCTGAAGGTGCGGTGGTGATTAGTATCCGTGTCCGCGGAGGAGGACGGGAAGGAGGTTTGCCGGAGAGGGTGCATGCGCGGACGCTTGTTGGGGTTCGAGCCGCCGCCCTGCGAGGTCGTGGAGGAGATGGAAGGGCGCTTGAGCGGGATGCCGGGGTTTGGCAGCGGTGGCGGGGAAGACATCTTGATCGATCTGATTGATGTTCAGCTCTTAACGCGCTCTGCAAATCTGTAAAATAACCCGTCGACGGCGGTGATATGATGTGTTCGTTGTGCTCAGTCGGACCGGCGCGGAGGCGGAGAGATGAAGTTGAGGAGTCCGGAGTGAGGTTGATGCGTAGGCTCTATCGAGCACGACGCTGATTTCCCGTTTTTCCGGCCAAAACTAACGCCTCAAGCGAGCCCTGGTCAGCGCTGCAGCCACGAGAGAAGCCCGCGGCGTGGGAGCGGAGTGATGCTGACGTTGAGGCGGAGACGTCGCTCGGAGGTCATCGAAGCTGCGCGCGTAGCTCTGCCAAGCATTCGAAGCACGCGCACAGTGGAGCTGCACTACCCGTTTAAACCGCACTCACTATGTCTGTAGTACATGGAGTACAGGGTACTCACAACGGCCTTTCTTTCTCACTTTGTTCTGTGGAAATTGTAAAGGAACAATATTTTACACCACACTCCTCTTAAGTTTAGTACTTTTTTCCAGATTTGTCCGCATCTGCTAGGAGGCCCTAACCATGCTGCTAGTCCTCATCACACCCCTGTCAATATCTACGCGAATAGACGCGCGGCGAAAGGACGATCTAGCTCCTACAGTTAATCAGCCTGTGTGTATCTCTGCTACAGCTTAATCTTGGAATATCGAAGCACTACAGATACAGTCCGACGAACGTCTGGTAGCAAAACTCATGTTGAATGCAAGAGCTAAAACTGAGGCGTGAACGACATTGACAATTAAGACACACAGATAGGGAGTGGCAGAAATATCAAGAACACGCGAAGCAATGACTGCCTTCAGGCAAGTCTTGAAGAAAGGCACAGAAGAATCCATCACATGTCATCTCAAGGAGTGGGGTGCGTGATGGTCAAAAAAAAGCAATCCACAGAACCATCCATCACAGCGCATGCTCTCCAATCCTCGGGGCTCCACCCTTCCAGTCGTTGCGCTCGTAGTAGCGGAACACAAGATCGTACCCATCGAGATCGTGGACGATACGGTCGATGCGGCGGTAACCCTTGATGTGCTCCATCTTGGCGTCCCGGCGAGCCGCGCGACGCTGAAGCATCTTGAGATCCTCAACCTCGTCGGTGTTCCCCGCAGGGGTCGCCTTGTCCAGACTCGGTTTGGCCTCGAAGAGCGTCACGCTAAAGCGTCCAGGCTTGAAAATATCCACGACATGGTTGACAATGTCTGCGGTGTCTCGGCCCTTGAGCTGCGGCACGTTCGTCTCGAAGGAAGCATACGAGCAGTGAGGCTCGGGGGTAACATGGACGGTGAAATAGTGAGTGGATCCACCGTCAGGAGACGGAATCACGCCGTTGGCAGAGTAACCGCAGGGGGTGAAGAGATAGGAGTCGATCCGAGAGCCGGGATATTTGCTCGCGGGGTACACGTCGGCCAAGCCGCAAGACTCCGTAACCACGGTCCCTAACGCGTGGCCTTCGGTGGTGAGCTCTGGGGGCAACTGATCGCCATCAGAGCCGGCGTCGCTCATGTCAGAAGACGTGTTGCTGAACACGTCGAAGTGGTCATTGTTCTCTTGCTCAAGTTTCCGATGGCGGGCTTCTGCGACCGCACTCGCATGGTCGAGGTAGAATTGCTTTGCATTCTCCTCGTCCAGGTCCGTCATCAGGATCTCGAGCGTCTCATCGTGCTCATAGCCAGACCTCACTGCATTCATTTCCTCGGGCACCCTCAAAACCTTCGTCTGGGTCTCCGGCTTGGGGCTCGCTGGTGGTGTCAACATGGTATACGGCTCCGTCAGGTACAGGTACCAGTGCTCGCCGTTCATCTTGCCGATCATGTATGCACTACCACCCAGGAACAATTGGTCCATCGCCTTGACCTCATCCCTCCAGCTGCGGTGAGGGCCACGCTGGCGGTCGGGGAACAGGAAGTTCTTCCTGCTGTAGAAGACGCGGTAGGGCGCGGCCGCAACGCTGATTCCCCCCGAGGGAGGAGCAGCGGACTTGGGGAAACCGCCATACAAGGCCGCGATTTCAAGCAGACGGGGCAATCCGGAGAGAAGGGTCGTAGTCCCACAGGTCTTGAGAATCAGCTTATGCGGCCAGACGAACATGCTGGACTCGGACAAAAGGTACGCGTCGACATCGTCAGACTTGACGATAGAGAGCACCTTGCAGTTGACAAGATCCAGCATGTCCTTCCACGCTTCCACCGGAACCGCCTTGAGCCCCAAAGGCTCCGTGCACCCAAGGAGATTCTGGGGAGACGGACCGAACCACACTTCTAGAAGCTTTTCGGGCCCTGTTCAGATGTTTAGCACCTAGTGTGTCGACACCGGGCGGCAGAGCAACAAACCTTCGAATGCATTGGTGGAATCAAGGTCTACGGTTGCTTCATGATTGATGGTCAGAGACGGCGTCCCTAGAAAGGAGGACGGCGAGGTCGTGTAATTCTTGGGGATCCCAATGTAGACCATATCCGGAGATCAGAAACGAAGTAGTCTGGCTTGAAAGCTACGATGATCGTTCGAGCAGGAACACAAGCTGTGTTCGCAAAACCTTGAGCAAGCTTAGGGAAGCACTATCTGCCACCCAGACGAACAATGCGGTGTCCGCCTGAGAAGAGAAGGCCCGCGGGTATGGAAACGAGAAAGGCCGGCAAAACTGGCCAGTAGAGCGACGAATTGACTTTGTTCCCGAAGGGGTCGTTAGGGAGGTCGGGCTGAGAGAGGAATGAAGAAGGCTCTTAGACTCGGAATGGTGGCTACGAGTGGTGACCCTCGCGCTGGCAGATACCGATACCGGTCAAAGTATCGGGTCTAGCAGACGAGGCGATCTGCTCTTGACACAAGTGGTTTGCTGGTTAAGGGTTGGGAAGTCGTAAACGCGTGTTATCTGGGCCTGAAAGGAACGTCGTGTTAGTTTTTGTGCGTTCTCCTCCGAGGTAGCAGTGTAGGCAGGGGAACCAGCTGTGATGCTCTGAATCACTGGTATCTTTATGACAACAACCAGAAGGGACACAAACAAAGCCGGAGCAGATAGAAAAGCAGTAAATCAGGGCGGTCGATCACCAGCGGAAGATAGAGAGGAAAACAGGCACAGATATGAAAAGAAAAAAAGAAAAGGTAGAAAAGGGCGAATTGGACACGAACAAAGGAGTACCTACTTCGCAGGCTTGGACAGGAAACGCAGAAGGTCCTTTCGGCTCATGGAGGACAAGGAACAATCCTGCAAAGAGGGGGCGAGCACGAAAGCCTCTGATTAGCACATTGACGGAGAGGATGTCGATGTTGAACGTTCCTCACGACGTCAATGCACCGGGTACGTGGAAGGGGGAGGCTGAGAGAGCTGGAAGAAATATCGCTCTTATTTTCGGTGTGACGGTGTCCGACGTGGGTTTGGGCACTTAGGGCAGTCCCCCTGCGTCGGGTGTGTGTGGGCGGCCTGAGGTCGTGGGGGGTGCTAACCGTTAGCTGCAAATTTTGAGGGAGACGGTCAGCGCAGGCGGCAGCGGAGAGGAGATCCACCTGCGGTGACCAGCGGAGAGTACTTGGATGTCCTAGATCGAGGGATCAACAAGCACGTCGCACAGGAGCAGAGATTCCAGAGACGAGACAGACACACGGATGAAAGGGAGAGAGAAGGGGACAGAAAGCGCTGGGCGGGAGAGGAAGTCGGTCGTGCGACCCGGCGGGCGGTGAGGCGAGGCTCGGCGCGTCGGGCACCGCGTCACTTCTCCGGTGACGTCGGTTGGTCCACCGTGCAATTCGCTCGGTCCTGGCCTCCTGTACGGTGGAGATCCTTGGTGCTTCGATGGCTTCGATGCGCGATACCGCTACGTTCTCCATTGCAAGCGCTTCTTTGGCCTCCCGATCCTAGATGGTAGAGGGTATCACTAGCAGTCAACACAGGCTGGATGCTACCGACTAAGTTACACAAAGCAAGGCAATGTCTCCCGTTCTCAATGATCAACATCAACCCCCAGATATGTCCCTGAACGCCTGAGATCCAATGTCTGACATCTATCTCCGAAACCCATTACAATTTTATCTATGAACCCTCATCAGCTCAATCCCCCAGGATCGCATGAGCCAGCTGCACCTGGCCAGCCTCGGCGATCCGTTGTGCAATCAGCTCTCCAACCCGGTCGCTCAGTCGTTCCTTCAACTCAGGTGTCACGACGGCGGTGTGGCCGTTCGCTAGTTGCGCGCGCCCTTCCTGCAGCGTCGACAGCACCGCCAACAACGCCCCCAGCACCTTCTCGGCCTCCGGTCTACGGGGGCCGTCCTCGGCGATCCCCTCCCGGAGCAGCTTCTCGTACGTCTTCAGATTCGGCAGAATCAGCGCCCTGACGACCTCGGGACCCCCAATCGCATGCAGTCCGACGATCGCGCCGTAGTGAGTCCCAAAGGGCTTGCCGGGGTCCAGGAAGTTCTTCAGACACGACCGCGCCAGCCTGGGTTTAAGGGTATGTGACGAGGGTGAGTATTTCTTGGCGATGAGCCCCAGCAGGGAGCCGGCAAGGTCCCGCAGGGCAAATTGCTCGGACAGGTCAGCGTTACCGCCTAGCTGTCGTCCGATCAGACAAGTCAACACAGGGGGGACGAGAGACGCGACCTAGAGCTACATCAGTATGCAGCACATATGACCTCGACAAGGCAAACTCCAACGTACATAAGGGTCCACGTATAGGGACTTGTTCTGGATCAACGCCTCCGTCATGTGCATCACCTGCGTCAACACAAAGATATCCTTCAGGCTGTGCGTCACCTTCTCCGAGATAAACTGCACGAAATACGGCACCAGCTGGTGTAGACCGGGGTCCTCCCGCAAGCTGGAATACGCAGAGGTTCTGTACTCCTCGCTGGACTCGTCCAGAAACGCACTGCACACCTTCTCAAAGTAGAGCTGCAGCTCCTTGGACAGGATATGCTTCACCAGCGGCTTCACGTTCGTGTTGGCGTTGCCGCTCATAGCAGCCAGGTTCGGGTTCGCATTCGGGCCCTTGGAGACCAGCTCAAGGTTTCGCGTGTCGGCCGCCGTGGGGTTCTGGGGAATCGACGGTTGCACGCCTTCTACCGCCAGCCAGTGTGCTGCAGGAAGAAGTCATCAGTAGACATTTAATTTTTTTTCAAGCTAAGTCGCAAAGTAGCCAGCACACATACCGGTAAACGAGATCTCCCTCGGCACCTTGGGCAGCGGTGCGTTGATCAACTTCTCAAAATCTACCTCCTCATCCTCAACGTAGAACAGCGGCTGCCCGGGGCCCAGGGAAGCCTCCCCGAACCGCAGCGGCCGTGTGGTTTCGTAGCCATAGAGCGGCTCAACGTCCAGCACGCGGAGCGCAAGCGAGATATCCTGCGTCGTGAGTATGGTGCGCTTGCTGTGCCGCATGAACTTGAGCGCCTCTTCCAACACCTGGGCAATGCGGTATTCGACGTCGCGCGCCAGGTTCTCCGTCACATCGTTGTTGAGGTTGGCGATGCCCACAGACTCCGCAACATCGCGGATGTTGTCAGGATTCCAGACGGACATGGTAGAATGCTACTTGGGGCGGTTTCGTAACCTATTCAAAAAGTGAAAAAAAGGAAAAAGAACAACGTCTGCTGGTCCAGATGCACAAGAATAGCGCTCAAGACGGGTCGTTGAAGTTATTTATGTATGTACGGAGTAGGGTAACGCTTCAGGTATCCGGAAGACTGGAAGGGTCACAGGTAGCAAGTCGCATTCGCATTCTGGGGAGATCTCATGAAGTTGTTGCCCTGATACTTATAAACAAGACACCTGCAGCACAGATGTGCTGCCTGAGTGAGAGGTGTAGGAGGGTCGCGGGAAGCAGTGGGTAATTGTCCCAAGCTGCCTTGTATGCTGCTATCGATGCGCCTCAGATGGAGTGAAGAAAGTTGCGCGTCTGGGTCTCGCTGCTCTCCGTACCGGCTCTCTTGCGCCACATGAGGCTAGTGCAGTAAGGAGCTGGCCGATACTGCCATTTCTTACCGCCATTCATCTATATTCATGATTCATTGTCCTCTGGATCATATAACTGGTCAAAACTGCACTGTGAGAAAGATCTCTGGGAGGATCCTTCAAGAGTGTTCTTGTAAGCTGTGGTCATGCTTTAGCCTTCTGCGGTCCAGGTTCAAGAGAGGCCTAGCCCACTCAGCAAGAACCCATGTATGATAATACGAGTCGACAATGGCAATAGTATTTTTTTATCTCCTGAAACAGAACATCTACTGCATTAGCAGTCCTATGTTCTCACATATTACTTATTTGTATTGCTTTATACCGGAATTCAACTCTATTCCCACTTCATTCACCTAATTTTTTTTTCATCAATCATTTTAAAACCCCGACTTTCCTACATCTCAAAAACAGTATACCAGAGTAGCCATAAACTCATATGATCACAATTTTTTTCCCCGCATCCTTCCTCTTCCTCCTCTTCAGCAGCGTTTTCCTTACACCAGGCGGAGCCTTGAACATGGACATCGTAGTCCGCAGAGCAAGAGCGTTCTTCCTACTAATCTGGATCTGGATGAAAGCTTCCTCTCCATTACGACGCGGACTTGAACCTCCCCTTAACTTGATTCGGGGATACACGACCTTCACCGCCTGAAATGGATCCAGACGAGAGTATGCATATGATATATATATATATATATATCTAATAATTGGTTTAGTTAAGCAACACCCCCAAAAGGAAAGAAAAAAAGATTCTTTTCGTTGCAATGACATTACTCAAAATTATTATCAGTTTCTTTCTCTCTTTTTTTCTCTCTCATGGAAGAAAAAGACTGTACGTGAAACTCAGAAACAGACAAGCAAGAAAGACAGCATGGTCCGTAATGTCAGTTGAGATTCCACTACGGAATTGGCAATCCGTTTGGGTTAACGCCAGTAAGGGCTGGCCTTCTCAGCCATCTGACACCTTCCAATTCACGTCCATAAGCGACCAACAGTCCTCCAAGTCACAGTGATCACCAAAAGAGAGCCCGTGCTGGTGGTGCCTCCAAGCGCAACTGTAGCACCGTGACTGTGCAATCGGGAGTTGATATATAACTGCCGGATCGACATGGTCCGTGAGGAGGTGGCTGACGATCCGCGCGGGGTTAGAGCGTAGCCTTAAAAGAAGCACTTAATGGTCGAGACGCTCAGCAGGTTGCAAGAACAGAGTCAATGACGGAGCGGACATTGGTGATTGGCATTAGGGAGATATTATCTTATCTACTCTACTAAGGCTTCTCGAGCAGCCGAACAAAGGGAATCTCAAGGTATCAAAAAACACAAAACGGAAGGCTAAGCCAATCCTGCTATCCTTCTGGGTATCAAGCCAACTGGCTCATTCTCATAACAAGCACACATGGCTATGTGACCAGTCGCATGTCACACCATATTACCGGCTGCAAATGCCACAAACCACACCATTATTAACCACACGTGGAAGACTGTGAACAAGGAGAAAATAAAAAGCAAAATCTCATCCCGGGAAAGAAAGCACTGGCCTTTCAATATCGGGTATCTTAGCAGCTGGGGAGGCCGTCAAAGAGCCTATTTGCTCTCAGTGGCGGCCGGGGTGGCCTCGGTAACAGTAGCCTCAGCGGCGGGCTTCTCTTCCTTGGCTGGCTCCTCCTTTGGCGCTTCCTTGGCCGGTTCCTCCTTGGCAGGTTCTTCCTTGGCTGGCTCTTCCTTTGCTGCCTCTTCCTTGGCTGGCTCTTCCTTTGCTGCCTCTTCTTTGGCTGGCTCTTCCTTGATGGCGTCTTTGGCTGGCTCCTCCTTGGCCTTCGATTCCTCAGCTGGGGCCGCGGCGGCAGGAGCATCGTCGTCAAGTGCGACAGTTCTGCCGCCTTCCTTGAGCACAGCACCCTTGCCACCGTACGTCGACGGGATCTCGTCTGCAAAGGCGGGGAATTCGCGAGCGAGGTTCGCGCCATTGGCGATGGGGTGGAACTTGCGGAGAGTGTTCTTGCTGAGGAAGACCTTCATAGCCGTGAACATCCATCCCATAATTGACGGGACATTGACGAAGAACTTCTCCCGGAGCAACTCGGGATAAGCCATGCTGAAGATTTCGATGGTCTGCTTGGAAGCGGAACGGATGGTTGGGTTCATTCGGAGAAAGCTGACATTCTGGTAGTCATGGACCTGAATCATCTGGTATGGATCTTCCCCTGAGTAATCCATCACAGAGGTCGCTTCGCCAAGTTTCAGATCCTTGATGGCCATTTCCATGAGGGCGACGCGCCACTTGATGAACCTGCAATCGTAAGCATTGGAAGGGACTTGCAATGTTCCACAGTCGAGACTTACTCATCAAGATTGCCAAAGGTGTCATCAATCTTCTTCACGGCACCGTAGATGTTCCAGGTGAAGATCACCTTTCCACTGGGAGCCTTGGGGTCGTTGTAGGTGGTCACGTATCCAAGGCCACCGAACTTGGCGGCGCTGAAACGAGCGTTCTCAGCCAGGGCGAGAGGGTTCATCTTCTTGCGCCACTCGAGAGCCTTGGTCAGCTGTTCCTCTGCCCCCTTGACACTGCCCTCATTGGCGCGCAGGAACTTGATCATGATGTTGGCCGTAGGAGGGTCGCTCGCGTCCTTCAGGGCCACACCCCACATCTCATTATGGCCGGTTTTCGCAAGGATGTCGGGAAGCCGGCCGAAGAATTTGCTCAGGGAGGGGTTTTTGGCAAGGAACTCAGGCTTGTCGGCAGCAGGTTCGGCCGGCTTCGACTCTGCAGCCTCATCCTTCTGTGTCGCGGCTGGCTCGTCCTTGGCGGGAGCTGGAGCTGCTTCGGGCGCAGCAGGTTCGCTGGAGGTGGTCTCGGCGGGCCTGTCAGCGGTAGCCTCAGCTGGCGTTTCCTTTGGCGCCTCCTCTGCGGTGGTAGTGCCGTTGGTCGTCGGCTCCTCTGTCTTCTCCGATGGCTGCGTCTCAGGGACGGCTGCAGGCGCGGCCTGCTCGACGGGCTTCTCAGACATTGTGTATGTGGAGGGTACGAAGTCGATTAGGATCTGTCCAATGCAAATATCAGTACACCATCATGCAGTTTGTTTGTGTTATATATGTGTACATCTGTGCAAAGTAAACGATGCGCGCGAGCAAAGGAGATAAGGCGATATGCGCCAGGCACCGACCAAGTTGGAGGGCCCGGGAACTGAGATCTGCCGGAGAACACGGCGAGAGAAGGAAAGCGCCCTGGGGGAGTGGCAGTCAGAACTTACAGAAACACGGCGGCCGTGAGCTTCTGTCGCTGGCAAGCGTGGATGGAGGAGAGGCGTCGAGGGCAGCGTCAGGAGACGCTGCACCGTAAATACGAAGGCGGCCGGAGCTGGGGGCAGCGGCGGCCCATGCCGGTCACGTGCCTGGTCTGGCCGCCGCTAGCGCTCGCCCGAGATAAATAAGTATCAGCGCCGCGCTGCTAATTATTGCTCCCATCTGCAAGGGGCTCGTCTCCCCGCTGGCGTCCAGAACGTCCCGCCACGTTTCGGCTGCCCGACTGGCCTTCCACCACGTCCCCTGTGCTCTCGACACCTGTCAGAAGCTGGAAAACAATGCCAGCTGGTCCTCTCTCTGCGCCGCAGCGCTGATCTGCCCCCGACTATTGTCCTCTAGCGCCATGGCTCACATTGTACGGAGTACAAATGGTGGGCTGCTTTGGAATGCCTCTTGGTTGGCCTGTCACTCCCTCGATACCAAATAATAATAACTACATTCCCTGTTTGATGATGACAGCCAAGATCTACAGGTCCTTCAATCTCCGCACAGCTTCCATTCGCGAGGCTGCCCCACGTACTCCGTACGTAATATTATTTTCGGGGAAGAGAGGACTCTGAGAAGGAAAGATACTGCGCAGTCAGCATCAGCGCGTCTGTTAATGAAAGCAATTTACTAGCCACCCGATCCTTAGGCTCTTCCGGTCGGAGATTGTATCCTTGGACCATGCCAAATCAAGCAGACGAAATAGACACGGGAAATCTGTTCCGCTAAATTATCGTACTGGGATCACCCTGTTATCGAATCTTTACCGTGGTGCGCGAGGATGGAACGTGTTACCTACCTAGGTCTCGGCAACTCGCGACAAGATGAATTGTTTCGAGCCAGCACGAGCTAGAGATTCCAGAAACTAGTTGATGCAGAACATTCACGCACTGTGCTATGAAGGGGGCATCGCGATACAGATCGCAAGATCCTTTGGTGCATGTCTATCCTTAGGGCATGGAGCCTGGAGAGGGTCACCTCGGGCCGTTACCCCGGTTAGCCCTGAACCCTACCTAGTCCCTGCCCCAGCTTGTCCCTGAAACAGTCCGAAGCATCTTTTTCCAGAAATAGCCCAAGCGGCTGCATTTACAACCGGTTGGCTGCCACTGTGCATGCGGTAAGTCTCGATGACCGAGAAGAGACGACTCATGAGCACCAGGTACGGAGACAGCTTACGGGGCAAGTATCTACGTAGTAATTACCGAGTATTCTACGGAGACTCCGTAGTTTCTTTCCCCCAAATCTCGGTACAGCTTGCCGTGAGCCTAAGATAGGTATGTCTCAAATGTCATCGCGCTAACACGGAAATGCCCTAGGGCGAAAAAACACGGTTCACTAGATGGCAGATGCGAAGTGCTCTAAGGATAACTCACATACGGAGTATGAGCTACAGATGATGAGCTACAGATGTTCTACTGCGTGTGTTCACTAATGTTTACTTTGCTAGGGTCCCCTAGATCTTACCTTTACGGTACATAGTATGGAGCACGGAGTACTCCGTACTTGGTTCAAAAAATTTTCCAAGATCTTCCTGAGCCCCCTGGATTTTCGCACTCAAATCTGCGAGGTCCGGGTGACACTTTAGCGATTGACAGCACTGTCCTAACCGAGTACAGTATCTCGCCTCTTCTCGGGTCTCCATCTGGTGAGACAAGCCGCAGAGCTAAGCTCACTCAACTGTCGATTCCAAGACTTACTGTCCACGGCCCAGAGTGGCCTTACTAATTCATCTCTTCAACGGTCTCCTTTTTAAACTCAAGTCATCAGGCTGCCAAGCTCCCCTTCAATCAGGTCGACCGATAACGAAGATCTTTATCGGCTATCTCCTTTCTTAAGGTCTTCTCGACACGTCCATACATCGGAAATTACACCAGGTTGCCAAAACTTTTGTTAAACAAGGGTCCTCGGCTCAAGCCACTTCCCTTGCTGCTTTTGCTTTATTGTGATCCGGACTGACTTAGGTTAGAGTCTGTTGCCTATCATAATTGTCTAATTACCCCTCAATAGCTTCGAAATCACATGGATGTAAAATAGCAATCTACCAAAGCTGCTAAGCAAGGGACCCTTGTTGACGAAAGTTTTGGGAACCTACTGTATGAGAAGGTATTCCCAGGGACGAGCCAAGCATACCACGAAGCCAGGACATTTTTCTTAACTTGTGTCATGATATAAATAAGCTCTCGCCAAGACTGTATACCATCATCATCATCATCATCATCATCATCAAGCAAGAGAACCTAGGATGGAGGAATAATAAAGCAATAACAGGGCAGAGAGGCAAGCACATCACATCTACACATTCCATTCCGTTCCACTTCTGTGATTTCAGCTGGATCTGTCTGGTTCTGAAGCTTGCCTAACTAGGTACTGTACAGTACCTACCTTCTAGTCTATGTATGTACATGTACCTTGCTGCCAAGCAGCTTTGATTGACTTCCATGTACTGTACGCTGTACTTGGATTTTACTGCATATAAAACGAGTTCTCGGCAGGCCGATGGTCAATGACGAGCCCTGTCTCTACAATATTTCAGAGAGGCCTTTTGAAAGACCCTCTCCCTCAGTAAGAAGTGCTACTGTCAATGTACTGTACACTGAACGGTCCCTATACCTAGCCCGAACTCACCGCAAGCGGCTAAGTACCTTTTTATGAATCTAATTGTCTGTTGGCATATCAAGTTGGAAACTTGCGAGACAAACTAGTAACATTGTCTTTTTTTTTCTTGTCCAACATTATCTATCTTTTTCTTTCCTTCCTTCCTTTCTTCTTCACAGCGAGATTAGTGATAAGTGTAGGTAGGTAGTTTATCCCCATACAGCATATATATAATGCACATTCCTTACCTTCAATTGTTTTTTCAACTTCGGTTCATTCCATTGTATCTTCTTCTTCTCCACACTCTCTCCCTTTTCTATTTGGAGATACATACACACGGTCCAAGCTTCCTAATATTACTAGTATCCTGTATTCCGCCCAGCGGGCTGTTCGAGATGTACAATACTTACTGTACGATGTAGTAGTGTACAGTACAGTACATATGTATGTCGATGTCCCTTCCCCCCCCCCAATTGTCATATGTATGAGTCACGGATTATGTGTACGAGATACTTCTATCTATCTATCTACCTGTTTTCAGGGACAGGAGACAAGGACAGGGACAGAGACTTGATTGGTTGATTGATTGATGAAATCAAACCTAATCTACCTAGCTTCTATAGCCATTGAATAATAAGGTCAGGTCAGGTAGGTGGAGTGATTGATATCATCTCATCTCATCCCATCTCATATCCAATCGTCACATCACATCAGATCACATCATGGAGGAATGGAGACACAACATCCCGTAATGACAACAGCTGCTTCGTTTGCAATTTTTTTTTTCAGATAGATAGAGATGATGATGAGAACAAGGGCGGACTAAGCCCAATCGTAGTCAACTGAAACTACAGACAGCGCCCGACTTCGAAGGGGACAGACAAGGGGGGAGGGGTTTGCTCCAAGTCAAGCATGTGTTTATTGAATAAAAAAAAGGGTACTGAATACGGATGTGGATTTTCATCCTGGCCTGGCCTGGTCCAAGTCCAATATATTTAATATTAATATCCTTACATCAAAATCTCAGCAATAAGAACTAGAAAAGAAGAGGAAGAAGACTAAGAGGATGAAGAGACAAAAAACAAAGGAAGTAATAAAATAAAACAAAATACAAGTCAATTACCACTCAATTCTTTATTTATTTATTTACCTCACAAGACCAAAAGTCCACCGTGTGGTTGTCACTGCCCACGCACCCACTGGGGCCATATCATACCATACCATACCGTACCATCTCACTACCATAATTTATGTATAAAATAAAAAATAATGAAAAATATGCTGCCACTTTTGCTCTCTCATCTACTCCCCCAAGTCAAAGGGCAAAAGAAAGCAAGAGCAAAAAGAGCAAAGAAAAAGGCACATACATATATGAAAAACCACCTCAAACGCATCGCATCGCATTGCATCGTATCACATCACGTTAGAACAGGAGAAGACAGGCAAAAGAAAAAAGGGGGAGGAATGAGCGCAGCGCCTAATCTGGTCCTGAGTGATGATCCATGCTCTTGGAGAGCAAGAAAGCAAGAAACGAAGTAGGGGGATATAAACTAAACTAAAAACTTGGAATATCAAAGCGAGAAGGAACCTGATACTGTATATCAGGTCCAAGTTTCTTCGTTCGCAGAACCCAACCACCGCCCATGTCATATGAACAGGTCAATGAAAGTCGTAGAAGTATATGACCAAGGAGAAAGATTAAAAAAAGGAGTGTAGAAAGTCCGCCGCTCATTCCTCCTTTGTGCCGTTTGCGAAACGCTCAGGGATCTTCGGGACGGGAGGTGGTTGAGCTTGAGCTTCCTCTTTTTCTTTTTCTTCCTCTTCCTCGTCTTCTTCCTCGTCTTCATCGTCGTCCAAGGGTTGCTTACTGGGGATTCAAATGTTAGCTGTTGTCTCTCATCATACACGAGTAAATAAAATAAAATAAAAGGGAATAAAAAAAAGAAAAAGAAAACGGTTGCAGAAGGTAGCTTACCCAAGCAGCGCCTTGATATTCTTCATCTCATAGTGCTTCTTCCTCCGCTCCTCGAACTGGCGATGTCTCTCCTGGACCTCTTCGGGCGTCAACAGACGCTCCCCACCTTCATCATCATCATCATCACCATCTCCATTGACGCCATTGGCACCATCGCCGCCCACGACGACGTGCTTCTCGCCGCCCTTGTGCGCATCCGCGCCGGGACTCGGCTCGCGGAAGATCCGGTTCGACTCACCCTCCATGCCCGCGGGGGAGATGGACTCCTCCGGCTCGCCCAGGTCCAGGCCCGGGATGTCGTCTTCCTGCACGCGCGGCTTCTTCTTCTTGGGCGGCGCGCCGCGGGTCTTGTCGAGCTCGTCGACGACCAGGTCCTGCGCGTCCAGCTGCGCCTCCGCGAGCTCCTGATCCTCCTCCTCGTCGTCTTCATCCTGCGTGGGGTCGTAGCGCGGCGCGTAGGGCGTCTTGGGCTCGGTGATCTTCATCTTGGCGGTGCGCTCCTGCTCCGTCAGGTACAGGTTCGCCTCGTCCCACTTCAGGCGCGGCGAGTTCTCGTCGCGGCCGGTAATGCCCGCAGCGGACGAGCGTCGGGAGATGGGACTGCGCTGGGCGCCGGACGAGGAGCGGCGGCGGCGGCCCGCGTTCTGGAGGGTATTCTGCAGGGTGAGCTCCTTGGTGTCGACGCCGACAGTCGAGGCGACGGAGTCCTTGTGAGGGGACGTCTGGTAGGAGCTGGAGTTCTTGAGGATTCCTGTTATGTTGTATGAGTCAATGCCAGTCCGCGCCTGGGGATGCAAACACGCCAAAGGCGCAATAAAGGTGGATTGTATGGCCCGACCGTACCCTTTGGTCTCTTTTGCACCTCATCACTGCTGTGCGCCTTTGCTGGAGGAGGGTGAGACGGAGTCATGGTGAATACAATGCTCCGGGGCCGGTTATGCACCTGTCAGGACGTGACTGTGGAAGTTCAACCGGAAATCTCAAACGATGGTCACCGAGTAAAATGGCTCTGCCAGATAGAATAGTACACCGAGAAGCAGGTCAAGCCGCAGGGGTCGCTGAGACGAGTTGCTCGAAGACGGGGTTAGATTCAGACCGACGGTTGCTGTCTGGTTCCGACCTTCAAAGTGGTGAAAGAATTACGGGCTCGGCCGTTGGTGGGGAGAGAGTGGGACAATGAAAGCGGAGCGGCCGCAGCGACCAGCAGGCGACGAGAAGCCTCGCGAGATGCTATCTTAAGCACCGGCTCTCCGTCTGATGCTCGCGATGAGGTTCTGTTTGTTTCGCCCGGCGGTTTGGCGCGTGGGGTCAGGCCGCGATGACGTCGGTGGGACGGAAACACAAGGGCGCTCCCTGGCCAACGCAGCGAGACAGCACAAATCACCGGCTACTGTGAATCAAGTATATGCTTTTTAGACGCGTTGCAAGCTTGGGAGCATTTCCGTACACATGCATGTTGTAGCTGCGGGTGGCAGGCGCTGAAAAGCACGGGGAAACCAATTACAGTACCTACTAGTAGTATCTAGACCGCCATGGAAATTACCAGTAAGCCGGACCAAAGACACCATGTCATCACAACCGTGTATTCTCCAAATAAGACGCCCTATCTTGGTTTTGCATTGATTTTATTTCACCCTAGCACCTCATTCTAGGTAAACGAGAGAGATCCTCCGAGTCCGCAAATGCTCCGCCTTGCGCTTGTTCCCTCGACGCGCAGAGAGCCTGGACAGCCGCCATATGAAAGGAGACCGCCTTTGTTGTAGACAAGACATACAACGAGATGGATAGAGCAAGATACAGCAAGGGGGTAACCGACAACAGATAGACAAAAAGGGGTAACAGCGAAATGACTTACGCAGCGTGCCTCCATCCTCGCACTCCTCGGTAGTAGTGGTAGTAGAAGACAGGTGAACTCCGAGAGGATTTAGACGACAGAAGGGGGAAAAAGAAAGCTGCCAAGCGATGCAGCAAAAGGCCCGCCCAAACAGGTGCAAGAGCGCAGTAGAGAACAAGGGAATCACATATGAAACGGCAAATAGACAGGAAGACCATGTCCATCCTCGCGAAAAAAAATAACCTAGCCTTGAACCCGTGCGAATCCGGAAGGGAATTGCAGACGATGTCCCAAGGGGACGTTGCATAGCCGCATGTTAAAAACCCTCAAGCGTCCTGCGACCAAAATAGCTCCTGTACACAGCTGAGGAACGAAGGAAGGAAAGCGTAGACCTGAATAAAAAAGCCCACTGTAACCGCTCGTCAAAATGGGTATAAAACGAAAAAAAAGTTTCGCATCAGAATCTCAAGGGGTATTTTTCAAGCAATGGAATCAAACTCCTCTCGTTCCCGTAGCCTGTTCCTCGCCAGCTCATCACCGCCATTAGCAGAGAGCTGCATCCAGTGCAGCGCCAAGCACATGCTTTGCGGATCGGACTTCGAGTCCTTGTCTCGACGGTACATCATCTCCGCCTTGAATGTATCTCGGGGCAGGGTAAGTGGAAGCGTCACCTTGGGTAGCAGTTCCGGGTGAGTCAGATAGAGAATAGCGAGCTCGCGCTGTGCAACCGGGTTACCCTCCTTGGCAGTGATGATCCACATCCTAGCTGCGTCCTCAATGCCGCGCCCGGGTCTTTGACTGCCATCGTAAACTTGAGGATGGCGTCGGCTGAGCTCCTGAGATACAATCTGATCTGCAATCTCCACCATGCTGTCACAAACCTCGTCTTTCAAACTAAGGGCTGCCAAACCGAAGTGTAAAAATGCAGTCCCACTTTCTGTCTTGTTGAGAATTTCGCTGGGGACGAAAGCAGATATAAATTGAAGATCCCTAAAGAGGGTCTTCGGCTTAATTTCTCGGAGAAGATCTTTCATGGCGTTAATGATCTGACTTTCGGTGGGTGACATGTCGTCAGACCGCCGAGAGCCAAAACCAATTGACTCGGCCATAGGAGACATGGGCATCTGCAGCGATTCCTCGTCTGAGTAACCACGCCTCGAAGGCTCAGAGAAGCTATAACGCATGGTTCGACTCTTTTGCTGTATACCCACAGTTCTTATCTTCCCGGAATTGAAGTTCCCAGAGGCGGTAGAGGTCGACTGACCATCGCTAGATGAGTTTAGTGATGCAATGACCAAGACTTTCAAGTCGCGAAGCGCCTTCAGCTTGACAAATGGATTGGCGTGACGCGAAAAGATTTCTATCAACTGGCGGAAGGCAGCGTCATACGCGAACGTCGGTCGGTCGGCATTGTCTCGCATATCATGGTGTGCTGCAGAAGTAGACGCCGCCTGCTCTGATTTTCGATGCCTGAATACGGTAGGGCCGGCGGATCTACTCCTGCGGCGAGTCAGATATCGGTCTGCAAATTCTGACTTGTTAGCTTGACGGTTTGACGCAGAATCACATTCGGCCAAGAATTTCTGAATCTTTGCACGTTTGTCCATCTGTGCCTGGATCCTCTCCTGGTTCAAAAAATCGGTGAACCAGGCATCGGTCTCGCTGCCGCAGCTCCACACCGGGGAGCCAAGGTCGCTGAGAAGCAGACTGGTCAAGGTCTGCCTCAATTCATCCAAGAAGACCGATTTGCCGTGTACATTGCGATCGTTGCGGCGGGGTGGAATCAGAATATCACCAAAACTAGAGGGCGGTCGAGACTGGAAACTGGATGCGCTTGTCGCCGAGTGCGTTTGTGTATGAGGAGCGGACCAAAAAGTACTGTACGAATCAGCTGTCAAGCTTGACGGCGCCCGTCCAGGTGAATCCCCAATTGAAGAGGTATCTGCTGTACTGTAATCTCTCGGAGATCGCCATTTGTCCGAAGCAAGGCTTTGGAAAGAGGATTTGCGGATCAAGGTCGGAGCTTCATGTTGGGATCTGAAAACGGAATCTGAAACACGAAGGTTCGAGCCTAGATACTGAGAGCCGTAGAGGGAATCTTCGCTCGTAATGCTAGATGGACGGATGCTGGCAGCGGAGGAGATTCCGGGGTAAGCCCGGGTACCTGGGCCCTCGTACATTGCCCGTTCCTTCTGAAATAATTCGCTGGCCCATAGCACTGGGGCTTCTGCCATGGTATCTCCCACCAGTTTGTTGATGCTCGACTTGACCTCATAGCAGAATCGATGAATTCTTTCCTCACCCTTGCAAAAATTATCGATTCCATGATGCGTAAGCCACTTTCTGGTGAGCTCCACCTGCTCGTCTGAGAGCTTGTTCGGTCCACCCTGGCTGCTGGGTGCTTTCATAACATTCATGACTTGCATTTCGGGTTTTTGGAGCAAAGAACTTGCCAGAGATCTAGTGCCATTACGTGGTCGATATTCATTGGTAGGCTGTCTGTGAAGACTCGGTGGATATACCATCGTCTTCAAAGCCAGAGCCACGTGTTTCGCGTCCTCGTATCTCATCGAGTTCTTGACATCGGTCATATACCACATCTTATTACGCAATTTCGCCAAACCTCTCATCATTCCCTTCACCATTGTTTGCATTTGTTCCATAGTTCGATCGAGCGTCACAAAACTGCTTTCACACTGTTCGACGATAGAGCGCGACAGTGCCAATGCGCGCTCACTGGAAGCAAGCATCGGACCGAGGATCCAAGAATCATCAACGGGACGCTGTGGTAACTTTGCGGCGCCCTGGAGGAGCAGCCTTGAGGCATTCCACCAGTAATGAGCGCCAATGAAGTCCGAATTATGCTGGCAGAGTGACATTGCGTCGTCAAACCTCTGCTTCAGAGAAAGACGGGGCGTCTGCTGGGTGGATCGGGATTGCAAGCCATAGACTGAACGGCAGGGGGTATCAAAATCATCGACTAGCTTCATAATGGCTGTTTGCAAAGCCTCCTGGTTTTCTTCTGACCCTGTAATTGTTGATCGGAGACCGTCATCAGACAAATTCTCCGACTGGTCTTCAGGAGACAAAGTCCAACTCAGAGACTTCCCGTCATGGGAAATGGAAAGAATAGCCCAATCCTCGGAGGAAGGGTGATCCAGATTAGGCCGATCATCGGACTCTCCAGTGTCTGACAGTTCAAAACGGATACGGTTCACATTCTGAACTAGGGAGTTCTGTGGCTGCGAAGGCAAGCCTCTAGACTGGTCACCAGGGAAGTTATAGTTTCTTGTTGCATCCTGAAAGTTCATCTCTGTCGTGAACACCGTTTTGGCACTTGGAGACTGTGCAGAAAAAGCATCGACCCTTCCTTGGAAAATGTTGGGCTCAAACATTCGTCCTGGCCTGTCATTGTGAGACTGCGATGAACTGAAGGATAATGTGGGAATGCCTGGGGACGGGGATGGATCATAGGTAGACATTGGCTTGGGGAAAAGCGCGTTCAGAATGGCAACGATGTCTGTAGCGGACAACATCAAAAAGAGCACAGGTGAGCTTTGACCGCCTTCAGAACAGGTGAAATTCATAGAAGGATCGCCATCCGGTACCGGGGCCATTTGGGGAACCACACCGGTGAACCGAGATAGCATCCTCACCACATGCTTTCTAACGTTGGGATTGGCTGAGAACTGAGGCCTACAAGAAAGTCAGCTTGATTTTCTTTATTCCAGATGTCATTGGGTAAAGGACAACATACAATGAGTGCAAGACTCGGAACACTTGGGATTGTGCCCGAAGGCCAATCTCTCCCAAAAGCTTCTCTCTTGCATCCTTACCGATGTGGAAATCAAGGAGTAGACCATGAGTCTAAGGGGGAAAAAAAAACAGATAAATCAGCACACTCTCAGGTAGCGATAGGTTCAAAGATCTTGAATTAAATACCTCTGGGTACAATAATGCATTGTGGAGGAACTTGGAGAAAAACCATTGGACAAATATGTACTGAAGGAAACGATCACGGATTTCGGGAAGTGCCAGCTTTCCAAGAACGGCATTTCCAAATTCTAGGGCTCCGTGTGGGAATCCTCCATCCGGGTCATCAAGGACTTCGAAAAGATTTTGGACAGCGGATTCAAAGAATTCCTCCGCGGCCTCGGTCCTCAATGGATCTGGGGATTCGGCGCCAAAATCAAGGCCCAGGGGACTTGGGATGTGTTCCAAGAGAAATGCACCTTTTTGCAGGACGTCCATCAAATAGAGTTCAAATTTGGATCTGGCTTTCCAATCGCTGCACGCGGCCCAAGAAGAGAGAATGTGTCCGACAAGAGAATAGTATCTATTGCCTCCATGGGAAATTAATTTCGCACACGTCGAAGACCACACATCCAAACGCAACTTGGCTTCTGCAGAATCACAATCCAAAGGGGCGGCGAATACGTTGAAAAGCAGGGCGGACAGGGGGTCAGTCCGCTCAAAGGCTAGAGCATGGTCTTTGAAAAGAGCGGAGTGGGTAGAATTGCGCTTGGAGAACAAGAATTGACTCCTAGTTCGGGGCGTAGCGGAGAAAACAGAGTCACCGGCGTCTGTAGAAGTTGCGGATGAAACAAGGGTCGAAAGTTGAGAGGGCGTGAGGCTGCAAATTCTTTCAAACAAAAACTGCGGATCGGTGCGAAGCAAAGTCAAAACTTCAAGGAGATCGGTCCTTGACTTCGGACTTAACTGATGCAGAAAACCAGAGGAACGGTTCCTTTCGGAATCAAGGGCAAGCGGAGTGCCTTCCAACTGATCCTCCCGGTGGATATTGCGACGGGAAGCGGAATCACAGGCTTCCTGTATGTCATGGATGGTGTTGTAGAGCGTAACGAAGCTGGCCTTGTCGCCATGCTTAAAACTTTCAACCAAGCCTCTTTGGACAGTTGTCCCGATTCTCAGGAGCCTCGCGGAGAGACCGATAGAAACCCTAGTGGCGTGGAGACGGTGCTCCAGGATTCTTCTTTGAGCTTCCTTGTGCTGACGCTGCCGGTACTGGACCGCAAACTCTTCAAATGACACTTGAGGCCTTTCAGGGGCCACTGGTGAACTGGGGGGATGCGCAGCTACTCGTGACTCATCGGAGGCCATCCTGCACGTCCCACCGAGGCCGGCACAGTGACCAGACTCACCTGCTGCCACCGGAGATTCTCCAGGACTTTGGCGCTCATCGCCGCCGGGCATTTTGAGCGCCGCAGACATCGCCGCTGGTTCCTGGCAACACCCTCTTTCCTCTAGATGGGAAGAGGAGTCACATCGCGAAGGGGAGCCGACTGAAGAATGGGATAATGCTGAAAAAAGGAAAATACGGACGTCAGCAAGACAACCGCTTCCAAGATAATAGGATGAAGAAAAAAACACAGTGTGAAGGATAATATTTGTGCACGTACTGTTCGTGTTCGCCAGGGTCGATGGAGGATAGGCATGTTGGACATCGATCATCTTGCCATGGGCAGTCTCCCGGCATCTATCTCGAGATAGCCCTCGAGATCGCAAGATGCCCCTGGCGGAAGACACCGCTCTATCGCATGATTCTGCTAACGATTCCGGCGGCGGGAGTTGACCCTCATGGGGATCCGTGACCGGGTCCTCGCCGAAAACAGACGGGTGCTCCAGGGCGTGTGACGTGGGGTAGAGGCAGGCCCAGCAGCCGCACGAGGCGCGCGAGGGACTGAGGAGATGTTGCTTTTAACGGGGAGAAGGGCAGAGGAAGCCAGAAGATATGCCTGCGGAGCCTGGGTCGGAAGACGTCTGCGCGCGGCGAAGTCCGCTAGAGATGAAGTGGCCGAGCTGACACAGCAGGAGGGAGAGTAGGGTGAAATCGATGGAACGATGACTTGCAGAGGAGATCCGACTGCTGCCAGCAAGTGCACGAGAGAACCCTTATGGCATGAAACCTGGCAGGCAGCCGGAGCCGGCCTGGTGTCGAAGCCGAAGGCCTCTGGGCCCGAAGGACCAATGTCCCGTCAACAGGCAGGTGGCGGGATGCACGCCGCGACTCGAATCGGCCTGATGCAGTTCCCCTTTGCGACTCTGGGCCGGCGGGGCCCGGAGAGATCGCAGCAGACTGGGAGACGGTGACTCGCTGGCTGTGGCTGGTGCGACCAACACGCGCTGGACGGGGAGGGGAGCGTTGCGGGGTGTACACCGCTGGAACGCGCGATGGGAGGGACCGAACGACACCGACGAGAACGCAGCTGAGACGCACACGAACTTCTGGAAGAGCAAAGAGGCGGGCGTCGAGGGCGTGCAGATCGGCTTGGGCGGTCGAGCTTCCGGTCGCAGATCGCCTGCCACGTCGTTGGACGAGGCCATGCTCCGACGCCCACGCCGCGAATGATCGATGCGCCTGGCGGTGATGCGCTGGCACTGCATGTGTGTTTTTTTTCTCTCGACCCTGCCCGCCGCATGATTTGCTCGCCGCCCATCCTGCGTCCCACGGCCCCCTTCGATCCCACTGCGGTGACGCTGCATGGCCGTGTGTTGTGAGTAATAGTCGTCGCCCTGCAACAGACCGTCAGCGCTATCGGTGCTTGACGATGGCCAGCCAGCGGAGCGCGTCCCCATCGCGAAACGTCCCTCGGGGCCAAAACGGTTTTCCTCTGCATGCGCCGTGCTCCGTAAAGCGGGCCTTGGTGGACACAGCCGTAGGCGGTCCGCCGCGCCCTGACAATGTAATCCATCTGTGCTCGCGGTGTGCCATGTATAGCACGTGTCCAGCCATGGCCTCCGTCAGGCACCGATGGGAGTTCGCGGAGGTCCCTGTATACTGTAGATACGCCGTCGCTATGAGGCGATTGGTCTCCAGCCCCCGCACAACGGAGAGCGTCACAGCTGATGTGGCAAGAGAACACTATTGGGGAAAAAAAATTTTCCTGCCTCGTTCGATATTCTAAAGAACATGTCAGTTCAGTATTCAGTGCATTATTATTTTTATTATTAATCGCAGGCTCCAGCTTTCAGCTCCAGCTCCGCCGGCCAGTCGCCGCCAGGAACAGCACACAGACTCACGGAGAGGACTGACGTCTCCGGCTGACAATCAAACAATAGTCATTATCTCCGCTGCTTCTTAGGTAGTTGCCTGGGCAATTGGCCACTTGCGTGGCTGAGGACAGGCGCCCAAACAGATCGGACGCGTTGGGCTTCTATCCAGTCGCGTTTCGTCAGGCCGGGGCGATTTACAAACTCGACGTCGTCCTGCAGGACTGTTGAGGCTGTATTTCCGTGTCGGGCTTGCGTCTCCTGCCAGATCCGGAGGGTTTTTTTTGCCATTTGAGAGCCTCTATCTTTTCTTGGAGATGTCTGCAGCTGCAATATTAGAGGCACTTCCCCATCGTGATTGGTGTTCCTTGTTGCCATAGAGAGCTTACCTCTCCAGACAGCCCGACGCCCGTCAGTAGCTGAGCTTCCGTCGCATCTGGTGTTTGCCATGAAGAGCAGATCTCACAAATGGTCGCTTGGGATCCAAACCAGCGGTGCGTCGAGGACTGCCGTATCCGCGACGCCCGGCCGGTCAGAGGTCGCCGCGCACTTGCCGTTTCCAGCACTTCAGCTACAAGAAGGATGCTTCCAAACTCGGAAGGATCACAGCTGACAGCTCTTCTACCTGTGATGTTATCGGTCGCTGGACATTGCACACTGCAGACATGCTGTGTGCCTATCGCACAGTAAGCTGATCACACAAGAACACATATCTTAGTTACTGTGTAAAACTCAACTAGGTGGAATAGGGAGGTATCTACAGTGTAGAAAGACACCCTCTTCGCACATTTATTCCTCTATTCCATTGATCCGGTAACATTGTTATGTTAACTCGATAGCAGTATTCGGTTGAATACCCTCTAGCCCAGCCCTCTTGAGATGCTTCGTTGCCCTGTGAGACAACAGACCCTTAGCTGCAATGCACGCTGGCAAAAAGCATGGGGACAGCAAAAAAATGATCTGCATATCATCTCCCCGGGGAACCGGAATCAGCAGGAGAATTATCTTACACTTGCATACACCCCTTCTTTTTTTGGTTTTGTTTTCACATTGATTGGGACCGGCTGGTCCCTGTCCGCAGGCAAAGCAAAACAAAACACCCCACTTAACTACCTAAATCTAGGTACAATACTACTGTACCTAACTGGGTCTGCATAATAATTGCTAAATGTCCTCTCTTGATTGGGTCAACTCGACGCCTGTAATTCGGACGTTGCATGTTCGGATACTTCCTAGAATTCAAGACCAGGATGATTTCGCGGTTAGTTCAGTCCAGCACGTTCGCTTTCTTAGGCATTAAGGAAACAAAAGAAATGAGACATCGGAGTCTTTCTTGACTGGCTAAAAAAATTCTTACTTTTCCAAGAAAGTGAACCTGGTGATACACTGAAGACTTCCCCACAACGCCCGCAAAACAACTTCCCAAGCTGTCACTTTATCTTGAGAATAAACACAGACCGGATGGATGGATCATCACCGATTTTCCTAGTGGCATATGTGTAGTTAAAAAAAACCATTGGCCATTCTCATCTGCTTATTGTCCTTTTTATATATAGAAAACAATCTTTCTGCCAGTTTTTATTAAATAAGAGTCTCAACTACTTTAAGATTATTTTAGACAGATATCCATTGAATACTATGATACCCTTTTTTCAAGACTGACATTTCTTGTTTACATAAGTAGGCAAGTAGATTTTTTTTTCCCGATGATCTTTTCCACAAAATCAAGCCAAGGGCCGTGGAGAATCCCGCGATAGGCCATAGGTATTGCACTGTACCTACTAGGTAGTAGGTAAAATATATGAATGACAACAATAATATGCTTCATTAATGGGCGTCGGCAGACAATTTAAAGAGATGAAGTGCGTACAGTTCCCGCCTCATTCTCCTCTCCATCCCTTCTTTCAGAGTTTCAGAGTTTCGATACCATCAAGAAAAAGACCAGAGTACCCGAAACAAAACAGCTCTCCCTGGGAAACAATGTTACAATGATGATGGGGATAATGATAATGCGTGAAATTAACCTTCCATCCTGTGCCTGTGTCCGTGCCCGGACGATCTCCGATTCGTCGGCTATATATATCACAGCCTCCCTTTACAGAGTCATATTTAGCTTCACAGTATTAAGATCGGATTAATCACATCGGATGGGGAAAAAAAGATGTGTGAAAGAGAAAAAGAAAAAACAGCGGAGACAGCTGACTACTAGACACAAATTACTGTTATGGACCTTGCCATACAAAGGCCGGATAATTATAGGACCGAGGGTAGTAACTGATCAGCACGTGACTGACCGCGATCACCTTGATCACCTTGATCACTATGATCACCAAGACTCGGGAAAAAGGCATGTATATAATGACGCTCCTTTCAGACAGAATCGGACCCTCGTGGTCGACTCACATAGCAACCTGTCATATAGGCATTGCTAGTAACACAGGTCTATTCTTGCTCTTATATTGCTCACCCCCTTGTTTCTTGTCTTCAAGATAAACCAACGACCCCTTTAGGTCTAGTTATCTAGGCCTGTCGTTACAATTACATACTCTACCCAGCAAAGGAATAATTTTAATATACGAAGCAGTAGCGCTGGATAGTCAATCAAGGCACACAGAGAGCAGCACTGCTGGAACCCGAAGCCTTCATTAAAAAACACAGGGAAAATGAGGCATAGGTCCCTAGATGTTTAACCCTCACTTCTTGCATAAGGCGAGAATGAATGGAGAATGAACGCCACTGTGGCATCTTCATATCGCCCCAGGGCCAGACATGGATGATAAATATAAATCCACATGCCCCTTTCACAGAGGTAGATCTACACGGCCAGGACCAAGATGCCCGCTGGTAAAAAGCAGCAACATGGAAAGGCCTGCAAAAGCAACCATGACAGAAATCGTAAGTGGTCACAGATACAAGTTAGCCGGCAAAAAGAAAAAAAAAATCAATTGACATCAGCGCCGCAACTCTGCCGGCTGCCCTGATATGACTCTCAGCTAACAATGACGCACATATCACCTATCAAACATAGAAGAGTTTTAGATTCATATGCAGGTCCATTTCTTTTCTGCTTCCTTCTGCCCGACTCGGACGGCCACACTGTTGAGAGTGTCTTTCAGTACGTCCTTGGAGACTTTGGGGAATCTATTCGGACTGTCAGTAAAATATCGATAGCGGCATGAAGTCAAGGAACTGACCGTTTCTTCAAAACCTCAATGAGACCCGTCTTTGTTAGGTCGCTCCCCTCAACAACCTGTTTGAACTCATCAAGCTGCTCTGGGGGGAACGGCCGTTTAGCCTTTGCAGGTGGCTGAGCGGCTGATGCAGTCGCATCTGCATTCAGCTTCGAATTGCTGACAGCCGCAAGGGTAGACTCCGAGACAGAGCCATTTTCTGGAGGAGCATGAGAAGGATGTTTTGGATTGCCCTGATCTGATGCTCTCGGTTTCTGCCAGTATGCGGTGGAGAACGGGTCAATGGGGAAATTGGCCGTATCTATGATATCCGGTTAGACAAAGCTGTAATGAGAGCACCCAATGGATCATACCTGATATGACTTCAATCCTGTAGGAGTTGAACTCCGCATCTACCCCGTTCTCTTCCCAGCGTATTCCGCTGCAGACGGGCTCCAGGTCCCCTACAATTAATCGTCTTTTTCCGTCGGCCTGATTATCATCATCGTCGTCCAAGAAACCTTCCATATCATCGTCATCGTCTTCACTAATCTCCTCTTCCCCTTCGGAATCGAGGTCTTCTCCCTCTTCGGGCTCTTCCCACTCTGCTTCAGAGTCATAATCATAATTTGTCTCCGGTAAGCCACGATGAAATGGGTTCCGACAAAGTTTCAAGGCTGTACTCTCAGGGAGACGTTTGGTGAATGTACCCTGGTAAGGAGGGCGAACGTCTTCATAATACTTTAGGATCTTCATGGGTACTTTTTTGAGCATCTCTAGCGGGTTGGACTCCTCCTTCTTCTTAGCCTTTCCATCGGCGGTAAGATCAATCGTGTTGTAATAATTCTGCAGTTTCAAGAGGATCTCCCTCACAGGGACAACATTTCTTCCTCGGCGACGCTTGTATGGCATTATGCGAAAAAGCTCAGAGGGTCGAAATGCCGGGGGATCCGGCATAGTACTGTCACCGGATTTAAGCCATCCGTCAATCTTTTCACGAATATGCTCAAGCGCCTCTGAATCGCGCTCGAAACGATGCTGTGGTGCAAGTTTCGTGTGAGACTGCACAAAGAACTCTGGAAATTCACGTTCATAGTCGGAGATAACCTTCTGAGCAGACTCATTGCCTGGAGCGTTCGAACCAGCGCCATCGCCTGCTGATGAGCTGGCATTTGCAGAACTTGATTGTGTAGAAGCCGGAGCAGCAGGTTTCATGAAGAAGGCATTTAATCTCATTTGAGACTGAAAGAAATCAGCATCGCATCCCGAAACTGTCCACGTCTCTTTCGTCCCAAGGAAGCCGAAGCGACTTACCCTTTCCTTTTTCAGTTTCTCCTCCTCCTTCTTCCTCTTCTCTTCCTCTTTGGCTGCCTTTTCCTCTTCCTTTATCTTCCTCTTCTCTTCTCTCTTCTTTCGTTCTTCCTCCCTCTCTGCCTCTCGCTTCCTCTTCTCCTCCTCCTTTGCGCGCTTCTCCTCTTCCTTCTTGGCCTTTTCCTCCATCTTTTGACGCTCCTTCGCCTCCTTCTCCAGTCTCTTGGCCTCCTTGCTTGCCGGAGAAAGCTTGCGTCTCTTGTTGGGGCCAGCAGCGGTGCTAGTTGCAGCGGATCGCTCAGGCGTGGATGGGGCGGCTGGCGTGGTCGCGCTTGGGGTGGGCATCGTCAAGACAGAGCCCACAGCGGTGGTCTCCTTTGTGGCATCTACAGCAGCGGGAGTCACATTATCTAAGGCTGCGGATTTGGCTGGACCATCTACAATGGTACCTGGCTGGTTGCTCTCCGACGTCGATGTCTTCGTGGAGGGGTTGACTGAGGTGGGCGGCCCATGCTCCCGTGGAGCATGGTTGTCCTGTTTCTCCCCATCACTGGGCTTCTCTGTCGGGGCATCGTCGATCTCCTGAAATGAACGCTTCCGCGATCCGGTCGGGGAGGCTGGTAATGATTGTGAAAGCGAAGGGATGGCAGGACTCGTCTCCATTGTGACGTCCATACTTTTATTTCCAACAGAGAAATCAGGCTAAAAAAAATCAAATGCGTCAATTACCCGATAGCAGTGTGTACGGGACTGTTCCGATCATTACTTAGGCAAACGCCTGAGACGGGTTCAACGAGGCAGCTGAATGAGGGCAGGAAGGGCAGGCCTGGAAGGGAGAATGGAGGAGGCAATATTCAATCCAAAATCATCTGATAGGAAAGAGAACACACCTCTCAGGAGCGACAATGGAGTGCGTTGTGGACGATAGGGCGGGAGGAGGCTCAGCGTATCTCCAGCGGTGGCAGTTGCAGCTCCGACGCGTTAATTGAAGTTTCGCGCCTCGCGTTCTGCCAGATGGCCCGTGCACCAGACACGGTTACATAAGCTAACATGCTCCTCAGCTACCTCAGCTACACCGTAATGTCTTAAAACCAGGGAATCCTAATCTGTACAAGAGTATTATTATCATTATGTTCCTGCTTTGGAAGCTAGCCTAGAGGCTCTAATATGGTGCTCTGTGTGGGATACCACGCCGCATGCTCAGCAATGCCAATGCAATGTATACAAGAAGCACCACAGAAGTGGAACAAGACCAACGCAAGCTAGTGGGACAATAAGCACAGGTGAAGATACCACTGATGCACAGGGAGAGACGGAGGATGGGCAATATTGGTGCTGACAAGGAAAATCAAAAGTCTGCATCACAATGATATCCACCACTGCCCCAGAAACCAATTGTAATCAGTTACTGTGATAGAGAGACCGTAGATTGACCCGACGCTTGCGAGGTTGGGCTCAGGTCGGCCCGGATCCGAAAGTGCCGCTGAGAGCTGTTCGCGTCGCCCATAATGCAGCATTCGGCCTCGCAGGCACTGGCGCCAAATACCCTACCTCCATAGGTAGGGAGTCGGTCCGGGTTCAAGCGGAGGGACATCAGATTTAATCGCACTCCGCTGGTCCACTGTCTTCACCAGACATCAATATGCTCAAGGAAAGAAAAGTCCCAAGAGCCAACCTGTTGCGCCATGGCTAATCCGTATCTGGGTTCGCGACAAACAGTCTCACGCCGCCGGTCATAGTCGTCGTTCGATCATCCACGCTGCCTCTCCGTCTCAATTCTTCGGCCTTCTTAGCCTTTTGCGCGGCAGCAACGGCCGCGCTTGGTGCTGCCATCTCACCGACACTGCCAAAGCTATCCTCGTCTTCACCGTCTCTGCTGTCGCTGGCAGCGGCACCATCTTTTGAGCCGGATTCATTCTTCTCATTCTTAGTATCTGCAGGGGCCGAAGTCTGCGCCGCCTCCGGGTTATCATTTCCTTCGTTCGGGGGCGTAGGGCCACTGCTGTATCTCCCCGTTTGCGGCCGTTGATGACCGCTGGGAGTGCGATGGTTGCTCCCCAGAGAGCTGCGAGCACTGCCGGTCCGGCGGTGGTAAAGTCCGTCCTTGCCAAGCTCGATCTCATCGTCATCGTCGCCTACCTCGTTCGCACTTAACCGTACGGGGACAGTGGCCGTAACATACGCTGCCGAGGGTGACAATTCCGGCACCCCCTTTCCTCCGTGTTTATTTTTACCGCTCCCAAGGGTCCCTGTGCGTCCAGCGCCAGCGCTTCCAATGAGTTCCAGGTACGCTCTCCTCTTGGCCTGCTGTCTCTGAGCAACCAGGCGAGGATCTTCGGCTTGGGCATGGTCACACCAGACCGTGGCCTTCTGTCTCCTCATCAACGCCACATAACTGTACTGGGCGCTACCGGAGCGCGTCGACAAGCTTCGGTGGATATCAGAGGAGACGCTGGACATGGTGTAAGTCTGCATGTGGCCGCCTGTCGAGATCGTCGAGGCCGTGGCACTCGAAAGACGCCTCGAGGGTGCGTAATTGCCAGGAGCTGCGAGTGTGGGATGCGGAGCGGGGTGACCGGGATGTTGATGGGCGTTCATGTACGGTAGGACAGAGGAAGATGTTCGAGAACGGTTATGGGAAAACGACGGGCCGGCCGGATTTGGGGCAAGCTGTTGAGGACTAGGACCATCAAAGGCCTGGGATACCAATGCAGAATTCCGTGCGCCGGTCGGTCTGCGCGGAGGTGTCTGGTTGATTGGTAGTCGATAGTCGGCCATGGTGTTGACTTGAAGCTCTACTCCAGCCATGTACTAACCCACCACCTCGATTGTCGTCGTGAAGGAAGCCTCGCGAACGTTATGGAGAGAGCCTGTCGCACGACGGGCAGCCTGGCAGTGAGTCGAGCTGCCCACTTCGAGGTTCCGAGTCTGGTAGGGAGTAGTGGACAGAAGACGGTTTGACAATGGAGGTATCGCGGTGCGATGAGGTCGAGGCTTTGTCTCGGAGACAAAGGCCCGTCGGCGGGCTCCTGACGGGTCTCGCAGAAACCTTTGATATGGAGGAACTGTGGTGGTTTTCTGTTGGACGGTACCCGACTGCGCACCCCGTCTCACAGGGGTCACGGGCTGCTGTCACTCTTTCCACGAACTGTGAGACAGGCGCCGCTGCAACGGCAGGATGGACGCGCACGACGGCTAGGAGAAGAAGTAATGAAAGGAACGAGGCGAGAGGGAGAGGCAATGGCGGGGGAGAAAAGAGGGATCCTTCAGAGCCCCGACGGGGAGAACGGCCCTCGGGCCTTTCTTTTCATCGAGCGCGGAGCTGGAGTTACCCCGGGCGAGGGCGGCTGAGCGAGGCGCACCGTGTCGTGCTGACGGTACCGGTACCGAGGATCGTACGATACGATACATGCAAGATCCCATCGTGCCAGCGATCCACCCGCGATCGCCTCCTGTCCAGATCAATAACCCACTTAAGGACTGAAATCACTCAGTGACATGTCTTTCCGCACCTTGTCCTGCCACCACTCTGTCAATCCACACTCCTGCAGTGAGGGCCGCAGCTGAGCTGTCTCCTACAATGTGTCACTCCCTGGCCTCGCGCGACGGGTCGCCGGCACGAGGGGGAGAGGGGTGATGCCCGCGAGAAGTCGTATAATAGGTGGACATGGCGCTGATGGCGCCCATCAACCTCAGCGTGGCGCGCTGTCGCTCGAATCCACCCTGAACACCAGCCGTCCAAGCTTGCTGTCTATACGGAGTACTCCGTACACCACGAAGCCTCATGTCGCGCGCGTGTTCTCTCGACCAGACCGTGTTACAATAGTGTATTCACTACGACGTTGATCCTCCGCCCTGCGATCGCGTGCCAATAGTTCACATTGCCGTGGCTTTGGGGCCAAAGCCGGCGATCCCAGAGCGGAAAAACGCAGTGCTGTACCCCACGAAGTCTACGGAGTAGTGCGCACAAGAGTTCAGGCACAAGTCAGGCATCACGATGCTTCCTGCTGCTGTGATAGAACAAGTGGCATTCTGATGGTAATCTCCATGCTTCAACGGTAGATTCCTACAGAGAATCAATAGGCGTTGGACCGCGCGCAGTCGCAGGCCTCTATCCAAGGGACACAACGAATTGCCCATACTCCAGAGTATGCGTCATTATGAACTGCGCGACTGGTTGCTCCTTAATAGTCTGCCAACCCTTGATAAATAACATAAGGGCCAATAGTCCCACCCAAGATGTAGAGGAGAGATCGCATTCTCAGCGCGTATGGGCCAACGGAGAGTGGGTGAGAGGATGGAACAGTGGGCCTATGATGAGACGCAACCGGCAAGAACTGACATGATCAATTTCCAGCACTCTCTGGGTCGGTGTTCAGCACCATGGTATCGCATCCGTAGGAATCAAACGAAGCAGCAAACAATCATATGCAGCAGATTGGTTGGGTCGTCAGCAGAGCTCAGGAACCCGCCGGCCTTACCGCAGGCGAAGTTACGCCGTACAGTCCGTTTACCATACGTGACGACACCGGCTCCCACGGCGCTTCCCCGGCGTCCGGTGACGTCGACGCTCCGCGGAGCAGGTGGAGGAGGAAGAAACAGCTGGAAAGGAACAAAGAACATCCATCCATTGCTCACGTCGACGACTGTCTGCTCGTCCGCGCGCTCCTCCCTTCGTTCCTGAGCTGCTGTACTGCACTGCTGATTGTGTCTGTCTCAGCGCTGCGTCCGTCGAGTGACGTTATAAATAGGTCTCGCAGGATGCACGTTACATCCGTTGCAACACTGTCCAACCACCGGGCGGTGGACCCTCCAGTGCCTGCTTACATATCCAGATCTCAATGTCACCCGAGCGTTACCTTTCCCTGCCCGCGTTACAATCAGGCGAGGGAACCCCGTGGTGCAACTGAGCATATCAACGTCATCACATGTCGCTCCCTGTGTCTGTCTCTGTAGTCAGATGATGTTAGATTTCCGTCAGGACGCCCTCCGCAACTCCAGATCATGTCAACAGAAGCAAGCAGAGTAAACATCAATTGAAAAGCTTCATTCCATGTCATCAAACCTGTAAAGGGGCCACCATTCATGCACCCCGCAGAAAGGGATCCTGGAGAAGTTCTTTTGCGGTCGCCCGCTGCTCCGGCATCCAGACTAGCATCCGACGCGCGAACCGAACAAATTCACGTCGCTCCTCGTCCTCCATGGAGACCACGGTACTCTCGAGGGTCAAGTTGGAAGGGATGAGATGGGGTGCCAGGAATTGGCCTATTGAGATGCGCAGCAGTCAGATAAGACGATAGATCCCATTACTGCTAAGAAGGGGCATGGAGGACTTACCGCTCTCGTCAAAGTACTTGCTTGCCCGCTCGCACTGTGCAAGCAAAGCATGCGGGGGTGGACCCAAGACAGCTATCATCTCAGCGAGATGGACGAGTTCAGAATAGCGGCCGGTCACGGGGTCTCTGGCCCAGAACAGCATTCGATTCTCTAGCATGTTCCAGAGCTGGCACGAGAAGGACACGATCAGCACAGCACAAATGACCAGGGGAATGAAAGCGAAAAAGGCCGGAATACCGTCACACCAAGGTTCCAGATGTCAACGGAGTAGCTCCAGGGAGCCCTAAGTATGGCCTCGGGGGCCTTGAAACGGTTCGCCTGCCCGAGCGACTGCCCGGGGCGAACGTTGTCCGCCCAGAAACACAAACCAAAGTCGGCGATCTGCAGCTGCTTTGGGAGGCCTTGCAGGGGTCCGAAATTGCCTTCGGACTGATATACAGTCCGGTACGATGTGTGTTTCCTCGGCGATGGGTTCTTGAGCGCCTTCTCGATATGGTCCAGAAGGACCCGGTCGTTCTCGAACCCGACGAGGATGTTGTCCGGCTTGATATCTGGAGACTAGTCAGTTTACTCCTGCCTCCAGAAGCAGGACTCTGTGAATAGAGGTATGTACCCGTGTGTATCAACCGACCTTTGGTGTGGATGTAGTCCACACCCTCGAGGAGCACCCGTACGATTCTCTTGAAGATGGGCACAGGAAACTTGTTTCCCGGCCAATTCTGTTGGAAGAGCCACAGCGGTTCCCGCATTGGTTCAAATACAAGGCAGAGATGTCTGCCTCCAGGCCCCTGGATCTTAAAGCAGTCCAGTAACTTTGTGATATATCTGTATCCGTTGTGTGTGGGATCGGCTTCAGCCAGGAATTGCAGTGAAATTTTCTCCTGCTCTGCAGATGCAATATTCACAGGTCCTGTGTTTGTGACTTTCACCGTTACATACTGGTCTTTCTTCCAAGGCAACCTAGCACGCTTTGTCAGCACTTGCTGCATCCCACGCAACTTCCATGGACATAGGCACGTACTTTTTCCTGTCCCTCGCAAGCCAGACAGTTGACGAAGCGCCATGTCCTAGTTTCAGGATCACCACATAACGGTTTCCCAGAACCTGACCAGCCTCCACGGGATAATATTGCAAGGGATCATAGCACGGAGCGTTCTCTTCTTCAACCAGTTGGTCTTTTGGGAGCTCCCGTGGCACGGCCTTCTTTGATATCTTGACAGACAGAAACTTCTGGATCATCCAGAGCCTTAGGTATTCAGTCATGATGCCGGAGAAAATATCAGGTGGGTAAGGAGAGAGACGGTGACCTTGCAAATCTGGAAGCAATACGACCAGATCGAGAATATCAGGAGGTAAGGAGAGAGACAGTTGTCCGAAGCCAGCGGCCTCCGTTGTATCCAGTATTCAGGGGTACAACAATGTCGCCTTGGCAGGAGGAAGAGTGTTTGAAACCGGAAGAAAGAAGTCCAAGAAAGTCTTACAAAAGTATGTTTCCCCCAAGAACAAGGATCCAAGAAAGGAAGCTTCACGGGAGGAAGATAATTTGAAAAGAAGAGAGATCAAGAAAGAGACAGTTCTTGATGTGTCAACCCATGGTCTCGTCTTTTCAAATGGGAGATGTCTTCAGCGCGCTCAGCTGAGAGCAATCGATGGATCCTTGAAACGGCAGGTCCGAAGTTGGAAGAAGAGTTAAAGGGACAAGATCGGAACAAGCACGTTGTCTCTGGAGAAAGAGAGGAAAGCTGAAGCAGGCTGACCGCTGTTCACTTCCTGGATGCTCTTTTTCACAGGTCGAACAGCTAGCTACCTCCAGCAGGCCCAGACTTCTTGATGCCGACAGCTCTGGAGATGGTCTGGTAGAGGAGTTGAAAGAGGAAAGACGTGAAGAGGAAAACAGGACACCGATAACGTGATGTTTTGTCTTCACGGTCTGGTCGCGTTGACGCGTTCTGGCGTTTGATCTGTGAATTGGAAGGGCGGCCGCCCTGATATACTCGGATATCATTATACTCCCAGTGCTTGATTTGCATGCTGATAGGGGAGGATGTTTCTGTCTGATGTGCAGAAGGTGGCTGCCCAGATCTATTATGCTTCGTATGCAGGTTTTCATGCCAATGGAGGAAGTGAAAGGTGAGGAGTGCGAATTGTTGCTCACGTGCCGACTTCATTATTGTCGGTCTCCGGGGATGTGGTTTCTTTCAATCACCAGACATATGGCTCAATGAACCCAGTTAAAAAGCATTGTGAGGTCTTTTTCTAAACATGGGAGATGGCATCACCCCTTTTTTGACACCCCTTTTCATTCCCGGGATGTACCAGAACCTGCGATCTATTTCTCTAGCTAACCACGAGGTGGGAGGGGAAAACGGGTTGCGTCGTCGACGAAATTTGTGCGAATCAAACCAAGTCGGCGCCAGGTTCTACCTATCTGCTAAGCTCTGCAGAAAGGATGGCGAAGTTACGACCGAAGGTCCGCATGCGTTTGTGATTGACTGACCGTACATCTCCGACTTGTACTCGGCGACATTTGATGCCTATCTACTTAGATATAGATAAGCTTATCTTCCGGCTGCAGCCGCAAGGCAATGCATGCATGCGTGTAACCTGATTCGATTTATTCTACAAGTACGGAGAAAGTAAATAATATTCCCGAGAATGCTAGATCCTCATCAGGCCAATCATCCATCCATTCGTTCGAGAAGAGCATTCTCATCATGAAAAAAAATGAATAATATTAAATATAAAACCGTTTACTACTAGTATGTACTGTACATGACCGGTAACCAGAGAAACAATAGCGCCATCTAAATATGCATCAGAAAACTCACAACTTCGCATTCGTCTTCCCAACCTCGACCAACGTCCCATTCTGTACCTCATAGTCCCTCCCCCTCTCCCACCCCAACCAGCTCCTCAGCGTCGCCTCGCCCCCTTCCCCGGGCTTAAGAAAGCCGCCCGTCCAGCCCCCCTCGTCAGCCTTGAACGGAAGACCAGGAGTATCACTCAACCCGACGGCCAGCCGCTGCTCGTACCCTTCCTTCTCGAGCTCCCCCTGCTCCAGGACGGGCGTCGCGCAGGCGTCGGTGCCCTGGAAGATCTCCTCCCACTCCCTGCGCGTCTTCTCGCGGAAGCGCTTCTCGAACGCCTTCCGCAGGGCGGGCCAATTGGCCTTATCCTCTCTGGGCTGCGGAAGCTCCTCGGGCTTAAACCCGAGCCCCCGGATCAGCTCGGCGTAGAACTGCGGCTCCAGCGCGCCGACGGCGAAGTACTTGCCCTTGTCTTTGGTCTCGTACGTCGCGTAGTACGGACACCCGCCGTCGAGGAGGTTCGCGCCGCGCGCGCCGCCCCAGACCGGCGGCAGCTGCCGTTGCGACAGCCGCGGCATGGTGGCCAGGTACGCGGAGCCGTCGACCATGTTGGCCTCGACGACTTGTCCCTTCCCCGTCCGCTCGCGCGCGAGCAGCGCGAGCAGGATGCCCATGAAACACATCGCCCCGCCGCCGCCAAAGTCCCCGAGGATGTTGGCGGGCGCGTACGGCGCCTCGCCCTGCCGGCCCAGCATCGACAGCACGCCCGAAACGGCGATGTAGTTGATGTCGTGGCCCGCCATGTCCTTGTACTTGCCGTCGCGGCGGAAGCCCGTCAGGCGGGCGACGATGAGGCGCGGGTTGCGGCGCAGGAGGACCTCCGTGGGGCAGAGGCCGAGGCGCTCGAGCACGCCCGGGCGGAAGGGGTCGAGGAAGACGTCCGCTTGGGACAGGATGTCCAGCAGGATCTTGCGGGAGGACGGGTTCTTCAGGTCCAGCGTGATGGAGGTCTTGCGCCGGGCGAGGAGGTCGGCGGTGGGCGCGACCATGGGCGAGGTGGAGGGGCGGTCGATGCGGAGGACGGAAGCGCCGTAGTCGGCGAGGAGGAGGCCGGTGAAGGGGACTGTATGTGACGTCGTTAGTATCTATATGAATATGTGTGCCATTGACTGTTATGTTCTGTGTCTGTATGCCAGACGCACCTGGAGCCAGCGCCGCGAGCTCGACGACGCGGAGGCCCGCGAGAGGCGGAGACGGAGATGCGGGAGCGGACATAGCTCTGCAGTGGTGACTGTGCGGATTCCACGTATAGAGCTCCCAGGCCTGTAGCCCTGATTCTTTCCGGTCGCTGAGCCAGCAGCTTATTAAATAGAGAAGAGGTCAGAAATACAAGGTAGCTGTCGGTGTTGGAGCCGTGCGACCTGGTCCCCGGACGGCGGACGCCCGAGTTCCCCAGAGCGGAGACGCTCTCCGCAGCCGAGCCTCGGTGGAGCCGGACAGCCGCGGACAGACAACATAATCCACGGACGAGCGTTCCTAGTAGGGAAGTATAGTGTGGAAACTTGCGTTGAGATGCGGCTTGGACTTATAATTACCACGAATCTACCAATATCCTCACAAAGTGCCATTGGTGGTAGGTGGGAAGCCGTTGAGCACTTCCAGGAAACAGCCGAACATACCGAGTATATCATTCGACAGTCGCTAGATACAGTAGGTAGGCATACTTATAGAAACAGTTAGCCTGGCTTTCACCAAATATATTGAGATGGTGCCGCAGGAAGGGCTCTACAGCCAAAACAATCGCAGGACCAATTGAGGTCGACATCCACCGTCGGGTCCGAAATCACCAACATGGATCTGGACAAGCCAGACTGGGATTGCGCACCGCTATCCGATGACAGAGACACACAGGGGCATCAATAGTAGTCGCCCCTGCCCTCTGCCACTCCCTGGTCATAGGCATTCTCGATGCTCTCTCCGTAGTTCTCCACCTCGTCTCCAAACCTCTCGACCTCTCCAACCTTCTCGCCGACCCAGCCCGCTGCGTTCTCTGGGAAGTTCTCCACGTCCTGGACGGCGTTGTCGAATCCCTGCTCCACCCGGTCCTCGGCGCGCTCGATGCCGTTTTCGATGTCTTGCGGGATACGTTCAACTTCACCGACCTGGACGAGTCAAAAGAATCATGCAATTAGCAACTTCATGTCTCTCAAAAAAGCCTGGCCACACGCGATCCGATGGAACAAAGACGGAAGAAAAGACGTCGTGTCGCAGCGCTGTACCTTCTCGCCGGTCCACTCCGCCGCGTTCTGGGGGAAGTTTTCGATGTCGTTCTCAATCCGGTCTTTATCTTCTTCCCATTTCTCGTCTATTCCACACGTAAGCCGACCACACCTCTCCAAACAGGGGCCAGGGAGGAGGATGAGCTGATCATACGGATTTTCTCTCCTTCATGCATCAGGATGGCACCACCAACGAGACCCGCGGCAGCGCCAGCGGCGCCATACGCCCAGCTGTGGTCCCTCTTTGGTTCTTCGGAGACATATTCCTGCTGATACGACTCGGAGCGGTATTCCTGAGGAGGGCCGTAGGACCCTCCATAGGGCTGCTGTCCGCCGTAACCTCCGTACTGCTGCGGCGGCGGAGCACCGTAACCGTAGCTGGGACGCTCCCAGGTCCGCTCGCCCGTCTGCTCGTTGATGTAGATCCAGCGCTGGTACTCGCTCTCCCAGCGCGCGATCCACGGCGGGGGAAGAGGCGGACCTTCGTACGCCGGCGGAGCAGAGCTGGAGCCGTAGTCGCTGGGCCCGACGACCTTTTCAACGATCTCCTCGACAAATTCCATCCTGATTCAAGTGTCTGCCGTTCGAGTGAGCGAGAGTGGTAGATTCAGAAGAGTAGAGACATGGACAGAACGTGAGGCGACAGGTCGGGGTTGTTATCAGGCGCGCTGAAGCCAAGGACCCCGCCATCTGAGCTCCCCTTTCTCCTGATGGACTACCTAACTTAGTGGCTTGCCGGGGCCCTTCATCTGTGGCGTCCTGCCCTATCAGCACCCGGCGCGCACGATCCGTCGAGCCGAATCATCTCAAGGTTTCGTCCAGCGCCTGTTGGTGAAAGGGCCGGGCTGTCCTCGTCAGACGGCGGCCGGATGGAAAGGAAACACAGGCCCCGCGCTGGGTTTCACCACGAGGGTAACACGCTGCAGTAATCATCGCGCTGATCGCTATGTATGCATCAGTGGCTATTAATATCAACATGAAGAGCCGTGGGATTGTCCCACCGCAACCGCATGCCCAGAAAGCTTGGCCTGCTTGGCCTGCTTGGCCCTGCCTTGGCCCGGGGCTGCCCCTCTCCACGTCTCTCGTCGGCATCATGCCATCATCGCTCGTTCTTGCAGCACTCTCACCATCGTGTCTCGATTGTTCGAGCAGTGCCTTGCCTGTCACTTTAGGCGCTGGTCAATCTGTACAGTCCCAGTCCCAAAAATGCCGCAGGTCCGGTTAGCGGTGCACTTCAGGAGTTGCCGCCGCCGGGCCCGAGCTTAGATCGTGGACCCGCGATCCCTATTACGCAATAATCAGGAGGGGTAGCCGGTTTCATGTCATCTCACCAGTCGCTCCTTTATCATTATTGACATTATTAGTGGATGTGTCAGTCAATTTGTGTTCACAGCTATTACCGGGAAAAAAAGAAGTACAAACAAGTGACAATAAAAGGCAGCAACACCACAGGGAAAAGCCACAAACAGACACCGACGTTATGGGCATTCGACCCAGGAAGACTTAATGATCGTCGAATATCACGCCATTGTCAATGGTCATGCGCTCTTGCAACAACCATGCTTACCTCTGCTCAGGCTATATCCATGACTAAGAATGGGGTACCGTGTATGCCGATATATGAAATTCGGCATATACCTCGAACGACTTCGCAACTAAACAATCCAGGATGACTGCTCGGAAACCTGCATAGAGAGAAGCTAGTAACTTTCATCATCAAACACCAAAAGCCAAGAAGGTACCCTTTGGTAGCATGAAATACAGCACCTGTAGAATATAATCCGTCAGTCCTCACATTTATCTCTCATGAAGAGCAGGCTCTATTCCTAGTCAGCATCCAGCATTCAAGTCGACACTTTCTAACAATAATCCAGTGTGAACTACTACTATATCTAGCATTTTGATGATCCCAAGGGCACACACCCTTCTATGATAATATGGTACCTTTAACCAAACCAAGCTTCTGACTAAAGATACCGACTATACAGCCACAGAAACATCTAATCTCATAGCGACTTACCGTCAAGCGCGAAAGAAAAGAGGAGGGCTGATCTATACTGGCAAGGAAATCATCAGCAATGAGCACGCCGGACATGAAACCTGAAACAAGTTATCAGTTTTCAGATCTTGGTACAGTGTACAGATCTCTTCCTTGATTCTTACCCTGGTCATAGATCCATTGAGCAGATAATGCAGACCACAGATGACTATGACCAAGAGGCACAGCTCAGTTCTCTGGAGACCATGACTCCCTGACTGAGTAATAAATCGAGGAAGAAAAGACAAATGAATAAGAAACGAAAGAGGAGATAGATCAAAAGGGCTGTCTCTTCCCGGGGCACCCTTGGCTGGGTTTATAGACGTCTCTTTGCTTTCGATCTGGGGGAACGCGACATGGATATCAGTTTCACCTAACAAACGCCCCAGGTTTCCGGAGGTCGGCAAGGAGGGCTCCTTGGGAGGCTAAGATTGAACGTGCGCGTGCTGATCAGATCTCTACTTATAACAGGTTTTCCACATAGCAAAAGCGACGTGCCAATGATACGTGCTCCTTAGCTGAAATGGCTTTTATCTGCAAACAACTGGGAAGGTTATAGTTGTTGCTAATTATAAGTAGTCTGCAGACAATGTCCCCACGATCAAAAAGAGAAGCAAATGTTTTTCCAAGGACCTGCTCCACTGCTGGGATTATCTCCATGTCCATGCTGGAAGATATTCCGCGGTTACAGTGGTAGCCGCTTGTCAAAACTTGTGCACTTCGGTTACAGCGGTGGCAGGTCTGAATAGAGATGAAATAGCGGTGCCAACTCCAGACAAAGGTGAGCAAACTCTGATACGGAGGAGCCAATGAAGAGGTGAGTACCTATATTACCAGAAGAGGCAGCCCACATATTGCACCTACGCATGTCTGCTTTGAGGGCCATGTTTTACCACCCGTCACCTCTCTGAATACTACCTGCCTAACCTAATTAGAACTATTCCCCATCCCAAAACTTCATGCAGCCTCGTGTAGGAAAGCCCAGCGAGGGGGTGAGTGCTTGTATGTAGCATGCACCCACGGCCCGGCCCGAGCACCTTATAAGGTTAGGTTAGCAGATACCTATCTGATCTAATAGATTATTACAGCTGCAAGCACGGAAGATTTGCAGGGAGCATACATATTCTGTTCAACGGCTTTCTCCAACCCTAATCCCGAAGTGTTCTCCATTCTGTGGTTGTCCGTAAGGTGAGATAGACTAGTGTACTGTACTTCTAGCGGCCCCAATGATTAGAACCTTTGGGAAGATGTCCACTAATTGCCTTGTTAAGTTGCGTGCTCCATAATCACTGCTATTCAGCAGGGGGCAGAAGAGCAAGGGGAAAAAAAGATGTCTCATATGAAGTATCCCCGGGCATTAGACCGATTTTCCCTGAGATGAAGCTCTAGGCTCTCCGCCCGTCCCTGCAATTGTAGGGAATAATGTGCCATCTTCAGCTTAGAAGGCACAGATTGGTAGATGTTGTTCTGCAGCTTCGATGTGCAAATGATAGAGCCTTGGCGGGATCCCATATCGGATAATGGCATTAATTTACAGGCATACATGTACAGCGAACGAAAAAGATAGAGAGGTAAAAATACTCCATAAGTGGCGTGAGCATGGGTCAAGGATATTGAAAATGCAAATCGGAAGTTCTCGTCGTCGACACCGAAGGTGTCAGCAGACCCTGGTGTGCATGGCCTATGTAGTTTGGCCAACTGAGCCGACTGATTACTAGGCTATCCGCTCGCCCGCCCCAGGTGCGGGTGCTAGGGAATAATAGGTAAGACTGAAATATAACCTAGAAACGGCGGGAGGGTGCCGGGGGGAGAGGGGCGGCAGGGG
>Ga0207748_1000253_pt1 | contig 48749 bp, 34 predicted proteins | sample HigsolmetaGSP13D_FD_184841 | JGI IMG/M metagenome (GOLD analysis project Ga0207748, IMG submission 184841) | High solid enriched microbial communities from the Joint BioEnergy Institute, USA - SP1-3-D (SPAdes) | ecosystem: Engineered > Bioreactor > SSF (Solid state fermentation) > Aerobic >...
GCTGTCGGCACGAGGGACCTTGCAGTAGGTATGTATGTACTGTGACAGCAGCAGGTGAGCTACTGAAGACGTCGACTGGACCCTCGACTACCTACCGCAGCCAGGTGCAAGCAGTTAGTACATGGAAGCCCTACGCCATAGGTAACTACTGCATAGATCCTGGCCAGCGCATGTGCATGGAGTCAAACCTTCAGTAAATATACCTCAACGGGATCTATGCCTAAGCAGTAGTAGTAGTTGGGTATCCCCAGATGTAACTTATATTATACTCTGTATACATATATATTTACTGAGAGCCCTATACCCTATATCAATATCATGTTATGACATAATAACATCACTTTATATATATATATATATATACGTGTGTGTGTGTGTGTGTGTGTGTTGGACAAAAGGCAGCACTACCTATATCGATCTTAAGTTTTTCAACCTTTAGTCTTGTATTGATTATTCCAACACAACCCCCTTCTCGCTTCTTTCTTTCCTCCCTACTACCGACAGACATACCTCCCAGTAGTAGTTGTAGGTAGTAACTAAATCCATCCATCAATCAATCAATCCATAGCTGTCAGACGCTAGAACCAGAATAATACCTGTTTGCACTGCATGCAATCAGCGGTCATTACTTTTGTATTTGAGCGGTGTATATATATATATATATATACATGTACATACAGATCCATGGATGAGGATGAGGGTAAGGTTTGAGGACCATTCGCTCAATCCGTGCTTTCTTCCTGATATGATCTCCTTGGCTTTTTTTCAACTGGAAGGTTAGGTCCACTGTGGTATATATATACATGTATGTACAGTACATGGACTGTTACATCCTTTTTCCAGAATGGATGGATGGATGGATGGACGCGGGGGGACCAGAAAGTAGTAAATAACTGCAACTGCGATTGCGACTTCATGCAGTTTTCACACCCCATAACCACCGAACGTACGTAAGTGCTCCTTGTGCATACCTCAGGGTGCACACACACAGGACTACCTCGCCGCGGGCGGATCCGCCAGACTGAAGGCGAGGATCCCACCCGCCTGCTTCGCCTGCTGCCTTGTGTAGCTCACGCCGTGCACCTTCATTCCCTGCGCATTCAGAAGAGTGACGACATCGCCGCCGCTGGAGAGCGGGCAGTTGGGGAGCTCGAACTCGGTGGACCCGTTGGCCGGCACGCCCGCGTCGCCGGGCAGCTCCTCGACCTGGCCGGCCCGGTTCTGGACCTTCCAGCCCGCGAGGGAGACGTCCTGCGCGGTGCGGTTCTCCAGGGTGACCGTCTGGTTGTTGCTCGCGGTCGGCGGGTCGACCATTGCCTGGCTGATCACGACAGGCGTGTCGGTCAGCTCGTCCTCGTCGCGCAGCCTGTCGGGGATCGATGGATCGAGGAAATCGGCCCACGTGCGGAAGCCGCTTGCGGGGGCGGGGTGGCCGGCGCGCGGGGAGGGAGGGTCCTCGGTGTGCACCGCCTGCGAGGCGAAGCCGAGGAAGACGGCCTCCCAGTGTCCTTTATCTTGACTCTCATGGTCCTGGTCCTGATTTTGAGTCTCCTCGTCAAACCGCAGGATCAACCCCCCGTCCTGCCACGCCCCGTTGTCCCCCGCCCACTGCTTCGGGCTGCCCTGGTTCATGTGCACGTTGTGGATGCCCCTGCTGCCGTTGTCGTCGTCGAACCGCGAGCCGTACAGGTAGATGGTGGCCCGGCGGGCGATGGCCCGGTCGAGCACGGGCTCCAACACATCGATGATGTCGTTGTTCTGCCCCGGGATATCGTGCGGGAGGAGCCTCCCGGTCTGCTTCTGGAACAGGTTCCCCCGGATGTAGTCGAGCGCGAGTCCGCCGCCAGCATGGTGCTCGTTGTTGTTGTTGTTTCCCTCGAGGAGGCGGAATCCCGAGTCCAACTTCCGCAGCCGGTCGACGAGCGGGTGCTGGAAGTCTTCGACGAGCCAGTACACCAGCCGCGAGTCGCTGCGATCGCCCGACTTGATGTTGATCGCCGCGCGGGCCTTGCCCGGTCCGTCGTCGCGGAACAGCAGCGTGAGGTGCGGGCTCCGCGGGTCCTGCTCGCGCGTCTCGTACGTGTAGCTGACGGGCTTGGCCTTCCACACGCCGTAGTTTTGGATGGGCATGGCGACGTATTTATCATATATGGATCAAAGGGAGAAAAGCCATTTTACATGATATCAAAATGGAAGGGGAACAGGGGGGGGGGGTTAAAATGAAGGGAGATTTGGTGACCGCGGACGAGAGATCGAGTTGCAATGACCTCATCATTACTCAACAGTCAATCAACTTCCGGGAGCGTGCGAATTCCCATGGCACTACGAGCCAGTGGTCGCACTTGAACCAACCAGGAAAAAAATAAATTAATCTAGAAGAAGAGGGATGACCTTTCTGACGTATATCCCTTTGAGTTAACTATCAGATCCAGTTGCATTTCTGCACCTAATAATGCATGTATGTAAAACCTAGCGCGAAATAGAGAACCCAACTATTATTAGCTTAGGTAGGCAGACAGGCTATTTGTTGCCGCAACCACTTGAACCGACATGAGGCAGCAGCTTACGGAATAAGATAGACAGATATAGACAGATCCATCATCATCATCATCATCATCATCATCATCATCATCACCCAGACGACTCCTCCTTATTCCTCTTCTCCTTCTCCTCCTCCCTCTCCCTCATCGCCTCAAAAACCCCCAGGTCCAGCGGCACCTTCTCCCCCAGCCAGATCGCGCGGGCCGTGTGGTTCCGCTCCTCCTCGTCAACCTCCTTCGCCCCATCCCCATCCTCGCCCTCACCCTTCCTGTTGGCCACAGAAGTGTTAGGATGAATCAACACACTCAATGGCCCCCGATGCACCACCAGCCACGGCACGAACGCCCCGAACTGCGCCGGCGTGAACAGGTTCACCTCGAACATGGCGATCGGGTGCGGGCCCACGGGGCGCGTGTGGAAGGCGTAGATGCGGAGTTCGGGGACTTCCATTTAGCAATTGATTAGTTATGTACTGCGTACTGAGTACATATGTACTGTACTAGATGGGGTTGGTAAAGGTCAAGGGGGAAGGGGGACATATACATACACTCCCGACGGATCCTCCCCCAGAGGGCCCTCGCGAAGGCTGCCTGGGCGGGGTTATTCTATCCCCGACATTAGCATCCATACCTAGTATTAAACATACATCTCCTTTGTTCGAAACACCAACATATGTCTGTGGAGGGAAAGGGGGAGGGGGGTACCTGAAAATGATAAACATGCACGTCGAACCCCCCGCGGCGGCCCTTGTCTAGCGGGTCCGGAAACACCTCGTAGGCCGGGCTGAGCGCGCCGTCTTTCCTCGGCGGGTTGACGAGGGATTTGCCGTCGGAGGACTTTTCTCTGTATATAGATGTTAATATTAATATGGATGTATGAATGATAGAGTATATATATGATGGATGGGTATGTGGATGGCTCACTCAGGAAGGGGCTCAAAGCCCTCGTAGCCTTCCAGCGGCCAGGGGTAGGAGTCGGAGTCGGGATGGGAGTAGGAGGAGGTGAGATGGTTGCTTGTCATAGCTTCGGGGGTCTGATCTGCAGTTTCTTTTGCTTTTCTTTCGATTTCGTATGGTTTGATTTGTGATATAATATGTCGTGCTCTGCGCAGAGGGGGTGGGGGGAATGATAATAATAAAAAAAATACAAGCAGATTGTTTACAAAATAAATAGTTAGATAATAAAACCCAAACTGCTGATTATCCCCAAAATTCAAAAAACTAAAAAGTTGCTTAGAAGGGACGAGAGTCAATCTCAAGATCCCAGGTTTAAAATTATAGTCGACGGAGCAGGTGATCGATCGTCTAGATCGAGGTGTCGGAATCGAACCAGATATTACTATATATAAACCAGCAACAAAAAAAATGCGAAAGTTCACTATTAGTTATAAAACCAATGCCCCTTTCAAGGAATTGCCGTTATTATATCAGTTACATATACAGACGCTCTCAATTCCGCCGCTGACAAAGCAGCGGAACAGAGGCGCGCGGGAGCGCGCCGAAGACGCGGGTGGGGTTGGGCTGGGCCCGGCGGGGGGAAAGTTGAAAAAAAAGTAAGTAGTGTATCATATCATCTCGACGAGAGATGGTGCAATCGATTCCGCAATCATTATTGACATGTGCTGTGATCGACACTGGTCGCATGAGATGGATCGGAGATTCTCGAGCAGTGGCAGACCTACAGTGGCCCTGCTGCTCTACTTCACTGATTGCTGCTCGTGTCCCGTGCTGCGCACAACCCTAACCTCTGCAGCTTGGTACATACCTACCGATCCATCATTAACAACTATCAGTAACAACTACCAGTAGTTTTAAAACACTATTTGAGCGTCGGGTATCTTGTTACACGAGGCAGTTGGTATCAATATACTTCTCAATACATCCCCGCATTGAGCCTGCCCAGTCTGCTTTCTGGTTCTTGACGCCGCCATGCGGGAGCGCAGGTCTATCGTGGATGGTCCTGCTACAGTGTTGTTGCGAGGAAGTGTACCGGGCAGGTTGACGTATGTACCTAATCGGTTCTGGTATAATATTAGAATTAATGAGCTTGTACGGGGTTGATTGCAACGCTGGAGAATTAACAAACTGGTATTGGAGCCGCTTTCTACCACTAATAAGTTCTATTGCTCTGAATTTAAAAACCCATCCCAGAGAACCTAGGAACGCCAAGTCTCTTCCGTCCGACCTAAACCCCATGGATATCAATCAATAGAACAGATGCATGCACGGAGAAAACATACAGGGTATAATAATGATGAGACAGACGTCTATCTCTACCACGGTGCCTTGACATCGATACGCCCATCCTCGAGCACCACCTTTCCCCTATCCCACTCCCGACCCTCGCCCTGCTTCGCCCACTTGACATCGTCGATGCTCCTCTCCTTCTCTCCGGAAGAGGCAAGATTGCTGGACCACCGCTCGACCACGCTCTCCCCGAAACCAGCCTGACGGAGCCGGTCCGCGCCCTTCTGTTTCCAGACAGCGCGGTCGCGGAGAGCTTCCAACGCCATGTCCCAGTCGTCGTCCTCGGTCATGAGGCCAGCGACTGGACGACGCGTGGGTTTCTTGGCGGTTGTCTGGTCGTCGTCGTCCTCCGGGTGGACGTCGAGGGTAGGGTCGTAACCGGGGGCGAAGTGTGCGTCGATGTTGCTCGAGCCAGACTTGTAGGCTCCTCGCCCTCGGGCACGGACTGGGGCCGGATGCGCGCCGTTTTTTGAAGGGGGGAGTGGTCCGATGAGGTCCTCCAGTGGATCTGACTCGTCGCCCGAGTGTTGGTCTTCTCTAGCAGCTGGGGACGGCGAACGTGACGCCTGTCGCGGGGCATCGTTTTCGAACTTTGTAGGTCTGTCGCGTTTGTCGCGCGGAGACGGCGTGCGTGACGGTGTTCTGCGACGCTCGCGAGAGCAGCGGTGGTCATCATAGTCTTCATCCCTGTGTCTCCGACGTCTGGACCTCGGAGAGCGTGACTGCGACCGCGAGCGGGAGCGGGATCGGGATCGGGAGACTGAATGGTACGAGTGTCTGTCTCTTCGATGGCGACGATGACGGTCGCGCTCTCGTTCTCGTTCATGCCTTGGTGAGCGACTACGCGATCGTGAGCGTTCCCTCGAGCGTTCCCTCCGTCGTCTGGAGCGGTGATGATGATCCTCATTGTCTCGGTGTCTGTGTCGCCTAGAGTTCCTGTGACGGTCACTCTCACTGTCTTCACTGTCATACCTCCGTCGGTGCCTTCTTGACCGACGCTCATCTTCACTTTCGTCGTAGCTATCGTCCCTCGTCTGGTGAGATCGACGCTTATCGTCGCGCCGCTCGTCATCTCTTCTTCTCTTGAATTCGCGCTCGTCGCGGTGGCTATGAGACCTTCCAGCGCGCAGCTGTCGCATGCGCTCTCTGGCCTCTTCTTCCTCCTTTCTCTTCAACGCCGCATTGTGGCTATCGGTCTCCCTGAGGATGTTCTTCAGGAAGCGCGTGTTTGGCTTGGGAGCTCCGCTCGTGGGTCTGCGACAGGTACCTGATTAACATGCAGGTTCTCTCAAAGCAATGGAAAACAAAAGACATACCTCCGAGGCAAATAAGCCTGCATGCCCAGAGCGGAGTATTTGATCGAGCTCTCCCGCGCATCCTTCGCGAGCAGCTGCGCAACGTAGTCGTCGTTGCTGGTGGGATCGTCAAGCGCTTCCCCGAAGTTGGGAGGCATGGTGGGAAACTGTATGAAACACCCAATCTTGATCCCACAACGAGACTACCGAACAAGCCGCCCTGAAAGCGGCGTCAGATATCGCAATGGCTCATGCGACTGCAAGCCCGAGAAGGAGAAGCTCGAGGGACTTGCTGGTGGAGTAGAGTCGCGACTTGCCGGGGCAGTCGAATCCAATAATGCCCGCGGCGCCCGCCACTCAGCTGGTGACTTCACCGCTGACAAACAGAGCAAACAGCTCCATTGTTTACTCCGCAGAAGTCGCGACAGGCGCGGAGCACAACTCCTTGAAACCCTCTGTACATAAAGGGGGACCTAGTTTTATTTCAGTAATAGAAATCTTTTGTTAAAGTGAAGAGCAAATGATATATCCATCGCACACGGTCTCCACAATGACACCACTATCCCCCTCCAAAGCGCTCGCGAAGCTCCAGGAGCTGCAGAAGGAACACGAGGACCCCAAGAAGCAGCTGGCCATCCTCCGCATCAGCGAACCCATCGCCTCCGCCTCCGACGTCGAGGTCCCAAACCGATCGCCGTCGAAGCGCAGCTCAGATGTTTCGGCGGACCCGTATGAGAACCCGACGCCGGCGTCGCTCGAGGCGGATCTGACGCATTACAAGGTATGCGGTCCTCTGTACCCGCGCCGCAATACCCACGATGTAATAGACCAATGGCTCACGTTTGGTTGTTCTTTCTCGTGTAGGAGCTATTCTCCAAACTGCGCTTCTCCTACCTTGAGCAGGTGACCAAGGAGAAATTCCTGCGCGCGATCGTGGGCGATCCGCCCCTTGTCGTCGGGCACAGCGAGAATGTCGAGCTGGAAGCGCAGCTGGCGGAGGCGAAGGCGGAGCTGCAGAAGCGAAAGGAGGAGGTGCGAGTTATGGTAGAGGAGATGGAGAAGATGGGGCGGGAGCTTGCAAGACGTGAGTTCTTCCTTTTTCGTTCCATTGCTGCTCTGCGCCCGGGACGCATGCAAATCGGTGTCGCGGTTTTACGCATCTATAATTGAGAGTGCTGACTGGCTTTTGTCACACACAGGGTACAAGAATATCCAGTTACAGACGACGCAACTCTCCACCCTCCCTGACGAGATATCGAATCTCGAAGCCACGATCGCCGCGTTGCGCGCCAAGCAAACGCTCATTGCGGCTGCAGACCCCAGCAAAGGCTCCTCGCAGAACCTCCCTCTCCCGGCGACGCTGTCTCTGCTGTCGGAACGCGAGGCGGAACTGGCGGCTCTGAACCGGCAGCTGGCTACCCTGCAGAGCACCCTGCCGCGCAAGACGAGGGAGGCGGAAGCTATCGAGCGGGAACTGAGCGTACTGGAGAGAAGAAAAGGGGAGGCCGTTGCGCAGGCAAGGGAAGCCAAGAGGAAGAAGCGCGAGGGAGAGAGCGACGGATTGGAAGAGATGGGGAGATGGTACAGGGGTGCGGAGAAGAGTCTCAAACAGTTGGTAGGGGTGGAAGGTTAAATGGCTATTGGTTCTTTTCTGTACGATATATTGTGGGATACCAGGAATACGGCGTTCTGGGAGGTCAATTTATGGGTACTTGTAGATCCAGGCAGTGATACGCAGAACGAGTTGTAAACGAGGGCACGTGCTGAAAGAGAATCCGGCTGAACAGCTTTAATTCGTACTGATTTCATGACCGTACAACATTTTATGTTATGCTGCAGTCGTTTTGAAACCCCTTTCAGAAAAACACCCGTGGGAATCCCATTTTTTAATTTACTCCTCTTCCTCCTCACCGGCCTCTTCACCACCACCCTCAGCAGCACGGGCCTTCTTCCGGCGGACACGGCCAGGGCGGCCACCACCGAACGGCGAGGTGAGGGCGAAGTCAATGTGCTTCTGGGAGTCGAGACGGACCATGTAAGAAGGCACGTTGACAATCTGCTTGCCGACACTGTGACATCAGAAATCAGCATACCATACCGCCTTCCTGCAAAGCGATTGACTGCGGGTTCATACCGGATGTGACGCTGTCTGATCAGGACACGAGCGTGGTGGATGGACTTGGCCAGACCAAGCTTGTAGACGCAGGTCTGCAGACGGCGCTCCAAGAAGTCCTCAACCCTCAGAGCCAGCACGTAATCGAGCTTCATGCGGGACTCGTCCAGCACACCGATGCGGACGAGACGGCGAATCAGGGCATTGCCTTCGAACAGACGCTTGGGGTCCTTCTCGTCGAGGGTGAGAAGCTCACTGCGCGGTTCTCCGTCAGTATACATGGTTTTGTTATTTTTTTCAACTCCCGGCCCATTTTTTCGCGCAGAGAGCACATTCTGCCGGAGGATCGATTCTTCGCGGGAAGGGCGCGCAACGTACCGGGCAGCTCGACGAATCTTGGACAGGGTGAGCTGGACACGCCACACCTCGCGCTTGTTGCGCAGGCCGTACTCGCCGACAATCTTCAGTTCCGAGTCACTATCGAGGAGAAAAAGCAGTTAGGCACCGACTTCACACGACATAAGCAGGAGCACGCTACTGCTTAGTGGCCGGAGAGTACTAACAGACGAGCCGACTCGTATGCTGCGGCAATTGTCAGTATATCGCGTGATCAACTAGGGAAATGAGGGGGAGTACTCACGTCGACGAGGGACCTTGTAGGTCTTCGAACAGGGGCGTCTGCAAAGATATAAACGTTAGATAATGCTGGACATTCATATATCGATTGATGATACTCACGGGACCGGAGCCATGGCTGCTCGACTGCAGAATCCGGGTTGTCGCGAGGATGGTGACGGAGCGAACTTGTCGAATTTCGAGAAGTTTTAAAGACCAGAGGCGTTTGAGTTGAGGCTGGACCTAAGCGAGCGAGAGTGGGCCCCGATCCGGCATAGCGCGAGGGTTAGCCCTGACTGCGGGCCGCAGCGCACTACCAACTTCGCGACCGCCCAGCAATCGTCAAAAGTTGCGGCAGAGCGAGGCACTTCTTCGTTGTCGACAGTTTCACCACTCCAGCACCAAACAACACCGCCAAGATGGGTCACTCCAAGGGTTTGAGATCGGGCACGCGGGTACGTTCGCTGCAATTGCCGTTGAGGGACCGTTGTATCTGCGATTGCACGGATGCGCTGACGACCATCATAGTATGCCTTCTCGCGGGGCTTCCGCAACCATGGCTACATCCCTATTTCCACCTACCTGAAGCAATATCGGTACGAGCGTCAATGGGAAATATGGATGTCGAAAATTTACAGGGTCTAATGCATAGATAGGGTTGGTGACATTGTGGATATCAAGGTCAACGGTGCCGTCCAGAAGGGGTCAGTAACATGTCTTTCCCATTCGCTTCATGCACACAAACCGCCGTCCAGAGAGCCCGGATCCGCGGGATGGAAATGAAAAATGAGGAATTGCTGGCTGAGACATTCTGCAGTATGCCCTACAAGTACTACCACGGCAAGACTGGTGTGGTCTACAACGTGACCAAGTCCGCCGTCGGCGTCATCGTCTACAAGCGTGTCGGCAACCGCTACATCGAGAAGCGCGTCAACGTCCGCATCGAGCACGTGTCTCACTCCCGCTCCCGTGAGGAGTTCCTGAACCGTGTCAAGGAGAACGCCATCAAGAAGCGCCAGGCTAAGGAGCAGGGCATCCACGTCCACCTGAAGAGACAGCCCGCGATGCCCCGTGACGCCCGCGTGGTCAGCGTCGAGGGCAACATGCCCGAGACCATCACCCCCATCCCGTACGACACCCACATCTAAAGGACAGGAATTTTCGGGCGATGCGGTTGTTTGGTGTTTAATGTGTTTCCCATGGAAAAGGGTGAACTTGGCATGAGACGATGCAAAAGGGTCTCGGAAGCTCCGGCACGTTTTCATGTGTGCATAGATTCCCTCAATGAGAAAAAAAATCTCTTCGAAAGCATTGAAAATTTCCATTGTTTCCATTCAGGGTTTGATGCTCAAATATCTTTGATACCTGGCTACGATCACTGTCAACAATCCAGCCACTATAACCGCCATTGTTAGGAAACATGGCGCCCTTCAAACATGTGTCCAGCTGCTCCGAAAATCGAATGATACAATTACCCTTGGAGACATGGAAAGGACATGATTGAGAACTTGTGCACGGCTAGCTTCTGCAGCCTTTGATCCCTAGTCCTTGGACAGGCACATCCCAGTACTGCCTAGGTAGCCTGAGGTTTTGATATTCGCATCTTGGTCCCTTGAAAGATCGACGAATGCTACTGTTTTTGGCTGCATCCGAGAACCGTTCCAAGAGAAGAAATCCTGGACTCGTGTAACAGTCTATGCAGGTCGAGATCTCCATTGCATGTGTAGGGCGGGTCTGGACACTTCGAATGCTTCTGTAGAAGCTAACATACCGGACTCATAAACATCTCCCAGCCGTTGAGGAAATAGCTGCAGACCTTTATGTCTGGCCTATGGATAGTAAATGTCTACAAAGACCCCACTCATCCAGTTTCCTTGACTGAGGGGCGAGAGTCAGCATTCTTTAGAGTCCAAGTGTTCTTTTCTTCTCCACCGCTAGATTCAGCAATAATAATATTGTTCTAGACGACTTCCGCGCATGGCAGAGTCCGCTGCTTGCCCGTCCCGAACGTGTCAGGAAACCCCCGTCGCGGTGGCGCCCGATTGGCTGCGGGGAAGGCAGGGCCTCTGCCACGCCCGACCTCCGCGAAAAAAAAGTTCCCGGCAGCGGTCGACAGACAGCCTTTCGACTCTGCTCGCCACAATATATCCTATCCTTTATCGCTCCTTCCTTTCCATTCCTTCCATGTGCACTTTTCTTGGATGGTTACCAATCGGCTCGATGTTATAGACTAGCTGTTCTCGCCTCCCTGCAATCCTACCTAATCATCAGCAGCCGTCTTATCGGAGACGCATCTGCGGCGTCCAGGACCGAGAGTGACTTAGCCTATATTCGATATATCTCCATTCATGCCTTTCTCAGCTCCTCATACCAGCTCTGCGCAGGCGCATCTGGGCAGTCATCGCTCCTCTCAGCACCGCGACGATGTCGTTCTCCAGTCGAGGGAGACGGGCGACGTCCTTTCCGAAACGAAGCAACCACATGAGGAGAAAGTCGACAGCAAACCGAAGGCGAAGCCGTTCGCGCATTTTGTCGCTGGAGGGTATGGCAGAGTTCATCTTTTTTTTGAAGAACTATATATGCTGACTAGCGCGCAGAATCGGTGGTATGACCTCCGCGACGCTCACATCGCCTCTTGATGTCCTGAAAACTCGCTTGCAGTCCGACTTCTACCAGCAACAACTACGTTCTCTCCGTGCTGCACACCCTCCTCCTCAATCAGCGTCCCCTCTGCTCGCGCTTCCCCGCAGCGCCCTTCAACATTTCAGCGAGACCTTTCAGATCCTGCGCTCCATATATGTCCACGAGGGCTGGCGTGCGCTGTTCAAGGGTCTGGGACCTAACCTGGTAGGCGTCGTTCCTGCGCGCGCTATCAACTTCTACGTCTATGGAAATGGCAAGCGGATCCTGAGCGAATATTTCAATTATAAAGATACGAAAGAAACGCCATGGGGGATCCACCTGTCCGCGGCCGCGATGGCCGGAATTGTGACGGGGACTGCGACAAACCCGATCTGGCTGGTTAAGACCCGGTTGCAACTGGACAAGTCGAACGCTGAGAATGGCAAGGGGCGCCAGTACAAGAACAGCTGGGACTGTATCAAGCAGACCGTGCGCCACGAGGGCATCCGTGGTCTCTACAAGGGTCTCTCGGCGTCGTACCTCGGTGTGACGGAGTCGACGCTGCAGTGGGTGATGTACGAGCAGATGAAGATGTTCCTCTCCCGCAGAGAGGCAGCCAAGCTCGCGGACCCGAACCACGTCCACTCTTGGTGGGACGACGCGGAGCTCTGGGGTGGACGGGTCTGTTCCGCCGGCGTGGCCAAGCTGGTCGCAGCTGCGATAACGTATCCGCACGAGGTCGTGCGGACGAGACTACGACAGGCTCCGACGGTGCCAGTCGGAGGAGGCAAAGTCGAGATGAAGTACACCGGTCTCGTGCAGTGCTTCAGGACGGTGTGGAAGGAGGAAGGCATGGTCGGATTGTATGGCGGCCTGACTCCTCACCTGTTGCGCGTTGTTCCGTCGGCCGCCATCATGTTTGGAATGTCAGTATCCCTGTTGCCCTCAATTTCCTTGTTCCTAATAGATCCAGCTGCTAACCTCACCACAGGTACGAGGTAATCCTACGCCTTTTTGGAACGACATCATGATCGATTATCTTGAACGATGAACCTGTTGCGTATGAGCCTCCGTACCTTCTATCACCGCCATCATGTATTTGTACCATAGAACCTTCGCTATTCCTCCACCCGCTTTTCCACCGTTTTAATCACCTATCCTGCTTACCTGTAACGACCAAACAAACTGCATGTCTTCGGCGCACAGTGATGAGTACGGGTTAGCTTTGCACTGGGCTGGTGTCACGGTTTCGACGCATGCCGTCCTGACTTATACTGATCGATCTTTATGTAACATACTATGCTGGAAGTCTAGATCTAGAGTCTCCACCAAGGAGGAAAGAAACAAAAACATATATATGAATCTAGAGACGAATCAAAATGAAATAGATGTATATATATCAATTTACTGGTGGCGTACTGGCTTTTTTTTTCCTGGGTTATTTGCTCATAGACGATATATCAAGCATCACTATATATATTTCCTCTCAGCCCGTATGTTGACTTTAGTCCTTATCGATCTGAGGATATTGAGACGCATTTTTTTTTCACACACTTGATCGTTCCCAGGGCCTGCCATCCATAACGTACGTGACCCATTCTTTTCGTTCGCGGCATTGGACAGAAACGTTTCTTGCAGTCAAATACATACCTTGATCATAATATTAATAAAGGAAGATGCAGTATCTTAGCATCACAAACTCGCCTTCGTATTTAGTTGTCATGTGATCAATAGAGAACTACAGCGCAGTGACTTTTATCATCGTAATTCACTACTACCTAGGTCGAAATATATATATATATATTTTTTGTCGGAGACCGCAGAATCTCAGTTTCTTCTATTCAACAAATTACCCTATCTCTGCTAACGGCTCTATTTAGTAAACAGGCACCACGGCTCGTATAGGAACAATGCAGTAGGTAAAAGATTAAGATCGCATGATGTGCATGCATGATATCGATATCATGCCCTCTGTTAGGTAGATAGAGAAATCTGCGACAATTCTATTGGGTGGTGTTAAATAAAAGTGGGGCTCCCCGATTTTTTGGATTTTCCCCTTCCCCACAGTGAGGTCGGAGCTCGGCGTGCCAGTATCAGCTCTGTTTCAAGGACAAAAACAAAGGAAACTCAACGGGTTTCTAACCTGCAACAAGTCCTGGATTTGATTGATATCTGAATTGCCCATCTATCTATCTATCTATCTGTCTAGCTATCTACTGGTACACCATGCCAATGTGACATATCCTACGAGAGACAGAATAGACAAACTTTTTTCCCCCAATTTATTTACGTCCTTTATTACCCCTCCTACACCACCAGCACTCTTCTCCGCAAATAATGACTACTCCAATTGACACGACCGACCTCAACTACCGATCCCTTCCTATCCTCATCTCCTACCTCCTCCTCGCCCTCGTCCTGACAGCGTCTATAATCCGCACCATGTATCCCCGGTACCGATACCTGTCGTCTCAGTCGCAAGCACAAGTGCGAGAACAGCAATGGCATAGCTGGCGTCGCCATGTCGCCGTGTTCACGGCGCTGGCGGCCCTGAGTCTCGGGTTCACGTGGTGCTACATGTTCTCGTTCTTTGCGTACTCGTACCATGATTGGGCGTGTGAGAGGGGCATAGTCCCGGACGTCGTGGATGTGAGGAAGTTGGAGATGTGGTTGCGAGATACAAAGCTGTTCAAGGAGGCGTGGGAGACGGTCTCCGAGACGCCGCAGCGGTTCTGGTGGAGCGGGCAGATCTTTCTCTGGACGGTGGGGTGGAGTTTGTTTTTGGGCGTTATGGGTAAGTACTGCTACCAGTAGGCTAGAGCGATATATCGGATTCACAAAGTGTCCATGGTCGATTGTAGTTGCTTACTTACGTTTCATCTATCTAGGCCGCCGCTACAGTATCCCACATGTGTGGACATACATGCTCCTGGGCCAGATCGTCGCCATATCCTTCGCCCAGAGCCTGTTTTACCTCGCCGTCCTACTGTATCGCCCTGTTGCAGCCAGCAAGAAAAGGAATTCACAGGCGCTGTGGACGCCTCATCCGTCCCTCGAGGTTCTGCCACTCATGATCTCGCTGCTCAGCACCGCCATCGTCCCGTATATCCCGCGCACGCCCTACTTCCTGCCCGTCCTCATCGTGCCCCATCTGCTGCTCTTCATCCCTGCGATCCTCAATCCGAGAATCCTGCCTAAGGGCCTGGGAACTGTTCACCGCAGCTCCGAAGCCGCTACGAAGCGGTATATCGCGATTTTTAAGTGGCTGCTTGGGATCGCGCTTCTGCTGCATGCTAAAGCGACATATTTGATGCTGACGGACAACTCGCTTGTGCCATTGAGGCGCGCAGCGGACTCCTGTGCGTTTGAAAAGTCCCAGGGGATGTCTAATGGACCGTGGGGAAGATTGATCGGCACTATTTTCGAGCATCCGGCCGTTAGCAGCGTGAGCTGGGATGTGGTGTTTTGTACTGTGGAGTTTGTCAGCTGGGCGGCGATACATGGCTTCTCTGCGAAGCAGATTCTTGGAGAAGCAGCCGGCGAGAGCGGGGATATGAGGGAGAAGGATGAATGAATGGTAATAGGAAGGATGTCGGGACGGGACCATTATGGTAAGCAGGCGTGCTTTATGAGACCGTATCGGAAGCCTTTCTCGTCCGGATGAAGCGTTGGACCTGACACGCTGCGCGGTCCTCGACGCTGATTCCACCAGATCTGTCCGTTCAAAGCATTTCCGGCCTCTTGGCAACCACGATGACACCTCTGACAACGCCGCTCTTCGCCCACCAACCGAAAACGCGCCCGGCCGCTTTGAACTTCCCCAGCCCCATCCCAAACTTTCTCAACTCTTTCTCCCTTCTCTCCATGTACGCTGCAATACCGGAGAACACATACTCCGAGACATCCCGGATCTCGATGCCCTCTCGCGGATAGCCCGCGTCGACAAGCATCTTCTCGTACTCCGCTTGCGTCACGAAGTTAGAGAACGGTGTGGAAGCCATCAGGCAAACAATCCTCAAAAGGAGCCGGTCGATTAGGGACGCGGAGTCAGAGAGGATAAGGTCAAACGCCATGATCGACGCATGGATGTTGGAATAAGCGTTGTCGAAAAGAGGTGCGCGGGAGGGTTTGAAGTGGTAGAGGGTGTCCAGGGCAAGTAGCCAAGTGCAGCTGCTGGTTTGATTTCCAAACATCGCCTGCCTTAGCTCGGGACTCCATGAGCTGGGATCCGCTGCGTCTGCGCAGTAGAGCTGAACCTCCGGCGTTCTCAGCTCACACCCTGACAGCCGCTCACGAGCAAACTCCGCCTGCGCGCGGACGATCGTGATTCCCAGGTACGAGTCGAACAGAGGACGGCTGTCTCCGGTGTCGGCATCTATCCAGTCCAAGTCCTTCGTTATGTAGAGCGTCTGGTCGCCGCACCCAAACCCAACATCCACAAGCCTGACACTGCGAGGACGTTCGTGAGATTTAGACACAACAGTAACCCCTCTGCCATAGTTATCCAGCTGCAACAACCCTGCAGTATGGAAAACCCGAGCCAAAAGCGCTCTGCACGCATCTGGGAATTCCGTCTCATGCTGCCAGTACACAATACTGTCAAATCAAGTCGTCCATTGTTGAGGTTACACAGGTTGAAAATGTCTAGTACATACCTCCCAATACCCCATATTTATCCACAAGGTACTCCGAGGTGGAAGCTCAACTTGGAGAATCGCATGGTCCAGCCCATACAGACGATCATCATCATCATGATCATTATCATCATTACTACCGTCACCATTACTGAAAAGCCAACGAAACAGGCGCTTAGCGCACCACTTCCCGATCGGCAGCAGCACCGTAGCCGACATCCATCCGATGAGGAAACCATACTGCGTCTGCGAAAAGAATGAATAAGAACGAGCCGCAGAAGTTAAATCATTAAAGCTTCTTCGGAATAATGGTAGCAGCGTCGAGCTCTGCCCCTCGCTTGTTGTATTCGTATTGATAATGAACGAGCGGCAAGCTGCGAGGACGATCCCTCCTATGGCTCCTAAGAAAGCGATAATGCGCCATTGCCAGTAGGGATTTCTTCTAGGAGGCATGGCTGCGAACATAACCTAGCTTAGATGGTTGGTTGGTTGTGGTTTCATCTTGCCAGTTGCAAAGTAGTAGTACCAACTTGATGGATTGCCAAAACTGATCCGTAACCTTTCATTTAAGCGGCGTCACGTGGTCTCCATGGTGTATCGTCCCACTGAATCAGTGGGGATTCTTCAAATGGACCAATAGTTGACGGGGAGGTAAGTTGGAAGGGATCTGAAATGATTTATCGGATGGACTGAATCGCAGTAGGTAAGTTGGGAGACAGACGGAGGTATAGTATAGACTACGTGATGTACTGATTAGTGGGGGGGATGGTGCCATTGGTATGCGCAGTGCTGAAGCTTTATTCCCCGCAGATAGCTAGATTCAAAGTGTTTTGTATGCAAGATGCTCTTTGTACCGTGTACAGAGTATAAAGGGTATCGAAATTAGCTATATATCTAGTCATAGAGCTGTACAGGTATGTGCGCATGTATGTACAGTACATACTGTACAATAAATCAATCAATCAATCATCAAATAGCCAGACCTGAAATCTATCCATCCACAGATAGCTGCCAATCATGATATATAAATCTCCTCCTTAATTCATTCCCACTCCTCACTCCGCCCAGGGGACCTCAACGCCCAAGCTAGAGGCGACCCGCATGGCAGAAACAACGCAGCCCTCCAGCAGCACCATGCCATCCCAGCACCATCCGCCGGCAAGGTAGACCCCGCCGTCCCCGTTCCGCCAGCTGGCTTTCGACCCCGACGACACGCGCCCGTCATCGCGGAAGATATCGTTGATGATGCACCGGCTCTCCGGGCTTCGAAGGACCCGGGGAAACTTGGCGGATCGGATGATCTTTGAGGGGTCGATGGGTGTCAGTGGGTTCGTGGTGACGATGACCGAGTTGGGCTGCTCGTGGACAGCTTCTGTGGTTTCGTCGTTGGAGCGGAAGTGGATGTTTTGCGCCGATTGATGAGAAAGAGAAGGGTTTCTGGGTACAAATGTGTTTTCGACTATGGTTCCATACAAGGGGGACACGGTAGAGCGATCTGTATGCGCGACAGTTTCTACCGTGGTCATCGGAACCTTGCTAAGGGTGGACTTCAACGGCTCGAATATGGATGCGATGACATCTGGCGAGATGGCGAGGACCGCGATGTCGAAAACCTCCGCTTTCTCTTCCCCGCTTTTTGAGTCGAGCCATCGCAGCTGGACCCCGTTGGATCCTGGCACCACATGCGTAATGTTAATCCCGAACCTCACGTCGACTCCTCTTGCCAGCTTTCCCTGGACGCTCTGGACGCCATCATCCACGACGTAGTGGGGTTGTCGGTGCGTGCGTCTCTTGTAGGCCAAGACATCTGAGGCTGGGAAATTTAGCAGATCTTGGTGAGAGCAGGTGCAGACGCTTGACATCAATGGTAGCAGGTAGTCCGCAGTATAGCGCTGCGGGACATATATCCGTCGTAGATATTTCTCGAGCGATTCGCATGGCGATGAGGAAGACTCGTCGTAGGGAGGCACGAGATGACAGCAAATGCTGAACCATAGATACCAGAAAATCACATAGATCACCTCAACAATCCATTCCACAAGGCCCATCTTCACCGGCACCGGAGGGATTTGATGAAAGTTCGACGCATGGGTCATGTGCGGCCATACGCTCTGTCCCTTCGCAACGGCCCCCCGCCGAGGCAGTCTGGAGAAGCTAAACAGAAACGGCTGCGGGCGATATCGCACGCCCAGGTAGTCGTACATCCGGATGAGGTTGCTATAGAATCCACCGGCGAACGCGCGCATCGGGACGTCTGCCCAGATGACCTTTTTGTCGTCAGGCGAGGGAATTGAGATCGATTCCGAACTTAGGGAAAATTGGTTCCTCTACAGGATCGCAGATCATGGTCAGCCTCGCCCATGAAGGGAATCTCTCAATTGATGTGCAGAGGTACGTACTTGCTCCAAGAGCCTCACTTGATACCGCTGCTGAGGATCATTGTGCAGGAGGTACGCCGTCACCAGCCCCGCCAAACCAGAGCCGACGACAGCGACTGTCCTCTTCTCCTCCGTCATGGCTCCTTACTCATAATCGCGAATCTGTGTCTATTGAGTGGGAAAATTAGAAGAAGTGGTCGACGACATTCTCGAATGGCGAGCGTCAGAACTCCACGCATCGTGAGACGAAGCGCGTCTCGGGACAAATGGAGGCTGCCGAGCCAAGCAACCGAGGCCTAGCCATCAAGCCCAAGTTGAGGCTTTAGGGATGGATACATACTCTGTGCCGTGCTCCCGCGCAAGAAGTAGATCAGATCCCGATGTCTTCTTTATCATGAGCATTACCTCCGGAGTACTCCGTACGTAGGTCCTCGTACTCCATCTCAACCTCACCGCAAGGCTTTTTGTTGCGCCCCACTCCAGGACAAGACATAGTGCCGAGTGGATCCGACCGGGAACAAGGTATCATCTCCTAATCAGGCAATATGTCTCCATTACCTACGATTGTGGTGAGGTTGCTGCTGCGGGCGACAATGTAGCTGTGAACCCTCCAAAGAGCATCAACTTCCTCAAATCCTTGACCGGGATTCATAGAGCGTGTGCGTAGATCCCAGCTGTATTCCAGGGTACAGTTCCCCTGAGAGTCTGGGCTTCAGCGTACTGCGTATAGCAATTATCCATGTAGCGCCTTTTGTCATGTTTGCTTTTTCTCCGATGCGCTAATCTGACCAGTAAGAATGAAAGCGCCTGCGGACGACGAATTGAACGGGATGAGGAACGGCATCGGGGAGTCTCTGCTCTAGGACAGTAAGTGTTTGAGAGACCACAGCTTCAAGTTCAGCCCTTCACGAACTGTACATACGTCCGTGCGAAGCGACGATCTTCATCAAAGCTGGTCTCAGGGCCCAGGCTCAGAAGGGAGGACCATTAATAACAGGTGCAGCCTTGTGGACAGGTGGGTGCCAAGAGATCAATCTGTCTTATCAGATCAGATGACTCGCAGTGCCTGCATTATTAGTCAGCAGATGCACAAATGTGTATTAAAGTTATGCAGCAGACAGTGCGACGGATAGTCATCTCTTTTGCACTGCCACCAGGAACTGTGCAGCTTTTGAAACATTATGTCCAAGAGCTGTTGTGGAACAGCAGAATGAGGTAATGGCTTACTAAATGCATATCAACCACATGGCATTGTACTTTATGGATGATGCATTCTGTGAGAAGAGCAACTGGTAGAAGCTGCGTTTGATCTCTCACATTGGATAGAGATGATTTTCCTCGACGTGCTTGGGGAGAGAACTGGATGTATGCTCACTGTGAATCGCTTTATAGGCTTCATGAGGGGCATTTCATTCAAGTCCAGTCCACAGAGAGATGCAACTCGTATCTAGTTCCGTTCTGACTCGAGGTTTGAATTGCAACCGAGATCTGTTACCAAAACCCCACCTTTGTTTCCTTTTTGCTTTTTCATCAGCTGACAGTTAATTTTTAATATTCTCCGATGACACCTACTACTATCTCTTGTGTGCGACAGAAGAAAAGATGATATGATGCTCTGGTTCTGCTCTTGCAATTTGAGTGTGGTTCATGAGAATTAGTATTCAAGAACAAGCACTATGAGATGGGTTGGGCCGCATGTTCGAGACTACTGGGCGTAGAAAGACCACATCCTCATGTTAAGACCCAGTGGTCTGCCTTAAACGCCGCTGAATCTCGGGAATATCTCCCGTGTCTGATAGACATCGCAGTCACAACTGTTTAGCGTTTGTTCTTTCACAACCTATCCGAGTCCAGAGATGCCTAGCGGAAGATGGATATTCCCAGGAACAATGGGTTACACAATGCAGGGTGGCTTGTCTCAAGTGAAAGGGCATATCGCAATCCACGAGTGTGCCTTGGGAAGCGCCTTGAAGCCAATTGCCCCATATAAGGACGCCGATAGGACCGTGGGCCGCTCTCAAAGAATCCGGCGTCCATACATATATGGTTATCCATTATGGACGGCGGCAAACGAGGACTATTGCTCACGCTCGTCGCTCTTGGCGGTCTGGCGATTACTACGCGGGCGCAGACCAACATCACCGCTGATCTCTGTGTCGACCCCTCTGGGTTCACCTCTTGCAACAGCAAGGCGAAGGCTGAAGGGGATAATTGTGTGAGCACCTGTGGAGGATTGACGAACTGTGTCCTTGATTGCGGCTGTGTATATTTCCAGAAACTCTTCAACTGTGTTGGTCAGAGCTGTTGGAACCAGGTTTGTACTGTACCTGTTACCTGAAACTAGTGGTTACCGTTTTGACTGATCCTGGCTCCGGGATTTTCATCCAGGTATACTCGTGCCAATACCAGCTCTTCGTTGAGCAATACTTCGTAGCATGTCCCGTGGCCACGGAGCCGATCCCCTTCTGGCCCGCGCCGGACAACGCGCCCGGGGGGTGTTCCTGTAACTTGGGCAAGGTCCTGCAGTCCGCGTTCAGAGCCACAAAGGAGGAAGCCTCTTGCATCGACAAAGCCACTCAAGACACAGATATTGACAACCTCAGCCAGATCACGCACGACAGCACAGGCTGCTCCTGCTGTGCAGTGAGTGCTGGTCTATCTGCGTATGTTCAAGCGTCAAACATCCATGAATATCCATCCTAGCCATCGGCAGCCCTAACTGTACGGACCAAATATAGTTTCTACGAGATCTGCCCCAAGACGATCCCCGCTAGAGCTGGTGCGGACATCTGGCTCCACTACTCCACCCTATACGGTGTGGCTCTCAACTGGAACGCCTGCGGCAACGTCCTCGAGTCCTTCAACTGCATGAACGATCTCGGATTTTCCGCACCATCCGACAAGTCGAACGAGTTCTACCGCCCCGGTGACTTCCCGAAGAACGGTACGGAGACGCTGTATAATACCGGTGGCAGCCTCACGGTTCCTCCCAGCGGCAAGGTCTTCACCTGGCATCAGTCGACTGCGACTTTCACCGTCACGGCGGCGTCTTACAATGGCAAGAACGTGCAAGCGGCGGGAACGACTGTTGCTGGTGTGGCAGCTACTGGAACTGTAGATGCGACCGGAAGCGGAAATACAGGAGCCTCATCTCCGGGCTCTGCGGGGGCTGTGACGACTGGATCGTCGGCGGCACTGGAGTTCAAGTTATTTACTATGTGGACGTTTGTGCTACCGAGCTTGGTTCTATTGTTAAGTGTGCTCTGACTTGCAACCATGAATTAAAGGTCTTTCCGGCTGAAACCAAAAATTTCAGACGCGACTGATTGGTTCATCTTATGCACATGACCTTCGTTTAGAAAAGTGCTCTCGTATCTCATCTGCTATGGCTCGATGGGAGTCAGTAGATTAGTAAAACAATACAATTCTCATACCCTTCCGCAGAGCCATATGGTTGCAATTTAGTTTTGTATGATAATCGTATGTTGATCATTTACACAAGTAGTCATATTTCTTTCCGAAAAGAAATTTCCAGAAGAAATACAACAAATGCCAACTATATATCACATCAGGCAGGTGCCCGCATGGCCGAGGGATCTCGTGATCCAGACTACATCGTACTTAGGAGGTACCTGAGTATCTGACCTCCCCTGTTATATATCAGTTAAGAGTGAGGCGTAAAATCTGTATTTCAAGTACGAATTTCATTGGACGGCAAAGAATGTGTATACATATAAAGTAGCAAGTACATTAAGTAGGTGCTTGCTTCGGGATGGGTGTTCACTGTATTGGTCTTTGTTACAGACGCTGGTCGATCCGTACATAAGTTTCAACCCCTTGCACTATGTCACATGTTTCATGCAGTAACAGCGTAGTAAGTGCAGCATGCAATTATTCGGGCTCAAAAAAGGGTACTACCAGTGGCCGTCCCACCCACTTAAGCCACGTGGTACATCTTCATAGCATCTACTTACTCTACATTGAACAGGCTGCTTGATTTGGTGCTCTTGGAGCAGCCGCACGCCGATCCGGCCAGGTCTGCCGTATAACTAACTGCAATGGGTAATCTTCTAGAAGGTCCGGGCCTTCTCGGAGGGATCTTCCTCTGACATACCTACTCCCGTAGATAATTCCATGATAATAGACCCCAGAGTATCTAGCGCTTACGTGAGATGCTTATGCGCGTCACGCGACATCATCCAGGAGACGGGCTATTCGATATCATCTCTCTTGTAAGGTAGGAGGGAGAAAGTCCAGAGAACACACTCAGCATCCCGAGAGGTTGAAATCTGTCACTTCAGTCGTCGATGGGGCTTTTCCAGCCGCAGATCGTCGGCATCGCCGCGACTGAACAAGGTTAACGTTCTCAGACTGCTTGAGATCCATGCAATGTCGTCATTCCTGATACCATAGGTAGGTGCCTAGGTCTGTGTACCTAGGTACTGTACCTATGAAGGAGATGAGATAATCTTTAGCTATTTGATCGCAAAAGAAGTTTTAGGGCACATGCTGATAACTGAGTGTTGGACCCTGCAGACACAGTCAACGGTCTCCTCTCTTGTTTGTATCTGAGAAAACGCGCAACAGCTCATACTGCGGATTGTTCATCAGGGCCCCGAAGAAGAATCTCGATCCCACAGGTGCACGCGGGATGTTCGTGCGGTCGGTGCTGGGCAGGACCGGGCACCACGGCGGCTCCTCGGGGTACGTAGTCCGTACGCTGCCGAGTCCCGAAGCACCCCAGACCCATACGGTCTGGTGCGGGCTGGCAGGATCCGTACTCAGAGTACGGAACAAAGTCAGGCGGTGAGCTGGAGCCGACCGGCGCATAAGCTACTTTCAGCCCCGCGTCCATCCATATCTACACTGCCCACCAGATCGGGCAGACGCTCGAATGGGTCCAGACGCGTAGGGCTGCGACTACTCCGTAAATTACGTGCATACAGTGTGTACTGTACATTTGTCCTTATCAGCAAATTTGCAAGTCCTGACGGTGATTTACTACCATATTACGCAGATGCACGGACCAGGTGTGTATTCTTCGGAACTCGAAGTTCGCAGGCACATGGCAGCATTTCGGGGTGCTTGTCAGGTTCATCAACAATAATGATGCAGGTCGGCATTCAGCATATGGATACTAAGAACCTGACACTGTTAAATGATGTACTGCGCCCAAATCCGGCCTGAAATCGCCATCTGAACAAAGTTGCCTCTGTTGACACAGAAACGATTCCACTACTCATTGTCTGAAAAGTTGCAGTTTAGAAATCATGGATATCCCATTGCTGACAACCTTCCGTCGAATTGGGACGTCCTACGATTTGGAATCGTGTGGCTCTGATACTCTTTGGTATCGTCCCCTGGAAGCGTTACTGGTCTTAGGGGGAAATCTTAACTAAAAGTTAGCTAAGACTTAGGGGCCTTAACTAGATAGACCTTAACTAAACCGTTACAGTACCTACAGTCACATGATTTCATCTCCAGGAGGTCCCGATTTGGGCAGCAATACCACTTCAGACTGCAATATTGCTTCTTTTTGTAGCCAGGTATTTTTTTTCCGACAATACAAGGCGACAAAGTTGGTCGCAAATGGATTGCCTTGGCGTAAGGCAACCGAACAGAAATCGACAAAGTCGAATGGGCGGTTGATCTTAGGTCTGAAGATTGTCCCTACGGATCTACTACCTATGTAGCCCTGTGGTAGGCTAGTAGGTATAAAGCCCGATGCATTTTCCACGAGGAAGGGGAAATCTTCCTTGAATAATGATACGGCAGACTAAGAGACAGGTTCTAACACAGTCATATTCACCTCATATCTCTGCAGTCATTATTTGAAATGGCTTACCCATCATCGAACAATCCTGCTGGCAGAGTTGACCATGGCCTTCGGTAAGTTTTCACATTTATGTCTAGCTGAATGCATCACTATGAAACAGAGGTTATTCCTTCTTTTACTACCTACATATTTAACGTTGCATTTAATTTGTTTATCGTATATCTTTTCTCCGTCAAACAGTGGTCTCTTATGCATCTCATATAGTTTCTTATATATTTTACATGCCCAAATCTAAACCCACCAATAGATGCCACAACGCCCTGTCAGGGTCCTCGCCGCCCGCTCCTCGTCCCCCAAATGGCCGGGAACACAACCTCAGGAGTATCGGGGCTTGGACTACCGAAACGAGTCAGCTCCGACAAACCGCCTCTTCGACCAGCGACAACATAAACAACACTCCGCCAATGCTCCAGGCTTTCCTGGATGAACACCCAAAAGAGTCCAGCTGGTCGCATGTTACCGCTCAAGCGAAATAGGATTTTCTTTCTCCCTCTCGAAGCGATGAGGATTGATTCTTACTTTGCGGCCGCCTACAGGAAGGCAGTTATTTATGGATGGGCGAACGTGGGGAATGCATGTTGTTTTTCTCCAGCGAGATTTGGTATCTCTTGTTTCTAGGATTTTTCCGCAACGGGAAATGGGATGAAGATGCCGGTCGGAGCCGGAGGAGTTCAAGGAATATGTCTATCCATATTCTTTTTTTCTATTGATTGTTCTTTTGATTTTTCTTCCGTACCAGTATGTGGATGACATTTAATTGCAGTTGCAGTCAAATTCAGGTATTTATCTTGCTTGGCACTGTGTTTCTCAACATAATGACATAATGAAGATTTTTCCTGTCCAATATTTGCTTATAGGCGGCACACTAGTAGTACTGTACGGAGTACATGGAAAGATCCATGGATGGTTCCCGCGTTCTCCGCATACCCTACTACTTCGGGTCGGTACAATTGAGGTGGGATGCAGATGCACCCTGTATAAATCGCGACTTTTATTTGTCTGAAATTTTCCTTATTGATGCAAGTAGAACCCGCCTCCTTCACCCCTCTACCCTCCAGAGAAAAAGTAGGTATGTATGTATGTACTGTACATACAGACAGTGCATGTTCGGCATCCCGGGGCGTCACACAGTTGATCCACAAGGAGGATCCGAGAGACCCCTTGAAGCCAACGACAATACGTAGGCACGAATGATTCCATTACGATAAAAACCAGGGACTGACGACCTGTCGCTCACACTTGCACCAAGATCTGCTTCAGGCTGGGGATATCTTGCTCTACTGAAGATTCCACCTGTTTGGTCGCGGCCCTGACCTCGTGAGTCGCCATCCTCGAATAAGAGCATGACAGCAACGCAGGTCATCGTCCAGACACTATTCCGAAGCTGTCAGTCCAGAGGCGCACTCATATACACAGAAGAAAAGGCGGCGGTCATGCCCAAAGCTGCTTCCGGACGACATTGGATCGATTGCTCAATTGGTCCATCTTGGCATGATGGTCAAGGAAGTTCTTGTTTCCGTTATCCTCCCACACGTACCAGTAGGCTGTACATAACTTTCAGGTGGACTTGTCTGGAAGGATCCCTCAACGCTATACAATTACGTGTCTCCTAAAATCTTAGAGGACAGCAAGCGAAATTAAACGACATAGTCGCAGCTGTCCACGGGTTCAACCTACGACCGCTTGTTTTCCTTTGTTTCCCGTCTCTTCAGATCATCCATCTTGTCACAGAGACACAAGTTGCCGCCGGAATTGACCCTAGTCGAGACCATTGCGGAAGCGCCGCATGCGGCTCTTTCTGCAAGATGCCAAAAAGGGTTACTTTAGTACCTACCTAGGTACCTCCTGACTTGCAGTTGCATCTTGTACGCTTCACCGCCTAAATTTCAAACTGGACTGTCTACTATGGACGAAGTCTCTAGCTCAGTGAGTTCATCGCTCTTCGCGTGGGGGACAATAATATTAATGCCCGGTCAGAAAGCAGGATTAATCAAGGCGTACCAGCTAGCGGGGCTTCGATCAGGGTTACTAATTTTAAATAGGGGCCGAAAAGGTTCACCGAAGGAAGAAGGAAAGAAGGAAATGCAGGTACGTCAGGTGGGCGGCCGGCAAAGCTTGCCGTGATCAAAGCAGGATCGACGAGCGGCGTTCTTCTTCAACCAACGTCCGATTCAACTAAGCGTTCCGAGACCGATCAAGGGCGGCTAAGCCCTGCGAGGGGTGCTGGTTAGATCGAGTTTACTGTCTAGGTGCGGTTGGGCGCGTTGCAGGAACGGCGGGTAGACGATACCCCAGCCTAGCGCTCATTCTACGCAGTAAGAGGTATGTACTCCATAGTGTGGCGAGAGTACAGCACACAGCTTAGTACATCACACGGCATTCCCCAATCAAGTGGTCCCGAGACGTGTTTCCAGAAAAAAAAATGCTGATTCTAAATTAAGACTTGCAAGTGAGTATCGATTCGAATGTTGGATATTGGTCATATTGCTCGAAGCGCGTCTAATGATGGCAGCAGGCGCGCCGTTGTCCCGTGACGCCTTTAGCAGGCAACCCAGAGACGAAGCTCTGTGATCAATCCCCAGACTCTGCAAAAGGATCTCTAGCTAAACCCTATCCACGTCCGGTCACGAGGGGCAAAGCCGCTAGCTAGTGCCAGCATGGCAGCGGATCCAAAGAGCCAGCCTTGCTGCACGATGAATGCTGGAAGCTTTTACTATTTCCTTAATCTGCAGCTTTGCGCGAGTTAAAGCCGCATGGAAGCGGGATCGAAAATGCTCTCCTGAGGTCGTTGTCTCAAGCATGACGCAGGGCCATCCAGTCCTTCCACATCCATGGTGGAGAGTGGTCCGGTGCCTGGCTGACACTGCAGAGAAGTGATTTGCTTTCGTCTCGTAGGTCCCACTTTTCAGATCAATTACCCTGATTACAGGGGTATTCTGTTGTTTTATGGCTTCATCAGGGAAAGCTGAGTGATCTTCACCGCAGGTCCCTAACGCTTGGCTCGTATCCAGAAGATCTTGGAAAGACTCGCTGCCGTGTGCTCTACTGGAGAGCAGAGAGATCGTACGTGGCAGACACTGACATGCTACTCATGAGCACCTGATAGAAAGTTACCATGCGCCTTTCCCATCTCAACTGGATTGAAAGACTGTCCCTGCTGGAATCATACCTATATAATAAGCCTCTCGAAGCGGTGTTTCTCCCGCGCTGAGATACCTGTTCTCAGGGACCCCAAGCCAGTCTTCTCTGCTTTTCTCTCATCATATATCCACATCGGGTAGCCTAGCACACTCTATGTGCACTCTGTATGTATACTTGCCCTAACCTGAATATGTCATTTCCTGTCCCATTTTAACCGTCTCTCTGCAGATATCTATTCCAGCCTCACTAGAACCATATCGACCTAACGTTCTATCGATAATACGCATGACTAGTTCCTTGAAAGGCTCTGATCATGCTGGAGATGCGGGGTAAGTTTTGTCTACCACATATCACATGGTTCACATATAAATGCATTATTCCCGAACCAATATGGTTAGGGTATCCTATCGTCTCGACTAACATAGAATTCTTTAAACTAGACACGACAAACTCAAACCTGGACCAGGAGGAATCTCTCCAAGGCATCGGTTCCTGGGCTCTTGAAACCGCCCAATCTCCTACCACCGAACATCTCCAAGAGATCCCCTTGTCAACCAGCGATAACAGCGAGAACAGCAATAACAGCGACGAAAAAGACTCGAGCAACGACAGCGATGAGAGCAACGCTTCCTGAATGGTATTTGTGACAAAAGAGTTGCAAGGATAAAAGACGACGCGCTGCCATCTGTTCCGTATGCAAAGTCAATCTATGAGACTGTACATGTACTTAATGATATCCGCCAATTGATGCATGTACAGTACTATTCCACTATTCCTACTATACGCCCTTCTGTTATTACAATTATTATCCGAGTAGTATCACCAATATTATGCCTGTCTTATCAGCATATATTTTATAGTTATTGACCCTAGTTGTCTTGAAGTCTCTTATCATCACCCTCATTGGATGAGATGTACGTCCTGGTACAGAGCTACTGCTACTGCACACTGCCAACGTGACCTACAGCACGGAGGGATCCGCGTTCCCGTCGCAATAATTCCGACGTACATGTTAGCAGAAAGAGCCGCAACTCCAAGTACTCCGTAGCATGTACATACGGATTGACGTGGAGTACGTACACAGCATCATCATCATCATCATCCACATTGTGCTGTTCACATCCAGAATTTGAATAGCTTTACCTCCAGCCTAGATGGTTGTATTGCTGCTATCATCACCACTGTCACAAAGCCCGAAACGGGATTCGGCCAACAAAGAATTTAGTTGACACCTGAGATATCGATCAGTGCTAACCCTGAATATTTCCCGAGAGTAAAGGGGAGGAAAGACACCGTGGTTTGTCGCAACGATCGCCAGAGTGCCTTCTACATTGTTATCAGTCGAGACTGAACGACGGTAATGTTGCGAGGGAGAAGGGCAGTCCCTATACAGCAGAATAGAACAGGTACCTAACCCGAGGTACTGTACTTAGCGAATATTCCCAGAGCTTGCGGTGACAGTGGCACCAGGTGTGAAGCTTCGTATGCCAAAAACAGATGATGGGAACAACCGTACTGTAGATTAGGTACCTGGTACAGTCTTACTGGTCCCATGTTTCCCCATGTGGTTCTTGACTGTAGATGGATTTTTTTTAAATAAAAGACTCTTCTACCTCAACCTTGCCGAGGCATATCAGCCTTTTCCTTTAAGGATACAAGGTGCTTGAACATTCAGTTGCCAGTATTGGAGCCTCAAAACTGTCCTTCTTTCAGATCAAAATCGGGGGCAGAAGACAGACGCGTGCGCGGCAAGCTACCTGCGTAGAACCGCTAACTGGGCTGATTTTTCGAATTTTGAACGTTCCATTCGCATGGCTTTCTGGCCGGTCTATCAGATGCGAAGATACCAAACAATCCGGGGCTCTTGCGTTCACTGAAGCTACTACTATTCCTCAGATTATGGAGTACATTAGAGAGAGTTATTAGTCAGACAGTCTCATGCAAAAAAGGCAGACATTCCCTGCCCCGGATTTACATTCCTAGCAAGCCGGTGGCTTCTGGAACATTTAGAGTTTTCCTACCCAGCCCCGGGACGGGTCGAGATGGTCCTATAACTTCCTGTTATGGCGTGGTTTGGCACATCGGTGCGGGAGATATGAAGTTCTAGCTGAGATCCATGGATGGCTCGGGGAACTGCCGAGAACTTTAAAAAAGATATCTTGGTATATGCTAGTGTGAGACTTGAACTAGTACCCATTCAGTTCCAGCGAGCGTTATCTTCATATGGACAAGACATGGATGATCAGAGGAAGCCATGACATCATAGCATGCACTATGCTCGTCACGGTGGACGGTGACATCGACTGGGAATCTCAATGACGCGTATGATATACGACTACTGCCTTGGTTACCGACATCCCGGGGTCTGATCACCCTCTTCAAAGAAGGAATACTTAAAAAAATTAAAGATTACTCGGTACAGGACTATCGTGGAAGCAATAACTAACGCTTCGTTCAACTCACATGGCATTGTTAAGCTCTCCTCTCACGTTTCTACTGTGACCTTGCTAAATCTCGGATTCATCTAAGTTCAGACTAAATGGTGGATCCCCGGAAAAGGTTTCCGGCCAAGAGGTATAAGTTCCTGGTACTTGTTTAAGTGTATCCTAACGCAGGGGAAACATACCGATTGGCGAAGTTTTCCCCTTCTACAATCCTAGGGTCGCATGGGCAGTGGTAAGGTTGCGAGATAACTGAAGCCTCTTGTGTTGACCATAGCGTTGCAAGACATATGAAAAGTCTAATTAAGGCCACATGGTCTGGTTCTTGGCTAGAAAGTCACTACTTTTCTATTTCAGGTATGTACTGCACTCAGTTCCATGTATCTCCGGATATTAACTTCTATTGGTCTGCCTGTGGCGCAAATTAGAACCGACGTCGAACTCGCATCAGATAAGCTTTGACGGAGATCCTTGTTACAAATGACTCGTCTAAAGACAGCTCTCCTGGCACATCGGGAGTGTTCCGAGCGACGGTCCAGGCACCATTTCTTTATAGTAGTGACACACCTAACGCCCTCTTTTCGTGCGACCATGGAAGCAAGCGATCCTGTCAGAGGCCTGCGTATGGCGGTTGGATCACCGGAGTATATGCACAGCTTGTCGCAGAGATCGCGCCAAGCGCGCCATCTGCAACGGTTCCTTCCCAGTCATCTTGAGTTGGTATCCAGCCAGAACCTCCCCGATTTAGAATTCTATCGTCGAATCGTCACCGTCATCACTCGGGCTATGAAAGTTTTTCTGTCACACATGAAAAGCTTTGGATACCTCCAGTTGGATGCGTCTTGATCTGGATCGTGCCTTTCCTAATCTCTCGGTGATGCAGGAACCAAACCGAATGCGGGATCTGTTCGGATGGAAAACTTTCCCCCCTGGAATGATGGGGTCCTCCATAGTTGTCCAAACCAGAAGAGCAGAATTCGCGATTAGGGGATCCAAGGACTGGAATTGAAAAGCTTGTCACCACCACTGATGGCGTCACAGAGTTCCAGGGTCATGCTTTTGCTTCTGATCCATTCCCAGCGTCCGCGTACGTGGTACCGTCCGGGCGGCGTGATAAAAACCCTGTGGCGGTGAAAATGCGCGCTGTCAAAATGATCCTGAGGTCCCTGGTTTTTCTTTCAGGCTCATATTTTCTTCATTCTCACTCTCTTTTCAGAAGAAATCTCAACTTACCCTTTCTCCGAGTGATATTCCTCGTTGTTTCTGTGCAGTTCGCCGTCTCTCTTAATCTCATCTGTACAAAGTCACATGCAGCTTTTGCCCAGTTTCCCTTTCGGACTCCACACTGTCTATCTCCAGACTTGAACCATATACTGTCATTATCCATCATATTCTCCTCCATCAGGGATCCACAAGCAAGCGTCCGCATTCAACACATACATCGCTTCAGCACAAATTACAGGTCATTTTCTTAGACGATCCCCGAAAATGAACCATCGCCCTGTCTCCCAGGATCAGAAATCAGAGAGCTCCTCTACACGCTCATGTATAGGGAGTGAGTGTTACCAAGAGACATCCGATACAAGTGCCCCTACTGCTGGCGAAGGGCGAAGGGAACAAGTATGGCAGGAACCTGACCAACACGGTCAGAATGGAACATCTAGGAGGGATCCTGGTAGTTCAAAAGACGGACAGAGGTTTGCTCTCAGCCACGGTCCCGGAGCAGTGCAAGATCACTGACTTTCTGTCAAGCGGATCAAGCGCTCACCATCAATCCGACCTTCAGAGGATAGGATTCCAATTTGTTCACCACGACACACTGCCGTCTCATTACCCTTGCAACCTTGACCATCTTCCCCCAGGGAGGGACAGATCTGACGAACGTACACGGAAAGCTCCAGCTCCCCTCCTTGCTGCCTGGACTCATAGCTGGACCGTGAGCGAAGCTCAAAAGGTATCGGCGTCCCGAGAAAGTCAGCAAAATAGCAACATGACAAACAAACATAGCCAGGGCTCTTCTACGATCTAATAAGGGTTCTATTGAAGTGGCGCTCTCCAGTACCATTGTCAGGTACAAAGGTCTTGTGTACTCTCACACTCTGGTACTGTATATGCTAAAAGTGCTCTGTTATATCCTGGAATTCTTTTTTTTCCCACCTTGATGTCATCGGTATTGCTCGTTTGGGCAATTAATGTGTCGAATAACATTATCCGCTATTATTTACGATCATACCCGCACCTCCCCAACGTCCAACATCCAACGTCCTCATTCTTCTGATTATTTGAAGTGTTTCCCGATGCATATAGATTGATGTGCTGACTGCACCACGTTTGCATCTTTAAGGTTGGTGAACAGAGAGCTTCTACTTGATGTACCGCAGTGCAGTTTATATGAAGCTGTTCATGAAGTGCTTGTCTTTGATAATTGTCTCCACGATCAATTTCAAATTTATTTTCATGGATATATTATTTAGTTTTATGGATGCACGACTTGTTTCCAACGGTCTGCTATCCAGGCTTGTTTTGCCTATGCTCTCAAGAAACGCATCCAAACCCAACTGCTTCCCTCCCTCCAACAGACCATTTTAGGTTTGTTTATGACTCCATGAGTGAGTGTGCTGAAGCGGAGTTTCATACCTTAATAAGTTAGCGATGTTCGTCTTCATGCCGTAGTGAACTTTCTCAGCAATGCATTCGATGCATCATGTGACATGACATGATGCAAGCACACACGCGAGCTGTTGCCCAAGCTGCAAGCAGAATTGAAGCCAAACCGCCTGCCGGTTGGTTGAGGCAGGTTCCAAGGTTGCTGCCGCACGGCAGTCCTCGGGTCAGGAACACTCTGCCGTCAAAACAAAAGCCCTCCTACTTACATCGGGAACGTCCTAAACCCTTCACCGTTCCCAAGCAAGCTTGCCCTTTCACGTTCCAGGTTCAAGGTTTCCAATTGATATGGACCCGTCCTTGTGAGATAATAATAAGGCTAGGTAGGATCTACCTACCCGCGATTCGAGATCGAGCCACAGGTGCTCCACCTATCCGACGACGCCGACGGGAGTTTACCAGACGGGACTGTGCGGCGCGCGCCGCACCGTGCCGTGCTTAGCCGAAACTGAGAAAAGTTGAGAGAGGCAGGGTCCGGGAAAAGTGGGGAAGCCACCTAGGTACTTAATTGGTACTGAGTTGCTTCAGGTACTGTACTGTATCTATCGTAATAGGTGAATTTGGAGGACACACGAACTTGACTGCGAAAAAAAAGAGCATGATTATATTGACAGTGAACTGGAGCTGGTATCTGAAAGATCGGAATTAATTCCTCTCAGTAGTGCGAGTGGATGCAACCTTACTGTAACTGTACCCGGTGGAGTCCCGTCCCGTTTCCTCGTGGCACTTCCCACTCCACTCACTCCACTTGCCTCCGCCAGGCCAGACCCCACAGCATTTCCTGGAGTAGTACTTGTGTACAGAGAGAGTATCTAGCATACACCGTATCATACAAAACTGCTGGCACAGTCATTTCTTCATTCCGACAGGGACAGGGGCAGATTTTACTCACCTGGCCCAGCTGGCTCTCTACGGAGTATTATTCTCCATTTTTGTTCTATCTAAATAATGTAGTTTGTGCACGGATGCCTGTACACTCGTACACTTTTGCGCTTTTATTCGCGTTCTGAGTTATGTAACATACAAGATTGGGGGCGGGCGCAGACTGCGCCGCCAAAAAAAATCTCGTCTATATGTAACATATGGACTTCAGCTCAGGACGATATTGTCCTGTACACACTGTGCATACATAAATGGGTCGGTAGCTGGAGGTATGTAGGTAGGTTTATTTAGTTGTCCAATAATAATAAGGAGAGGTCAAACACCGCGAATTCTTTTTTGTACTGGACAAAGGGCTTGCTCGTACGTACAGTACGTACGTACAGCACTACTCAGTAGTATGTGCTGGGTGATCAGTGGACTCCGTACGGAATGAAGTACGTCGTCGTCGTCGTCGTCGTAGTAGTAAACGAAGGCTAAAAAAACCCTGGAGCGAGCAGGCAGCAGCAGCAGGTGTTCTTTCTACCTGACAAGATATATTATTGTAAGTAAATATAGTAAGGCGGAGCGGGAGCGGCAGCGGGAGAGCGCTCAGCGCGGGTCCGCGCAATCCCAGCGCTTAGATACGGCTCGAGGTCAATGTCATGGCCATTAACTTGAAGTGAAATTGGGGTTCCTCCATTCAGCCTCCGCGTAGGTGGTGGTATGGCTTTGCCGCATTGGGATGGGATGGGACCTTTTCTTCAGTTGGGCCCGATCAAGCACAAGCGATATATATAGTAGATGGTAGGCGCCGTGACGCTAGGGTAGCTCGTCTAGTAGTACCTAGCGCTGCGCAGGACACTGTCTTCGGTTCTAGGTAGGAAAGCTGCTGGAGGAGTCGTCTGTATCCTCCACTATCCATTCCACGCCTGCTGGCCTGCTGGCCTGCTGACCTCCTTGCTTGCCAGGCAACTACATAACTCGGGCTACCGGCCTCCGGAGCCAGAACACTGCCACGGCTCGGGCCGCAAAAAGTGTTCCAGACTCGACGAGTAGAGTTTGGTGGGGAGGAGGAAGATGGTCCCGTTGAACTGATCTGCTGTTGCGGGCGGTCGAGAACCATAACGGTGGATCTTGCAGATGATTGTTAACTTGACGGATTGCCCGTACAGAACAGAAGTGGGCCAATGATAATAAAATGGCGTGCTTGACGCCGTTGGCTGTCTAGTACACGGTAATATGTTCCTTCAACATGCGGATCTTCTGCCGGTAGTAGTGTCAGCTGGGGGCATCAGGGTCGTCCGTGCCCGTGGGATCGAATCATATGTGTTGTATTATTAATCTTCGGGGCTGTGCAAGAAAGACTAGTAGCCCTGTGCCTTAGTGTGCATGCAAGAAATTGAGTATTGTGACAGGCAGAGGAGTTTCAGAAAGTGGAAACAAAGTGCGGAATTCTAACCGCGTGGAGCGCGGAGCTCGAGCTCTATCTGGAGGCGCGGGGCTGGCAACGGCGATGCTATTCATCACGGTGGACAAAGCAATTGAACTCCTGCTCTGGCTACTGAGAGTGGTGGATTGGGCAGCAACAATTTTTTGATGTCTGCAGCGCAGCGCTATCGGAGTAGACAATAGTAATAGTGGTTACATGCTTTCTCACTGCTGACGGCGTGTGGTGAGTTGCCCACGCCTGTCGTCGACGCCATGTCATGTCATGACATCTGTCAAAAAATAGGAAGTCACCGAAACTCAATTGAGAATTTCCAGCAGTGCACTTCACCCGAGTCGTCAGCTGATCGACGAAGTCAGGACAGAGGAGTTGGCTTTGGGGTGGACGATGAGTCAATCTGTACTTCTATCTTCTCCAGGAAAGGCGTTCCGCTGCGAAAAAGGCGGTCAGCGTGCGGCTCCTCAGTATCTGGCAAGGTCAGCTGTTGGAAAAGAGTTTTATCAGTGCCTGCCGCTGATGAGTTGGCAACGCGCTTCAGCGAGCGACCCCTGTCTAACTGCTGCTGGAGGCTGTCAGGGATCTGCGGATCCCGTAGCTCTGGGAAAAAAACATGCCAGAAAAATGACTGGGAGATGATGCTGGGAGTGTTCCTCATCGTTGCGTGCAGGGTTGGTAGGGGGAGGGCGGTGCACCTTGACACGAACTCCGCAGCCCTTTGCGCCCCACAGACACGGACGCTGACAGGGGTCAGCTTCTTGATGCTGCTTTCAGATCTCTATCACCATCTAAAACTTTTGACAGGCGTCACATTCTTAGAAAGCCTCCAAAATGGCTTGTCAGCACTTTATGCTCCTGGAAAAAGACACATCAGTTTGTACGATTAGATCAGATCTTTGGAAGAGGTTGGACGTAAGCTAAGAGTCTGAAGACAGGCGCACTCGGTGCCCCGAAACGGACAGAACCAGCACGCGTCGAGCTCGAGAGCGATGCGCACGGACATGGACGTCGAGCTTGGAGGACTGCCCAGGTGGTCCGTGATCCCAACTGAGATAATGCTGTGCTGCGTGCCTGCAGAGAATGAGGAGGCCAGTGTCTGTCTAGGTATGTACGTATATGTGCTGCATACCTCATGCGAACAAGTCCTTCTGCCCACGGGCCTAAGCTGCTCGAACTCGACCGGAATTACTATCTGTCGTCAACTTTCTCTAGCTTAAGATGTACAGAATTACTCTGTAGTATGTACTGGACATACACCCTGGCACATGCGGAGATTTGCGTTGTCAGTTCCCATGATGGGGGCCGCTCCGTCAATCGCTCCTATGGCCTGGGACCTGACGGCGGACGGGCGCCCAGCAGACCAGCTCCGCCACTGCCAAGAGCTTCATGTCGATGACCCGATTGCAATTTGGGTTAAGGGTGACGCGCCAGAGCTTTAAGGCCCCAAGGTGGACGGAGTCTTATCGCGATCAAGCCTTTCACTTGGACGTCGACGCGCCGCGGCCAACGGCGAGACGGTGCTTCGTCAGTCTTTCACCGGTAATAAGGCAAAACTTGCCTGTAATTTTCCCGCAGGAGCCCGTTGGGGGAAGCGAGGCGTCTTGGTCCTGGCGCAGGAACAAGAAAACGTCAGGACCTAGGAATTCGGGGATGCTCTGCAAGGACCTAAGGGATGCAAACTCCTCCACGGACCCGTGCAACAAGCGGCGTGGAGACGACATGTTCCGCAGCATGGCGGAGATCACTAACGACGCCGTACCGGTTAGCAACGACGGAGGACCGTATCAAGTTTCATCACTTACTGCTGGAAATTATTGGTCAATTCTGCCCGCACATGGAGAGCGGAAACCCCACCTGGAGGATGCGCGGTTTATCAGGTACGGAGCATTGCTGCAACTCCTCCTTCGTCCTTGTCCGTCAGGCCTCCCATTGGCGTCACGGCCTCTCCAGGGACGAGCTCGAGGGACAGAAATGGGCGAAGTTAGGTCAACGCTCATCCCGCCGCCTCTCGTCCGGGTCGGTCAGCTGTCGCCTTCCATGGCGGGCGAGGGCAGAGGACCATCCAACATCCAGCGTCTAGTACTCGCCCGCCGCTGTATTGCTGTCGACACTCCAACCAGCCTCACTTTTCCTCCCTCTGCGGTCCGCACCTCGAGACTTCACCCGACCTGGCTGCCCCGTCATTGGGTTGGGGGTTGCCTCACTGCCTGCGCAGACAGTCTTCAGTCACTCACCGATGCTGTCTACTCACAAGCAGACAGAGCTCGAGTCCCGAGCTGTTCATCGTGCCTCCCGTCGCCTCCCGAGTCCCGGCGTCCTCAGGCCCGTGACTCGTCTCCTCCGCCGTTAGGCAGGGTGCTTGTCGTGGGCGAGCAGCCCGCTCCGCAGAGCTCTGTCACTGCCCCAGCCATGCCTCCTCCGCAGCATATAATCTAGGAGATGCCTCTCCCCAGCCGTGCGTTTCGGTCGCCTATCCTCTATCACACCTTGAGCGGATGGCTAGGTGCTGACCTGCACTGAAGACAGTGCCCCGCCTGGCCCCTCCGCTGCAGCTCTCTTTCCATTACACCCCCCATCAGACCCCGTCGCCGTGCACTGCCCTCTGACTTTGCCATCTTGTTGTTTTGGTCGGACAACTCTATACCGTTTCCTGCTCTCAGTCTTCTATCCAGAAAATCGTTCCTCTAACGACTCGTCTCGTGTCCGCCGTCGCAGCACGGCCAGTTTACCATGGAGCCGCCCGATTACTGTGACGGCTATCACATGAGCCCCACGCCAACAATCGACCCTCGACTCCTCCGTTCACCTGGTGGAGGATGCCCTAATTCAGACACAATGTCTACGGTGGGTGTCTCCATCCGTACTGGCTGCCATCAGAAGCTGATAGTTGATCCAGTCAATATATACCTCCCTGTCGCCGTTGTTCAACAACCCTCCCCCGTCGAGTCAAACGAGCCAAGAGTTGCACCAGGAGCAGGCGGAAGATCCAGATTCGGAAGCCGTACATGGTTATCCCAGCCCTTCCGGAATCGACCTTTCTTTCGTTGGCGGTGGAACGTTCCCTCCCGAGCAGACCCTGAGTGATACCGATCCTGCAGCGGCGGGAATACCGGGCCAAGGTCCGTCATCCCCGCCTAATGTTACAGTCACAGATGCCGATGATAGCTTTTTATCAGGCAGTCCGGATGGAGAATTGGAACTTTTAAACCGTCTTGACACTATCCGTTCCGCTGTGTCCACTCATCGCCTTCCGCCGTCACGGGTGCGGGAGATGAACAGATTTCTGTCCTGGATGTTACAGCATCTGACCGTTCCATTAGTGCCTGAGCAGCCGGCAACCAGTCCTTCATCCCCAACTGCCAACCCACCCCATGGAAAAAGCTCACGCTACCGGTGTGTCCTCTGCAAATCCGGTACGATATTTACGACGCTGGGATCTTTAAAACGTCACGTGGGAGACAAGCATCATCACCGTTCCCTCTTCCGTTGCTACTTCGTTTCGTGCACCTGGGTGAATCCCAGGCGAGATAAGGTGCATGAGCATGTGAAAACAAGACACGATCGACATATGGTCCTGAGCAGGGAGGAAATTGATGCTCTTGAAAAGCCCGTGCCATTCCCACAGCACTGCGAAGTGTGTACGAGCCCTGCGGACTCGTGGGAAAGCTATTTTAGATGTCTTTCCGAACACTGTCGTCTGACGGAGGAGCAGGAGTCGGAGGAGAACAGTGGTGCCGGAGCCAGACCAAATGACGATGGAAATGGAGGCGGCAGCCACGGGTTCGGCGGTGGGTTCCCCCCTGATCCGAGTACGCCGGGCTTTGGAGGCTATGGTTCCTCGTATGGTGCCGCAAGTGGCTATACTTTTTGGGGTGGATACGGAAACACATTCACATCTCCTGGGTCGAATTCTACATATCAGAGAGCTAGTGCGTGCAAGGCCGCAACCTGCTCGCTTGACACGGATAATACAATTGACAGAGTCGATGGAAGCGTCGCAAAGCCGCAATCGAGCTCAGGTCAGCGACAAGCTCACGAAACGAACAGCTCACCGGTAGCATTTTCCTCTGAGCTTGATAAATTCGATCTTGCCTTGCGACCCCACACTTCTGGTCTGCCTCACGACGGGGTTCTTCCAGCTCCGCATCGCGATCAGAGCGCTTCGAAGCGGAACAGGACGGCGGACTCGTTGCCTTCAGAGGCGATCGTTTCTGATACGCCTCATCTTCCGAAGAGACAGGACGACGATGGAAAGCGGCCTCACAGAGGCGAATGCGACGTTCGACCAAGAAAATGCAGGCGATGCGGACACATCATTGGTTCTTGCTCCAAATGCAACCCCGAAATACAGACTGTTGACTTTTGTCACAACTGCCAGGACGATTTCTCCCAGCAGGCTTTAGCGAAGTTGACTTCCTTCTTGGCAAATTATGACCCGTTCCAAGCCTTTGCGTGTAACGGAGTGCCCAACAGGACTCGCTTAAGAGACGAGATCCACGAGGTGGTGATGAGCATCGACCGAGTCGTTTCACCGACCTTGTATTCTCTGAATGTCACGAAAGACTCTCTGCCGCGTGCGAAAGTGCTGCTCAAGTGGAACGCCTCTTCAGTCGAAAATGCTGTCTCCTTGAAGCGGAAATCAGCATTCTGCGATTCTGACCGCAAGTCGCCGGTAGAATCAGAATCTGCAGCGATGACGAGGTGGGTTTCGTCAAAGGAGGTTGCTATTTGGTTGGCTGACAGAGCGGCCCAATATTTCTTTTCGCATGTCATTCTCGTTCCTCGGAGAGAAGACTATATAAAACCAGGAACGAGTGCAGGCGAAACGATGGTATATCCCCGACTCGAGATAGCGTTCTCAGCATCCTCTCATCAAATGATGCGGGAAACTTGGCATAAATCCTGGGAGCATTTGGTGATGCGTGATCGCATCATCCTTGGCTACTGGAAACTGCTCTTTGGAAAAGGATGGGTAGCTGATCCGTCTCTCTTAGACCCTTTCAAGAGCCGTATGTTGGTCGACCGCTGGCTTCAAGTGGCTGCGGAAAGCAGATGGTGCAGTGTGGAAGCTGAGAAGCTCCTATCCGTCGACTCAAAACTGCAGGAGGGCCTGTCCCCGTGTCTTCCATCCGTAGTGCAGTGGATGAATGGTATGTTCCATTACCGGCCTCTGCTTAGCAGCTGGCTATTGCTCTCTTCCCTCTAATCAGCGTAAAATCTTTGACTGACGTTGGTAGGCTTCAAATTTAGCTCGGAAATCGATGCTGTCTCTCTTGGGCAGAGGACGCTCGAGATGATACGGCACAACCCGATCCCTACGAGGGAAAATGCGATGCAGTATTTGCTTCATTGCGACGTTTCGATGGACGCCCTCACGGCCCAACTGTCAATGCCTGGTACTCCAGGCACTCGAAACGACGCCCTCCGTTCTGAGGATGACCGTCATCGAAGATTGTCTGCATTGCGGGCAAGATTGCGCGTCATAACCACACTCTTGATACTCCAGATGAGTGTTGCAGCTGCGCATCAAGGCGTAGGAGAATCTGACAACGGACATTCCGTCGAACGCGGCCTCGAAAGCCAGAGCCTCGCATCCTTCGGTACTTCTGTTTCTCGTTGCATGACCAAATATTGTGCCTGGTTCCGAACCCCAATTGACGTAGTCACTAGCCATGCACACTTTCTGCGAGACTTTGTTCACGATCTTGCCTCCTTTCCCCCTTTATCTAGCCTATATGAACGTCCTGATCTCGGATCAGTTTCCCTAAAGTCCTTGACGATGAAACTGTGCGATCTTGTGGAATGTCCCATCACGATAGAGCAGGCTTTTCTTGAGCTGCTATCTGCCGTTACCGGCTATCCGGGATGGGAGCCGGCATATCCGGGACGGTCGCATTCGCTGATTACGTCTACTGTCAACGAGAGCTTCCGTGGCGTCCTTATCTCTGGCCATTGAAACGACTCCACGAACCACTGTCCAGGAAGCCTAGCAGCGCACAGAAACTGCTTCTCACTCGATACTTAGGGTTGTTGCCCTGAATCCGGACGACTATTTCCGCCCATTTTCTTGATTAGACTCGCCCTTAAATTATCCCTTTTTTCCCATCGTGTTTCCATTCTGCTTACCATGGTCTCTTTTATCGTGGTCTCTGTCTCGGTCCGTGCAAGTATCACCAGATTGTATAAGGAGCAAAACAGGAGCTGGATCGAGCAACAGGGGCATATGTCTGATCCGGACGTTGTTATCTTCTTGTTTACCTTTTGTTCTCATTCATGCTTTCATCGCGCTTGTCCCTTTTTCCGTTGATTGAGAGCTATAAGGTTATTTTGTGGAGTTTTTGGTCATACGCTAGGGGGAACTACGAACCTAACACGATCTGAGCGGTCGTTTCTGGGTTATGGCCTCACGACTGTGTGTGCCATATGAGCCACGAGTTACGGAGGCCATGGGATCACGCTCGACCGACATGAATGATGAGAAATGTTCTGATTATGCGCGCGATACCTGACACCCGCGAGAGCCTGAGCGCTTTGTCTCGAATTTTTGCCCTTGAATGTCCTTTCTTATGTTATATACCCTGTTGTTGAAGTTTTTGGGAGCTTGAATTGGGCCTTTGTTTGCTTGCAACCACTTGCAGCCGCTGCTGCTAGTGGGCAGCCTAATATGCTACCGCTCGCTGAAGTCGTTGTTGCATGAGAGGGAGCATCAGGTATGGATTCTAGTTGTGGTGTCTCATGACACCGACGCTGATTGATGAGTGTGTACGGTACAGTCACTTATGTTGATAATGTCCATATTTGTTTGCATTTACTGGCTGTTTCCGAGATATATTTGATCTATTTGTCATTTTTTCACTTGTCAATCTACAATCTCATACATACTGCTCCAGTTCTCATGTGTGACGGCGCTCAGGCATAGTAAATTATGTATCAACTATGGTAGCTAGTCTGGACAAGATCCAGAGCATAAGGAAAGAAAGGAGAATTATAGGCATGGTAGGAGTTCAAGATATGGGCAAATTAGTGTGGCAGAACTCTGCCGCCTACTTCACCGCCTTCTGCCTGTCAGTCCACGCGGCGCCGTCACATCATCTGCATCTACCTAATTTATCTGTATTATTAATAATAGCCTATAATCTATCTATATACAGTTTGTTACTACCTATACTGTTTGTATGGATACAGTCAAAGCAACCTGGTTGACAGGTAGCAGAATCATGAATCATTCTCAGCTTGTCTTGCACAGTTCTTATAACTTCAGAATCTGAGATGGCATGACATGGGGGATGTGCTCTGTAACTCTTCATGAAGATTGCAGTGTTGATCAGATCCAGCTCAGCTGGTTTGGCCTCACTAAACCTTAGTATATAGATTTATCAGGCATGTTGTACAGTGTATATAGTACACAGAGCAATGATGAGATGAGATAGAATAGATATGATATATCCTCTTACTCAGCACACACACAAACACACATAATTATCTACATCATCATCGTCATCATCATTGTGATGTTGTGCTGATTGATGATCACATGAGATATCAATTCATACAATACAATATAATATAATATTACTACAGTTGTTACCACCTGTACTTGCTCTCTATCATGTCGATGTGAGTAATGAATCATATGTATATATTAGATAGAAAGGAACGATCAGGTCAGGTTCAGGTTCAGGTTCAACCGGAGCATGCTGTGAATTAAAAAAAAAAAAACGAAATGAAGCACATATATAGATTCTTGATTGATAATAATGAATAATGAATTGCAATTGCAGGAGCAGGGGAGCAGGGTGGAAGAAAAGGAAAGGAAGGGCTTTGTATGTATACATACAGAAGGTCAACAACTGTTTGTTTGTGGTCTGGTCCTTCTTCTTCTTCTTCTTCTTCTTCTTCTTCACTGTTTATCTTTTTGCTGCTTGCTTACCTCATTCACTCATTTGCTACTTAATTGTATTATCGGTTTGGTTGTCATCTACCTGTTGACTATCCGTCTGGTTGTTTGTGACGGATTGATCGACTCCAGTCCAGCCAGCCAGTCTAGAGAGTGTAGTAGTAGTGGTAGTATCTCCTGCGGTCTACTTACCTAGGCAAGCCTGAATGTACTGTACATAGGTACAGGTAAGTAGTATGTATGTATGTGCGTGGATGAAGTAGGTATATCTATCTATGTACTGTACTTATGTATCTACATCTGTTGCCTGGGTAGATAGATATCTAGATAGATAGATAGATAGATAGACAAGTAGATGAAAAACACTAATTAATCACCATACACTTCTCCCCCCCCCCCCTTCTTCATTCGTCTCTTGACTGGTAGTAGTAGTGTAGGGAATTGGCGAAATCCGTCAAGAGCAGAGCAATCTCCCCAACTCGACTAGGACTCAACTCAGCACGCAACAGTCACCCACGTCGTGATGTACGAGACACCGAGATCCGTCGGCTGCGCGGGGGACAGCTCGTTCACTACTGGTGCGGGAGTGACGGCCCCCGTGCCAAGGTCATCATCGTCATTATTATCGTTATCGCCCGGGGCCGGAGCCGGCGTCGGAGGGTGGTCGAGCGTCACGGGGCTTTCGTAGCCTGAACACCAGCCAATAGTCTTAGGGACGATTCCCGGCTTTGTGTAGTGGGGGTGGTTTTTGTCAGGGGAGGATGTAGATGAAACACTAGATGTAGAGGTGGGAATGATGGTGGTAGTGGAGTCACTGCGTGGAAGACCGGTCTTGCTCACCGTGACGAAGACAGTCGTGGGCGAAGCCGCGCGGCAGGATGGTGTTATCGGTGTTGTTGTTGTAGTTGTTGCAGGCGCGCCGCTGTCGACACATCCCGCCGGGTCCAGGGCCGGGGAGACGGCGAACTTGCCGCTCTGCGCGTAGATCACGTAGACGTTGGTCCCGTTGATCGCGTTGATCTGGTAGCCCCAGCTCGGGCGCGTGTCGCAGGGGATCTGGACGGCGAAGGACTCGTGCGATGTGGGGACGTCCAGGGCCAGGGGCACGTACGACGGCGGCCAGTCGACGAAGTTGACGAGGTAGATGCTGAAGGTGGACGGGTCCGTGTCGACGGTCGACCACTGGATCAGCGTCGTGGAGCCCGCGGCCACGGTGGTGTTTGCTGCCGGGGCGGTGATCTGTATCGCGGAGGCGACAGAGGCACAGAAGAGGCCTAGAAGAGGGAGGCGCATGCGCATGGTGATTGTTGAGGGTGATTTATGTCTTTATCCCCTTTATCCCCTTTTGGAATCAGTGGAGGTATATACAGGGACCCCTGTCCTGAGGCAGAAATGACAGTCTCGTCGAGGAGCGATATATCAAGATAACGAGCGACTGGGAGTGAGTGCCAAGTAGCGAACGTCAGTAAATGAGTGACTGAGACGAGCCGGAGAAGCAAGGAGCCCCCAGGAGAGAAGAGTAAAGACAGAAACAGCGCGGAGGGCGAGATATTAGTTAAGTAGTGAGCAGGTGGCATGGATCGTAGTCTGTCCCCTTACTTCGTACGGGGGTTACAGGGCTGAGAATCCCCCTCGGACCGTGCCCATGCGCCATGACCTCAAACCCACTGGGAGGCTCCGCATGGACGCTCTGCTGGAAGTATTATTTCCGGGTATATCTCACTTCTGGCGCTGCAACATGAGCGCCACGCCCTTGGTCCTTGAGGCTTCAGCGCAGGTGGCAACCTTTCATCATCGGACTCACAGCAGTTGAACGAGAGCGAAGCTTTCGAGGGAAATTAACACGCCGACAGGTGACCGCTTTAGGATGCCGCTGGAGCGAAACAGAGGCCCGCAGAGTCAGACTCGTGCCTTGGCCCGATCCAGGGCAAGCTGTCTCATAGGGCGAGGCGTGGCTCCAGCTCTTTACTAAAGCCTGGCCTGGGCGGTTGGCGGTAGCTAAATTAGGGCAGAAAATGGGAGCATTAACCTTGAGCAGTTAAGGACAAGCCAGCCCTAGGACTTGCTGTGCTCTGGACTATCATCGCGTACCTGGCAGCGACCCCTTGAGAGGTAACCATCATGCAAGGAGATGTCCATTGCCCATTGCCCCTTTCATTCCTTTACAGGGTCCAAAGTGTTCCGGCTGACTGAGGCAGGTACTCTGCGCGATTCAATAGAGTGTACAGAGTAGACAAGCTCTGAGGAAAGCAATCTGCTCCATCAGCATGGTTCGCGACGCTTCGAGTGACGGAGACAGTAAGGATTGTCGATGATCCTGCACGTCATCTTCGTTTTGCCGCGAGCGAAGCTGGAGCTCGGCAAGTTCCGTCGTTAGCAAGCTCCAGCACGAAGCTGCTCGATTAAAATACCCAGGTAGGGTCCTGCAGGTTCAACAAGAGACTTGCCACTAGAGTAGACCGCCGGTCAACAACCCGGAAGAAGAAAAAAAGAATAAACAATCGTCACATATCCAATGCGCCATCTACTCCGTACTCCGTACATCACAACCCTGCGTACCTCGGGCAAAGACCGGCGGCAGCCCCTTAGGGCTAGGGCTTTCCCGTCGCGTGATGCAGTACACATCCTATCACGTGGCATCAAATCGGGAAGCCCCGAAGGGCCGGTGCCGACGGCCCCGTCATCCGTGGCCCGGGCTCCGGCTCCGACCAGTGAGTACTTCCACAAATAGTAATATAGCATCTGGGTGAGAATGAGATGGTCTGCAGGTACCCGGTCCTGTCAAGTCTATAAGCGGTTAAAAACAATTGAGCTGGATTTCGTCTGTTTTATCAGTGTTTGATCAGAGCGACTTCTTCATGATGGCATGGATGGGATACATAAAATGGGGAGGAGGACCGGTGTAGGGACCTACCATACATAGATGGGCCAGGGAGTTGGAAGTGTTTCAGCTTGTGCTACTGGAATCAGGAAGAGCCACCCTGATTTGCCAGACAGTAGTAGTGCTGTATGTTGAGGTTATCGATCAATCAAGGGTATGCTCGATAAAGGTTCAATGTTGGCTCCGATTACTATGCCGGGAACGAAAACGAGTATCGTTACCTAAAGCGGTAGAGAGACCGAATATCATGATGCTATGGAGCTCCCTCTTATGTAGTACATGATGGGCCATGTCAGTGATAACGGCAGAGATTCCAGTAACGCTCGGTCGAGTGTAGATGTTGCATATATGTACACATGTTCTTTCATCGCTCTTTAGCCTATCGAACAAAAGCTGACTGCATATCACGTCGCATCGTGTTCGACGTATCAGCCTCTTCTCTTCCGTGTCGATGTCTATGTCCATGTCCATGTCTATGTGCAGAAATGCAGATATAAGCAAGAAACATAACCGTTCAAAATGAACCGGCACGAGATAGACAGTCGTAGATCAGATCAGACGCAAATCACAAATTCGCCGCCCTCGTCTTATCCACCTGCTTCTCCTTCTCCTTCTCCTTCTCCTTCTCCTTCGCCATCGCCTCGGCCGCAGCTCGATTCAACCGCTTCCACATCTCGATCCGCCGGTTGTTCCCCGCGTTGAACGTGTCCACCCACCGCGGATCGAACTTGGGCAGCCGTCGCCCGGGCTCGCCCTCCGCCGGCTCCCCCGCGAGACGCCGCACCTGCTCGAAGTACTCCTCGAAGTGCGGGTTCAGGAGGGTGAAGGCGGGGCCGTCGCCCTTCTCGGCGACGCGGTCGGTCTCCCATTTCTCCTGCTCCTCCAGGGGCGGGAGTTGGGCTTTGCCGGCCAGGACGCGCGCGGCGAGGACGGCCTGCCATTCGAAGACTTTGAAGGTGAAGCCGGCGCCCAACTGATAAGCGGTCAGTATATATATACATAAGTGGTACGGGGCGCATATGTAGGGGTGGCGTACGGCTCCGACAAAGGTGAGAGTTGGATCTTGTCGGTAGAAGATATGCAGGTATAACCCGGGAATTCGGTTATTCCGTACTGGGACGTCGGGCAGGAACGGCAGACTCCAGGAATACCCGGTCCCGAAGATGATGTGATCAACGTCCGAGACGGAGGTTCCGTCCTCAAAGAAGACGGTCCGGTCGCCGTTGCTGCTGGAGACGTGCGAGATGGGCGGGTGCAGCCTGATCTTCGGGTGCTTGAACGCTTCGTCGCCGAAGTACACATTGTATCTGCCGCGCACGACAGCGTGGATGGGCGACTCGGCCACATCGATCAGGCTGACGGCCGTGTCAGCTGCTGAGACAGAGGCGCCAACGGTGATGACTCTCTGATCGAGTTTAGAAGACTGCAACAGCACGTGGTAAGGAGAGGTGCGTTCACCTTTCCTCGGTATCTCTCAGGATCCCGGAACGCCTTCGTATGCTCTACACTGCCCGGGTAGGCTTCCGCGAACTCCTTGAGACCCGGGATGCGAGGGACATAAGGCACGCTGAAATGCCCCGTCGCGACCACCAGCGCATCGAACGACTCCTGCCACCAGTAGTCGTCCTGACCGGCCTCCTCTTGCCGTCGGAGGGTCAACACCCACTTGTCTGTACGCGGATCCTTCTCTGCTCTCTCCACGGTCGTCCCGTACTGCACGAGATCCTGGTACCCGTTGCGGTTGAGCAGATCTTCCACGTACTGCCGGATGACGGAGTGGTGCCGAAACGGCGTGTCTGGCCCGTGCAGGCTGATCGAGTTCGCTGACCGGATCTCGGGGATGGGCTCCTGCGAATATTCCATAACCCTGGCATCCACGTTCGTCTCCAGCGCCGCGTACACGGGGGTATCCGTGAAACGGTGCCTGGACGGCCGGGGCGCATATCGCGGCAATGAGTCCGGAATGTCGACCGGTTCGTCGGCCGTGCGATCGGCCAATCGATCGAAATCGGTGAGTTTTGGCGGCTCGTCGTCATCGTAGATCCTGGAGAGCGACTAGGTTCAGTATGTGATACATAGAAGGACGGCCGGATTGAGGGCAAGACAATGCGCATAGGTGTTGACAGGAAGAAAAACGCACCAGCAACCCCCCGCCTTCTCGCGCCGCTCAAACACGCGGATCACGTCAAAGGCCTTCTCCTGCGCAAAGGCGTCGACGGCGATGGCGCCGGCGGGCCCAGTGCCGATGATGGCCACGCTCTTGACCGGGCGCATGGTGCTGTACTATGATGTCCTGTGCAGAGGAGGATGATGCTGGGCCCGATCTCCAATGACAGACGATGCGAGAGACGGTGCGGCATCGTCTGCGGTCCGGGGACGATGCTTAAGAGGCAGATGCCTGCGCGACTGTCGCGTGGTGCGGAAACGCATCCAGACGGCGCAGATCACACCATCCGTTCTCCAGACCTCGTCATCGCGAGCGCTCGCTCGAAGCACCGGCGAATCCGCATGTCCGCCGGGTCCATGGAGAACACTGTAGCTCTGGAGTCAGTTTGAGGCACAGGATCTGTGGATATGTGCGGGTACCTGAATGGCAACATGATGGACAGGACAAGGGGACAGCCGAACAGGTCGGCCTATGTATCTCTCGAACCTGGCATCACCATCATGGTCAGCCAGCGAGGGGGATCGGCGCGACAGTGCGTCTTCCCCGTCTGTGCTCCAGGAGATCCGTGACCCGACCCAGCGCGTCTGCTTGCGCTTCGTAGTACATAATTGTTAATCTGTCTCAAAGAACTCGAGATCGTCGTCTTGCTGGCCAGGCACGTGTGTCGAGGAGAGACCCGGCGGGGGACGTGCGGCTCCGCTCGCCTTCCGCCGGTCTATCAACCTCTTCTAGCTACCCTCCCACTGCAGAAAATGCTGCTGCCCGTATTTTTGTTAGAAACGTGGGAAGAGAGAAACTAGGAGCACGGAAGAAAAGGAGGAAGATATTTCTTCTTCCTCTTCTGATACGATAGCCGGGCGGCATTGCTGGACTAAGCTCGGAGAAAGGGGGGCACCGTTGACTTTGGCACATATTAAATTAGACACAACTTGGTATACTCTCTCCCTCCTCCCCCCCCCCCCCCCCCCCCCCC
>Ga0207748_1000260_pt1 | contig 47576 bp, 51 predicted proteins | sample HigsolmetaGSP13D_FD_184841 | JGI IMG/M metagenome (GOLD analysis project Ga0207748, IMG submission 184841) | High solid enriched microbial communities from the Joint BioEnergy Institute, USA - SP1-3-D (SPAdes) | ecosystem: Engineered > Bioreactor > SSF (Solid state fermentation) > Aerobic >...
GGGCTCGTTTTTAAATAGTCATCCCTTTCCTTTTCCATAAACTCGTTTAACACGAGGACAACCGCTGATTTAATTACCGCGTCAAGATCGGAAGTCATGATGGCTTCTTTTAAAACATCCAAATTTAGGTTAAACTGTAAGTGAGTCATTTTATCTCCTCTTTTCATTGTTTATCGTCGTTGAAAACAGTGTTGCCAAGAGTTGATAAAATGACTCCTTCTTTTTACACAATTATACGGACTTAATCCATAGACGCGCTCTATGTAAAGAAAGGTCGCCTTTTTCCTCCGCTTCCTTAACATAGACGCGCTATAGGTGAAGAAAGACCTTCGTTTTTCCACGCTTCCTTAACGTAGACGCACTATATGTGAAGAAAGACCTTCGTTTTTCCACGCTTCCTAAACGTAGACGCACTATATGTGAAGAAAGGCCGTCGTTTTGCGCGTTTCCTTAACGTAGGCGGGCTCTACGTGAAGGAAGTTCGTCTTTTTTTCAAGCTTCCTTAACGTAACGCCCTCTATATGAAGGAAGACCTTTGTTTTTGCTTGCTTCCTTAACATAGACGGCCTCTAGGTGAAGAAAGACCGTCATTTTTCCGCGCTTCCTTAACGTAGAGGCGCTCTAGGTGAAGGAAGGCCTTCGTTTTTCTAAGCTTCCTTAACGTAGACAGGCTCTAGGTGAAGAAAGACACTCAATTTTCCAAGCTTCCTTAACATAGACGCGCTCTAGGTGAAGGAAGGCCGTCGTTTTTCCACGCTTCCTTAACGTAGAGCAGAATCGGGTTCGTTCAGCAAGCCCTATTTATAAAGCAGGCGTTGATTTCCCATCAAAGTCAAAAAGGAGGGTGATGCCTGCTCGCGACACCGCCCCTCCTTCAATTCGGATTTTTTAATGGAAGCCTGACATGTTAGCAGCAGTAATTGATCAACTCCCGCTAAACACGGCTTTCTCATCCCTTTTTACTGCGCGATTACAAGTCTATTTTCTTCTCAATCAAATACCCCGTTCCTAAAAATAAAGCGATCATTAACGCCAAGTGATAAACAGAGGATGCGATATTTGTGGCGACATACTTTGAAACTGCATTCAAGTACAACCCGCCGATATGATAATGCATCTGAAGAAGATCATCGTAGGAAGCGGGTGTTACCACATGAAAGGTGCTCAGATCTAAATAATACGGTATCCACTGGCTGATTTCGGTGTCAATATAGCCGAATACACTGCTTAAAATAATAAACAGGACGAACCACAAACCGCCAATCTTTTTATGGCGGAACGTCACTTTGCCAAGTGTCATTGAAAAATAGATAAGCAATAGCACACTGACAACGCTACAAGCCATCGAGAATATCATGTAAATACAGGCTTTTATAGATAGAACTTTTGAGATCATGAAAAAAAGTTGTGATAAATGATAGATATGAAATGGGCTGAAAATCATCATCAACAAGAAATTGATTAGCGCAACAGCGATACCTAGTCCTATAAACCAGATTAAAGCAGCAATAAGTTTAGATCCAAGAATTTGATTTCCTGTCAACGGCAATGTAAAGGTAAGGTAGCCACTGTCTTCATACAATTCTTTTCGAAACGAGCCGACGATGTAGAGGAATGCAATGAGAGCCGCACCAAATAATAGCATGACACCAATCGGCATAAAGATTTGCGCTGAATGAAACAGCGAGCCTTCCTTATTAGAATAGGCGTACATGACGGTTAAAAGAATGAACACCAAAGCCAATATGCCCAAAATAAACTTGTACGTTCCTCTTATTTCATACTTTACATATTTCAACATCCGGTTTCCCTCCTATGCCCCGAATACTTCTTTATAGATTCCGTCGATTTGCTTGCCCTTTTCTTCCCGTAATTGCTCTGCATTTCCCGTCAAAACAATTCGGCCATTTTTTAAAAAGACCACTTCATCCAGCATGCTTTCCATATCCCTGACTAAATGCGTCGTAATGATCATCGAACTGTTTTCGCGAAAGTTGCCGATAATCGCATCCAATATTTGGTCTCTTGCAACCGGGTCGACGCCGGCGATTGGCTCATCTAGAATATATAATTTTGCATTTCTTGCCAGGACAAGCGAGAGGTTCAGTTTTTCATGCATGCCTTTTGACAACGTATCAATTTTCATGTCTTTTTCCAATTTCATAAAATCAAGTAATGCTTCGAACTTCTTTTCATCGAAATCCTCATAAAAATCCTGATATAATTTTAAAGCATCCTTGATCCGCATCCATTTATACAGAAAATTACGGTCAGGCAAATAAGAAACAATGGATTTTGTTGCCACGCCTACTTTGTGTCCGTCAATCCGTACTTCTCCGCCTGTTTGCCGTAAAAGGCCGGTTAAAATTTTAATCAGCGTTGTTTTTCCGCTCCCATTCGGGCCTAATATTCCAACGACTTTTCCTTCCTCTATCGTTAAATTCAACTGATCCAGGGCTTTTTTACGAAAATAATGCTTTGTCAGCCCGTTCATTTCTACAATATTCTTCATTTTATTCATTCCCTTCCATAAACCTTTCCGATATCATTTTTTTGATTTCATCGGGCTGGAAACCCAAATTTTCCATTTCCCTGAAAAAACGGTCTATGACCGTTGCAGCCATACTTTGTTTTAAATGGCTGATGATAAGGCTGTCCTCTGTTACAAAAGTTCCCATTCCTCTTTGCGTTTTCACCAGCTCTTCCCGCTCCAGTTCCTGATAAACTCTTTGGATCGTATTCGGATTGACCCTCAATTCCTTTGATAATTCCCTGACCGATGGCAGTTTTTCCCCTCTATCGATTTCACCGGAAACCACCTTTGTCTTAATTAAATTCATGATCTGTATATAAATGGGCAAAGAACTGCTAAATTCCACCTTTTCACCTCCAGTTATGGTGTATTAGTGTACTACATAAATGGTACACTAATACTCCAGTACTGTCAACGGCATATTCTCTTTCCGGAGCTGACCCGGCAAGCCCAAACGGAAAGGCCCTGAAATCGGAAAAGATTTTTCACGAAATCAGGGCCTTATTTGAAAACCAAAATGCCTTTTTACGCAAGCCGGGGCAACGATTCAATGATCCTATCCTGAAAATATAGCCAGCTGAATTTGGATACCGCCTTCACTGCGGTTTGTCTTATGGCTAAGGAACGTTCACCTTTTTTGCCTGATAAACCGGATGCTTTTTTTCAGCCAGTCTACATAACTTTCTTCCCGGGAGATCGCTTTTGTCAGGACAAGATAATGCCCTAACTCATCCGATCCAAGTCCAATTTCCTCTTCTCTTTGCGCAAAAATAAGCTGGTAACGGGATTTTAGCTCCGATAATTTTTGCTCCCGCTGATCCAATTGGTCCTGGAAAAGCGGAAGAATTTTTTCTTCGGGAATGTATTGGATAAAATAAACTTTTAAAGCAAATGTATCTTTTTCCGTCTCGGGAATTTGTTCCGGATGCATCAGCCACTGCGCCAGTTCCTTCTTTCCTTCTTCTGTCAGCGTATACATCTTTTTTTCCAGTTTGACGCCGGATATTTCAATATACTGTTCGATCAGTTTTTCATCCAGCAATTTTTTTAATTCGGTATAAATCTGGCTGTGTTTGGCACTCCAAAATTGGGAAATTTCTTTTGTAAACTCGGACGTAATGTCATAACCGCTCATATCTTGTTTTCTCAACAAACCCAAGATCGCGTGTTTAAGGACTCTTTTTGCCATCGGCTAACCTCCGTCACGTTTTATTGACAATATTATAGCATAGGTATAAAATAAAACATGTAAACATTGACATGTTTAATATTGAATGATTCGTTAAATACAGGAGGTTTATGATGAAAACATTAGAAGAATTTTTAGGCACCCACATGATCTATACTTATGAAAATGGCTGGGAATATGAATTTTATATAAAAAATCAAGATACCGTTGATTATCGTATCCACAGCGGAATGGTTGGCGGCCGCTGGGTCCGTGACCAAAAAGCAGATATCGTGAAGATCACGGATGGCGTTTTTAAAGTTTCCTGGACAGAACCGACAGGCACAGACGTTTCCCTGAACTTCATGCCGGATGATAAACGGATGCACGGTGTCATCTTTTTCCCGAAATGGGTACATGAACACCCGGAAATCACGGTCTGCTATCAAAATGACCATATCGATTTAATGGAAGAATCCCGTGAAAAATATGAAACTTACCCGAAATATGTGGTTCCGGAATTTGCGGATATCACTTACATTAAGAATGAAGGCATAAACAACGAAAAAGTGATTTCAGAAGCACCTTATGCAACGATGGCCGATGACATCCGCTCAGGAAAACTAAAATTTTCATAAGCAGAAAAGCCCACAAAAACAAAAAAACGGCGAGACATCGTGTCTCACCGTTTTTTTTGCAAATAAAAATAAACGATCACTTTTTTCAGTACCTTCACTTGATTTTTTTCTAAGATATTGGCTGTAGAAGGTCAGAATCACGCAAATGTGATAGCCTTTTTATACAGCAAGTGTTGTTATTCCGCTTCGCCGACAACAGAAAATCGTTCATTTTTATGCTGTGGATTTTCAATTTCATCCAAGATTGCAATCGCAAAATCTGCATAGCTGATGTAGCTTTCCCCTTTTGAGTTCAACGTCAGCACATCCCCTCCTTTTTTGTAGGAGCCGGTTCGTTTGCCTGCCGGATCAAAGAGCGCGGCCGGGCTTACAAAAGTCCATTGGATACCGGTGGAATGCTGCAGGTCTTCTAAATTTTGCGCCTGGCTTTTCGCAGTTGGCAGGAATGCAGCGGGAAAATCGGGTGTGTCCATGACCCGAACGGTTTTTGATTCATCCGCAAACAGGCTGCCGGCACCCCCTACAACGACGAGGCGTGTGCCGGGCGCCCCTTTTAAAGCTTCAATTAAAACCCGGCCGGCTTCCACATGCTGGTGTTCCTTTCCTGGAGCAGCACCAAATGCATTGACGACCACATCATATTTTTGAAGATCTCCGGATTTGATATCGAAAATATTTTTTTCTACCACATCAACCCGTTTGTCTTGAATTTTCGCTGCATTCCGTACAATTGCCGTCACTTCGTGGCCCCTGTCAACCGCTTCTTTGAGAATAAGGCTGCCGGCTTTCCCGCTGGCGCCAATGATTCCAATTTTCATATGGCATTCCTCCTGTAATATGTAATCAACTTTATTACATGTAATTATTATAATTACAAGATGGCAGGCATGTCAATGATATTTATTTCCTTTAGGAGTTATACTATACTTGTAATTATATGAATTACATGAGGATGGTGACTGGAAATGTCGATCAGCAGTCGTTTTGCTGTTGGAATCCATATATTGGCGTTGATTGAAATGAATAAAGATGGCGTGAGTTCTTCCGAGTTTTTAGCGGAGAGTGTGAACACAAATCCTGTTGTCATCCGGAAAATCATGGGGATGTTGAAAAAATCCGGCTTAATAGAAGTCCATCCGGGAAAAGCAGGGGCAAAGCTGGCAAAAGCGCTGTCCGATATTACACTCCTTGATGTTTATAAGGCCGTGAATGTCGTCCAGGATAAAGCGTTATTCAGCATTCACCGTAACCCGAACCCGAAATGCCCTGTGGGAAGAAATATTCAGAACACCATTGAACCGATATTTGAAGCATCCCAGATTGCAATGGAGAAAGTTTTGGAGCAAGTGACATTGGAAGACGTGGTAAAAGACATTGCTAAAAAAGAAAACACCATCTGTTAAATTGGAGAGTAAAAAGTTCTCGGTGAAAATTTTTTCTTTAGTATAAGAAAAAATATATTATTTCTGTGACTATAGTCACAGAAATAATATATTTAAAGAGATAATATTTGAAGTATATGTTATCTCAAGTTTTTTATGATGAAGACATTATTGGGGTTTGCATTGCAGCAAACACCATTGTACATTGGATATTGTATTTTGCAAACTAGTGATAAAGAGATAAATAAAAAAATTCATTGTGTTTATAAAAGCAGTCATTAATAATGAAAAGAAGAAATAATCATTCCAGCATTTTGTTTAAAAAGTTATTTGTTTAAAAGGAGCTCGTTTATGAACATTTCAAACTACACTTTAAGAGTAAAAGGTAAGACGTTACTTCAGAACACGAACTTACATTTCTCAAATGGAAGAATCAGTCACATCTTAGGAAAAAATGGAGTTGGAAAATCTCAACTTGCCAAGGACTTTCTATTAAACAATAGTGGACGGATTGGTAAAGATGTTAGTCAGAACATTTCTCTAATATCCAGTTCATCTAATATACCCAATGATGTTTCCAAGGACTTTTTAATAAACTTTTTAAATGATAAATTTGATTCTAACCTGATAAGTAGGATTGCTGTCTTACTGAACCTTGAAAATATTGATGGAAAAGTTCTAATTAAAAATCTTAGCGACGGCCAAAAGCAAAAATTAAAATTACTTAGCTTTTTGTTAGAAGATAAAAAAATTATCGTTTTAGATGAAATAACAAATGCCTTAGACAAAAAAACAGTAATGGAAATACATCGTTTTCTGAATGAATACATTCACGAAAATCCGGAAAAATTATTATAAACATTACACATAACTTATCAGATTTAAAAGCCATTAAAGGAGATTATTATTTATTTAATAATCAATTAATTCAAAAATATGATTCTATAGATAAGTTGATCGAAGTATATATAAATGAGTAAGTACATTGTGGGAGGGCAACGATGAAACTGGAGTTTAAAAAAAGTATTAATAACAAGGTTTTAATTATACTGGGATCTATGTTTCTGTTTGTTTTTTTACTCGGGTATTTTCTACCGATTGGAATAGACAGGGTTAGTAAAGTTACATATCATATATTCTTCTTTAGCTCCTATACAGTTGCTACAGAGTTTGGTTTTATGTTATTTTCATTCGTTATAGCTTTCTTTATCAACAGGGAGTATACTAATAAAAACATTCTATTTTATAAGTTAATAGGGGAAAATATTTTTACCTTCTTTTATAAAAAAGTGGCGGTTTTGTTCATGGAATGTTTTGTATTTATATTGCTCGGCTTATTTTTGATATCAATAATATATCACAATTTCTCACATTTTACTTTGTTGCTATTTTTATTTTCAGCTGTTGTTTTTCAATATATTGTCATTATTGGAACGTTTAGTATATTAAGCCCAAATATATTGATTAGTATTGGCATAAGTATTGTTTATTGGATTACGTCCGTTATTTTAGTAGCCATAAGTACGAAAATTTTTGGATTTATCGCTCCCTTTGAAGCAGGTAACACGATGTACGCACGAATAGATAAGGTACTTCAAAGGGATAATATGACACTTGATACCAAGGATATCTGGTCTATTGTTATATATTTAGCCTCTATTGTCATTATTAATATTATTATCTTAAGTCTTTCTAAAAAAAGATGGATTAAATTAGGAATCTAATAACCTATAGGAACTCGGCTAATATATTGTTCAACCATCAACGCAAAATTGCTTTTTAACTAATAGGATGCAGATTAGCCACAATAAATTGGGGTATTGTCTAAATTAATATGGGGAATCTTGAAGTTTCCCATCTATATAATATAAGTAGGGCTTCCTGAAAGAATCAGATTTTACTTTTCTATACAAATTTAATCAGAAAGCTCTACTTCAATATTTGTCAATCGGAGAGATATTTACAAGGACAGGCTAATTTTCTCTTCTTCCCCCATTGAAATGGCTTCCGAGTCCAAAGTTTTAAACCATTGATTTTAAAATTTCGTTAAAGCTGTCATAATCATTATCCTACTGTTCTTGACTTGTTGAAATGAAAACTGTGATATATCTATTGAGCTGTGGAGCAATGCCATTTGAAGGTAAGCAGCGGAAGCCACGCACCTTCAAAAATTGAGTCCGTAAGCAATATCCTGCTTTCGCAAAACAATCACAGTTAGTGCCTTAAAAAGTCAGAAAAGTAATTGCAAATAGCCTGAGTTAAGGATTCAATACTATGCCGTTTGCTCAATTTAAATAGTGAAAAAGTGAATATTTTACCATTCTCTATGAAAGTTCACAATAATGTAAAGGACAAGATTCGCAGTGTATGTAATTCCTTAAAAAGGTTATATTTTTGACGATAATACAATGATCCACACTATCATATGAAATAATTCCGTCTTTTTTTAACTGGTTCATATTTCTTGAAATAAATTCACGTGTTGTTCCACAAATCTGGCTTAGTTCTTCATGAGAAAGTTTTAATAAAATTTTATATCCATGTTCTTTTGGAACACTACATGTATTTACTAAACGAATTAATGTTGAATACAGTGTTCCCTTTTTCCCAAATAAAGTAAAGTCTCTTATTATAAGATTCTTTTTGTTTACCTGATTGTAAATGTATTCCTCCCATTTTTCTTTTAACATCTTGTTATCGCCTATCGCCTTACTGAAAGTTTCTTTAACTAGTTTTACCAAACGGCAATCTGTTTTTGCTAATGCAAAGTATTGGTAATTGATACTTTCATAGTCGGATATATCTAGCAAAAAGAAATGGCCAGGGTTCATGATTTTTATGATTAGTTCCTTCCCCTGACATGATAACTGTTTAACAAACATATAGCCATCTATCAGAGCATATATAAACGATTGCTTTTCCGTATCCATATTGATGATCTGTCCTTTTTCATAGAAACAGGAACGTCCTTTTTTTGAAATAAAATTGAATATTTCTTCGTTTATAATTTTGTTTGTATACATAATACAGACCTCCGTTTCATCGTTTATTATACTTTTTATTTATTCCCTATTTAGGGCACCTGAACGAATCGGATTTTGGCAATTTATCCGATCCTCCCAGCAAGCCGGTTTTAATGTTTACCACCAATAGAAGAGATATTTGCAAAAGGGGGGATTCTGTCCTCTTCTAACCATCGAAATAGCTTTCAATCGCATTTTTTTCTGTATTTTCTTTAAAACTCTTGCGTTAAAGTTCTGCAAAATCTTAAGAATCCTTGCCAATTCTGAGAATCTCGCTTATTCATCAACCTCTATTTATATTGGCTCTAAAAGTCCTTGTCTGGTGGTTTTTACAATGGTCATCAGCCAACCATAAACCTGAGAGGCTCAAACAGCAATATTCCCGAGCAGCCCAAAAATTCCTCTACTAATGATTATAAAAGATAAAGAATGGAGATGAAAGCAATTACAATAAATTGTTTAAAAATTTTATTTTTCCGGACTATAATCGCTATGCTGCTTCATCAAGTTGTTCAAAGTTTGTGACAGTTTAGCCTGCTTCAGCTGCGCGGGATGCTTACCGTTGCTTGCGTGCAGTCAAAGTGGCTGACAAGGTCATCCCCCGACTGCATTTCTTCAATGGCTTTCTTTGCTTCAATTAACGGGAACGGGCAAAGTTGGCCCATGACTCCCAATACTTTTTCCATCTTGCATTCCTCCCTACGCTATGGGGACGGCCTTTTCACCGCGGTTTTTTGGCGCTTTATTTGCGGACGGATAAACATGAAATAGGAAGCCGTCCATGCGCCAAATATCATAAACAGCAGTGCAAACCAGCCCTGCCATGTCATCATTTCCGTTTTGACGAGGCCGTTGCCGATCGAACAGCCACCTGCGACACTGGCGCCGAATTCCATCAAAGATCCCGCCAAGGAAACTGCGGATACCTGTCTTTGCGTCCGGCATTCTAAAACGAAATTCGCGGCTTGCTTTTGCGGCGATAAAAGAATCGAGAAAAATGCCAAGCACGAGAAAACGCCCCAGTTCTTCAAACGTTTGGTCGCCCGTTACAAGGAACGGTTACCGCTATCGGCAGCTCGTGAAAGCGAGAACTTTCCGTCTTTCTTACTATTGTTTTGTTTCTTTTGCTATTTGTTTGACTATAATGGCTAGTCGGGCAATGGCGTCTTCAATGTCGGATAAAGGTGCATAAGCATAGGAAATTCGCAAGTACTGTATTGCATCGCGATCATACAGATTTCCCGGATTAAGTAATATCCCTTCTTTTAATGCTTTTTCAAAAAGTTCGCGAATCGATAAAGATGGAGTGAGATGGACCCAGACATAGAATCCCCCCTTTGGAAAATTCCACGTAGCGATATCGGTAAAGTGTTTCTCGAGTGACCGAACCGTTGCGTTACGACGAATTTTTAACTGTTCCCTAATATAACGCATATGTTCATCATATAAGCCACTAGAAAACCATTCGGCAGCTGCCCATTGAGATAATGAACTTGAACCATAATCTGTTTGCATTTTTATATCTGCAAGTCGTTCGATTACAGCTTCCGGCCCCACAATCCACCCAATTCTTAACCCTGGACTTATTGTTTTTGACATACTTCCTAGGTACAAAACCATTCCATTCTTATCCTCTTTCTTTAAAGGATTTGGGGGTGGAGAATCGATCCATAAATCACGATAAACATCATCCTCGATAATAGGAAGACTCTCCTGTTCACATATCGCCATCAGTTGCTTTCGTTTTTCTTCCGTCAACAGTACCCCTGTTGGATTATGGAAGGAGGGGATCGTGTATAACAAGGAAGCATTATATTGTTTTTTATACTTTTTGATTAATGACGTTTGAAGACCAGTCTCATCCATTGGCACTCCATATAATCTCATACCAGCAGATTGAAATACTTGAACAGAATACAGGTAGGAGGGTTTTTCAAGTAAAATATTTGACCCCCTATTTAATAGACCAATGGAAATCAGTTGTAATGCTTGAAGCGCTCCTGAGACAATTAATATCGATGCGGGAGAAGCATTAATCCCTATCTTTTTTAAGTGTTCCGTTAGTTGCTGTCTTAAAAACAAGTCGCCTTTTGGCTCTTCGTATCCTAATGAGGCCATTCTATTAGGAAGTCTCTGGAATACATCTTGCATTTTTTTATACGGTAATAGTTCCGGTGAAAGTTCTCCGGTTCCTAAACGAATAATATTAGGTCTGAATTCTGCTTCGTTAATATCTTGTATTGTAGGTAAATTGGGTTGATAACTCCCTGCCTTCACATACGAGTTCCAGTCGGGAGGATGGTTGGATACTAACAGATTCCATGTATTATTTATCACTTTTGTCCCACCCCCGGTTTTTCCTTCGATTAAACCAAGGGCAGTTAATTCATCCAATGCTGTTACGACGGTACTACGATTCACCCCAAATGTCTCGGCTAGTACCCTCTGTGAAGGTATTTTTGTACCGACAGTCCATTCTCCGTTTATAATCTTATCTTTTATGTACTTTTCAATCTGCTTATATAAAGCGACTGAAGACGACCTATTCGGTTTCCACTCTAAATGTTGCATGTCTTTTTCTCCCATCCATTTTATATTTTCATTATAAAATTTGGTTGGTTTAATATCCATCAAATTTGGATGGATACATATGGGGGATTCTCCTCTAAAATAGTCATAGGTTAATCAATCATAAGGAGTTACCCTTTGAATTTTCTTTTTGAAAGGAGGGAGAAGATGTTAGAAGCATTTTTACATGGATTTGTTTTAGCCTTTGGTCTCATTTTACCTTTAGGTCCACAAAATGTTTTTGTCTTTAACCAAGGTGCTTTGCAATCAAATCTTATAAAAGCTCTACCAGTAGTAATCACAGCAGCAGTTTGTGACACAATCTTAATTACTTTGGCCATTCTAGGTGTTTCAGTTATTGTTTTATCATTTTCATGGCTTCAAACCATTGTTTATGGGATTGGGTTTTTATTTTTAATTTACATGGGATGGTCGATTTGGAAATCTGCTCCTTCAAAGGACGAACAAGTAGAAAGTAAGATGTCAGCAAAAAAACAAATGACTTTTGCAATTTCTGTTTCCTTATTAAATCCTCATGCCATATTGGACACAATTGGGGTGATCGGTTCTAATTCAATAAGCTATACTGGTTTAGATAAACTTGTTTTTACAATAGCCTGTATAGGTGTGTCCTGGATATGGTTTTTTAGTTTAGCTGTAGCAGGTAGCGTGTTAGGTAGGGTAGACACAACCGGTAAATGGATGATTCGGTTGAACAAATTGTCTGCACTTATAATTTGGCTAGTTGCTATCTTCATTGGGAAAGAGCTAATCATCTCGCTATTTAAATAAAGAATATAAAATGAACTGAAGTTTTTACATTGACAAGTTCATCCATTTGCATGATGATTTTTTGCAGCCGGCAACAAAGTAGCAATGTTTAGTTCATTTTACAAAGGAGCATTAAAATGGAGGTTACCCTCAAACCTTATGTGTCCTATTAAGCATACGGCTTTTGAACAAATATTATTTTGCGGAGGAAGGCAGCAGTATCCGCATATTGGTTTTATGACCAACCAGAACTTGAAAAGTCAGAGGCCGTCTCGTGATCAACATTGGCAAAAAGACGGCCTCTGATTATAACGGTGGAGTAAAAGACGTTGTTAACAATGGATTCTTTGCTCCACTTCCAAAGTCACTCCCGTTGCAATACGTACATTTGTTGTGTAACCTTTATTAAGAAAATTAATTGTTGTTGCTAATGTTGACGTTGGCGAAATAGGATTTCCATATGAATCATGTTGGACTACGCTAACAGCAGTTGGAGCAACTTCTGAACGAACATTGTCAGTGTTGGTTTCGTTAGTAACTGTTTGGTCTGAAGTCGTGTCATCCTAATGTAAAGGTGTCATCTGTTAAAGCTTGATCAGTTGAAGAACGTTTGATCTTTAGTTGTTGGATCAGTATCGGTATTTCCAATTCCGCTAGCTTTTGCAATTCTTCTTTTCTCCCTTCTTATCTTAGTTCATCCGCATACGTTTCATCGTGCCGCCCTCCCGTTTCAATACCATTCGCCTTATTCTTTTTCCAGCTCCTCCTTTATTTCAAGGATCTTTTTTTCAGAAAAGCCAGTTGCTTTTTTGATAAAATCGAGGGGTATCCCAAGTTTAATAAGGTTTCGGGTAATTTCAATTTTTTCTTCTTGTCTCCCTTCTTCTCTTCCTTCTTTTCTTGCTTCTTGCTTTAGTTCATCCTCATACGTTATCATCGTGCCACCCTCCCATTTCAAAGCCATCAGCCCTTATTCCTTTTCCAACTTCTCCTTTATTTCAAGGACCTTTTTTTCGGAAAGGCCTGTTGCTTTTTTGATAAAATCGAGGGATGACCCTAGTTTAATGAGGTTTCGGGTAATTTCAATTTTTTCTTCTTGTCTTCCTTCTCGTTTACCTTCTTCTCTTCCTTCTTCTCTTCCTTCTTTTCTTGCTTCTTGTTTTAGTTCATCTTCATACGTTATCATCGTGCCGCCCTCCCATTTCAAAGCCATCAGCCCTTATTCCTTTTCCAGCTTCTCCTTTATTTCAAGGACCTTTTTTTCGGAAAGGCCTGTTGCTTTTTTGATAAAATCGAGTGGTATCCCAAGTTTAATAAGGTTTCGGGTAATTTCAATTTTTTCTTCTTGTCTTCCTTCTCGTTTACCTTCTTCTCTTCCTTCTTCTCTTCCTTCTTTTCTTGCTTCTTGTTTTAGTTCATCTTCATACGTTATCATCGTGCCGCCCTCCCAATTTTTGATTTCCTGGTTAAACTCCTGTTGGTATTGACTTTCGAGTTTTATCATGTGGTCCATGAAAATGAAAAGTGTCAGTAAATCCTTTTTATCGAGCTGCAAGCGATCTTTCATAACAGCTAAAACCCGGAGCAGCTGCTTTTTCAATTCTAATTTGGTTGGCTGTGCAGCTGTTTTTCCATACAGGGCTTTTTTTGTCGCAAGGATTACAAAAGCAAATGGATTAGTCGATTGCAACAATTCATTTTCATCTTGTTCCGCTATTTTATACACATTGTATTCATAATTCAATTTTGTCCCGAAAAAGTTGTATTCATAACGGGGTGGGGTATACGTTTCGGAGTAATCTTCGGTGTAAATCACAAGCGCAAATATCTTTTTATCATACGCATCAAAAATCCGGTAGAAGTATTGAAACATTCTTTCTGCAAAACCAGTATCTTTCCACCCCTGCACTTCGATATGGACAAGTATCCACTGTTCGCTACCATCTTTCAAATACACTTTAAAAAGCCCGTCTGCTTCCCGGTCACGGCTTTTGCCGTCCGGATTCAGCTTTTGGAACTCCTTATCCAGGTCGTCAGGTGGCTTGTCCCAATCAATCATCTCATACAAGCCTGGTGAAAAAAACGCAACAAAATCTTCAAACAGCGAATGAATGACCCGCTTCCAATGACGGTCATATTCATTGCGCCCAGTCCGCTTATCCATCCCATTCCCCCTTTTCAAGTATTAAAACTATTCCGTTTTTATTATACAACATTTTTGAAATGAAGGGAACACCAATTCGACAAAAATGATGATTTCAAAATTTTTCGTCTTTTGATCCAAAACGTAGATGGGTGTGAAAACGCGACTATATTTCAGATGTCTCCGCTGATTTCCGTGAAAATAGACGTTACCCATGGAAAACGCCGCAGATTTTATAAACCAGCCTTCTTGAGACCCACTACAAGCCTGTCGAGCATCGGTAGCCAAGCTTTCTCCTTGCTCAAATTTCATCGGCGAGCGCCAAGCAGCCATGCACGGCGCACCGAAAAACAGGCTGCCCCTTGTGAGACAGCCTGCGTTAGAAATCAAGATTTATTTTTTCCGGACTGTGATCGTCCATGCTGCTTCATCAAGTTGTTCAAAGTTTGTGACAGTGTGGCCTGCTTCAGCTGCCCAGCGCGGGATACTTTCCGTTGCTTGCGTGCAGTCAAAATGGATGACAAGGTCATCTCCCGGCTGAATTTCTTCAATGGCTTTTTTTGCTTCGATTAACGGGAATGGGCAAACCTGGCCCATGACTTCCAATACTTTTTCCATCTTCCATTCCTCCTTATGCAGTGGTGACAGCCGTTTTCGCCGCGGTTTTTTGGCGCTTTGTTTGCGGGCGGACAAACATGAAATAGGAAGCCGTCCATGCGCCAAATATCATAAACAGCAGTGCAAACCAGCCCTGCCATGTCATCATTGCCGTTTTGACGAGGCCGTTGCCGATCGAACAGCCGCCTGCGACACTGGCGCCGAATCCCATCAAAATACCGCCAAAGAAACTGCGGATACCCGTTTTTGCATCCGGCATTCTAAAACGAAATTCGCGGCTCGCTTTTGCGGCGATAAAAGAACCGAGAAAAATGCCGAGCACGAGAAAAACGCCCCAGTTTACAAATGTTTGGTCACCCGTTACAAGGAACTGCAGAAGATTGGCAGTCGGCGTTGTAATCCCGAGGCCATCCATTCTTCCGGTTGCTTCGCTTAAAGGCCACGCTAAAATCGCAATAAGTCCGATAAGTACTGCTGTAAAAAACGGGTGCCAGCGTTTTTCAAACAAAAGATGCGCAAGCCCTTTGCGTTTTGCCTTCATCGCCGGAACCGCCACTTTCGGCTTCCGCATTTCCCTGATTAAAATGGTCAGTACAATCAGGGAAAAGACTGCGATAATGATCCAAATGTTAATCCCCAGTGTATCTGCAATCGCGTTTTTCGGAAGCTGTACGGACTGAAGGGAAGTGGTTACCGGTAAAAGCACGCCGGATTTCATCACGGCACTCATGACCATGTAGCCAAAGAGCGCGATCCAGCTGCCCAAAAGCCCTTCGCCGGCACGGTACCATGTCCCGGTTGCGCAGCCGCCGGCCATGACAATCCCTATCCCGAAAATATATGAACCAATGATAGCAGCAACCCACGGGAATGTGCCTGCAGCATATTTGATCATGCCAAGCTGAATAAGTGCGTAAACTCCGATGCTTTGAACGGCGATCGCAATTAACAGCGCGTAAAACATGCGATTGTCTTTTGCAATATACATATCACGGAAGCCGCCCGTCAGGCAAAACCTGCCCCTTTGCATCACAAAGCCGAGCAATGCCCCGCAAATTAACCCTGTTAAAAGCATAAAACTCCCCCTTTAATCCTCACTAAATTTATGGGATTAATTATAGTAATATTCCGCCCCATTTTCAAGTGTTATACATCAAAAAAGGGCAGCACAAATTTTCCCAGCCCAGGTTTGCTTTTACGGGTTCTACAAAAAGCCCCCTCAAAGTACGCCTCCATATTTTGCGGGTTCCGGTATTGGACCAGCAGCAAAGCCCCTGCTTATTGCCGTTTGCTGCTCTCATATTTGCCGGAAGCGGATCATAAAGTACTTTTTATAAGGAGTGATGCGAAGATGGAGCAAAAATTGCCGGATTTTACATCCACCCGTTTTCTGAAACAGCATATTCTGGATACGATAAACTTTTATGCACCGCGCTGTATAGACAAAGTGTCCGGCGGATATATCAACTGCTTTCTTGATGACGGCACAGTATGCGATTATGAAACGAGACAACTTGTAGGCCAGGCAAGGTTTGTGTTTATTTTCAGTGTGGCGGCGTTGCTGGAGCCCGGCCAAGCGTACCGGGAACTGGCGGAACACGGCATTTCGTTCTTGCAACGTCACCAGCGCGACCACAAACACGGCGGGTATTATTGGGAATTAAAGGGCCAGTCTGTATCCCATTCAGTGAAAAGAGCATATGGCCATGCCTTTGTTTTGTTAGCCGCAGCGATGGCAGCGAAAGCAGGCATATCATCTGCTTTTCCGATGATTGCGGAGACATTTGAAGTATTGGAACGCCATTTTTGGAGGGAAAATGAGGGGCTGTATGTTGATGAAATCTCAGCCGACTGGTCAGAAGTATCCCCTTACCGCGGACAGAATGCCAATATGCATCTGTGCGAAGCGATGATGACAGCATATGAAGCAACCGGCAACAAGCGATATCTTGAAAGAGCAGAACGCATTGCCGAGTCGGTCATGTTTCGTCTACTTCCCCAATCAGGAGGACTGATTTGGGAGCACTATCATGAAGATTGGACAATCGATTGGACGTACAATTACGGCATTACGAAAAGTGAGCTTCGGCCTTATGGCTTTATTTTCGGCCATTCGATTGAATGGAGCAAGCTGTTGCTGTTATTAGATCGGCTTGCTCCCGGCAATTGGCGGAAACCGTTGGCACAATCTTTATTCCAATCCGCTATTCACTTAGGCTTGGACCGGAAAAATGGAGGCATTTTTTTCAGCATGGCTCCAGGCGGGCGTATGATCGATTGTGATAAATATTACTGGGTCATGGCTGAAGCGATCGGTGCATCATCCCTGCTGGCCGCATCTGACCGCAATGCCTTGCAACTGTATCGTGATCTGTTTACCTATTGCTGGACCTATTTTGTTGATCAACAAAGAGGCGGCTGGTATCAACTGCTTAATCCGTGCAACCGCCGTTACAGCAATATAAAAAGCCCGCCGCCCAAAACAGATTACCATCCTGTAACGAATTGCCTCATCGCGCTTACGTCTTTTTCCCCATCCGGACTTACCGAATAGGGTTTGGGCACTGGTTCTGCATGTAAAAAAGCTACAGCGTAGCAAAACGGAGGTTAACCCATTTGGCAGCAGGTTTTTTAGGATACGGACAAAAACAAACCCCGGTTATGAAGCGACAAAACCGCCCCCGTTCACATGAATAGTCTGGCCTGTGATATAAGAACCGTCGTTTGAAGCAAGCAACACATAGACAGGAGCCAGTTCATAAGGCTGGCCTGCACGTTTCATTGGTACGTTATTTCCAAACGTTTTTACCATATCTGGAGAAAAAGTCGCAGGAATAAGCGGTGTCCAGATTGGGCCCGGGGCTACAGCATTCACCCTGATCCCCTGGTCAACGATGTTATTGGCAAGCGCGCGCGTAAAGCTGACGATTGCCCCTTTCGTAGCTGTATAATCAATCAAATCTTTCCGGCCGATATAGGCGTTAATCGATGCAGTGTTGATAATGCTGCTTCCTTCAGCCATATAAGGAAGTGCGGCCTTTGTCATGTAAAAAAACGGATGCAAATTTGTATCAAACGTCGTATGCCACTGTTCGTCGCTAATATCCAAAAACCGGTTTTGAACAAATTGAACCGCTAAGTTATTGACAAGAACATCTATTTTTCCGAATGTTTCAAGGGTGCAGGCAATGACATACTGACAGTGATTTTTGTTGCGTAAATCTCCTGGAATCAAAAGGCAACGCTGTCCCAAATGCTCAATGGCCTGCTTCGTTTCCATGGCGTCTTCATGTTCATCAAAATAAGCAATGACGATATCTGCTCCTTCTTTTGCAAAAGCCACTGCTACAGCCCTGCCAATTCCGCTGTCACCCCCACTAATGATCGCAACCTTGTTGCTCAGTTTCCCGGTTCCAATATAATGGGGGTTGTCATAAACAGGCCGGGGAATCATCAAATATTCAAATCCCGGCTGCCTCGTCTGGTGCTGGGGCGGAAATGTGTTCGAGACTTCTTCACACTTGATTTCTGATCCATAATAAGAAGATTTTGAATCCATGATTACACCTCTTTATCCATTTTCCTTAATGTATTCAGGCGAAAAAATAACGTTAATGCTCTATGCTCGGAACGGCAGAATGGATGGCCCCGATCCGCCGGTATGCGGGAGCTGGGCAAACATGGCCGTGTGGGGGATATAGCACGGTTATATTTCTTAATGGGCAGCTAAAAAATTCTTTTAAAGGGTATAATCAATCATAATGGCACCTTATTGAAGGAGGAATATTATGGAAAATATGACCGTTTACGCCAAAAATGCAACCGATCCATCCCAAATTCAGTTGATCGAGCATGAATTGAAAAAGATGGACGGGATTGAGCGCGTATTGTCTGATACAAATGACAGAGAGATCAAAATTGAATTTAACCCCGGACAATTGACGCAAAGAGAAATCATCACAAAAATGCAGGAACTGAACGTTCATCTGATCCTGGAAGAATAGGGTAATGCCTGGCAGAGTGCAGTAAGGAAAAACCCAATTTGCCTGTATGGATTCAGGTAAATTGGGTTTCGTTTTGACGAACTAGAGATGTTTTTCATGCAGATAATGATTTACCAATTCTTCTATTAAATCATGCTGGGGATAGTCACCATTAAATTCGAATCGGATTTCTTCAATAAATTTTTCTCCATGATAAACATGAATGGCACCGGTTTGGCTGACCACACTGAACTCCGGTTCAAAGGTATACCCATTATGCTTGATTGCACCCATCCTGTATCGTTTCCTTTCCACCATCATTTTTGGTTTTAACTATAGGATGCTGGAAATTACAAAATGCATGCATCGTAATCATATGGGCTAATGTTCTTCCCTTGTTTCCCAACTTTGGGTTACGGAGAAAAACCTATTTAAATTGATCAGGGTACATTTCCTTTGCCAGTTGTTCTATTCCATCGAGTGTGTTGTAGCTGTAGCCGAAAAGCTCATTATAATCCATCGCGTAAACTTGCTTATTTTTGATTGCTTTCATACTCGATAATTTGGGATTTTCATAAAGAGCCTTTTTGACCTTATCGGCATTGTTTTCCCAATTCAGTACAATCAATACATCGGGATTGGCTTTTACTAATTGCTCTACACTAACAGTCCCCCGCACATTTTGAAATATGTTTTTGAGTTTTAACATACCAAAAGCATTATTGAAAAAAGTTTCATTATAAGCAGAGTAGATGTTGATTTCTTTCGGATCGGACATGTGTAAATAGGCGAATGTCTTCGTTTCATGAATGCCTGACAGTTCCGATGTAATCTTCTTCTGGCGCGCCTTTAATTTGTTGGAAAATAGTTTTGCTTTTTCCTGGACATTAAAAATTTTTCCGAGATTGTCAATATCTTTATATATTGAGTCATAGGTCCCGCCCGGAATGGATGATTCAAGAATATAGGTATGGATCCCCATATCATTCAGAGAATCAACCGTTCCGACACCCCAGTCGGCATTATCGAATAAGCCGCCGCGACTGACAATTAAGTCCGGGTTTGTCCCAAGCGCCGCTTCTTTTCCGACATACGAATTACTGAGTATCTTTAATGAAGCATAGTCTTTTTCAACCGATTTGTCCGGGGCGCCAAAATTCCCGCCTACCCCGACAATCTTATCTTTCAGGCCAAGATGAAGGAGCAGTTCCGCCGCCGTTCTTGTCGTAACCATCACCCGTTTCGGGGCTTCCTTGAATACCTGATCCTTTTTCTTATATGTAGTGCCGCCCTCTGCTTTTGTATAATTATGAATCGTCAGCGGATAATTCGACTTGCTTTTCATATTTTTTTCCGACCCGGTCGTTTCCCTGTTCCCGCAACCCGCAAGGACAAGCAGTGCGATGAGGCAACCGGCAAAGATTCCTTTTTTCATGTCTGTCCATCCTCCTTAAAGTTCGTATGCAAATCCAAGCCGGTTGGTCACAGGATTCACATAAGTTTGACATTTGATTTCATACAATTCCTCAATTAATTCCGAGGTCAGCACTTCTTCCGGTTTTCCATGTGCATATACTTCTCCGCCTTTCACGGCATATAAATAATCGCAATAGGCGACAGCCAGATCCAAATCATGGAGAGCCGCCAGCACACTAATGCCAAACTGCTTGACACAGGAAAGAATTTCGATTTGATGGCGAATATCCAAATGGTTGGTCGGTTCATCGAGAATCATTAAGTCCGGCTGTTGGGCTATGGCACGGGCAAGAATCACCCGTTGCTTTTCCCCGCCTGATAATGACAAATAGCTGCGTGTTTTATATTCAAGCAATTGCGTTTTCCTTAATGCCTCTTCAACAATTTTGTAATCGTCCGGCTGGTCCGATTCCAGTAACTTCTTGTGCGGTGTCCGCCCCAACAGCACCATTTGCTCGACTGTTAAATCAAAATTCATTTCATTGAACTGCCCTACTACGCCTAAATGCCTTGAAACTTTTTTTGCCGAGCTTTTCAGTACATTAAGGTCATCTAAAAAAACGCTCCCATTTTGCGGCACAAGACTTTTATAGATACTTTTGAGCAAAGTTGACTTCCCGCATCCATTCGGGCCTACTAAACCGACAAACTGTTTATCTTTGACAAACACGGACATGTTTTTGATGATCTCTTTCCTGCCTCTTTTTACTTGCAGCTTTTCCGCCGTTAAATCCACTTCCCTCAACCTCCAAATTGATAGCCTTTTTTCACAATCATATAGATAAAGAGTGGGGAGCCGATCACTGATGTAATGATGCCGATGGGCAATTCTACATTTTGGATTAGAATTCGGGACAAAATGTCCGCCCATATTAAAAAGAGCCCCCCTGAAAGGATTGTTGCCGGAAGCAGCTGTTTGTGATCTGCGCCGAAAATACCCCGGCAAATATGCGGAATGATCAGACCAACAAATCCGATTGTGCCGGCATAAGCAACCATCGTACCCGTTATCAATGCTGTGACCACCATGTAGAGCTTGCGGAATAAACTTAAATGAATGCCCAATGTGACGGCAGACTCATCACCGAGTAGCATCGTATTTAACACACGGTGCTGAAAAAGAAAAATCAAAGAGCCGATCAGGACCACAACAGACAAAACCGGCACCTTTTCCCAGCTCGCCGATGCAAGGCTTCCCATTGTCCAGAACGTAACGTCTTTAATCCCTTCTGCATTGTTGGCAAAGTAAATCACAAGGCTGGAAAAAGAACTGCACAATGCTCCGACAACGACGCCTGACAATACCAGTTTTACAGATGTTGCTTTTCCGCCAACACTTGACAAAAGCAATACTGCTACGGATGTTGCCATCGCACCCATAAAAGCGCCAAATGCAATGCTAAATGTGCCAAACAAGGCATTGCTTCCAAACCCGATCAAAATGACAATGGTCGCACCAAGCGTTCCTCCTGAAGAAATCCCGATAATATATGGATCAGCGAGCGGGTTTTGCACAACTGCTTGCATCACAATCCCGCACAAAGAAAGGCCCATCCCAATCAATAAAGCAAAAATAACTCTGGGCATTCTGATTTGATAAATGATATTAAAATAGGAGGAGTTTTCCATCCCTTTAATGTGCCCCATTTTGCCATTTGTCAGGACGTGCAGCAAAACATTCATTGATTTTTCAATTGGTATGTGGACCGTTCCAATTGAAACCGAATAAATGGCGGAAAACGCAATCATACAGATAAGGAGAAAGATAACAGGATAATAAATTTTCCCGATTACACCGTTGCTCGTCCCTTTCAAAAAAACACCTCCTTTTTGCTTCTAATGATAATGAAAATCATTATCATTTATACATCCATTTATCATTATAAATGCTTCCTTGTAAACGTCAAGCAGATTTTTGTGTATTCATAAAACTTTTTAGGTGCCTAAATTGCAACATTAAATGCAATACTTAATGAAATACCCGTAAACCTGAGATATAATAAACTGTGTTATGAAGCAATAAAACTAAATAGGTAGGGGATATAATGAAAAAGCAAATTATTCATGTCACAGTTGCGAGTTCTATTTTGTTTAGTGTGTCTGTTCCTTTTACAACTCATATAAAAGCAGCAGAAGTATCTAATCAGCAAGAAAATGTTCATTTAACAAATACTGAAACTCAAAACTTATTAAAGTTACAAAATGAATTGCAAGCTCATGGAATTGCTGAGACAGACATTGTAAATGGGATTCAATCAAGTTTATCTGGAGAAGACACTGAAAACCATGTTGTTACAACATTTGGCGTGAAATCGAAAGCAGCTAAAGTAGCGGCAAAGTCCATGATAAAAAAACTCAAAAAAATTGGTAGAATCTCATGGGATAGAACTGTAAGGAATTATGTTAATAAACTGCCTATTTCAAAAGGCTCGAAAAGTACCCTGAAAAAATATTTAAGTTACGAATTTGTAATGAAGACCCTTAATATTGTGGTAGACTTTGAGGGCACAATAACGAATGCACTAACAACTCAATTAAAAAATATGGGTGTACCTAGTTGGTTAGCTGGAACAGCTGCAAGAGCATTGGTAACCTTATTACTTTGAGAGAATAAGGATATAGGAGTGGGTATTCTATGGAGTGGTTCTTAAAATCATTGATAATCATAACAGGAGTATATGTTATTGCCAATATCCTTTTTGATTTAAATTTCAATCCTGAAATACATATTGTAACAAAAATCATTCAAGCTTTGTTCTTTCTATTGTTATTAATCTATGTTGTTTTTTTTAAGACCGGATCAAAAAATAAATAATTGGAGCTTGCTGAACGAATCAGATACAAGCCCAGTTTTAAAATATAAAATAGTAAAGTGCAAATATTTCAAAAATAGCCCTGAGGTTTCCCTCCAGATTCATTTTGAGAAACTGAAGGGCTACTACTGTTTCACTGGTCTCCTGAAAGCATGTTCGAATAAGGCTTAACCCGCACCTGTGCTTACCTTCGCAAAAATCTTCCTTCAGCGGCGCTACGTTCAGAGGTATCCTGTCCTGCAACACGTTCTAAGGTTTTTCTTCCGTTTTGTATGGACGCCCCAACTTTGGCCCCCCAAAGAAACAAAAACAGGTGAACCGCACCCTCAGTGGGTTAAAATAGTTTTAGGATTAACATCTCACACTGGGAGGTTCACCTATACATAGCATAATTAAATATAAAGAAAATTTATTTTATTTCGTTGGTTGAAAGTCGCTTTGCATTCTTTCGTACAAAAGCGCATGCTATACAAGCCAAAGCAATAGCAGCCATCGGCAATAATAAACTTTCACGCAATGCTGTTAAATAACCACTTAAATGGCCGCCAAATTTTGTTGAAATATCAAAGACCGATTCAAATTCCGAACCATGATTCATGGCAGAAATTCTATTTTGTAATAAAGCCCCAACAGCCGCACTGCCTCCAACTGTTCCCAATTGGCGGACAATATTCATCACCCCGGATGCTGCACCTGCAACTTCATCCTTCACTTCTTTCACGGCAACTGCTGCCGTCGGTGAAATTAATAACCCGTTTCCAAACCCAGTAATCACCATCGACAACATAAATTGCACCCAATAGTTATGGCCATTCATGATAAAAATAACCCATATCATCCCGATCAGGGTCAGCGCTAATCCTGCAAGCACAAGGTATTTCCCACCTATTTTATTTGAAAATTTTCCGGCAAATGGAGATACACACATGGAAATAAGTGATGCAGGAACTAACGTAAGTCCCGCCCTAAATGCATCATATCCCAAAATGGACTGAAAATATATCGAGAGAAGCAGCATTAACCCAAGGACGCCAATAGAAAAAAAGACTCCTACCACATTCATTAACGTGTAATTACGATCTTCAAACAAAGCAAATGGAATTAACGGATCCCGCTTCTGACGCAATTTTTGTTGAACATAGAATATGATAAAGATAACTACGGAAATAATAAGAATGCCGACAATGTACATGGACCATTTAAAGTGTTGGCCTTCAATTAATCCATAGGTTAAAAATAAACACGATAAAGAAACCAAGAGAACCCCCCATCAAGTCAAGCTGTTGTTTTGCTGAATTTCGGATTTCCGGGACAAATAGATAAGTGAATATAAAAATCAATACTCCGATTGGAACATTTATATAAAAAATCCAGCGCCAGCCTAACACACTGACTATGAATCCGCCTAAACTCGGACCTGCAACAGCAGCAACTCCACCTACCATTCCCCATATTCCAAGGGCCGTTCCACGACGCTCGGAAGGAAATAATCGTATAATAAATGTCATTGTCTGCGGTAAAAGCAGAGCTGCACCAAGTCCTTCTATAGCCCTAAATACAATGAGTTCCAAAGGGCTTGTGGAAAGTCCGCATAACAAACTAGAGATGGTAAAAAGGACAATTCCAATTGAAAACAATTGTCGTATACCAAATAGATCGCCAAAACGGCCGGCCGTAATTAAAAAAACGGCAAGCACCAATATGTATATATTTAGAACCCATAGCGCCTCATTAATGGATGCATGTAATGTTTCCATTAAATTCGGAATCGCAATGTTAACAATTTGTAAATCCAATTGAGTCATAAAAAAACCAAACGAAAGAATCGTCAACACTAACCAGGGATTTCCCTTCCATTTTTGAATATCAAGCATTTTTTCACCTCAAATCTATTAATTGTTCAAGAACTGCAATGGGCAGACCATCCTCTCAGCAGAGTAACAATGGCTAATACAGAACCAGTAGCATTAATTACGTTTACAACCCATCTCGGTGCAATCATCTCTGCACGATGCAGAATTTCAATTACATCCATCTTTTAAAAATTAGAATGGCTAAAGTAACAGCTGTAGCGGCAACTAAAACCATAACTGCCTTTGAACTTTATGATTTAAGAAGTTGACCTTTCAACAATAATTGCATCTGTATCCCTCCCTTCATTTTTATTACTGTATGGCCACCAATCCCCCTAGCAATCTCTATATTATATTTTCATATCCGAAAAATAAATAATATTTAATAAAATGTAAATTAAGATGCTTTAGAAATTATTGTGTAAAAAATATTTGACATTTTGTTTGTAAGGGGATACAATAATGCCAGCACAGATGTAAAAAATTTTTTACACTAATTGGTGATTATATGCAAAATAACATTAAAAAATACAGGAAAAAGAAGCAGATGTCGCAGGAAGAGTTGGCAAAAAAATGTAATGTCACACGACAAACCATAAATGCTATTGAGAATAGCAAATATGACCCTTCTCTTCGTTTAGCGGTACTCATCTCACAAATTTTAGAAGTAAGGATAGATGAATTGTTTATTTTTGATTCGATAAATAAAACTATTAAAAGGAAAGATGAAAATGAGAAAAATGGATGAAATGGAAAAGGATCATTCCGGAAAAGCAGCAAGACTAGCATTTAGCTACTATACTTTGGTTTTACTCATATGGTCCCTTGTGGATTGGTTTAAAACCAAAAGCACTGGAATAGAATTTCCAATTCTTATGATTGGTTGTGCCATTTATGCTGGAGTACAAGTATATTTGCTTCGAAAAACAAAATAAATCATTTTTTACAAATTTTAGGAAGAATAATGTACCGTTATAAATTTGTTAAGATAAAAATCAATCGGTGGAAAGGACAACCGGAAGTCGACTACAGACAAATTATAGAGGAAAATGCATCGGAAGGTTGGGGGTTGGTTCAAATATTTGCCCCTCCTATTTCCGGGTTTGGGGCAGCAGACCATTTTGAATTAATTTTTGAGAAATATATTGAAAACCCCAACTGAAAAAGTATAGTGAAATAACTGGTGGTGAAATCAAGTTAAAAGAATGCTTTCGCTATTTAATTGAGCTGACATAGAAAAAAACAGCGATCCCTTAATATTCCTAGGATCGCCGTTTTCCTGTTCCTACTCCCACTCAATCGTAGCGGGCGGTTTGCTTGTAATATCATACACGACGCGGTTGACGTGCGGGACTTCGTTGACGATGCGGGTGGAAATTTTTTCGAGCACTTCCCACGGAATGCGCGCCCAGTCAGAAGTCATGCCGTCGATGGATGTGACAGCACGGATGCCGATGGTGTAATCATACGTGCGCGCATCGCCCATGACACCAACGCTGCGGATGTTCGGCAATACCGTAAAATACTGCCAGATATCGCGGTCGAGGCCGGCTTTTTTGATTTCTTCGCGCAAAATAAAATCAGATTCGCGCACCATCTCGAGTTTTTCTTCCGTAATCTCGCCCAGCACGCGGATGCCGAGACCCGGGCCCGGGAACGGCTGGCGCCAGACAATTTCGTCCGGAATGCCGAGTTCAGTGCCGACTGCGCGCACTTCGTCTTTAAATAATGTATTCAGCGGTTCAATTAACGTAAACTGCATGTCTTCCGGCAGACCGCCGACATTGTGGTGCGACTTGATTGTCTGGGCAGTCGTTGTCCCGCTTTCGATGACATCGGTATACAACGTTCCCTGGGCAAGAAAATCAATCCCTTCGAGTTTTGCCGCTTCATCATCAAAGACATAAATAAATTCATTTCCGATGATTTTCCGCTTTTGTTCCGGGTCGGAAACACCTTTCAATTTTTTCAGGAACCGTTCTTTCGCGTCGACTTTAATGACGTTCATATTAAAGCCTTCTGAGAAAGTTTTCATCACACTCTCTGCTTCGCCTTTACGCAAAAGACCGTGGTCCACAAAAATACACGTGAGCTGGTCGCCGATCGCTTTATGGATCAATACCGCGACAACGGAAGAGTCAACCCCGCCGCTTAAGGCGCACAGCACTTTCTTGTTCCCTACCGTTTGCCGGATTTTTTCAATTTCCATTTCGATGTAGTTTTCCATTGACCAAGTTCCGCTGCAGCCGCAAATTTTAAAAGCAAAATTGCGCAAAAGTTCATTGCCGTAAACAGAATGGCGTACTTCCGGATGGAACTGGACGGCATACAAATGTTTGTCCGTGTTGCTCATTGCAGAAATCGGGCAGTGGTCACTGCTTGCATCTACCGTAAATCCGGCCGGTACTTCCGTCACAAGATCCCCGTGGCTCATCCAGACCACCTGATCTTCCGGAAGCCCGTCAAATAACCGGCCCCCGTTTTCGACATGAATCGTTGCTTTTCCGTATTCACGCTGACTGGCGGGTTCAACTTTGCCGCCATATTTTTTTGCCATAAGCTGCATGCCGTAGCATATTCCCAGAATCGGCACGCCAAGATTAAAAATGTCTTCATCGACATGGAATGCGTTTTGGTCATAGACGCTGTTCGGGCCGCCCGAGAAAATAATGCCTTTCGGGTTCATGGCCTTGATCTCTGCCGCTGTCAAAGTGTGCGGATGGAGTTCGCTGAATACGCCAAATTCGCGGATCCGGCGTGTAATCAGCTGGTTATACTGGCTGCCAAAATCCAAAACCACAATTTTTTCTATATCTTTCACATCGAATGTTTTTGCCATTGATTTTCCCCCATGTACTTTTATCTAGAAACGAAATCTGATCTTTAAAGCAGGATTCCGGCTCGGCTTTTTTAAAAATGTGAAACTGCCTGCGTCGGTTATCCTCAGTATACAGCATTTATATTTTGGCAGATTTCCGCCGGGTTTGTGCCTTAAAAGCCACACCATATTCACTTTCCGGCTGATGTTTGCCGGGATTCTTTACTTACAGCTGTAGTACGTTCACTTTTCATCGGAATTTTGGTTCGTTCCTTAACGTAGAAGCGTTCTATGTGAACTTTTCATCGGAATTTTGCGCGCTTCCTTAACGTAGAGGCGCTCTATGTGCACTTTTCATCGGAGTTTTGCCTCATTCCTTAACGTAGAAGCACTCTACGTGCACTTTTCACCGGATTTTTGCCCCGTTCCTTAACGTAGAAGCACTCTACGTGAACTTTGCATCGGAATTTTGCGCGCTTCCTTAACATAGAGGCGCTCTATGTGAATTTATCACCGGATTTTTGCCTCGTTCCTTAACGTAGAAGCACTCTACGTGAACTTTGCATCGGCATTTTGCACGCTTCCTTAACATAGAGGCGCTCTAGGTGCACTTTTCATCGGAATTTTGCCTCGTTCCTTAACGTAGAATCGTTCTACGTGCACTTTTCACCGGATTTTTGCCCCGTTCCTTCACGTAGAAACCCTCTACGTGAACTTTTCATCGGAGTTTTGCGTGCTTCCTTAATGTAGAAACCTTCTACGCGAACCTAGGGCCTAACTTTTGCTCGTTCTACCATAGAGCCAACCGCCCTTGTGAACTTGCGGCCAAAATTTTGCCGGGTTCCTCCGCGCTGGGAGCCCGGCTTTATCATTATTTCCAAAAATCATCAAAAATCGTAATCGGCATATGGCGTTTGTGCTGTCCTTTTAAATACCAGGACTCGATGGTGGCTTTTGCTTTCGGGGAAATTTCTTTGCCTTCCAGGTAATCATCAATGTCATCATAGGTTACCCCTAATGCCACTTCATCGGCAAGCTGCGGACGATCGTCTTCAAGATCAGCTGTCGGCGTTTTTAAATAGAGCCGTTCCGGACAGCCGAGTTCTTTCAAAAGCATTTTGCCTTGACGCTTGTTTAACCTGAAAATCGGAACAAGGTCCGAGCCGCCGTCGCCATATTTTGTATAAAATCCGGTCACATTTTCAGCTGAATGGTCGGTACCGAGCACGACACAATTTTCCATCGCAGCAATGCTATACTGGACTTTCATTCTTTCACGCGCTTTTTCATTTCCTTTCGCATAGTCGGAAAGGACGATGCCCGCTTTTTCCAGGGACGCTTCGCTGGCATCAACGGCCGGCTTGATGTTCACGGTGATGTCCTTGTCCGGCTGGATAAACTGGGCGGCCAGTTCCACATCATCCGCATCTTTCTGTTCGCCGTAAGGAAGGCGTACTGCAATAAACTTGTATTCCTGGTTGCCGGTTTCTTCTTTCATTTCGTTGATGGCGATCTGCGCAAGCTTCCCTGTCAAAGTGGAATCCTGGCCGCCCGATAAACCAAGCACGAATCCTTTCAGGAACGGGTATTTTTTTAAATAACTTTTTAAAAAATCAACACTTTTACGGATTTCTTCTTTCGGGTCAATGACCGGTTTTACTTTCATTTCTTCCACAATTCTTTTTTGCATTGCGTCCATTTTTTTATCCTCCTTATCCGCATCTATATAAAATGAACGTAAGGATTTACATCAAGCCCGGTCGCCATTTGCATAATGGTTACTTTTTACAGCAGGCAACAGAGCCGCGATATTTTGTTCATTTTATATATTGTTCTTTTGCCACAAAACAGATGGAAAAAACCACCATCATCATTTAATCTTCTTCAAGCCGAATCACTTTTTGCCGCACTTCTTCTATATTGCGCATTTTGTTGTCCCAGCATTTTTGGCTCAAATCGACCGGGTATTCTTCAGGATTGAGAATGCGTTTATATTCGTCCCACAACAGGTCCAAATTATCTCTCGCATATTGTTTGATCGCATCCAGCGGCGGAAGTTCGTATACGAGCCGCCCCTTTTCATAGATGGTTTCATGGATATTGATGGCTTCAAAGTTTGTGACATATTTGCTGATAAAGGTATGGACAGGATGAAACATCTTCAGCCGCTTTTCCGCTGCCGGATTTTCGTCCTGCATGGCAATATAGTCGCCCTCCAGCTTGTTTGTCCGTTTGTTTAAAATACGGAATACTTTTTTCAGCCCCGGTGTTGTCACTTTTTCGGCATTGCTTGAAATTTTAATCGTATCCTGCATTTCCCCGTTCCCGTCTTCGATGGATACCATTTTATATACCGCACCGAGCGCCGGCTGGTCAAATGCCGTAATCAGTTTCGTCCCAACGCCCCATGCATCAATTTTCGCACCCTGGGCTTTTAAATGGAAAATCGTATATTCATCCAAATCACTGGATGCAAAAATTTTCGCATCCGTAAATCCGGCTTCGTCGAGCATTTCCCGTGCCTTTTTCGATAAAAAAGCCATGTCGCCGCTGTCCAGGCGGATACCAAGAAAATTGATTTTATCGCCAAATTCTTTTGCCACTTTGATGGCGTTCGGCACGCCCGAACCCAGTGTATCATATGTATCGACAAGAAAAATGCAGTTCTTATACGTTTCCGCGTATTTTTTAAAAGCGGTGTAATCATCCCGGTATGCCTGTACCATCGCATGGGCGTGCGTGCCACTCGTCGGCATGCCGAACACTTTCCCGGCCCGGACATTACTTGTTCCGTCAAATCCGCCGATGTAAGCCGCTCGCGTTCCCCACACGGAAGCATCCAGTTCATGGGCGCGCCTTGAACCAAATTCGAACAAGGCAGCATCATCACCGGCGACTGACCGGATTCTCGCAGCCTTTGTCGCAATCAGCGTCTGGTAATTGATGATATTTAAAATGGCGGTTTCGATGATTTGTGCTTCAGCCAAAGACGTTTCCACCTGGATCAGCGGTTCGTTGCCAAAAACGAGTTCCCCTTCGCGGACGGAGCGCAACGTTCCGGTGAAGCGCATTTCTGACAAGTACTGCAAAAAATCCTCGCTGTAATGGCCGGTGCTGCGCAAATAGGCAATATCTTCTTCAGTGAAGTGAAAGTGGTTCAAATAATCCACAATTCGCTCAAGCCCCGCAAAGATGGCGTAGCCATTTCCGAACGGTATTTTTCTGAAAAATGCTTCGAACACCGCTTTCCGGTTGTGGATACCGTCTTTCCAATAGGCCTGCGCCATGTTGATTTGGTATAAGTCTGTGTGAAGCGCTAAACTGTCATCTTTAAAACGCATGCTCTCGAATCACTCCTACCTAATGGGTTTACCGCACTTCCGCTCCGAGCGAACCTTTAAAATGGCTTAATGCCCATTTGTGCCCGTCCGGATTAAAACTTGCCACCGCGTTTTCGTGGACCACCAGCTTGAATCCTTTATTGTAAGCATCCACTGCCGTATGCAGCACGCAAATGTCTGTGCATACCCCGCATAAATGGATTTCTTCTATGCCCCGTTCCCGCAGCCGCAGCTCCAGATCCGTCCCGCAAAAAGCGCTGTAGCGGGTTTTATCGATCACATGAACGTTTTTCTTCCCTTTCCACGCTGTAAAAAGCGGCTGCAGTTTCCCGTACAGGTCGCGCCCGGGTGTGCCTTTGAGATTATGGGGAGGGAACAATTTCGTTTCCGGATGATAAGGATCATCTTGTTCATGGCAGTCGATTGCGAAGACCACGTAATCGCCGTTTTCAAGGAATGACTTCGTAAGCGCCACAATGTTTTCTTCAATCTGCTGCCCCGGTTTGCCGCATGTCAACCGGCCGTCGTCAGCTACGAAGTCATTGGTATAATCAATATTGATTAACGCTTTTCGGGCACCCATATGGATCCTCCGTTCATTTTAAATTATCCTTATTGTACACGAAAGATGGCTTCCGGCAAAATGTTTCATGCCGGAAGTTTATGGATAACCTACACAGGCTGGACGATACCGATACCAGGCTGATCAGAGAGCAGGACGTCCTCGCCGTCATAGGTTAAATGATCCGGTTCTTCAGACAACCAGAGTGGCGCGTCCAGATCCATATAGACAACATTCGGATGGGCGGCCGCAAAGTGGGCAGCTGCCGCCACGGAAAGTGATGGCTCCATCATGCTGCCAACCATGCATTTCACACCGTTTGCTTCTGCAATGTCGGCAATTTTCCACGCTTCAGAAATTCCGCCGCATTTCATCAGCTTAATATTGATAAGGTCGGCAAATCGGCCCGCGATCAATTTCAGCGCGTCTTTTGCCGAAAACAGGCTTTCATCTGCCATGACCGGCAGCTTTGTTCTTTCCGTTACAAACTTTAACCCTTCCCAATCATCGGCACGTACCGGCTGTTCGACAAACTCAATCCCGAAATCCTTTTTTTCCAGCTCTTGTAAAATTTGCACCGCTTGCTTCGGTTCCCACGCCTGATTGGCATCAAGGCGCAGTTTGACATCAGGCGAAACAGCGCGCCGGACCGCTTCAATCCGTTCGAGATCGATTTCCGGATATGTGCCGACCTTGATTTTCAACAGATGAAACCCGGCCTCCACACTTTTTTCCGCATCCCATGCCATTTTTTCGGGCGTATCCACTCCGATTGTCATGGAAGTCCGGAGATTTTTCTGCCCGCCAAGATAGGCATACAGTGGAATGTTTAACCATTTGCTGTATGCATCGTAAAGGGCAATGTCGGCAGCAGCTTTTGCACTTGTGTTGCCCGTACAGCACCGCTGCACTTTTTTCAGGGCTTCCTGGAAATCACGCAAATCATGCCCGGAGAGCGCCTCCTTGATAGGCCCTGCCGCAACAGACATGATGCTTTCGGTTGAATCGCCTGTAATGACAACAGTTGGCGCAGCTGCCCCTGTACCTTTTATGCCATTGTCCAGTGTGATTTCCACTTCAATGCTGTCAATTTCATTGGCTTGCCGCAATGCTGTTTTAAACGGAACGAGCAGCGGAATGTTCCGGTAATGCACTTGCACATCTTTTATGATCATGGCAGCTTCTTCCCTTCATCCTGGCATTTTAAAGCCAATTTATGCTGGTTTTATTATATCATTAATAACGGGCCGGTGATTTAAACCCCGCATCATTTTTGCCTGTATTTTTTTGTGTGAACTTTTCCCTGGTTGCCCGCGTCTATTCAAACGTGCTTATGGGGAGAAGGGACCATACATCCAAAAATAGAAACGGGATGGTGTCAGACCGGAATGAAAATCAGTAATCATGAAAAAAATGCTTTATGGCTGGCCGTATGGATGCTGGCCGTCTACCTTTCGCCAATGTTTATTCTTGGCGGCAATATGCATATCCGGGTCCACGACAACCTGGATTCGAATATCGCCTGGTACCGGGTGCTCGACCGCAGCGGAGAACTGTTTGGCCCTCTGAATGCAACGATTCCGCAAATCATGAACGGGTTGCCGCGAAATGCGTTCGGGACGGAATTCAGCGGAATCCAGTGGCTTTACGCCCTGTTCCCTCCGGTCATCGCTTATACATTTAGCCAGACGATTACAAGAGTCTTTGCTTTTTTAGGAATGTACCTGTTGCTAAAACGGCATTTCGTGCAAGGGCAGGACGGTTACTTTATCAGGGTATGGGTATCTCTTGCTTTTGCGATGACCCCGTTTTGGCCGTCCGGCATGTTAAGCACATTGGGGATGCCGCTTGCGCTTTGGGCTTTTTTAAACATCAGGAACCGGCAGGCCACATGGAAAGAGTGGCTGGCGCTGACCCTTTTGCCTTTTTACTCTAGCTTTGTGCTCGGGTTCTTCTTTTTTCTGGCGGCGATGGGGCTTTTGTGGATACGGGATGTGCTTGTGAAACGGGAGCGCAACTGGCCGTTCTTTTTTGCAATCGGCTGGATGCTGGTGCTGTATTTAGGGATTGAATACCGGCTTGTGTATTCCCTTGTCTTTTCCCATGAGCCGACAAGCCGGAATGATTTTGTCAGCTCGAAACTCGGCTTTTGGCACACGCTCCGGCTTGCGCTAAAAAATTATGTGTTCGGGCATACACATGATATGACCGTGCACACGTTTGTCATTCTGCCGTTCTCTTTTATCGCCATGTGGCTGATTTATAAAACAAAAGCATGGAAAAAGGAAAAACGGTATGTGCAGCTTTTTATGCTAAATGCCGTTTTATCGCTCTGGTATGCTTTCTGGTTCAACAAGGCATGGGAACCGTTAAAAGAAAAGATCAGCCTGCTGAATACGTTTAACTTTGCACGGTTTCATTTTTTGCGGCCGCTTATCATTTATACGATGTTTGCAGTGGGGGCATGGTTTCTTTGGAAACGCGGCAGAAAGTGGAAGGCATTCGTAAAATGTTGCCTCATCGCCCAGGTGATTGTCCTGTTTGCGTTTAATCCTGAAATTTATTACCGTGTTGCCGGGAAACCTTCGTTCAACCAGTTTTACGCGACGGGCCAGTTTCACGAAATCGGCCGCTATATTGGCAAACCGAAAAGCGCTTACCGCGTCGCCAGTATCGGGCTCCATCCGGCCATTGCCCAGTACAACGGTTTCTACACCTTAGATTCTTACAATAATTATTATCCGTTGTCTTATAAAAGGAAATTCCGAAAAATCATTGCCGGGGAACTGGATAAAAGCCCGCAATTAAAAACGTATTTTGACCAGTGGGGGAACCGCTGTTATATTTTTGTCAGCGAACTGGGCAAGCACTATGAGTTCCGGAAAAACAGCGGCGTCAAAATCCATCATCTTGCCATCGATACAAAAGCGTTTGAAAAGCTTGGCGGGCGGTATATTTTCTCGGCTGTCCCGATCCAAAACGCAGAAAAAGAGCATTTGCGGTTTTTAAAAACTTTCCGCAATGCCGACTCGGCGTGGACCATTTATTTATACGAAGTAAAGTAAGCATCATGCTGGTAAAGGAGATGCTGTAGAATGAGTCAATATCCGAAATTAACGATTGTTGTTCCTTGTTATAATGAAGAAGCCGTATTGCATGAAACGATGAAGCAGCTGTCAGAGGTGCTCGAATCTCTGATCCAGTCCAAACTGATTGCAAAAGACAGCACGCTCTTGTTTGTCGATGACGGGAGCCGCGACAAAACCTGGCAGATCATTGAATCCGCTTCGGCCCGCCATCCGTTTGTAAAAGGCATTAAACTGTCGCGCAATGCCGGGCACCAGAATGCGCTGCTTGCAGGGCTTACGGTCGCCAGTGAGCATTCCGACTGCGTCATCTCCATTGATGCCGATTTGCAGGACGATATCCGGGCGATTCGGGATTTTATGGAAAAATATTGGCAAGGCTACGATATTGTATACGGCGTCCGCGACAGCCGGGAAACGGACACTTGGTTTAAACGGACAAGTGCGCAAGGGTTCTACTGGCTGATGGGAAAAATGGGGATTCAGCTCGTGCCGAACCATGCTGATTTCCGGCTGATGAGCAAGAGAACATTGGAGGAACTTTTAAAATATAAAGAAGCAAATCTGTTTTTGCGCGGGATTATCCCTTTGCTCGGGTTTCCTTCTACGAAAGTGTATTACGACCGAAAAGAGCGGATGGCCGGGGAATCAAAATATCCGTTAAAGAAAATGCTCGCTTTTGCCCTGGATGGCATTACGTCTTTCAGCATAACCCCGGTCCGCTTTGTGACGGCCCTCGGGTTTGTCACGTTTATTTTAAGTGCGTTTGTCGGCCTTTATGCCCTTATAGAGGAGCTTGCCGGCCATACCGTCTCCGGTTGGGCTTCCCTGATCATCTCTATTTGGCTCCTTGGCGGCCTAGAGTTGATGGCGGTGGGGCTGATCGGGGAATACATCGGCAAAATTTTTAAAGAAGTCAAAAGGCGCCCGCGCTATACCATTGAAACGAATTTATATAAAAACGAGAAATCTTCTTTCGTCTTAAGCCAAAACAGTGATACAATGAAAACTTGAAAACACAACTTACGAAAGGTTTGCTGGACCCATGCTCAAACAATATGCCGCTTTTCTTAAGTTTTGCATTGTCGGCGCCGGAAATACGCTTGTTGATTTTCTCGTATTTTTTCTGCTCACCTCCGTCCATGTGCCTTATCTGGTTGCACAGGCATGTTCTTATACGGCCGGCATGGCAAACAGCTATTTGCTGAACCGGTTTTGGACGTTTCAAGTAAGAAAAAAAGCAACATGGGCTGAAGCTTCACGGTTTATCGCCGTCAATTTAATTGTCTATGCGCTGACTTCCCTTCTGCTTTTCCTCTTTCACGAGCAGTGGGGCTGGCCGCTTTTATACGCGAAGATCATTGCCACACTGGCAGGGATGGCTGTCAATTTTCTTGGCACAAGGCTCTGGGTATTCCGTGAACACGCGGAATAACCGGGCCGGCATCCCTAAAAAAACCGGCTTGCCTTCTTTCTGTCACCTGTTCAGGCCCTTCATTTCGCGCCCACCACGCTTACGTTTGCCGCTTGCCTCACCCGCCATCATTAGCGGCTTATGGGCATAGCCTTCATTCCGCAATCACTTTTCTCAAACACTTCCCTCTATTTTGCAACCATCTTACTTACGGTTTATACGCTTCCCTTCATTTCGCAATCACCCCGTACAGGACTCATGCCGCTTCCCTTCTTTTCGGCTTTTGCCATTTCAACACCCCTGTTCATTTGTAAGCATACACAAAGCGTGTATGAGAAACAGAAAAAAGAGGCTCCCGGTCACTTCCCGGGAGCCTCATTAAAAATGTAACGATCTAAAACATGAACCGAAACATGGAATGGTACAGTTTTGAACGTCTGTAAAAGCCGTTATCCCAGCATTTTCAGGCGCTTATTACATCATGCCGCCCATGCCCATGTCAGGGGCGCCGCCGCCTGCAGGTGCCGGCGGTTCAGGTTTGTCGGCAACAACTGCTTCTGTTGTAAGCAGCATTGCAGCAACAGATGCAGCATTTTGAAGTGCGGAACGGGTTACTTTCGTCGGGTCCACGATACCCGCTTCAATCATGTTGACCCATTCTCCATTGGCGGCATTGTAACCAATGCCGACATCTTCTTTTTTCAGGCGTTCGACAATGACTGAACCTTCAAGGCCGGCATTTTCCGCGATTTGGCGTACAGGTTCTTCTAAAGCGCGTGCAACGATATTGATGCCTGTTTGAACATCGCCTTCTGCTTGAATGGAAGCAACTTTCTTGATGACATTGATCAGCGCCGTGCCACCACCAGCTACAATGCCTTCTTCAACAGCAGCGCGCGTAGAGTTCAAAGCATCTTCAATGCGCAGTTTGCGTTCTTTTAATTCGGTTTCTGTCGCAGCACCGACTTTGATGACCGCTACGCCGCCGGCCAGTTTTGCAAGGCGTTCTTGTAATTTTTCACGGTCAAATTCGGAAGTCGTTTCTTCCAATTGCATGCGGATTTGGTTTACACGTGCGGAAATTGCAGCAGAGTCGCCTGCCCCTTCAACGATTGTCGTTGTTTCTTTTGTAACAACCACTTTTCCGGCACGGCCGAGTTGGTCAATGGTTGCAGATTTCAAATCAAGGCCGAGTTCTTCTGTGATCACTTCGCCGCCTGTCAGGGTTGCAATATCTTCGAGCATCGCTTTGCGGCGGTCACCGAAGCCAGGCGCTTTTACCGCAACGGCATTGAATGTGCCGCGCAGTTTGTTGACAACGAGTGTTGCAAGAGCTTCCCCTTCAACATCTTCCGCAATCAGCAACAACGGTTTGCCTTGTTGGACAACTTGTTCCAGAACAGGCAGGATTTCCTGGATATTGGAAATCTTCTTGTCTGTAATTAAGATGTAAGGGTTATCCAGAACAGCTTCCATTTTGTCGGAATCCGTTACCATGTAAGGCGATGCATAGCCACGGTCGAACTGCATTCCTTCCACAACGTCCAATTCCGTTGAGAAGCCTTTTGATTCTTCAATGGTAATAACGCCATCGTTGCCCACGCGTTCCATTGCTTCAGCGATCAATTCGCCGACTTCTTCGTCAGCAGAGGAAATTGCAGCAACTTGGGCGATGGAAGCTTTGCCTTCGATTGGTTTCGAAATGGCTTTTAATTCTTCGACAGCAGCCGCAACTGCTTTTTCAATCCCTTTGCGGATGCCAACCGGGTTTGCACCTGCTGTTACGTTTTTCAGGCCTTCACGGATCATTGCCTGTGCCAGAACAGTTGCAGTGGTTGTACCGTCACCAGCTACATCGTTCGTTTTGCTGGCCACTTCGGAGACAAGTTTGGCACCCATGTTTTCAAACGCGTCTTCGAGTTCAATTTCTTTTGCGATCGTGACACCGTCATTTGTGATCAGCGGAGAACCGAATTTCTTTTCCAGAACGACGTTACGTCCTTTCGGGCCCAATGTCACTTTTACAGCATCTGCCAGTTTATCCACACCACGAAGCATACCGCGGCGGGCTTCTTCGCCGAATTTAATTTCTTTTGCCATTTATAAAACCTCCTCATGTCATATCGTTATTTCTATGTTTCAACAAGCCAGGCTTATTCCACAACCGCCAGAATATCGCTTTCACGAAGGATTAAGTATTCTTTTCCGTCATATTTCACTTCAGTGCCGGCATATTTCGAGAAGATGATGCGGTCGCCTACTGCTACATCGATGGCAACACGTTCACCGTTATCAAGGGTACGCCCGGAACCGACAGCCACAACTTTGCCTTCCTGTGGCTTTTCTTTTGCCGTGTCAGGCAGGACAATACCGCTTGCTGTTTTTTCTTCCGATTCAACTAATTCAATGACAACGCGATCACCCAGTGGTTTTAACACGTGAAACAACCTCCTTAATTCGTATTATGTAAAATTTTGTCCATTATTAGCACTCGCATAAGTTGAGTGCTAACACATTTATTATAATAAATAATTCCTTGCTTTTTTGCAAGTCTCTCATCCAACTTTTTTTATTTTTTTCGGGCCCTGCATCCTTTAAAGAGCCCCGTCAAAGGATGCCGGTTGCGCGCCTCCATTTCAGCCGCTTGCCCTTTTATAAGTATGCTTGATCACCATCCGGATATGCAACTGAAAAGGCTGGCTCTGCGCACGGCATTTGAACCCCGCCCGGTTCAATAGTACAATGAACATATTGGACGAATTTGCGATCCTTTAAACTTTGAACTGGCAAGAAAGGAAAAGAACGCGTGAAAAAAGAGTATGTGTATATTCTCGTGACGTACATCCTTATGCTGCTGTCCGGCGCCGTCGGGTATCCGTTGCTCTACTATGCCGGGGTGAACGTTTTCCACGAACCGGCAGACAGCATGCGGACATTGACGCCCCCGCTTTGGACCGTCATCAGCTTTATCATCGGGCTGATCATCGTCCTGTACTTTTTAAGAAAAGCCGCAAAGAAAGAAACAGACCGGACTGAACCGCTTCCGGCCGCGCCATCCGCCATATGGGCAATAGGCGGCGTCTTTCTTTGTTTCTTTGCCCAGACTGCAGCCGCGATCATTGAATCATTATTCGGTGCCCCGGCTGCCTCCAACAATACGCAGCAAATCATGGCGCTGATTGAAAGATTTCCGCTCGTCATCCTCATCAGCTCGATCGCAGGGCCGATTCTCGAGGAAATCGTTTTTCGGAAAATCATTTTCGGCACGCTGCGCAGGCGCTTTTCATTCCTTTTATCCGGTATTGTCAGCTCGGTTATTTTCGGACTCGCGCATACCGAACCGAGCCACTTGTTTTTATATTCCCTTTTAGGGCTGACGCTCGCTTATTTATACGAGAAAACAAACCGGATCACCGTTTCCATGTTTGCGCATGTTTCCATGAACACGATTGTGGTCGTGAGGCTGCTTTTGCACCCGTCCGTTCTGCAGACATCCGTACATGAAATTTACAGCTCAATTGGAGGACTTCTATAATGAGACCACTTTTTTCAGGGATTGTAAACTGCCTGCTCGGGGCTTTGTTCACTTATTTTGCCATTCAGCAGGTACAAGTGGGCGGCTGGGGCTTTTTTTCTTATTTACTGCTGTTGATTGCAACATTGGATCTGGGTTCCGGCATCAGGCTGATCTTTCTCCATTTCAAGCTGAAAAACTCAGTGAAAAAATAAAAGCCGTTTTCCGGCTCCGTCCGGAAAACGGCTTTCTTATTCAGAAGCAATCGTCTGTTCATCCATTGGCATTTCTTTTGCCGCTTTTTTGGCATTGCGGTACGCCATTTTCGAAATCAGTGTGCTTGCTTCATACAGCAAAACGAGTGGAACAAAGGTAATCAGCTGCGAAAACACGTCCGGCGGGGTGATGATGCCGGCAGCTGCAATCAAAGCAAGATACGCATATTTTCTTACCTTTTTCAACAGTCTCGGCGTAATGATGCCAAGCCGGGTCAGAAACAGGACCACGACCGGCATTTGGAACACAAAGCCAAACGGAAGCGTGATCTCTAGCAGAAACTGAATATACTCCCGGATCCCGATCACCGCACGAATGCCCATTTCATTTGACAAGCCCATCATAAACTTCACCATCAGCGGACAAAGCACAAAATAGGAAAAAGAAACGCCGGCTATAAAAAGCAAGATGGAAACAGGAATGTAACTTAATGTCAGTTTCTTTTCTTTCTCATACAGCCCCGGGCTTATAAACGCCCAAAGCTGGTACAAAATCACCGGCAGGGTCAATAGGCATGCGATCACAACCGAAACTTCCATAAAAACCTTAATAGGATCGGTTACCCTGAAGGCATTCATCGTGAACATGCCGGCATTTTTGGCATGCTGCAAATAACGTATAACAGGTTTTGCGGTAAAAAAGCCAACAACCAGGGCAAACAGAAAGAAAATGAGAACGGTAATTAACCGCTTTCTCAATTCCTGGATGTGTCCGGTAACCGGCATTTTTTTCGTATTCATCGCCGTTCCCCTTTAAGTGCCGGCGTTGAATCCGCCCTTTTCCCTTTGCACGCCACAGCCAAATCCGGCCATTGCCATTTGCGCCTGCATTCCGTTTTCAATCGGGCCACCCCCTGTACCCACTATGATAACGGAAAAAAAGCTTTTTGGCTATGGCTTCGCAACCGGCTCTTTTGTTTCTTTCAAATTTTCTTCATCATTTGAATAATGTTTTAAAAAGTAGATCAGTGCCTGCAGTTCCACGGCCAGGTCAATATGATGGACGCGGATATCCGGCGGCACGTTCAGCCGGGCAGGTGTAAAGTTTAAAACGCCTTTTACATTTGTACTGGCAAGCTCGTCTGTCACTGCCTGGGCACTGGAAGCGGGGACCGTCAAAATCACAACCGTCACATCTTCCGCGCAAAGCCGTTCTCTTAATTCGTCCATGCTGTAAACAGGCACATTGCCAACATGGCTCCCCACCTTCCCGGGGTCATTGTCAAATGCCATCACAATCCGTGCGCTGTTATTCTTCGAAAAATTGTAATTCAAAAGGGCTGTACCGAGGTTCCCAACGCCAACCAGCGCTACATCTGTGATCTCATCCTGGTTCAGCGTCTTGCCGAAAAAAGACAATAAATATTTTACATTATAACCATAACCTTTTTTTCCAAGTGCCCCGAAGTAGGAAAAATCCCTGCGTATCGTAGCGGAGTCGACTTTCACCGCTTCACTCAGTTCCGCCGAGGATACCCTTTGCTTGCCAAGTGTATATAAATTTCTCAGGTACCGGTAATATAATGGAAGCCGTTTTGCAGTGGCTTGCGGTATTTTTACTGATTCATCCTTCATGTGAAATCCCCCAAGTTGAAAGCTTAAGTTTTTTGTGCTGTTGGTTCCAATCGTGCGTCCATTCCAGAATGGCAGCGCTGCCATTCTTCATTATAATATTACTCCTATCTGAGCAAAGAAAAAATATGTTTTAAAAAAATGCCTGCATGCGTCTTTTTCTCTCTCCAACTATGTTAAATATATCACAAGTAAGCATTTTTTTCATGGGTTTTTACGAATTTATGTGAAAAGTTTTTTGACAAATTCCGATCACGCCGGTTGAGTTGCAGTTCGCCTTCCTGTACACTTACAATGGTATAGAGGTGAACATAAAGATGATGTTGCTGCAAGTTCAACAAGTCACAAAATATTATGGCGCTGAACTTATTTTATCGGATATAAAATTAGAAATTCAAACAAAAGACCGGATTGCCTTGGTCGGGAGAAACGGGGCCGGCAAATCGACCCTCCTGAAAATCATCGCCGGCCAGCTTTCTTATGATGAAGGTTCCATCATTATGCCGAATGGTGTCGAAATCGGTTATCTCGCCCAAAATACCGGACTCGAATCGGATCTGTCCATTTGGGACGAAATGATGTCGGTTTTTAAAAATTTGCTGGATATGGAAAAACAGCTTCGCGAATACGAACAAAAAATGGCCGACCCTAAGATTTATAACCGCCCGGCGGAGTATGAAAAAGTGCTGCATGCTTATGATACTTTGCAGACACGTTTTAAAGATGAAGGCGGATATCAGATCGAAGCGGATATCCGGTCCGTTCTGCATGGCTTCCGTTTTGACCAGTACGACTACAACACCCCGATCCGGACATTAAGCGGCGGGCAAAAAACACGCCTTGCATTGGCGAAATTGCTGCTCACAAAGCCGGACATCCTCATTTTGGATGAGCCGACAAACCATCTCGATATCGAAACGCTCACCTGGCTGGAGCAATATTTACAAGGCTATGAAGGCGCCATTCTGATCGTGTCCCATGACCGTTATTTTCTGGATAAAGTCGTCAACCAGGTCTATGAAATTTCAAGGCATTCCATTAAAAAATACCACGGCAACTACAGCCGGTATCTGGAACAAAAGGCCGCCCAGTACGAGCGAGAGGTCAAACAATATGAAAAGCAGCAGGAAGAAGTTGCGAAATTGCAGGCATTCATCCAAAAAAACATTGCCCGTGCCACCACGACAAAGCGGGCGCAAAGTAGGAGGAAACAACTGGAAAAAATGGAATTGATGGACAAGCCGCTTGGCGATGAAAAATCTGCCCGGTTTTCGTTTGAAATTGCCAAACAAAGCGGGAACGAAGTCCTTCATGTCCGGGATGCTGCCATCGGCTACGACGGGGAGCCGGTTGCCAAAAACATCCATCTTTCAGTCAAAAAACAAGACAGTGTTGCCCTTGTCGGCCCGAACGGCATCGGCAAGTCAACGCTTTTGAAATCGATTATCCGGAGAATCCCGCTGATATCCGGCACGATCGAATATGGCTCCAACGTTATGACCGGCTATTACGATCAAGAACTGGCCGACTTATCTTCCAATAAAACGGTCCTCCGGGAATTATGGGATGCATACCCGCTGAAAACAGAAAAAGAAATCCGCACGGCACTCGGGAATTTTCTTTTTTCCGGCGATGACGTTTTAAAAACCGTCTCATCCTTAAGCGGCGGCGAAAAAGCCCGGCTTGCCCTCGCCAAATTGATGCTGGAAAAGGCGAACTTTCTAATTTTAGATGAACCGACAAACCACCTTGATTTGGACAGTAAAGAAGTACTGGAAAATGCGCTCATCGATTACCCGGGAACGATTTTGTTCATTTCCCACGACCGCTATTTCATTAACCGGATTGCCACAAAAGTGGTGGAGCTCTCGCCGGAGGGAACCCGTGAATTTCTCGGCGACTATGATTATTATGTGCAAAAAAAAGAAGAAATGCTGGAAATTGCACGCCTGGAAAACACGAAACAAGAAAAGGTTAAAGCGGAACAGCCGGCGAAAAACAACTACCGGCAGGATAAAAAAGCAAAAAAACGCGAGCGGCAAAAAAAGCGGAGGATTGAAGAAATTGAAACAAGAATTGAAACGTTGGAAACAGAAATTCATGACCGGGAAGAAAAAATGGCCGACCCGGAAATCTTTCAGGACCATATTAAAATCCGCGAGCTGACAGAAGAACTGGAGCAACGGAAATTGGAGCTGGACGCGCTGATGGAAGAATGGGCAGAACTGGCGGAGTAATGTTTGGACCTGTGTGGAAATTTTCTGCACAGGTTTTTATTTTGGCATCTCGCGCCATGCACAGATTTATGCACAGGCGGTATATTGATTTCTTGCTTTCCAAAACGTCTTTCCACAAAATCCACAATTATCAACAGATTTATCCACAATACCCACAGCCTGTCCGGAAAAAATTTTAAAAGTTTTACACAAGTCCAATCATTTATCAACAACTTTTCCACAGATTGCGCACAATTCCCCTGCATATCTCCAAAAAAAACCGGTGTATGGACGATTCCCATACACCGGTTTTTCACAACCCTGTTTAAAAGTTTTCAATGTCCAGCCCGGGATAAGCATTTAAGTCAAGGGAGCTTCTTTTTCCCTTTTCAAAAAGCACCGTCCCGCATGCGGCAATCATCGCCGCATTGTCTGTGCATAACTGGATCGGCGGGATGCGCAACGCCACTTCAGGGAGATCCCGGAATGCTTCTGAAAGGGCAGCGCGCAATCCTTTGTTCGCGGCAACACCGCCGGCGACCAGCACTTCTTTGACGCCAAACGCTTTTACCGCCTCCACGGTTTTACCGACCAATACATCAATCACACTTTGCTGGAAGCTTGCGGCCATATCTTCAGGCCGGATGCTTTCCCCGCGCTGCGCGGCATTATGGAGGGTGTTAATGACGGCTGATTTGAGCCCGCTGAAACTGAAATCATAAGTCCCTTCCAGCCAGGATCGCGGCAAATCAACATTTGGCTTTCCTTCATGGGCAAGCCGGTCAATCTGCGGACCGCCCGGATAAGGAAGGTTCAACGTTCGTGCTACTTTGTCATAAGCTTCCCCTGCCGCATCATCTCTCGTTTCGCCGATTACTTCAAACTCGGCATGGCCCTTCATCAGCACAAGCTCCGTATGACCTCCTGAAACGACAAGCGCAAGCAGCGGAAACTTCATTTCATGCCCGATCCGGTTCGCATAAATATGGCCGGCAATATGATGGACACCGACAAGTGGAATCTGATGCGCGAAACTGAGCGCCTTTGCGGCATTGACGCCAACAAGCAACGCGCCCACAAGCCCGGGCCCTTCTGTCACGGCGATCGCATCCAGGTCTTTAAAAGCCGCGTCTGCCTGCTGCATCGCTTCCTCAATGACAATGGTAATTTGCTCGACATGGTGGCGGGATGCAAGCTCTGGCACCACCCCGCCGAACCGTTTGTGGCTTTCAATCTGAGAAGCGACCACATTGGAAACAATTTCCGTCCCGTTTTTAATGACAGCTGCAGCCGTTTCATCGCAGCTCGTTTCTATGCCTAATACCAACAAATCTTTTTCCATTTATAAATTCACCCACATCACAATTGCGTCTTCATAATTATCCGTGTAATAGCCTTTCCGGATGCCGCCTTCCCGAAATCCGAGCTTCCTGTATAAGGAGCGCGCAATCATATTGCTGACGCGTACCTCCAGGCTGAGCGTTTTGGCATGGTTCAATGCGGCGTAAGCCATCACATTTTTTAACAGCGTCTCTCCCAGTTTCCGGCCTCGGTACTCCGGGAGCACCGCAAGATTGGTCACATGCGCCTCATCGACAATGACCCACACGCCGCAATAACCGATAACCTTTTCATTCTCGACAAGCACAAGATACATGGCAAAATGATTATGAACCAGTTCGTTGTAAAATGCTTCACGTGTCCACGGCATTGTAAAAGAATGCATCTCCACATTGTAAATTCCGTCCAAATCTGCAAGCGTGGCTTTTCGCAGCGTTATTTTCCCCGTTTTTTCCATTTTTAGTGACTCTCCCGTTTATGCTTTTCAAGCCATTTGGCTTCTGCCTCTACTAACCGTATGTAATTTGGAACGAAAGTGTGTATCTCCGCGTCCGGTTCATCCATCCCAAGCCTGGCCAGTTCGCCCGGCCTCGGATTATGCAGGGTCCAATCTGCTACCGCCATTTTATCTCCCAGCTTCTTCGCAAGAACGGCTTCATGAAGGGCAACATGCTGGCCGATCAATAATACGGGCGCCTCAAGCGCACTTAACCGGGTTCCCCATTCAGCGGATGATACATTGCAATCTTCCACTACTGTTTGCAAAACCCCGTTTTCATAGCGGTACAAACCGGTATAAATCCGCCCTCTGCGCGCATCAAAAAGCGGGGAAATATACCCGTCAAAATAACGGCCGGACGCCGCCAACAACTTCAGGCTGGAAACCCCCACCAATGGAATTTGAAGGCTCCAGGCCATCGTTTTTGCGATCGTGACGCCAATCCGTATGCCGGTGTAAGATCCGGGCCCTTTTGCCACCACAATCTTATCCAGCTCAGCCGGTTTTATCCCGCATGTCTCCATGACCTCCTGCACAGCCGGCATCACGCGGACACTATGATTTTTTTTCAAGTTTGTCATATATTCGGCCAGCACAACATGATCATCAGCCAATGAAACGCCCAGCACTTCATTTGAAGTATCGATTGCCAAAACTTTCATCCAAAAATCTCCTCACATAATGATACATAACGGTCCCCAAACGGTTCCGCTTCAATAAGCCTGCGGTCTCCTTCAAGGCGGAGAATGCGGATTTCCAAATAGCTCTCAGGCAACAGATCTTTGATAAAATGTGCCCACTCCACAACCGTCACGCCATCACCTTCAAAATATTCATCAAAACCAAGGTCCTCCTGCGCATCCTCCAAACGGTATACGTCCATATGATACAGCGGCAGGTTCCCCCGGTACTCTTTTATAATGGTAAAAGTCGGGCTGTTCACGGTACGGCGAATGCCCAGCCCGTTCGCAATCCCTTTTGTAAAAGTCGTTTTTCCTGCCCCCAGGTCACCCTCCAGCAAAAGGACATCCCCCGGTTTCAGATGGGCAGCCATTTTTTCTGCAAAAGAAAAAGTCTCTTCAGGGCTGTTGGAAACGAAACGATAACTCCCCATTTGCCGCCTCTCCTCTACAACTTTATCGCAAATTGCCGCCAATCCAAAGTACGGCGCGCCTTATAAAAAAAGCCTTAGGAATGTTCCTAAGGATGCTTCAATCCAATTCTAGTTTAACCGATTTTGGACAAATACGCAAAAACAGGATGAAAAATATAAAGAACAAGCAGTCAAACCACTGCTTGTTCTGATCGATTGCGGGGGCAGGATTTGAACCTGCGACCTTCGGGTTATGAGCCCGACGAGCTACCAGACTGCTCCACCCCGCGATAATAATATATTCAGGCCCGGCAGCGTCCTACTCTCGCAGGGGGAAACCCCCAACTACCATCGGCGCTGGAAAGCTTAACTTCCGTGTTCGGGATGGGAACGGGTGTCACCTTTCCGCCATCGCCACCGGACCTTAATGACAAGAAAAATTATAACACAGTTGCTGTTATTTATCAAGAGGAATAATTGTATTCCTTCAAAGCCGGATGGGAGAAAAAACTGTAAACGGAGAACGCGTTTCTAACTTTGAGAATTGTCTAGCTCCAGCGCCTATCGGCTAGCGTATTTCTACGCTTTCTCCCTACGATAAGTCAACATCGGCTCGCCGTGTTTCCTTTATCTCAGTCGAAAGCTCCGAAATCCGTACGCCGATGAGCGAGCGCCCTTCACTTTTCTATTTGGTTAAGTCCTCGATCGATTAGTATCCGTCAGCTCCACACGTCGCCGCGCTTCCACCCCGGACCTATCAACCTGATCATCTTTCAGGGATCTTACCAGTATAAACTGTGGGAAATCTCATCTTGAGGGGGGCTTCATGCTTAGATGCTTTCAGCACTTATCCCTTCCGCACATAGCTACCCAGCG
>Ga0207748_1000261_pt1 | contig 47280 bp, 28 predicted proteins | sample HigsolmetaGSP13D_FD_184841 | JGI IMG/M metagenome (GOLD analysis project Ga0207748, IMG submission 184841) | High solid enriched microbial communities from the Joint BioEnergy Institute, USA - SP1-3-D (SPAdes) | ecosystem: Engineered > Bioreactor > SSF (Solid state fermentation) > Aerobic >...
CTAGGGTCAGCTGCCCTAGTAAATAGGCAATTATTCTACATGTAAATAGCTTCAATTTAGGGGTGGTGTGGTGAGATAATTAGATATCTAATAATAATGGCGTTGGTGGGTGTTTCGCTCGGTGATCGATTACGTTATAGCCCTAGGGAGCTCAGTAGATCAGACCTGCAGGCAGCTACAACAGGCAGGGGAGGCTGCCAAACCTGGGGACAGGCCAATGCAGTCCAATTTGATGCTAAGAAGACTGAGGCAGTACTCTTTACTTGCAAGCAGTGACAAGAGCTTAGGGATCAGGTCCAACAGGCTAGGATTCTAGTTAGTGGGCACCAGGTCCCATTCAACCAGGAAGCCACCTGGTGGTTAGGTATATGGTTAGATACAGGACTTACCTTAAAGGTCCACTACCAAACATGTCTACAAAAGGCCTGTATGGCAGAAGCGCAAGTACAGTCTCTATGCCGGCAACAGGGACTACCTCTACGCTTGGTTTGGAGGATTCAAGTGGCAGCAGTACAGGCAGTGGCCCTATATGGGGCAGAGCTGTGGTGGTAGGGTCAAAAAGACTGGTTGGAAGGTATGCAACAGCTGGTCAACTGGCAGGCCCGGGCTATCACAGGCATGTTCCGAACCACCCCCATAGGGCCCCTAGTGCAAGAGGCAGGCCTAGAGCCAGCAGAGACCCTACTGGAGGCCCGGCAACTAGGGTACACCATCAGGCTGCTCAGCCTACCTAGAGATCACCTAGCAAAACAAATTCTCCCAATGACTCTCTGGGAGGGGGATCAGCACGCTCAGCCTGGCGAGCAGCCACTAAGGGATTGGGCATGGGCAGAAACTAGCAGTCAGAGCCCATGGTCACTAGGGCAGCACCTGGCACGGTGACTAGCAGGGACCCTGCCAGTTGACCCATCTGAGGGCTTTGAAGAAACATGTGGACACCTGCAGAACCATTCCCAGGCCAGATCAAGGTCTTGCCAATGAAAGAAGCAATCCAGGCAGCCCAGAGAGCCTGCCCAGGGCTCTCCCTATGGTCAGACAGCTCACAGTTAGAGAATGGGCATACAGGGGCAGGATTGCATGGCAGAACCCCCAGGGAGCCTGGAAAGCCCAGGAGATCCCTCTAGCATTGGGGAAGGAAGTATTTGATGCAGAACTCATGGGGGTCTGCCGAGCCTTAGAGCTGGCCATCAGAATTAGAGGCAGAGGCCCAGTCATGGTCCTACTAGACTCCAGTGCAGCCATAGGTAGACTCCAGCACCAGGAGATAGGTTCAGGCCAAGGCCTAGCACTGCAAGCCCATGTAGCAGCCAAGGCCCTAAAGGCACAAGGCTGAGAAACCACTATTCAATGGGTCCCTGGGCATTGCGGCATAGAGGGGAATGAAAAGGTAGACCAAGCGGCAAAAAGAGCAGCAGGCAAGCCCCTACAGAATGAGTCTGGGGAACTCTCCATGGCGTACACCCATAGAGCCTGTATGGAGGCAATCCAGGCTCACAAGCAGAGGTGGCTAGCAAAGATGTTGGGATGCAGAACTCAGGCAGCCCAAAGAACATATAGGGCTCAGCCAGGTTGGAAGCAAGACCCAGTAATAGCAGCAGCCCCTAAGAAGATTGCCAGCCGATACTACCAGCTCAAAACAGGCCATGCAGCCATAGGAATCTACCTACAAAAGATTCAGGCACAGGAAAGAGAGACATGCCAGGGATGTCAGGCCCCAAAAGAGTTAGTTCACCATCTCCTCTTTGAATGTAGGCAGTGGCAGAGGCAGCAAGAGACCTTATTATCAAGGTCTCACTAAGACTGGGATTGCCAGACCAACAATGGCAGAGGAGTATCCAGGAAGGCTACTTGGGAACCCCAAAGCCTCACAAGCCCTGCTACAGTTCCTAGCAGACACTGTCATAGGTTGCCCCCGGTGAGACCAGGCACGGGCAGTAGATAGGGCTCATAAGGATGATGAATGGGGGCTGGAGGTCCTGGAGGAGGCAGAACAAGAGGGAGAGGGATAACAGGGGAGGGTGGTCTGCAGCAGGCAGGTAACACCCATACAGTGATAACACCAAGGAGGGCATACTTAATGCCCAAAGGCCCTGCACAGTAAGGTGGTTTGGGGCGAGGAAAAGGTCTAGAATGGTCAAAGATGAGTTTAGAAACTAGATAGGGGCTGTGGCCCATGATTCGGGGTCTGTCATAGCCGAAAGGCTCGGTGTGGACGTTAAACTTGATTAATAATAATAATAATAATAATCCAGATCCGGCATATTTTCTATTCCATGGAATATCGCTGGTCCTTTTTTTCCCTTTGGGATACTTTCCAACATTGCAGCCTTTGCAAGCATTTCAAATGCGAAGCTTACGCATTAATATATGAAGATGAGTGCATGCATATCTGCACTTTCAGGGCCTCTCCTGCTTTCCTCTCGGACAGTGGCAGAAGATAACTACTTCTCAGGCTGAACTTTTACAAATCAACACCCTCCAGCTGGCAAATGAAACACTCCCAAATGAAAGAAAGAAATCGGTGTTTGTGGAGACATGCACACGCGATTCATTCAACAACTTACCACCTAGAGATGTCTTCTGCTGCATAAAGGGCAAAGGAGCTAAAGATCAGAACTCTCAAGTATACGTACAGCATGTGCCCACCTTTAAGCTTTGCTCTATAAATGGTGCCAATGTTTCAGCTCCCAGGGCTGGAAAGTCAAGCAGGTCTGTCAGAGACAGGTCTTTTATCGTGGGCCTAGTCTCCAAGGGCCCCTCCAGAATCTGAGCATGGTTGACTCTTGAAGGTTCTAGGAAATTTAACTTGCTTTGGAAATTTAACTTGCTTTCTCGCGCGCAATCAATGAGATGCAAACAAGCTGAGAAGCCAAGTACATCAGAACGAACACGCGAGGCTTCTTTATCTTGCCTACTCTACTGCGCATGTACACTGTTAGATCAAAATTTTTTGGAAATTAAATGCCTCTTCCTCACTCGGCAATTTAGAGAATTCCACCGATTTTCATTCGTTCATGCCTACATTGCTGTGGACCAATATTTGGTAAAGCACTGACGTTATTGCCATCGCTGATTCAGAGAGGAGTGTATATGAACAAGGAGAACATAAAGAGAAAAATAACTTCATCCTGCTCTAGACATAACCCTATTCGCACGAAATCACCCTTCTGGTTATCCAGGCTGCATGTCTCCCTTTATATATATAGACCTGGACTCACATATATCCCTGGCTGCTAGCCTGCTATGCCAACATCATCAAAACTGGCACAGAAACAGGCACCCTCCAGCAAAACCTAAAAAAAGTAAGAGCACGATAGACATACTAATACTATTATCCAACGTCGATATTGCTTGACCCTGCTTCTCCTCCTCCACTGAGCCGAGTTACAAGCCCTCACTTCAAGCAGGTGTATTTAGTTCTATCCCAGGTGCACTTCGCTCAGACTTACCTCCTTTCCTACTCATTCACTGTCTCTTCAATCTGCAGAAAAAATGTATGTGTATACCTATATTATTAATCTTGATACATCTAATACGCTACCTGGGTGTGATAATATCATCTCCAGGAAACGGAGGATAATAACTGCGACACTCCCCATTCATCAAGAGAGAGAGAGAGAGAAAGGCCCCGTTAGCCAACCTAGCCCTTTTTGTTTCTTAATATCCATCCACGAACCAACTTGAATGTGCTCATCTCAGATAGATACCAACATCACACCTAAGCCGCAAGCTTAATTAATTAATTAATTAATTATAGATAACCATACAGACAAAGAAACCATTCGGACCTATAGAAGAGGGAACAGAAAGAAACATGAACGCATGCATGCATTTATGCATGTATCTTCCTAGTCCTGCTGCTATCATGCTATCTCTCTATCTCTAGCCTCAGAAGGGGAAAGAGAAGTACGTGTACATGTACAGGACAGTGCGATTAATTAGGTTACAGTACAGTGCACCATCTTCCGGGGAAAAAAAGATATTGGTATATATCCGCATTCATTCGAATGCAAATTTTATTCCGATGTCGCTTCTTCTTAATCTAACGATATTTAATTTGACATTTGCAGCTCTGGAATTGAAAATGGGTAAATAAACAACGTCGATGTCAAGAAAAAAACATCGATATCAGTACAAAAAAGGAGAAAAAAGATGGAGGAGGAAGGGGGGGGGGAGATAAACAGTATTGGAGAGATGGACATACATACAGTACGAGGGGGAGCAAAAGACCTTTGATTATAAAATTATATATACATATTCTAGAGAGAGAGAGCTCTGCATATGGGCGGACGGAAGCAGAGCAAGCAGAATATTGAACATACACACATATCTGAGATCTGACGCGAGATAGATGTGGCATTATTAGGCCACCGACCATGGTGTAGCAGGGTTCTTAACATGTATCAACTTCCCACCAAACCTGCTAACAGATGTGTATATGATCTGGAACATATTTAGAAAAGAAAAGTACACGAAACAATTTTATTCATTCGCCTAACTCTAAACAGACAGCCGCCCAAGTCCTATTTGATTTCCGCCATAGAAGACCCTCTACCTGGTTCTAGTTTCATTAATGCAGAGGAAAATAAATGAAAATAATAATAATAATAAAAGCCGATGATCGCAAAGCATGGACCATGAAGCAATAAAAATCATAAACACCAGACACCGACCGAGAGGTTTTAGAGAAAGAAAGAATCGAGCACATAAAACTTATGCGCCGTTCCTGGGCAGATGGAAAAAACGGACCAGAGACAGCCGCCTCGATAATCGACAAGCACCCAAAGTCAAGCAGGAACATGAAATTATGATCCTGTGGTCAACTCAGGTATATCCCAAGGATCCAGGGCTTAGGATACCTCTGATCACATAATATGTACATCCGACGGCAACGAGATGATAGCCTCGTCGTCTATTCCGAAGAAGTAGTTGGCCGGTGGAGCGTAATAGGAGACACGGGCGTTGCGGTACATGGGGCATGTGTGACGATGACTTCATACAAGGAGTGTGGTGGAGAGGAACCACATGGAATTGCAGAAGTAGCTATGTGCAAAAACCCCAGGTGGACCTCTCCTGCCAAATGTACATAACGCATGCATCTATGGCGCGATTACCATGTCTCCTGCGTTGATCGTTAGCGAGACTGCCTCAAGCTTCAAACCAGGGGATAATCAACATACAGCAATGTACTGTCCAGCCTCCTTCTTGCGCTTCCAGAATTCCTCTGCTTCTTCCCGGTTGAGGTTGCCCTTGGCCATAGCCACGTCAATCAACGCAGCCTCAACACCCTCGCCCATGCCTTTGCTACTCCCGCAGACAAAGATGCGCCCGTCGAGTGCATTGATCACGAACCAGACAAGGTCAGCCTGGTGGCGAACCTCTTCCTGGACATATCTACTCTCACCACGGCGGCTCTGAACCACCTTTTTCACTTTGTCTTCATGCACGCCCCACTCACCATGGTAGATCTCATCGAGAAGCGAGTCCCGGATGCCCTGGATCACCCAGACCTTGTTGGCGCAGGTGGCGGTCTTCAGACGTCTCTGAACAAAGCCACGGAATGGCGCAATTCCAACACCAGCACCGATTAAGAGCATAGGACCGTCCGTCGCGAACTCCCTCGCAAGGGGGTTCGCCATCAAGCCCCGGAACATGGGGACGTGAAGGTCGAGAGTACGCGGGTCAATGCCCTCCCTCTCAGCCTCTATGACCTTGTGAGCAAGGCGTTGAAGGAAACCCGACCCAACGCCGGTTCTCTTCCCACGCTTCCAGTCGTGAGTTTCGTGCACTGTAACAGCGATCTCGATGAGACGCCGGCATTCGTTACCTCTGACGGTATAGGAAATCTGAGGGTCTTGAGAGAGGGAGTAGAAGCGAGGCATCAAAGTGTTCAACACGGAGAGGAGGTGGTCAAGAGGCGGCTGTGAAGATGGGAAGGCGTGCAGCAGCTGCGACAATGTGATGTGTGAGCTCGTGCGGAGGTCACAGAAGGCGCCTTGGCCCTGAGCAGAACAAAGGAACATCAGTATCTTCTTCTCGTTGGGCTCCGTTGCATGTTCCGCTAGCAGCCGGAGAAGGGGCTTCGTGGGAGGGTAGCTCTGAATGTCAGAGCACCAGGTCAGGAGCTCTCTTCGTGTAGTAATGAGCTCTCTTGGTTTGTCCTCTCCCCAAATGGTGGGCCAGCGTCCCTTGGTCGTATGCAAAGTCACTTTTTTGTCTCGGATGGATCTCGGAATACCGAGACAGTCGAAGACATCATCGACCTCCTCATCTTTGTTCTTTGGACAGACTCCAATCGCGCCTCCCACGACGAAATCAACGTTTCCACCTTCTACGGGGTAATCCGTTACGTCGATATCGAAGTGGTAAGTGCGCTTCTCCGCTCCAGGCTTGGTCAATTCTCGTGCGTGGTGAAGTGGCGCACGGAAGACTTCATAAGGGGCATGAGGTTGGACAAATTTGGGAGGGTGGTCTGGCGGTCCCAGCTTCACATCTACCGCGCTGGGTGGCACGGGAGAAAAGGACACGGTCTTCTCCGGAAGTGGAACGATGTTGGTAAGTTCACTGTCGAGATAAAGATTGTCCAGGTTCAACTTGAGGCTTTCAAACGCCTTGTTCTTAGGCGGCTGGACCGGATGTGCCCCCGAGCTCGATGCGGTATCCTTCAGGGGCTGACTCATGCAACATCCACCTCCACAGCACACCTTCTCGACCAGCTGTGTGCCTCCACTTCCCAGGATCCTCTGCACATCTTCCGAATTTTGAGAGATTAGAACGGTAGAAGCCCGACGTCGACGCTCGCCATCCGTTCTGGATGGCGACTTCTGCTGGTTGAGCTCCTCCAGCGCATCGTCTGACTGTGGCTCCGTGGCTGGCGTTGATGGAGTTTCCGCTTCACTTTCAGAGAGGCCAGCCGTCGAGTGGGATGACTGCGAGTCCGGGGAGTCATTAAAACGGGCGTCTGGCACTGTCAAATGCGAAACTCCCCGTTGGTCCTCCTGGTTTCCAATGTGTGAGGTAGAAAACGCTGGGAAATGCGGACGGTCCCTGTCATTCGCGCGCGCTGCCGACGACGTCATCGCGGCTGATGGCGCCGACGGGGTAACAACAGCGTGGACTGGATGCAAAGTAAAGGTTAGCAATGAATGCGGTATGGGGTTGACTGATGCAACCCGTGGTAGACACTTGCGCAATGTGGCACCACCTGCACCGCATATGGGGCTCCGGGGTATGGTGTGGTGAACTTGCATTTTTGCGGGGCGCACTGTGAGGGAGGAGCAGAGAGACATACCCATTGGGCTTCCCAAAGACCTGCCACCCTGCCAAAAAGCAGTTAAAGGTCTGAAGAGAGGAACGGAGGAGAATGAGAGACGTGGGGAGAGAAGGCGAGGTGTTGGGGCAAAGAGGGCGACTGAGTGACGGCGCGAAGACACAATCGATATAGATCCCAAAGCCAGAGGGGCAAGGAGGGTGATTTTAAACCAGGAGTGTGGGGATTGCAGCCCTGGTAGTCATCTGGGAAGGAGCAGGCTGAAGACAGGGAGAAAGAATAGGAGTTGAGGACGAGCAACAGAAATGGCGAGAGAAGAGATGTGGGATGAGGATGGAGCTGTGAATCCGAACGCACGGGGAACTGCAGGATGGGGCAAAACGCGGCCGGAAGGGTCCTTGCCGGTGGAGCGGTACAGGACCGGTAACGGAAATTCTGCTCACGGTCACGTAACGTCCGATCGCGGCACGACAGGACAGGTAAGGCAAGGCGTCGCGAGCAGCACACCGGCACACTGATGACTGTAAACGGCATGCAACGGTTCTCAGCCTGGTTCCCCAAAGTGGGAGGTCAAAGAAAACAGCAGAGAGCCACATCACTGATATCGAGTCTAAATTTGGATGAGAGGGACGCTTCAGAGGTAGTGGTTCATGCCAGAGGCCAGCTATCAAGAACCCATGGTAACCAGCCGTTGGGAGTTCTTCCCTCTTCTTCACCTGATGGATGATGGATTACATCATTACACAGCCCTACATGGAATGCAGATACCAGAGATTACTCTTCCCCACGTCTCGATCAGTTGAGTTTGTTGACCTGCAGATTATTTGCCCGATGTAAGTAAGCGTCAAGCGGCTGCCCCCGGTCTCATCTCTTGCTTTAGCTAACTGGTAATTGGTTCAAAATGGGGGTGAAGTTGGCGGTTTCTTTGCTCAAACAGGCATATCTGCCCATGGGCCATGGGGCAAGGCCACGCTGGATGCCTTGGATATGCCTAGTAGCTGCTGCCACTACTTGCATTGCATCATTCTTTGCCAGCGCAGCTCTGCGGGCAAAACTTCCCAGGGTATCTGGTTAGACCGGATAGATGCCCGACGAGCAGGGCAGAGATTCTCAACTCCGATAATACCAATAATTTGAGTCCATTTCGGCCGCCTCGAACTTCGAAGAGACATTATCGACCGCGCTATTGGGAATCATACGACTCCCCCCGGGCTGTTGTTCCGTCGGTCAGGTGGCGGTAATGTCACGCGTAATACCGTGACGGACGCACAAGACCACAGCGCCGGAAACGCCCAATCCGCTGCCACGCGCCAGCGCAACCCCAAAGAAAGAAAATCTAATCAGATCCCGATCGCCTCGCGTTTCTCCCGCATCCTGCAAACAACGGGGTGTGGGATGACACCGGCTCTGCGCCTGCGGCCTTCCCTGCTCGGCCAACGCGTTTCTCCTCGGACACGCCGCTGACTTTTGTACAAGTCGACACCTGCGAGGGTCCGCCGAGTTCCAGAAGTTCCCCATTGCGGGCCACATAACATCACGTGACTAGACAAATAGGGATGGAACATCTGTCCGGAAACGCACGTCGCACATACGCGGATCAGATAAGGAAAACACGGCGGAACGGGCACCTCGACGGCGTCAAACGGAACTCCCAACTGCCGGGTGGAAACACCTCGCGGCTCGAGCACCGCTGAGAGAGACTGCACCAGGTGTCTCTCTGTACAGCGCACAAAGCTCCCCGTGCTCCTTGCCGCAGTCAGATCCTGGTCAAATAGTGTCCTCCGCCTTGCACACGGGATGCATCGATGTGCACGGCACCTGCCATTCCGGCCTCCGGTGCTCCGGCATCTTCGGGGTGTGGGGCCCGCCGATGTCGGCTATGTGATTATCTGATCAGATTAGACGCTCGCGCCCAGCCAAGCGGCGCGCTCTCTCCATTCTCCACGCCAGGGTCTTGCGTTACGCAGGACGGAAGGCGCCCCTGAGCCTCACTTATCAAGTCCTTGGGGCGCGCGGCGTATACAAGTTTAAGAGAGTTTGCTGACAGACTGACAGCGGGATCAAGAACATTACAATGTTTCTCCGGATCGTTGTTTGTCGCCAGGTAGTAGGATGAGACGTTCGTCCTCAGAAGACAGGGACCGGAACTCGCGGCTGGGCATATTTGCATACGGAATAGACACAGACACGTTGTCCTCTCATTGACTAGGGGCATGGAGCCTTGAGGGAAGAAGGGTGTCAAGCCAAGGTTCGATGGACAGAAACCGGCCATTCTACGGAAGAACTCCGCGCACGACAAAGGCCTCGCTCTAAACAAAGTTATCTGATCGTGCTATACCGTTACAGGAACAGACCAACAGGCCTCGCCTCGACGATCAGTTGACAGGAGTGTCTCGCTAACCAACTGGAGCTCGACAGTTGGCCGTTTCCGTCTCACTTGTGTATCCCTGTTCTCTGACTAGCCAAATTTCGGTCTTCGTTTACGTTCGCACTACCTGTTTTCCTCCAGTCTCTGACCTTTTGTGTCTTTCCACCTGCTTCCTTGCCCCTGAGACTCGATACTGGATTGTGAAGACACTGTCTCAGCCCGCTCTATGACCCAGCTCTTCATATGTCTTCAGACTTTGGAAACTCGTCCCGGAGCTCTGTCTCCTCTACAATCAGGTGATAAGGATCACTCGTGTCTTACCACTTCATCTTTAGGAGGTGCACTGCGCGCACTGCGATTGTCTTGTTAACTCCTTGGGATAATCCCTCTACCATTGAGCCTCATTAACTTTCAGCATGAAGGACAGGAATCGGCCAGTCTCTACCTAACTACAGCGAGTTCTCCTAACGCAGAACGCCAAAGTCATCCTCTTACGCTGCTAAAGTACTGCTGTACGTGGCGCTCTCGTTCTATCAAGACGATTACGATCGCATTTCTGCACTGCAAAACTCGGACACAATCCGCCAATACTGAACAGAATCGACAATTCGAGTACCAACAGGTGACTAACACCTTTCTTCCCGAGGTATCCGGCCGTCGAAGTCAGTCATACAATAGAGTTGCTCTCGATTCACCGGATATCCACTTCTGTGGGGTTCCCTGCCACCAGACCGTTGGACGACAGAAAAACAACGAACATGTGGATCCAAGATATACAACGTACGTTGACATGTCTTATCTGGCAGCGCAGCCTAGTTCGCCAACAGAGCATACATACATGCATTCCATACCTAGAGATAGATAGGGCCACGTCATTGCTAGCTCTCCCATTACATCGGAGAAAGTCAATGGCAAATATCCAGACGGGTTTCGCAGAGATCCATCCCAACTCTGAACCCTCAGGGCGATATATCTGACCTGCTTTCCTTCTGTTTAGACAGACAGTGGTAGAGTCGTGGACTCCCTCCGGAAATGTGATGAGAGAAAACCAATGTGTTGGACCTCACGGCCTTGACTCATCTTGTAGCCCATGGATCTAGATTATCTAAGATACCTGAGTAGATACATCCCTCAAGGCCATTGACAGTCCAACTACCCATACTCACACCCTCATTACGTACAGTATCTACCTAATCTACGTATGCACTTTACAGTTCAGTACATCGCCAGCACGGAGGCTGCGATCAACAGCTGACACAAGAAGGCAGACAGGTGTATATGTAGGTTAGGTAGGAAACACCTGTGATGAGTCATGTCATGGCATCTATATCTCATGACAAAACTAACTATAATTAGGTAATGAATAATCACTATCTCACACAGAGAAATGCACACTTCTTTTTCTCTTCTCTTTTCTTCTAGAAGTTTTGTAAAAGTCACCAATCACGCTGTGTTCACGCATTGTGTGGAGTGTAGTGTGGGTGTCCACATCTAGGGCTAGGGCAAATATTCAAGAATAGCGTTGATGTCGAAGCTAGTACTTGTTTCTATTCTATAGTAGTAATACAAACAGCAACAGAAACAGCTGCAAGGGTTAAGAGCCAAGCAGGTAGACACACAGGCACAAAAGAGACAAGCTGTAGTTAGATAAAAAAAATAAAATAAGGTCTGTCACTTTGTTTTCTTATTTCCTTCTTTCTATGTCCCCCCTTTTTTTTCCTGCTGTTTATGCATCGCACTCTTCCTCCTAGTCGTAAGAAATCAAAGGAGAGAGTATATGAGAGAGAGAGCTCAGTAGAAATGCAACTGCTCTTTTCTTCTTCTGCCCGTTCTGCTCTTCTCTCCTCTCTCTTGACAAACAGAAAGAGGTAGAGACGGAGACAGGGGGACTTCAAACAGGAAAGCTGATTTGCTGATATAGGTAGAGATACATGTATATGTGTGGTGCCATGCAATGCATTACATCATGTCTTTGCCACTGGAGTCAAGAAAGGCTATTAACGCTAAGGTTGCATTATGCTAATACGCCTATTCCTTCTCACCGGTTTGAGTATATCTTAGAAGTCGTAGTTTCAGAGATAACAAATCCTCCACCCTTCCTGTCTCTGTTTCCTTTCACCACCCGGGTACCCATTTAGATATCAAAACATCTGTGCAGGTAATGGACGTAAGCAGTAAATGAATGGAAGTTAACTAGATATGTACTACTCTGGATTAAAAATTTCACTTTTTCCACTACTCACGTCTTTTCTGTTGTAAAAGAAACCAAGAGGTGGTTCAATAGGTTTAGACTGGAGGGTGGAAGGAATTGGCTCAAGTAATTATATGGGTGCCGTACCAGGGGGAGCAAATTGAGAAAATTTGAGTTCTCCGAGACAGGATATGGACGGTACTAGCCAATGAGTTTATAATCTCCAGTTATAGGTCTATAGCAAGTTATTCAGACTCATAGATGCATGCACGTCCCGTTTTGCTTTTCTCTCATTCCCAATATTCTTTTCATCAAAAACACAGCGAGCAGCCAGATGAACAGACAAACGGATAACCAACCTAAATGCGCCTGAACTCAAGTATCAGCTTACGACTTTTAGGTGGCGCAATATATGCATCCTCCTGTTCGATCCCTTCATCGTCCACAATCACAGTCGTATAATTGGTATAGATTGCAGCAATGACTAGTTTTATTTCTGAGGGGTACTTGGTCAGCAGATGACTACCTTTGCTTTCCAAGGGCTTCTTGGTTGGACGACATACCTTGCAGTGCAAAGTTGCTCCCCAAGCACATCCTCCTACCGCTCCCAAAGGCCCAGAGCAGCCGCCGCATGTCTTCAGCCTTCCCGCTCTCTACCTCCATCCAGCGCTCCGGGATCCATGCCAGTGGCTCGAGGTATATGTCTGGGTTCCGATGTAATGTGTAAGCGGAGGAGCTGACCTTGACGCCTCCTGGTATGTTCTCGTAGCCCTCGATTATCGTTGGTGTGGAAGAGAAAGGGGTCACTCTTGGTTGTAGCCCGGGCACTGCGGCGTGCAGACGGAGCGTCTCAAGCAGGACGGCATTCAGAAGTGGGAGAGAATCGATGGCGTGTGCGGGGGGAAGACGGCTCAGATCACCTTCAATCGAATCGAGTGGTGTTGGGTATTTGAGCGGTGGAGAAAGGGTAAGCAGCTCTTGACGCAGTCGTGCCTGGAGCTCCGGACGCTGCGACATCTCCCACATCAGATAGGTGAAGGTGATTCCGGTCGTCTCGTGTCCTGCGACGAGATGATCGAGCATCTCGGACGCGATGACCAGGTGCTCTGGACCCGAGAGAGATTCATGAGGGGTCTTCTCGAGACATTGGGAGAGCTGTCTGTAGACAACTGGGTTCGTGACAAACTTGTCACTATCAACTCGATCACGCTTCTCCGCTCGGGCTCGCTCCCATGCTGCGGTCTTCTCGCACAGCAAGAGGCACCATCTCTCAATCTCCCCCGATGCTCTTTCCCTGGGATGTTGATTCTTGAATGTCTCATAGCAAGCCAGCCAACGGTCCCGATAACCGACATCACGAATGAAATCCGTTCCAATGGCCATGCCAAACAGATAGGCAGACATGAAATCCATCCCTACCGCCTGCATCAACGGGAGCACGTTCATAGGTTTCCCAGTCAGAGCCAATCCCTCGAGCAAGGGCAGTAACCTGTCCAGGACAATAGCGGAAGAGATGATCTGCAGATCCGGCGAGTTCTGCAGGTATGACTTGGAGTAGACGTTCGACAGCATGCGCTTCCGCGCCGAGTGCGGTTTGTACGCCAGCATGCTGACCAGGTTCTCGGTGCCGTAGTTCAGGAAGACGCCGTGGTACCACGGGTGTTTTTCAAATCCACCCGTATAGATCGTCCTCAGTCCTCCGGCAGAGTTGACGCTGAGCTCGTTCGGGCCCAGCCGGACGACTGGACCATGCTTCTGATGGAGGGAATAGATCGTGCGGACCTCCACGCCCTCGCGTCTCTTCCACCAGATCCATATCGGCAGGATAGGGGAGGTGAAATGGGCGTTTGGGATCTTCGACAGGGGTGATATGAAGGATGGGAAGATGACGAATTTGTAGAATAGCACAACGAGCAGAGCGATTACCGCGAGGGCGGTTACGGAGGCCATTGTGCAACTGAATAAGAGCTCCAGGAGAACTGGGAGGCTTTGCAGAATGCAATGATCCCCCTACCATGGGCATGGCCATGGCTGGTTTCGACGTCAGGACTCGCACCTTTTGAATTCTGATGGATGCGATATTATACATGCTGTGTGAGAACAAAGCGGTGAGTACGTATCCGCTGCATTTCGAGTCGCACAGGCTCTTACGGCGCAGTGGTGAAGAAGAAAGACCGTCCAACGTTCAGACTTATCACAGTATAAGACGTCAGTGGACGCATCGACGCCATCCTAGACGTGGCGGCCATGTTAGGATCTATCTGCTTTGTCTCGACCCAACGGCGAGCTCTCCGCGGTCCTTTTGCTCCCCAATATCGAATCGTCCACGGTACTGTACTATCGGTATAGATGATCTGCTTGCGACTCGGCATGGCCCTCATCCTTAGCTTTTCTTAATCAGGTAGATACGAGGAGTCGGTCTGCGCTGAAGAACTAGGCGAAGTGCATACGCAAGGCAGACACACTCGAAAGAGGAGTACCAAGTCTCTGCATGCTTGGTCTACGGAGGTACATCCTTGTTCGGTAAAATCATGCTGGATTCAATTGCAGGCTCACCTGCAGGCAATATTGTGAGATACTGTACTTGTATGCCTTATTATTGTGGCCTACGTCAGAAACCCAACTAACAATATGCCCAGGCCAGCATCGTTGGATGCAACTTCGACCCACACTTAATATTACTGCGTAGACTTCTCAAGCGCAATATGATACTTCCTCCAGAACTTGACATAAACTTAGGACTTGGCGCACTTCACCAAGATGCATCTCTGGTTTAAACAGGGACAACTACTTAGCCTTTTTTTTAAGCAAAGATTTGACTAAGGTATCACTGAGCCCTTTACCTACGACAGACAGCCTGTGTTATTTGAATTTAGATAACATTCAGCCACGTGTCTGGCTGCAGGATCTTTAGTCTGTATTCTAATCAATCCGTGACTCGCTTATAGGGTATATGAGGCACCATTATGGCGTATCAGAGGGGTGCTATCGCGGCTCATCTGCAGGCACCCTCACCGTCCAGCACCCCAGAACCAGCGAGCACAGACACAGCCCCAATCATGGGCCATTTTCTGGACGCCACTGGCGCTGCTCACAAATACTCAGCCAAGATCGTCACAACGGAGTCGGTCCGGGTATTATACACTGTGAGTCTGAAGAGACTTCTGCACATTCTGAGGTCCACAGATATAGTCTTAGCTTCGAAAACTCCAAAGTCACATAACATACATGTCCAGGCCCTGCAAACTTTACGCTCTGAAAAGGCCTGGCAGCAGGATCTCAGACTCTTGGTCTCGGGTGCGTGATTATTATTATTATTGTGCGAGGGACGTTGAGGTCTGTTCTTTTCTCTCCTTGTAGGAAAGTGTGCCATCCACGTCTATGGCTGATTTTCAATGTATGTACGAGGCAATTCTTAATAGAGGTATTGAAGCAGTAGGTAGAAGGTACTTCATGTACACCTATGTAACACGTATATATATCCTGTACTGGAAGTAGATTAAGTAACAAGTACATACATAAGTACAGTACATTAGTATCTGATCTGATCTGATCTGGCGTGACGTGATGTGATGCAATTTTGAGTGACTGATCCAATCTCCACTATGCATTTCATGATTCATTTCATTGATATGGGTGATACTCTGCGATGTTTTCTAAAGTTTTGTATATCCATTATGCAACTTTCAATGTAGATCTCTAGTTTATAAATAAAGGAATTCAAAAATACATACATAGCACAGCACAGCATACCATATACTCCTTTGTCGTCATCTTTTTTCAAGGAAGGTCTATATACAATGCATGCATAGCATCTTTCATTACATGACTAGATTCAAACTCGACAGTGACCAGTCAGAAACCGACAGAAAGGAGTTTCGGCGGCTTCTAACTAACGAACGGCTTTCGGTGAAATCTATTTCTGGATCGCAACGCAGGGGCAAAGACTCACTGAAACTCTCTCTTCACCAACGCTACAGGCGGTATGAAGTTGTGTCGTCCCTTGACCCAGTAATACCCCGTCGCGAAGAGGATCATCCCCCCGTACATGGCAATACTCCAGTTCATGTTCTCCCTGTTGACAGGGGTCTTTGGCGGGAAGAAGGCGAAAATGAATATGGGGATTAGGAAGGCAATCGCGGCCATGTTTATCGCCATGCCGAAGCGGCCTAGTGACCAGCGACGCGGGGGTAAGGGTTGGCCGCGGAGCCGCTTCAGCAGGACGCAGCCGATGGAGATGAGGTAGGATGAGATCAGGGAGGTGATGGTGAGGGAGATGATGGCGCTGAGGGCCTCGGTGGAGCCGATGTTGATCAGGGAGAGGAGGATCGTAACGACGAGGGAGACCAGGACTGCGTTTAGGGGGATGTTCCATCCGGGAGTGACCTGCATCGTCGACATCAGCGCACCGTTCAGCGAAAAGAAAGGGCTTAAAGAAGTTGTATCTTACATATTGCAAAACAGAGGAAAAGGGAACACCCTGGTCACGGGCAAAGGACCATAGCTGTCTAGATGCAGTCGCGACTTCGGTGATCGAACTGGCGGTCAGAGTCACAACCAAAATGGCAGTCATAATGTCCGTTGCAACGTAGCTTTGGGTGGTATTGTAGAATATCTGGATAAAAGGGAATCCTGTTGCGCTACTAAGGATGCTGTTGACGTCGCCCAAGGTGAAACAGAGCGTGACGAGCATCACGAACCCAAGGACCCCATTGACACCCACGGCAGCCATGATCGCATTTGGCAGCGTTTCAGAGGCATCTTTGATCTCTTCCGCTTGAAGTTTGTCAGCGTCAAGGGCTGTATTAATAGGGTATTTATATTTAACCCTATATTATGAAGACTTACACATATGCACTGAGCAATCAAACCCGATCATGGAGGTAATTGTGGTAGACAGACCGACCATGGTAGCAGTTCCATCACTGTTCCAGCCGCCACCATTATTGAATTCGGTGAACACCGCCTTTGCGCTGTTCCGGGGAGCCAGAACCCAGAGCGGAATGATGATAGCGAAGAGACCCACGACATGGATTATCAAAATCAACCCTTCCACCATGGGCAGCTTCTTCGCGAGGAACGTGTTGAAGAGAATCGCAAACGTGGTAATGGCAATGACTAGCATGGTACCGTGCCACCGTTGGAAGACATAGGTGGGTTCATTGAGGACTATGAGGCCCTGGATTATGGTACCTGCGAGAAAGGAGATTGCTACAATGGCGCACTGCCATCCGGTGGCGCAAAGCCAGCCTTTTGTGACAATGACTGATTAGCTGACGTTGACCCGGGAAAGGATTAGATACTCGTAGGTCCTACCTGTGATATAGCTGAGATATTTCTGGCCGCTGCGAGGCGCGAATTCAGACACCCAGTGATATTGCCCTCCGGATGTAGGTGCCCTAACGATGTTAAGTAAAGGTCCATAGGATCGTTCATGCGATTCAGAAGAGACCTACATTGAAGCCATCTCGGCCACGCTCGCAAACACCAAGGCGAATCCAATGGAAACAATAATGAAGCCCCATATCAAGCCAGCTGTGCCCCCATCGGTCAATCCTCCTGACAATAGTCTATATGTATGTTAGCGCCTTAACGAGGTGGCTTCAAATTCTTAGTAGACGAACGTCAAAATAACCTCCCATGTCGAGATGAGTGTGCACCCAAAACCTAGAATTGATATAAAACGGAAATTTCGCTGTGCCGCCGTCAGCTCAATTCAACCTAAATCGAGAGGGCTGACATTTCGGTATCGTACCCGCAGGACCTGTTCCCTTCCCAGAGCACTCATGTCCCGTTGATCGGCGAGTGTACCCATATACTTGGGCGCAACACGCCCCTTGTGAACATATTCGACATCCTCCGCCGCGGAGGACTGTACCTGGCCCCCGTCCTTGGTATGCCCAAGTGCAATGTTTTCAGATGGCATTGTGAAAGTGGTTTTCTCAGCGGAATGGCAGAGGGTTTGATCCTGGGAGATCACATAGGTTAAGTTGAACAAAAAGAGGTACTTGTATCACACCGGGGTTACATCGAGAAAAGCAGCCTGACAAATAGGGGAAGAATGGTGCACAGCTACGAAGACAGCTAAGCATGCACTTCACGACACATACTCTCGGGGTCTAGGCAGGTAGACGACTGGCAAATTGACATCGCACATGGTGACATTCCTTCGGCCTGGATCAGGTCGCCTATATCTGGCCCTATTATCCATAATCCATGATACCACGAGGCGCGGCCCTGTCCACTTTAGTGTCTGAACAAGCTTTGAAACTGCCGGCGTCTCTGCCCAGGGAAAAATAAGCTAAATGGCCTATGCCGTGACGTGGAAGCCAATAGTACTCTGAAGGTATACTTCCGACTTTTTCTTTATGTCTCCGATGGCACCGGTGTCGCGACGACTTCGTTGACCCTCTCCCTTGCTGCTACCTGCATTAGTTGACTTTCTTAATTCCTGTCATCGGTACAGATACCTGATTCTATCCTCAGCCCGTCCAGTGATCCTATATCAATTAACGTGCATCTGTGTTTCGAAGCCCATGCCACTGGTTTCTTTCCCAACTTGCACGTTGTCATGTGTGACAGAACGGCCTCAACCACACCTCCGAGGGGTTACACTGGGCCATTTTGGAACCAACAATACTCCGTAGTGACATGATTCTGCGGCTACCCGTGCCATCGGAGGGACCCCACAGACGAAAACAGAACAAAGACCGCCGTACTGTGTAATATTACGGACTTCTTTGGGCTGGCGCAGCAGGACTTCGCCGTCTGATATTGCCGACTTCGAAGAAGCCGAGAGTTTTGGTTGGGTTAAAGCCGACACTGCAGAAAAAGCGCGCTGTCTGGATTTCGATCTGAGCTGCGATAAGGGCCGGGGGCGTCATTGGCGCTGCCCAACGCCAGTTTGTCGCTGAGAAGGCCGCATTGAGGGGCCTTGATCCTGGTTTTCTCTAGGTTGGGACCGTTGGTGATCCCCCGAAGCCAAGCCTTGGCCTGATGTACTGTGAACTCCTGAGGATTGAGAGTGTCTCGAGCATTGCTGGCTTGCTCCTAAGCTAGTTTGCCGCCATTGTGATGAGCAGACCGCACGAGCAGACCTGTCTCGTGTGCATGTGCAGAATCTCAGGCGAGTTTTGAGGAGGGTCTCGAGGTTCGTCATTATCATATTGATCGGTACCTGGATATCACATTGCTTGCTGTAGTATTTCTTGTCTTTGGGCCAAATCTGAACAGCCGGTGTGCGTTCCCAGGTTTGCAAGTCTGATGGCTCCTGTTCCTGGTTGGTAATTTCGGATGGAACAGACTCGCATTTGTGTTTGATCCCTTTAGCATCTAGTTCTGCTTCCATTGTGAACATCCCGTCTCAATGCCCACACTCTAATGATGGTCGTTCACTCGGCCGCCGAGAAGCGTTCTGCCTGAGTGACCATGTACTCCGCACATCGGGAGTGGGTAGAACCCGTGTAGGCGCCTGTCAGGGATTAACATGTTCTGCGTGGTACTTCTGCAGGGCCTGATCGATCGAAGAACGTTTTGCGGAGGTGGAAGATTATTAAAAGAACAAAAACTTCCGAGATCACTCTCCCCATGCGGCTTTGCGCTCTTCACGCAGACTGCTCACTATGCCCGGTCCCTTTGTTCCTCCGGGACAATCGCCGCCTTTCGAGACCGTCGACGCGAAGCATCAGGGTGCCTTTGTCATAATCACCGCAGCCTTCGGGCTGTCCGTGTCGCTGGTTTGTCTGCTCATACGGCTGTATGTGCGGCTTGTTCTCAATCCACCCTTTTCGTATGATGATTTTGTCCTGCTGGGGGCGACGGTATGCCGATGAATATATTTCCTTTCTTTCGTCAATTTGGTCTTGAAGAAATAGCCGGCTGCGAAATAAGAATCTGACGCAGTCCCAGGCATCTGCCATTATACAGTCTTCGGTTGTCTTCCATGCCGTTTCCAAGGGTTTTGGAACGGCGATAGACCTCCTTGGCGGAGCGAGTCTTCACGATATCCAACAGGTAAGCACTTCCATAGATACTGCAACCGACCTGAATGATCACTTGGAACCTTCTATCCTTACCGTCCATTCATCGAAACCTCCGATCACAATCTGATTCTCCGCTGGTTTCCTCCAGGCTCTCGTCGCAAGCGACGTATTCTACCTCATCACGATCTTTCTTTCAAAATGCTGCGTCGTGGCCATCTACCTGCGGCTCTCTCCACAAAAGGGTCATAACAACGCATCGTGGGCGACGCTGATCCTGTGCGGAGCATGGATCATTCCGTCGATTCTCATCATCCTTGTCGACTGCGAGCTGAACGAGCCGCTGGCTGTTATTGCTGAGCAGTGCAAAAACCTGGTGCGTATATCTAATTTATTCTATATAGAGCTTCCTCAATTCTGTTGTCTATTTCAACTCGATGACCCAATTAGGGAACTTACCCTAACTATCTACTCTATACCCTATGATTAACATGTAATTGAACGACTCAAGTTCTCCCGATGGCTGTTCATCACAGTCATGAATATCATCACCGAGTGCCTCCTGTTCCTCCTGGCCTGCTCCCTTCTGAAAGGACTACATATGCCACTGCGACGCAAACTCGCAGTGTTGCTGGCCTTTGCATCTCGTCTACCGTGAGTATAAACCTACCCTACCCGCCTGCCTGCCTACATGGCATCTATATACCCATATCCTGTCCGTCCATCATACCCTTAGGTATTTAATGTTGCATACACATAGCTAACCCAATAACGACATCCACCAGAATCATCCTCTTCGCCTCCCTCCGCCTGCACCACCTCCGCCGCACCATCCGCTCGCCCAACCCCACCCTGGCGGGCGTCCCCACGGCCCTCTGGACCCAGATCGAGCTCAATTTCTGCCTCGTCGCGTGCACCATCTTCTGCCTGCGCCCATTCATGGTCGCCGTCAGCACCAACTACGGCACCGCCGGCGACTCCAACCTCGAGAGCAGCAGCGCGGCCCGCTCCGCCTCCCGCAAGAACACCAATAATAATACCGCCAGCGGCAGCGGCTCCCGCAGCGGCGGCGGGCGGTCCAGCACCGGCGGCAGTTTCGCGCTGCGGCCGCTGAAGAACTCGCTCGGGAAGAAGAAGAAGAAGGACGTCAGTCTGCTGTCGTCGTCGACGACGTCGGCGGCGGCTGCCACCACTCTAGAAGAAGGAGGAGGAACAGCCCCGGGCTCGAGCCCAGTTCCAGGGCCAACAAGCCCGATCACGACGACAGTCACAGCGGCGGTTGCGGTTGCGGGTCGCGGGACTCGGAGGCACGGCCATGCCAGGAGCAGCGTGGGCAGCAGCGACAGCACGAAGATGATCATCAAGAAGGACGTGCAGTACTCGGTGCAGTATCACCCAAGCAGCAGCAGTGCTGCCGGTGGTAATGGTTGCGGTTGTAGTATTAGCGGTGGGAGGTCTGAGACCGACGCTGATGCTGATGAGTACATGCGTATTGACGATTCGATTCGATGACTGGGCGGTATGTATAATGTATGTATGTAGCTGAATGGTAAACAAAAAACGAAAAAAAGGGTAAAAAATATGGAATAGGAAGATACCAGTTCCGGATGAGTTCATGTTCTTATTATTTATTTATATTTAATAAATGCCAGCCATATATTACCACCGCTATATGACAACAAACTAATTATGACACCTCATTTTACACCCAAAAAGAACTTAAATCTGATCTGCCTACATAATTTTTCACCTAAATTTGCCGAATCTGTCATTCTTGGCCCACGCTGACAATAGTGTATAGAGAGGGGTAGGATACTTGTTATATTAAAAAAGATAAAAAGGAGATCTCATGCCATGCTATAGGAACTTGTCATAGTAGCCTATTCTGCATATTCCCGGCTTTTAATATATAAATGATATAATTACAAGGAAAAAAACAAGGACCGGAGCAGCTCAAAAGCGACAAAAAAGACAAAAAAAGCAGCTACTCTACCATCTACCGTCTTGCATCTTCTTCTCCCTGCCCCTTTAGTCCTCGCAGTAAGTAGATGGATAGATGGATAGATAGATCGGTCGATTGGTGATTAGCACCTATCTTATACACTGTACCGCACATACATACCTTAGGCCTAGACAAGTACTGTACCTATGGAGGTAGATTATTCGTAGATTAGGTACATAGTACTCTACATTAGGTAGGTAGGCACTGTATAGAACATCTATCCTGCTCTGCTCCGTTCTGTTCTGTATACTGCCTATATCTGTAGCAATGGAGATGGACGAACAAATGAACGAATGGATGAATGGACAAATGAACAAATGAATGGATAGATGGATCGATCCAACCACAGGATTTTTAAGAAATTGTGTGTAAAAGAAAATTAGCTAGAAAAAAGAGCTTTTTTTTGAATCGAATTCCCTTTCAACCCCGAAATCTCCCTCCCTTCAAGCAGCCAAGAAGCGAGGGGTTCCAGCTTGTTAATCTAGGTCATCTATACGGATACGCATTGGGAGAATAACAGCCCTAATCTCTATCTAATATATTACCCTCTGTCCGTCTATCAATAGATTAACACACCGCCTGTTGACACTGCTGTGAACATGAGCCAAACAGATGTCTATCTATCTACTAGATAGAGTACACACACACCAAGTACTGTACAGCACCGCACTGTACATCAGGCAGACTACATAGAGACTTCAGGCTTCCCCTGTCCATACGATCTAGATTCAAACCCTATGCGGATATGTATGTATGTATGGTACATAATTGTTATTAAAAAGGAAGAATACAATTCGTCCATACAAGCTTGTATGTACAAGCATGAATGGATGACTGTCCGTGGAAAGTAAACTTCTACAACGCTGTAATTGGACTCGTGCGACGGTGCTGACCACTTGCGTATTTTGCGCCAGCACATGTTCGACATTCAAAAGGCCTCTCACAGCATCTTGCGAGACGCGTACGACACCGTCGAATCGAGAACGCAACCCAGACCAAGCAAGTTGTGCACCATTGGATCTGGTATACTCCGTGATTCGATCCGCAGTTGAAGCGACACAAAGACGTCGAGTCCAGAGTTACACTTAGCTAGAAGCAGGACGCTTGAGAGGATGCGCTTCCGTGTTACTGGAAAAGAGCAAGTCAGTTAACGTTGCCTCAACTGGCAAAAAGGGTTAAGTCGGGTGAGGGCTAGACGGGGCGGCCGCGCGGCGCCTACGCGGCCCGGAAAGATGCCGACAGACGGGCTAAAATAAAAAGCATGGATGTAGAGGAACTTACAAAACATATTCGTCGAGACTGACGAGACTCGGCTCGGAGAAGATGAGGTAGAAATACTTCAGCGTCTCCGCCAGCCAGAAGCTTTCCATCTTGTCCACCCTGGACGACTGCGTGCTGCGGACGTCCTCGACACCGGCGTTCCCATACTGCGTCCTGGTGATTTTCTCGATGTTCTGGAACATGCGCCATGCGGCATCCTGCAGTTTCTTGTCGCCGGTGATTCGGTACATGATGAACACCGATTCGATCGCCTCAGGTCTGTTTCCCAATGTCAGTCCCCCGCGATATTATTTCACAGCCGATCGCGTTTTCCTGAACTCACCGCAGGATGTACCGGGTGTCCTTGATGTCTGCCACCCCCGGCTGCAGACCATGCGATTCGATCAGCTGCTTCGCCTGCTCATCGGGATCCATGTCTAGATTTTTCACAGCACCAGCCAGGCGGCGGCGGACCTCGTTGTACCATTGTTTCTCGTCCCACTTGCAGTCTTTGGTGTTACTGCAGGGGACTGCATGGAAGATCTCCGGCATCAGACCCGTGGGCATCAGATCATAGGCCCAGATGCAGCCGTCAACCAGCTTCCGCGCGACGGGCAGGTCTTCAGGCCGCTCGAAAATCTTGGCCGCGATGCCCACCATCCCGCCGATGAAGCAGGACAGGTGCTGAGCCTCGGGCTCCACGGTGACCTTCGACGAGACCGTGATGTACGTACTGCCTGAGATGAGAACATCCTCGCCGTTCTTCGTCATCGGACGGAAGAACAGGTTCTTCTTGGCAGACTCGATGGCAGCTTCATACATCTGCCGGTACTGATCGGTCTGGCCGCCCAGAAGCAGGTGCTCCTTGGGCAGATACTCGTACGTGGAGTCGGCCATGCCGCCCATGGTGAACTGGCTGTTCGAGAACTCCAGACGCTCAGCATCCACCACCACCGGCCACAGGCCGGGGAGCTTGGTGGTCATCTGGGCGTCTTCGAGGACGTTGGTGATCCTCTGCACGGCGTCGAAGTACTTGGGGTCCTTCGTCAGCTGTGTCAGACGCGTGAACTCCAGGGTCAACGAGCCCAGCTCCGCAAGAAGCGTGCTCCGACTGGCTTTGATGGGCAAGCCTTCGGCAGACCTGGGGTCGGTCAACATCGTGCATTACGAATTTTAAGAGGTGGAATGATATTGTCTATCCGGTCTCGGAGACAGTTGTCTCACCTCATCCATTCCCAGCGGGCCATGGGCATCCTGTTGGGCGTGTCGAACGCGCTGTACAGGATCTCGCCCAGCTCCGTGGCCTTCTTCAGCAGCACGGGGTATTTGCCTTTGCTGAGGTCATACGCACCCAGGAGGCCTCCCAGGTAGCGGATGGTGGTCTCGAACAGGTTGACACGGTCCTCGTACGTGGTGGTGAAGTCGATCTCGTCGAGCGCTGCCAGAGCGTCCTCGAACTCGTCGTGCATGCCCATGATGAGCAACGAGTCGAGCGAGTCGACCAGCGTGGCCGCCCACCCGCCGAAGGCGTCCCTGTAGTTGCCGCTGATGGGGGCCAGCTCGTCCTTGAGCCAGGCATGCTCCTTGTAGCCCTGCCAGGCGTGCTCAAAGGCCTTCCTGACCGCAGCCCGTTTCTGCTCGCGCTCCTTGCGGTCCGCGGGCGTCTCGTCGGGGAAGTCGTACTGGATCTTGGGGATGGCTGTGGCCTTGGCCGTGGGGAGGGGGATGTAGGAGGAGACAGGGTGTCTCTCCGTGTGCTTCGTCCAGTGGACGTTGACCTCGTCGTCCGAAGTCTTGTCGGACGTCTTGGTGGAGGTGGTCTTGGTCGCGGTGTGCGCCGTGGTTCTGGGCCTGACCGCGCCAGGCGGGAGACCGCAGAGGAGGAAGTAGGTGAGCAATATCAGGACACAGGTCGGCAGGACCACGCTCTTGCGGAAGCGCAGCATGGTGGTCGTGGATTATGGACAATATCTATTTATGTCAACAGGCAAGGCCGGGCCAAGCGAGCGTAGGGCGTAGTAGAAGCGTAAAAGAGCGACAAGAAGACTCAATGCTGCATTCCCAGCAAGCATCGAGAGGGAGAAGCATGGAGCAGACGCAGCAGACAGGAGATGAGCGACGGACAAGGGATGCCGCCCGTCGTCGAGGCCGCCATGGCGGGCGTGTGGAGGAGAGCTTGTCTCACGGCGCGCTCCACCGCTCTCCACGGCGGCTCAGGCACAGGGTCTCGTCCGCACCTCCTCCCGTCTTGGCGCGTCCGCCGCAAAACCTCGACATGCCAAGTATAGCAACATCATCACCACACTGCCTGGCCGCTTCTTACATCTCCATCTACACTACATCTATATCTATCTGTATCTCCAGCCTTTTTGTACGGGGAGAAGTTAGAAAACCTCGAGTTCTTTTTTTTCCGCGGCTCCTTCTGTCCACCCCTTGACGGTCTTCTTCTCGACTCCTTCACTTGATACCCGTATATTCCCTGCTTTCCTATTCACCGTTGCCGCTATTGTTCTTTATATCGATATAATATTCTTATTCTTTGAAGAATTGCTTTAGAATGCTGCTGGTTTTGATGTCCGGTTGATTCTCTCGATCTATTGAGTGGCCTCGGTTGCTGCCTGATATATAACAGATATATTCGCATTTGCTGAGTGACGGCAAAAATTATCTACATATTTCTCTATTTGTGACATATATATTACCCATATTCATCATTTCCTATATCCCCGAGAGAGGCCACTTTGCTGTTTTCTCGTTCTGCAAAGCATCTCCCCAAAACACACATATAATTTCCTACAAACAGCCATATATTGCCCCAAAGGGGCACATTAACAGACAAAAATGCCCATCACAGGGTACGTCTGATCTTCTTTTACATCCCCAACCTCGTCCCTCCAGAACTCCACTGACCTGACTTTGCCAGCGTCTTCTTTGTCCCCGCGACGCCCAACGCCGCCACGGGCCCAACCGCCCTCGCGGCCCTGACCGAGCGCCTGCGCTCCGTCTTCGCCGACGAGCCCGTCCCTGTCGGGCGCTGGGCCCTCGAGCACAAGCTGCTGCGCGACACGCCGTCGTGCATGCCCGCCTCCGCCCACGCGCCCAACCCGGCCCCGCGGCCCAAGTTCATGCAGTTCCTCTCGCTCACGCACTACCCGACCCACGGCTTCATCTATACCTCGGAGCCGACGGATCTGCCTCCTCCTCAGAGCGTAGCTGCCGCGGGGCCTGGGGCTGCGGCTGGGGCCGGGGCAGGGAATCATATACCGACTGCGGCGGCGGCGGGGGCTGCTGGAGCTGTAGCCGGAGCACCATCTCCTATACCACAACCGCAACCACAGAAGATGCAGATGCAAACGCAAGCGCAGCAGGGAATACCTACTACCACTGCCCCTGGAGCACCGGTGCCAACATCAGCTCCCGCTCCCGCTCCCGCAAACCCCAACGCCGCCCTCCCCGCCCTGACACCCATGATCATGCGCACCGTCCCCCTCCCCTCCTACGGCGCCCTCTTTCAGCACTTCGTGCGCGCGTGCGAACCCATGTGGTGCCACCGGCACACGGTCAGCGTGCCCGCAGGCATCGTCTACGACGTGGGCGACTTCCGCGTGCGCATGGGCGACGTGCGGCAGACGCAGCCGGTGGCCCGGCTCCGGGGGACGGTGGTCGAGATCGAGTGGAGGGGGCCGTCCGTCGTGCAGTCCCTGACCCGCTCTGCATGGAACAGTAACAACGGCGGGCAACAACAACAACAAGAAGAAGAAGAAAGGGAAGAAGATGGAGACGGCTCCGACTCTGGCATCGACCTCACCTTCAGCGCAGATCATTATCTCCCCGACGAATCCGCCATCGACGAGGAATATCGATCTACGGCGCAGCTGATCCGCGAGTTCTGGGCCCGTTGGGGGATCGACGGCGCGCGGGAAGCCATCCTGGTCCCGGACGTGGGGAGGGAAGTCAAGGAGCAGAGACGACGACTGAGAGAAGGCAAAGGGGTTACAAGAAAGGGGCACCAGCGGAAGAAAGCGGCAGAGGGTACCCGGGGATGGGGATGGGGATGGGGAGACCAGGAGGAAGATCCCGATCCGACCGCGGGCGTCGATCTGGCGAGGCAGTATATGGAGATCTTCAGGTTTAATCGGTAGATCTTTATATAGGACTGTCCAGTGTGTCATGACATATATAGGTATATAGAGAGAGAAGAGAGAGTGTGTGTACGGGTGGTGGATAGATGAAACGGGGACTGGGCGATGTCCATTGGTTTTAATGTCGATATCGATTTGATAGCGATATCCACATCTGGTGTCTGATATATGTGTACGATTATACTACAAATTTACGCGTGCTAGATTTTTTAAGAGGGGCTGCAGAACACACACAGCTAGTAACCAGCCACAACGGGGGCAAAAAAATGGAGAATATTATCCCATTTCAAGAGGTAACTCCAAAAGCTTATTCACAATGCACACATCTTCGGTTTCATTCATCCATCTGCAACCGCGCGTCTGCCAACGAAAAAACAGATTAAACATCCGACGGGGCCAACGGGGGTGTGAGGGGAACAGGGACAGGGACAGAGAAAGAAGGGGGGAGAGGGAAGACTAGAGTGACAGGGCAGTCAAGACAAAGGAAGGGTCGGGTGGACTCGAAAAGGAGGGCTGAAAGAAATGCTTCAGATATTTATCGAATGGGACCCCCTTCGTCCACGTAAGGTCTGCAAAACCGCAAGTAAGAAATCCAGTATTTCCCTCGCTCGCTCGCAGCATTCCTGTTCTGCCTCAACTCGCCGGCCCACCCGTTGTGTTTTGTCTTCCTTCCTTTCCCATCACTCGACGACAGGGAAAAAAATCCGTGGTATACATCCCATACGCAAACTTTCATGATGGCTCCACCGCGATGCTGCCTGCAGGAAGAGACCCGGCGTTCGACAGTAGGGGGGAGAGAAGACAATCTCCGTCCAGCCCTGCCCCTTCCGTGAACACCGGGGGGGACGATGAAGCGTGCACTTTATTTTTGCATCATGAGCTGGACGAACTCGTTGTCTGTAGGGGACCTGTTAGTCACTTGCCGTTTCTGAAAGCAGAGGTGGAGATTGAGGGAACATACAGTCGATTCTGCCATCGCCGTCCTGGTCAGCCTCGCGGATCATCTCGTCGACCTCCTCGTCGGTCAGCTTCTCGCCGATGGAGGTCATGACGTGGCGCAGCTCCGCGGCGGAGATGAAGCCGTTGTTGTCGCGGTCGAAGACCTTGAACGCCTCGCGGATCTCCTCCTCAGAGTCGGTGTCCTTCATCTTGCGGGCCATCATGGTCAGGAATTCTACCGCAGTCAGTTGCTGTTCGACGATCACCTTTTTATGAAGAAGGCCAGCGTCGTGGATCCTCATACCTGGGAAGTCGATTGTGCCGTTGTTGTCAGCGTCGACCTCGTTGATCATGTCCTGCAGCTCCGACTCGGACGGGTTCTGGCCGAGCGAGCGCATGACGGTGCCCAGCTCCTTGGTGGTGATCTGGCCTGTTTGGGTACCGGGGTCAGCATGAGTCGAATCAAACGAGTGCATATTAGAACAGATGGTCACTGGAGGTGATATCGATATCGGATATCGAGAGGTCGGGAGACAGCACTAACCATCGCCATCCTTGTCCTGTTGCAGACAACATCTCTGTGTCAGCCTTCTGCTGCATACGCAGTAGCACTACCCAACGGAAAACGAAACGAAAAAAAAAGGTATGAAACTTACAAAGAGGGAGAACGCCTCCTTGAACTCGGAGACTTGCTCTTCGGTTAACGAGTCAGCCTGCAAGCAGCGAATGCTGTGTCAGCGGTTCCGTTCACAGGAAATGCCACCCCGCAAAGTGGGGGGAAATCAGACACGGAGATGCAAGATCGGGCTGCAACGAGGAAGCATACCATGGTGTCGGAGAGCGATGCAGATGCAGGATGGAAGAGAGAGAGAGAGAGGTGCAGTCTGGAGAGGCAGAACGAGAGCGCAGGGCACAAGATATGTGGGGGAGCGAGGGAGGGAGAGATGTTGCTGGCCAAGGCTTAAGGGGGAGAGCTGAACGTGCCCGACGGGCCTCGAGAGGCTGAAGGCGCAACGTGACCGGCCAGCCCTGAGCGCCCGCCGGCCGACGCCTGGCGCATCTGGCCGCTCCTCGCGTGGCCCGGTGGCGACGCCGCGTCGTCCCCGTCCACCGCCGATCTCTATATTCGAGATGATATCTGGATCCAGATCTCCGCTGCGTCGCGCTGCAGCAAGCCAGGAACGGTCATGGCTGGGGCCACGGAGGCTGGTGGGCGCGAGCATTACGTGGAGCAGCACGCCGTCCCTCGAGTTGTCTCAGAACTCGACGGACATCGCCGGTGACGGTCTCTTTTTATACTCCGTACGTCTCCCCGAAAAAAATATTGTAGCTTGCTAGACATAGATCTATGGAAGAGGGAGATCCGATACTGGAGGATCGAGGAGGAGGAGGAGACAGAATTCCATCTGACGGCCTTGTGGTTGCAATCTACAAGAGTGGTTTCTTGACCGACATCTCTTGCAATCGGCATGTGGAGTACAGGAACAAGGTTATTTGGAAGAGATGGAAGACACAAGGGCTCTAGGGATATTCAATGCAGAAAGGTGTATCTGCTGGCACAGAGCCAAGAGGCACCGTATTGTGGACGTCTGATAGAACTGGTTCAGACAGCCAACAGGAGCATACCTACATATGCATGTACTTTACCTGGGTACATAGTTGCGAAATTACTCTTCAAGAAACCTCTAACAGTTCAATGCTTTTTATATTTCGCAGTTTCATCTCTGTTTCATTTGCATCAGATATGTACTGCCGTGTTGCGAAGTATACGTGTCCAGTTCCAGTGGAACTGAAAACTTCCCATTAGTACCACCACAGTCAGCTGGAGGATAACTGCAGGATATGAGGTCCAGGCGACAATATCTAACAAGCATCGACATTTTTCCCCTGTTTTCTGAATTTAACACAGATCTTATAGACATGCATGAAATAAAATAAAGATGACCGACGCCTGCTGTCCTGCCGGGCGGTCAGCGACCCGTTGCCGTTTTCGGCAGACGCTAAACCCTCCCCGGCGAACCATCCTCCGTCCCTGAAAGCTGGCTTCACGTGGACTCGGAGTCGGAGGTCGAGCTATCGCTGTATTGCTTCATCGATGACAAAAGCGCGACCGCTCTGTCGCGGATTCTTCCTGTCTTTCTGAGCCTTCTGGGCAATCCTTCCGGACCCGCTGGTACCTATTTGATATCATCTGCCCCAAGGTCCTGGCTCCCCCACCGATGATGACGGCGTGATTGCGGAGTCCGGTCACTGCAACTGGGACTAACCTGCTTGTCGCATATCGGCCACCAGGATGTGGCGGGACCGCACGAATCTGTGAGACATTTCTTGCGCCTCTCAGCTAGTGGTTTCCCTCTGCTGTTGCTCAGTGCTAAGATAACTAAAACTCTAGTTACATATCCTACCGTCAATCGTTCACGCACCACCCGGCCAAGAAGCGACGGTACTTGGGCCCCTCGAATGGCTTCTCAGACACTACGTCCATATCGGAGGAGAGGCGCGGGCTGATCTCCGGAGGCCTCGAAGATGACGGCGACGCCGTGATCGAAATGGACATGCTCCCGCCCCGCTGGGTGGACGTGCAGGAGGAGGTCACGGAGAAGCTGGCCGACATCGCGCAAAAGGCCGCCCGGCTGGATAAGCTGCACCAGAAGCACTTGCTCCCGGGGTTCGGGGACGAGGAGGCCCGGAAGGAGGAGGAGGGCGTCATCGAGCGGCTGACGCAGGAGATCACGCGCGGGTTCCACGACTGCCAGAGGGCGGTGCAGAAGATCGAGATGATGGTCCGGGAGGCCAAGCAGCAGGGCGGTGTGAGCAAGAGCGACGAGACGATGGCGAAGAATATCCAGATCTCTCTCGCGGCCAGGGTCCAGGAGGCGAGCGCTGGGTTTAGGAAGAAGCAGAGCACTTATCTGAAGAGTACGCAGCTCCTCTCTTTCTCTCGAAGTATATCCGGCTAACAGGCATGTAGAGCTCCGGGAGCTCGAAGGGATGGCATCCCCATTCGAGCGCAGCGCAACCCCAGCCCCGAATCCGTACACCGATCCGTCTCTGATGGAGTCGGACGCGGACCGGTCGTTCTCGCAGTCGACCCTCCAGCAGACCTCCCAGAGGCTCATGGGACGCAACGACGCCGTCATCCTGCAGCGGGAGCGAGAAATCAACGACATCGCAAAGGGCATCATCGAGCTGTCGGATATCTTCCGCGAGCTGCAGACCATGATCATCGATCAGGGGACGATGCTGGACCGGATAGACTACAATGTGGAGAGGATGGGAACAGAACTCAAAGCCGCTGACAAAGAACTCAAAGTGGTACGTTACATCCATCCTCAACAAAGCTATTTGGGAAAGGAAAGAGCCAAATTCCTGACTCACTTATCATCGAATCCAGGCAACAAACTACCAACGACGAACGACAAAGCGCAAAATCCTCCTCCTGCTCCTACTACTGGTAGTAGGGATGCTCATCATCCTCCTCGTCAAACCCAAACGACACAGCAGTACCCCCGCAGCACCAGCACCAGCATCAGAACCACCACCACCAGCTGCTGCTGCTGCTGCTCCTCCTCCGCGATCAGCACGCAGAAACATCCTTTCCTTCGGACCCGAAAAGTCTGTCTATCACTGGAAGCGCCATCCGGCGTTAAACCGGTTCTCGAGAGACGTGTGGAGCGATCCGGACATATATCGCTGAAAAACCCTGACCCTGACCTTACTCCCCCACAGGACTGGGGGGACGCATGCGATGGTTTGCGTTTCTCTTCTTTTTGTTTAACTTGATTACGGGGATAATACGGGGAAAACGTCGATTATCTGAGCTCGAGTTCGCATAGCTATGCTATGTACTGTACGTATGTATTCATGTATGTAACCTAGCTAGCTCTAGCACCTGGTAAAAGTCGGGTCCGCGACGAGAGATACCTACCCTTTTTTTTAAAAAAAAAAAAATAATAACAAATTAATGATATGTTTCATCCATGTTCCATGGGTCGATATAGGACCTGCATTGAGAGACTGGGCTCTTGATGTACTTACTGTACAGTAGTGCACTGTACCTAGCGTCCTGATAGGTATGTAATGAGGATCTGTACTAACTTGACTAATCCACTCCACATGGATCCATGATGGACCGTGACCTGAACTGTTGTTTCCTTGATCAGGCACTCATCTCATTTTTTTTTTCCTTTAACATCTTATTTGCAGACCAGCAAGGAACAGCGTAGCCTATCCATTTCATTTACAGCCTCATATGTACTGTACTCCTGTACAGTCAGGTAGTTGATTTGTTCATTCAAGAGCTCCTGTGAGAAAAAGAATTTTTATGCAGGATACCAAATTAGCATCTACCTACCTGGGTACTAGAACCTAAGGAATCTATCTACCTGACATCTGAGAATCGGATCGGATCCAACATTATTCAATCGATCAGTTTTGTTTTATTATTTTTATATTATTATTCCCATGACATTTTTCAATTGAATCAATTTTCATAAGCGAACAACACCACACCAATGTGCTAGCAGCCCATGATTATTTATCCCTTTCCCGACCTCCGCCTTGAGCACGGATAGAAAAAAATGCAAATGAAAACACAAATAATAATAAGAAAAAGAAGTCAGGAGCATGGTGGAGTCAGACACAGTCACCACCACCGACTCGGGCTCCTTCCAAGATAATGGCAACAGAGAAGAATCGGGGGTCATCGCCAACGAGTTGTCGCTCTCACCTGCAACATCGACCTGTCTGCCAATAAGAGGAAGTAAAACAAGATGCCACAGAAATATGAGAAAACAGGATAGAAAATTAAATCATGTCATCAAAACTGGAAGGGTAAACTGCCGGACATCAAATTAGGAAAAAAATGGAAAAAGACTCTGACACATAGCACACCTGTGGTACCTGCCCTTGGTTTGTTCAGCGAGGAGATAAAATTACATATGGAAAGAGGAAAAGGAGATTACTGGGCGTCTAAGAGTCTTTAACCGCTGAGAGTTCTGCTTGCGGGTTCAGCTACCAGCTCGAGAGAAGAGCCCATGGGGAAATGCCCTCGAAAGGAAAATTTTATATTATGGGTTTCCCTCCTGCTTCAGCAGCTCTGCCACATCCGCGTCCAGGTCACCACTGGCAAATTGGGCATAATCCTCGTCGTCGTGAGTAACTTTGCGCTTTTTCAAACTGACCCCATTGGCAGGGCTGCCGGACTGAGGCCTATTGCGAGGCACCGATAAACCAGAAAGATCCGCGCCTTGGAGAGCACCGGTCGCTGACGGGTCAGCTTGGGGATAAGCGAAAGATCCGGCGGGCGGCCCCTGAGGATCCTGCGTAGAAGTGGAGAACGGCTGGCCGGCGGTCAGGTCTTGCGCTTCTTGCTTTGGAGAGCCTACAGGAGTGAGGGATTCCACAGGCGGGGGAGTCAAGGCTTCAACTTGTGGACGGGAGATATCCTCAGCTCCAGACCCCAATTGCTCGCCGTTATGAACGGCGGGTGAGCTCTCTGCGGAGAGCCCGCGCATGATTCCGTCCTCGACCTCTCGCTTTTTGGCCTCCGTTTCCGCCTTCCTTTCAGACAGCTGGGCAAGCAGAGATTGCTCCTTTGCAAGTGTAGAGCGATTAGTGTCAAGGAGCTTCTCGAGTCCATCGATGAGAGCCTGGCGCGACTTGATTATCTCGGAGACAGAGTTCTCAGCATTTGCAAGTGATTTCAACAGCTGAGTGAGACGTGCAGCATGCACTGGCGGGGTTGGAACGGGCGTGCTAGGGTCGTGCATTTTATCATACTCCGTGTTGGCCGCGGCGACCGATGTGCTGGAGGACATCGTAGCCTTTGAAAGGGCGACTTGGAGAGGCACAAGAGGCTGTAGCTCTGGTGGGATGGAGCCGGACGAGCCTGAAAACAGGGAGCCCCCGAGCAATGGCTTCTTGCCAGAAGAACGAGATCTGTCGATTTCTACGATGGTGTCAGCCACTGCATACGGTGATAAATATCGGCACACCTACCATCTACTCGAGCTTCGACGGCTTCCTGGATGGGCGTCTCAAAAACTGAACGTTGTCTCCAGACCTCGACAACGCGTCGAAGTTTCTGCTGGATTTCATTCGAGGCTCCTTTGTACGCAATTGCCATAGCTTCAGCGATAATCTTCAGACTGTTAGCTGAAATCTCGACCGACCGTGAGAATAGTACACACCGGAGAGAACGCATTCAGGAAGTCTTCCTTGCGCCTTGCCTTAGATTGCTGTGCAACCTCTGTATAGCGTGTCAGATTGCGATATCCTTAACCACCAGTATAAGCACCATACCATTTGCTAGATATATGAGATTGAGCCTCTTCGGCGCAGGAGACTCGCGAAGCTTCTGAAGCCACAGCTGCGCGGTGCGTTCTGCATGACGTCTTTTATTCACAGACAAAGTCAGCATTGAATGTTGCATATATACCGTCGTTCATCTTACCTGTGGAACATGACCCATTGCGCGACAGTGACAATACCCTCCTGAGTCTCGTTGAGGGCGGAGAGCTTCGCTCTCACGGCGTCATCAGTATACGCCATGATTGCAAGAATGTTCGAAAGAGCTTTAGTTCGCTATCTAGGAGCGACAAACAATGAAGCTTTGATAACAGGAGCCTGGTCACTGGCAGTCTGCCTGTAAGAAGATGGAGCACCTCAGCAGATAGAGGGACTCGGCCGCGAGGATGACCGCAATGGAACCGTAAGCAGAAATGGGATGAGAGATAAATTTGAAAAATAGACACAATGACCGACCCAAGTCCTGCAAGCTCCAAGAGCGATGCTCAGTCTGGTCCAGTCGCTGTGTTGTTATATGAAACAAACTGAAGCTCCCCCACGGGCTCCTCCAGGATCGAACAAAGCTCCGGTGATATCGCGGCTGACCGCCTTCCGCGGCAGAATCCCCCCAGGCCTCCCGGAGTGCTCCATTCACGGACTGGCCGTGCAGGGGGGAGCGTCTCATCTTTCTATTCACTCTCATTCCAATCTCTCATTGAGCAAGTCGCTCCTGCAGGTCCTCTCGTTTCTTTTTTTACATCTACAGCGACCTCAAAATGGCTGACCGTTTCCCCTCGTTGGAGGAGTTCTCTGCGGGTTCGTCCCTTTCGCGTGGCTACCTGACTCCTAAGACTTAGCTAACGGTGTTTCCAGGTCAAACTGAGGTCGTCGACACCAACGGCACCCCGGACGCCGAAGATTTCCTGGCCCGCGAACGCGCACTCCTCGGAGAAGATGCGGATCAATTTGCTACTCCCAACGATCACATTACCGCTTCCGCGGCGGTAGGGGATCTGAACGACGACCTGCTGGGTGGTGGAGACGACGCGCAGCCAGCAGCAGTTACCACCTCAGATGAGGTTTCAGGATTCGAGTCCTCCTTCCCTGCCATAGAACCGACACAGAACCAGGTGCGCAAGGCTTATTACATATTGTTTCTGTACTGTTGTCAAAGAAGGACGACGGGCTGACAGGTGTTCTTTGCAGCAAGTCGGACCTGGTGGCACTATCACGGGGACCGGTGCCCCCTTCCCACCGACAGGCTATACGAACTACCAGGCACCAGAGGAGGAGCCAGAGGCAGTCCGGTATGTTATGACCGACGAATATCCTCTCTTTCCATTTCTAGTTCCACTCCTGTCCAAATGATGCCATTTCATGCCTCATCATCTCACTAACATCTCCTTTTTATCTCTTCGCAGACAATGGCGTGAAAGACGAGACGCAGACCTTCGCCGCCGCGCTGAAATCTCCGCCGAGAAGAAGGCTGCCCTGATCAAGAAGGCGCAGCAGGACATTGACGATTTCTACGTCTCGTACGGCAACAAGGCTGACAAGGGCCGTGCCCAGGCCCGCGCCGAGGCAGAGCAGTTCCTCGCCAACCGCGACAACACCGCTGCGGGCGGTACCAGCTGGGAGCGAATTGCCAAGCTCGTCGATGTCTCCGGGAAAGGGGCCAAGGGCGGCGCGAGCGGCTCCGGCAAGGAGCGCTTCCGTGAGCTGCTGCTCGATCTGAAAAAGGATCCGAACGCCCCGGGAGCTAGCGGTGTTTGATTTGCTGGATTTCGGTGATGGCATGCAAAGAGAGGGTGAGAGGTAGTGGGTGTAACCAGTCTTCACGTGGATGAAGTGGTCACACAATAAACACTTGATGCCCATTGAAATCCCGAAGGCGGGGAGAGAACATTTCCTAGAGCGATAGAAATTTTCGGTGGGGGATGTAACCCGTACGAAGTCACAGATAAGAAAAGCGAGATCGTGGACACAATATTAATGTCCCCCCATATCATCTCCGCTGCTCTTCTACATATACAGATATTATCCTGGCATAATTCCATCTCTGGGCAGGTTTTACTAGGTTCAGGAAGGTAGTTTTCGAGGGCGGATAAAGGATGATTTGAGGTCCCACGGTCTTTCCCATCTGGTCATGTTATGTGATAGGTTGTGTTGATTCGCCATCTCTTTTTCTCTTCTCCCCATGCCTGTGTCATTCGACCCTTCTCGACCCATGTGCGGTTTTTGTTCTCTGGTGCCAAAATAGGTAGATGAGTTTCAAGTTTTTTCTTCAGATATCCAGCAAGCGGGTCTTTGTCCTTCATCTATTTGCGTAGGCCTCTCCATCCCGTCCTACCGCTCTATGGGGTAAGGGACAATCGTGTGAATAATTTTGTGTTTCTAAATTTTTAGTTATTTGAGTATGAAAGAGGTAGTGTGCGTTAGGTGGTAGTCGATGCTGGTGTCTGATACCCAGTGCTAACTTTCAGCAGCTTCTGGCAGGTGTGCAAAGTGGTGGTCCTGCCTGTATGTAGGTGCTATCGTTCGACGTATGAATCTTTCAAAATCTAACCCGGGGTTAAATCGTTACGATGAGACTATGATAGATATGTAAATTTTTTTATTTGCACTATGCAAAGACAGTCACACATAAAACGTTAACCATTGATCATAACTCGCTATCAGGACGTGATAGGTGCTAGTGACGTGAAAAGTATGTAGATAGATAGGTAGATGGGAGAGAGGAGGTACGCTGATAAGCAGGGGTGGGACAACGTATTCGAGATTGGAACGATGCATCGATCCAGTACCAGAGATAAGATAAAGCTTCCTCCACCCCAGCAAAGCAGGTACCCTTATTATAGACAAGGAGCCGAGGATTACATATATTAGCTGATACTTTTAATCAACCTACGCCGCCGACGGCTCTCCGGGTTCTCCGATCTCTTCGACCTCCTCAGCAGCGGCCTTCTTCTTGCCTTCGGCCTCAATCTCCTCCAGTTTCTTCTTCCCCTCTTCGGTCGTCGCGTCCACGATACCCTCCTCGAGACTAAGCATGCCTCCCTGTCCAAGCTTCTCAACTATCTCTTCAGCCTCCTGGACGGGCATCTTGCCCAAGACCTTGTTCACCTCGTCCAGGGATTCAGATTCCAGTGCCTTCTGCAAATCAGGCGGGAAAGAGTCGAAAATCTTGCGCGCCTCGATCTGAGCCGGGTCATCGCTGTCCTTTGGAGGAATAGTAATGTTGATCTTCGTGTTCGGATCGACAGCGTGCAGCTGGATCTGTTCAACACCCTGTTCGTTGTTGGCTGCTTGGTTCTTTTTGAGTTCAGCGGCACGGGTCTTGATTTTGTTGTAGGTTTCATTGACATCGTTTCTAAATAGGGTCGCAGCCTGGTGGTCCTTCGTGGTAATCCTGTAATAGCCGTTAATCCTGGGCCCACTGCCCGATTAGATAAAGTGGTGACGGTACGTACCGTTTGAAGAAGAGATTAATGCCGTCCCTGCCAAGAGAGCGGCAATATTGCAAGAGCAGACCCTGGTGCACACATTGACGGGCATATTCATCCTTGCCATCCATCTGGCTGTTAAAGGCTTCGACAAGCAGGCCATCTGTCTCCTTCTCGGCAACGATCTCTGGATGTTCTGAGATGAACTGCAGACAAGCTCTGTAGTCGCCGACCTTAATCTTTGCAAACTCCTTTGCCAAGTCACTCGCCTTGACATTCTCCGGATCGTCATCCGAGTCTTCACCGTCAGACTCTGCGCCTTCAGATTCCTTGTTCAGCGCTCCGGGATTCAGCAACTCAACAGTCTCCGTTTTTGCCTTTTTTGCAGGTTTCTTTCCCTTTGTGTCTGGCTTGGGCTTGGGTTTATCCTTTGTTATAAAGGAACTGTCGAATCCAGTGTGTATGTCGTCGCTGGTAATCTTGCTCTTCTCCTCCTTCTCCAGCTGGGCGAGCTTATCCAACAGCTCTTGCTGCAGTCCCATGACCTTCTTCTTGTGCCCTTCCACGCCCGTGATGTAAGCCTGGTAGACATTGTCCGGTTTCGTCTCTTCGATTTCCTTCTTGACCTGGTCCACCAACGAGCTCATCATTTGCGAGTACTTGGGCTGCTCCTTCTCGTGTGTGTAGACGCCCTCTGGAGGAGCGGGCGGCTTGTCTTCGTTTGGATCGCCCGTAGCCTCCATCAGAGCCTGGAAGACCAGCTCCTCGGGGCTGCGCGCGGAGGACTCCTCCTCATGTTGCCGGAGAGCAGCGATGAGCCTGTCAATGCGCTCCAGCAGCCCATCGTTGATGATGCGCTCGTACTTCAGGGTCTGGATCTCGTGGCGGCGCTGCCACCGCTGCTGGTGGATCTGGTTCTGCTTGGCGCGAATGAAGGAACGTTTGTCGACATTGGGGTGGACTTCAATGTCCGAGTCGTCAGAGAGCTCGAGGGCATCCCACTTGCTGTAGTTGATCACCATCTCTGCGGGGACGGTAGGGAGAGCACCAGGGGGGTCTGTGCAGGTGGGGTATGGAGCCCGTCACGGAGCCCGGCAGGGATGTAGGGATGTGTGACAGGGAAAGGGTCTGGGGTTGCAGAGCGGAAATGCAAAGGAAAAAGGTGGCGATGAAATTAGCTGGCAGGAGCACGTTGCCCTCAGCAGCAGAATCGCAGCGTTGTTATATACGAGATTGCACGCGGGGAGGCCTGAACAGCAGGCGACTAGAAGCGTCGAGAGGCTCGACGAGCTTCCACAGCCTTTCCATGGAATCGCGGCGCAACGGCAGGCGGTGGCAGGCGGCAGAACGCCCCTCGGCGCCCGCCTTCGCCCGACGTCGGCACGCCGACGCCGAGGACGGCCGGCCGGCCGTGATGTATGGATCTCGTCCCCAGTAGTGAGACCTCGTTCTCTCTGCACCGCGCTGTCCCTCTCAGACCGGCGATCAGTTCCTGGATGCCATGGGATCTGCGACCTTGACGCTCAATTTGCGTGATATGGCAGCCTGCTTTCTTCCCGTGACTCCGTTCTAAAGGCCCTCCGAGTCCGCGTTCTTCATCCCGCGATGCGCGGCTCCCAGCTGCTTGCTTCCTGGGCTCCAAGAGCTGCTTCCAGGCATCTCACTCCGCCCGGTGCCAGCGGCCTTGGTAATTTGTGCCCAAGAGGCCAAGCGCATGCTCCTCAACCCAGCAATGTGTTGAGGAGGCTGTTCTCCGGAGCCCCGGAGCCGATCCGGGTCAGCAATTGTGTCCCTCTAACCGCAAGATTCCCCCGTCCATTATGCTCCCTCAATGCTCGATCCTCTCTATCTGGACCCGGAGTAACGGAGCAAGTGCGATTGTTGTCTGTCACGCAACAATTCCTAAATGCGAAAGCACAGACGCCGGCAGCAACAAAGCTGGATGGTCCCCAAAGAACGGCCCAAGAGAAACAGGGAGAAGAATCGGAGAAGGGGTTCGAATTGTCAGAGAAAGCTGCACAGGCGGCGCAGCTAAATCTCAGCGCCAAATTGGGCAAAGATGGTTTGGGTGGAAAGAAGGCTGGTCTCCGAGAGATATGGAGGTTGCTCCAGATCGCACGGCCGGAAGCTAAGATCCTCTCGCTTGCATTTTTCCTGCTCCTCGTTTCGTCTTCGATCACCATGTCGATTCCTTTCTCAATTGGAAAGATCATGGACATGGCGACGAAGAGTGCCAACGAGGGCGCCAGTGAGCTCTTTGGTCTTAGTCCTCCGATGTTCTACGGCACGTTGGCCAGCGTTCTTGTCCTTGGTGCAGCAGCGAACTACGGCAGGATCGTCATTCTCCGGATTGTGGGTGAGCGAATCGTCTCGCGGCTACGCTCGAAGCTGTTTCGGCGGACCTTTGTCCAGGATGCAGAGTTCTTCGATGCAAACCGGGTGGGTGACTTGATCTCTCGGCTCAGCTCGGATACGATCATCGTGGGAAAGAGCATCACGCAAAACCTTTCCGATGGTCTGCGGGCAGCCGTGAGCGGCGCCGCTGGTTTCAGCCTTATGGCGTACGTGAGCCTGAAACTGACCAGTATCCTGGCCTTGCTACTCCCTCCTGTCGCGCTCGGAGCGTTCCTTTACGGGCGAGCCATCCGGAACTTGAGCCGCAAAATCCAAAAGAACCTGGGTACGTTGACGAAAATTGCGGAGGAACGGCTCGGAAATGTGAAGACAAGCCAGTCTTTTGCTGCTGAGATCCAGGAGGTGCAACGCTATAATAACCAAGTCCGTCGAATCTTTAGCCTAGGGAAAAAGGAGTCATTGATCAGTGCCACGTTCTTCAGCTCTGTAAGTAATACTGCCGTCGTTTCAAATCCCCATGCTGTGCTAACCTGTGCCAGACCGGCCTCATGGGTAATATGACAATTTTGGCCCTCCTCTACGTTGGAGGAGGCATGGTCCAGTCCGGCAGCATCAGTATCGGAGAATTGACATCGTTCCTAATGTACACTGCCTATGCAGGCTCCAGCATGTTTGGTCTTTCCAGCTTCTACTCCGAGCTGATGAAGGGAGTTGGAGCGGCAAGTCGTCTGTTCGAATTGCAGGATAGACAACCGAAGATCTCCCCTACTCGGGGTACCAAGGTTACATCTGCACGGGGTCCCATCCGGTTCGAGAATGTATCGTTCAGTTACCCAACTCGGCCAGCTGTTACCATTTTCAAGGATCTGGATTTCGAAATACCGCAGGGCTCTAATGTCGCGATCGTTGGACCTTCCGGAGGAGGTAAATCGACTATTGCGTCTCTCCTCCTTCGATTCTATGAACCCAACAAGGGGAGAATCTTGATTGATGGAAAAGACATCAGCGAAATGAACGCCAAATCTCTACGAAGGAGGATTGGTATTGTCGCACAGGAGCCCGTCCTGTTCTCGGGTACCATTGCGGAGAACATCGCGTATGGCAGACCTGACGCGACAAGGTCGGAAATCATCGCGGCTGCGCGGAAGGCGAACTGTCAATTCATCAGCGATTTCGTAAGTATATCTGTCTTTGTGTTTGCCTGAGTTCTGCTGACACTCATTCGAAGCCCGATGGCCTCGACACGCATGTGGGACCCCGTGGTGCACAGCTTTCCGGCGGACAGAAGCAACGTATTGCCATCGCTCGTGCTCTGATCAAGGATCCCGATATCCTGATCCTTGACGAAGCAACGTCTGCCCTTGACGCCGAGTCTGAAACGCTCGTGAACAGTGCGCTTGCTTCTCTTCTTCGCGGCAACCTCACCACCATCAGCATCGCCCACCGCCTCTCCACAATCAAGCGCTCTGACTCAATCATTGTTCTTGGTCCGGACGGGAAAGTTGCCGAGCAAGGCACCTACGAAGAGCTTAGCTCACGACCTGACGGCGCGTTCACCAGGTTGATGGAATGGCAGATGAGCGGTGGTGAGATGCCACAGCGGGCACCTAGCTCACAGCGGGGCCCCCTGTCTGAGGAGCAGTTGGAGCAACTCCATCGTCAGGAGACGGAGGTAGAGGAAGAGGAAGAAGATGAAGAAACCAAACGGAAGAAGCAACAAGCCTAGACTCACGGCTGAGCTTAAGTAAGTGGTCTTCTTTTCGACCTGTCATGTCTTCTTATTATGCGATTTGATAAACTATACAAAATCGTGCATCTCGATAAGGAGGGTACCGGTATCTTGAACTCCGGGGGTTTGGGGATTTGCGTTTAGATGGCCGGGTTAAAACCACCATGTTGTACATACATCATACATTTCCAGGCCTCATCGTGAGGCCACTAATCCCTCATATTATCTAAGTTATGTAAAGGTGCAGTGTAGTCCTACTTTCTTATCCTATCGAGCGCGTTTATATAGGTTCTAAGATAATAGCATGCATATATAATATCACCTTGAAGATCATGTATTTTTCAAGCTGCAAGTGAATAATCGAGGGTCTTAGGCAGAAAGGAGATTGATCGCTGCTTTAGGATCAGAATGAGTCGCGCCCCGTGCATTGTAGCCAGCGCTGGTCTTGGCATTCGTCTCCGTCTCTGTCTCCGTCTCCGGGCGGTGAGTAGATAAGCGCGGAGGATCGTCGCAACTCTCAAGCATCACAACAACTGCCTGACTTAAGTGTCGAGTTCTCTCTGCCCTTGCTTCTCGCAATGGGCTGAATTGGTCCGTCCTTTAATTCGAATATTTCTTTGTGCCTGACTGCCGAAAAAGGCAACAGGGATAGTACAATGAACCGCATCAGGAAACTCATTGCTCCGTCAGAGTCGTACGAACGGCTGCTAGACAATAATAATGAGGCGAACGCTGGCGACGTGGATGACCCTTCGATTGCCGAGGATGGTGGAAGTCGGTCTGAGTCGAGCTTTTCGTGGCTAGAATATTCCATCTTCTTTCTACAGGGCATAGCGATGCTATGGGCTTGGTATGCTTTTGATCTGCGTGCTTGCCGCCAGCTACTATCGACGTCCTATATGGCGGTTTATCTTAACATCAGCTGACATGGATGCTTGACTACTCCTTAGGAACATGTTCCTCGCTGCCGCCCCGTACTTCCATCACCGGTTCCGTTCCAATGAATGGGTTGTCAAGCACTACCAGCCATCCATCCTGTCCGTCTCGACCGTAACCAATCTGGTCTCAGTTACCACCCTGGCGAAACTGCAGAAGAATGCTTTATATTCGAGACGTATATCACTGTCCCTTCTTATTAATATCGTCGTGTTTAGTATCCTGGCACTTTCAACGGTCGCTTTCAAAGGCGTTTCGGTCGGGGTATACTTCGCTTTCGTGCTGGTAATGGTGTCTGGAGCAAGTCTGGCCACGGGTATTAATCAGAATGGAGTATTTTCATATGTTTCGGGATTTGGCCGTGGAGAATACACGCAGGCAATCATGGCAGGACAGGGCGTTGCGGGCGTTCTGCCATGTATCGTGCAGATCATATCTGTCCTTGCAGTGCCTGAAAAGCGAGATGGTGTGCAGCAGGAATCGTCCAAGTCGGCTTTTGCATACTTTATCACGTCTACCGGTGTTTCCAGCCTGGCGCTGATCTCGTTCCTTTACCTCGACAGACACCGATCCCGCACTGCGTCCAAGGTGCCGGACGAAGTCGACGATGGGATCGCTTCAGCGACCGCAGATCGCAAGGCGGTTGGGCTGTGGACTCTCTTCAAGAAGCTCCGCTGGATGGCTCTAGCTCTCTTTCTTTGTTTTGCCGTTACGATGGTTTTCCCCGTCTTCACAGCTGAGATCGAGTCCGTACGGAGTCCATCTGAGCGGCCTCGACTCCTCCAACAGGCCACCTTCATTCCACTCGCGTTCCTCTTTTGGAATGCAGGTGATCTGATTGGACGGGTGTCCGTCCTGATCCCCCAGCTCTCGCTGGTTCATTTCCCCAAGGCGCTGTTCATCCTGGCCATCTCGCGTCTCGCCTTCATCCCACTCTACATGCTCTGCAACATACGCGGCCGAGGTGCCGCGGTTAACAGTGACGCGTTCTACCTGTTCGTTGTACAGCTGCTGTTCGGAATGACGAACGGATATCTCGGAAGCAGCTGCATGATGGGTGCCGCGCAGTGGGTTGCTGTGGAAGAACGGCAAGCTGCCGGTGGATTTATGAGCTTGATGCTCGTTGCAGGGTTGACTGTGGGGAGTCTACTTAGCTTCCTCGTCGCCAATGCATAATACTTTTGCAGGTCTTGGTATGAAGCATGGCATGGCTCTGTCTTATCTTACGGAAGATGCCTCGGTTATCGTAAGAGCTTATATCACGTAAGAGGTTATATCAAGTCATGAATATATGGATGCGACATCTACGTAGTCAATTGCCATTTCCCATTTCCAAACTCCACCTGTTCATTCCACAATCTGTCAAGGTTGATTGGAAAGACGAGCTGCAACGTACAATGCATTATTATTGATCATCTGCCATCTTTCCTAAGCACATATGTGAATTCTCGTCGCAGGAGACGCGTGTGACAATCTTGATATGGAGTCCACCGGTCATATCGAAGCATCCGCCATTTTAGAGTTGTAATGGTACTACCTACGTATGCGTGCAACGGTCTTTCAACAGTTATTCACAGCACAAGTCGACCGGGCGTTTGGATTTCCTGTGATCAATCAAAATATGTACATTCTTAGTAAGTTTCTGCTCCGGTAGTTGCATACAATAGATGCCTAGAACCGACCCTCTGACTGCCAATCGTCCCCTCAGCTCGAGCTCTGACGCTCAGTCAGGGCTCTCTCGACTTCTGGTGTGAAGTCCGGCACTACTGCGCACAATTATTTATGCAGCATAATTGTCTAGAATTCGGGTGGCACAACGGTTGACAAGGGTCCAAGCTTGAGCGAACAGATCGCCTTTGCATGGTCCCCCCTGTCCATCCTGTCCATCCTGCCTGATTCGGTAACGCTTGATATCATTATTGACGTTTTTTTAAGGACGCACCCCGTCTTTCGCCAAGCATCTATGCTAGTTGCCAATTATGCCTGTCTCAGTTGTCTACTCCGTAGGAGCATACTGCCCCATCCCTGGAGATAATCGCTTACAGAGTACTCCATACCTCTTATCATGTCCAACAGTTCGCAGGTTGCTCCATCACCGGAGCGGCATACTCCGTGGAGTTATGCAGCACTGTGCTCTATGCAAAGAACTACGCACAAGCGGCTTCATTATTCCGAAAACCTGTCATTGGGAGTCAAACACATCTGTGTCACGGATCCATTTTATACACATGCACAGAGAATGAACATCAACCCTTTCATGACGCAAAAGCCGAGGATGACAAGGGAAATTTAGCGCCATCTTACGGCTCTCTGAAACACACTATCTTTAGACGATTCCGGAGAAGGCATCCGCAGCTGAGGAGGCGGAGAATGTCACTGTTCTCGACTAGTGGCTCATCTAACTCGTTTTGATTGTTATAGATTCAATATCTTGTTCAGGAGGTGACCTATTGAAGATACCCCATGACCTTCCGATTACTTACCTGAGTACTTTTGTCCCATGGTGAGTAATCAGAGAGTCGGCTTTTATAAAGTGTTTCTAATTCAATTATGCTCCTGTGGTTTAGGCCCTCTTAACGTTGGGCGTTTAGGCCTCTCGAGGCATCCCGATGGAGAAAGCGTTGCTTGAATTCAACCTGCAAAAAATCGGCTTGTTGAGATTTTAGTTTACGATAGGCAGAGTCCTAACAAATGATAATCAAACACGAACCACGGAGTACAGCCCTAATCACGCGCAGCTCAATTCACGGCTAACGCCCCCAAAGTAGCTTGTCCAGGCGTAGACTATTCGGGGGAATTACGCATTCTCAGCTCACCAGAGAGAGGAGTAATCAGCTAATTTTCCCGGTTAGACCGGCACACGTTAGGCCAACCATGTCGATCCTAACGGACCAGGAGCTGCATTCGAGATACTGATAATATCCCAGTCAAGGCTGCCCAAAACGATGTTAACTCGTTTCCCTTCTTTTTCCCCAGAGCAATATAGCTGGCAGTCTTTATGGACATCTCAAATTCTTCTATTTCTCCTTGACTCTGACGATTCTGGCCATGGCCCTCTCAAGCAACGATTTCACAGTGAATCTATCTCTCTCCGAGGCAATATGCGGAATCATACTGCTGGTAATGCACATAGATATTCATTAAGACGGCCCAATATGGTAAATACATGGCGCTGACGGTGTCTATAATCGCAGTGGATTACGTACTATGTCGGCTACGCCGTCTATTCACTCTATTTCCATCCGTTAAGCAAGTTTCCCGGGCCTAAGCTCACAGCGATCTCCCTCTTACCATACTTCTATTGGGAATTCCGAGGAAAGCTCCACGTCCAGGTCAAGCGGCTGCATGATCAGTACGGCAATGTCGTCAGAATACGACCTGACACGCTCGTATACAGAGCTCCACAGGCGTGGAAAGACATCTACGGGCACCGCAAGTCCGGGGATGAGCCTTTCCTCAAAGACCAGAAATTCTATCTACCCGCTGTCAATGGCTTTCCTACCATCATCAACGCCAACGAAGCGGACCATTCCCGTATAAGGCGCCTCCTGGCGCACGCCTTCTCGGACCGGGCCCTGAGGGAACAGGAACCCCTGCTTCGGTCTTACGTGGACCTCCTCATCGACAGACTGACCGCGCAGGTTGCGGGACCTTCCCGGGGAGTAGTTGACATGATCAAATGGTATAACTACACCACTTTTGATATTATCGGCGACCTCTCGTTCGGAGAGCCATTCAACTGCCTCAAAGACGGTCAATACCACCCGTGGGTGACAGTTTTCCAGTCAGTCAAGGCGCAGCTACTCTTCAGGGTGATGAGGGACTACCCCATCCTTGCCCCCTTGCTCAGAACGATGGCGGCCTCCAAAGGTCTCATTCAGAAGCGGATCGAGCACTTCAACTTGGGCGTGGAGAGGCTCAACCGCCGCCTGCAGCGGCAGACCGACCGGCCGGACTTCATGTCCTACATCCTCAGACACAACGACGAGAAGGGCATGACGAAGCCCGAGATCGAGGCAACCGTGGCGACCCTGATCCTGGCGGGGAGCGAGACCACCGCGACCCTGCTGTGCGGATGTACCTTCTACCTCCTGAAGAACCCGGCCGTGTACCGCAGACTCGTCGACGAGATCCGCGGCGCATTCAAGGACGAGAAAGATATCGATCTGGCGTCCCTCACGAAGCTCCCTTACCTGCATGCCGTGCTCGAAGAGAGCCTACGGATCTACCCGCCCGTGCCCGCCATGATTCCTCGTCGGGTTCCCGACTCCGGCGCGATCATAGACAATCAGTTCGTTCCTGGCGGCGTAAGTCATTGAACATCCTGACGGAAGACTACACACAGGTACGCTGACACTGCAACCCCTCCCGGGGGGGG